>Ga0247810_10000085_pt1 | contig 160457 bp, 146 predicted proteins | sample UWRJL119311C1_FD_179918 | JGI IMG/M metagenome (GOLD analysis project Ga0247810, IMG submission 179918) | Plant litter microbial communities from Arlington Agricultural Research Station in Wisconsin, United States - UWRJ-L119-311C-1 | ecosystem: Environmental > Terrestrial > Plant litter >...
CTCTCCTGCGTGATCCCCTTCCCCACCCTCTTGCGCGTCCTTCTTGTCTGACCATCCCCAGCCCTCCAACCCTCAAACCCTTCCAAGCCCTCCCAAGCCTGCATCGGTGTCACAGCAACTACGGGCCACGACCTTAGCGAGGCGTCGCACCAACGGGCAACCCGAACCGAGAGCCCTGACCGCCCCAGGCCCCACCCATTGCCGGACCCGATCCATCCAGTCTCGCCAGTCTGATCCCCCCTTCGGCAAGACTTGTTACTCCAAGACCACCACACTACCACTACCACTACAGATATCTTCAATTTCTCTGGCAACCACGGCCACTACTGTCGCCTTCTATGCTTCGCGCCATGCTGTGGACTGTCTGACTACTTTACTGCGCGATTCACGAAATCATTGTTGACTCCCTATCGTGAATGCTTCCGGGACACTTCTTGCCGCTTTCTCACAGCCTGAAACTCGAAGTCCCATCTCCTCGCCGCCCCGGGACTCAAAAGTGTTGCGCACCATTAAATCTGGCGCTTCCAGCTTTCGATCAGCCTTCATCCAACACCGTGTGAACAGTTTAGAGACAACACCGAACCCGCGCATCTTGCTTGATGCAGACGTCATCCAGAAACCGGCTCACTCATCACCATCGTCCTTGCGAGCAATCGCAAAATCCTCATCGTGGCGGCCTACGATAGCCAAGGCTATCTTGCGCCTGCGCCTGGCTTTGACCTGGAATACAATTACCAAGCTCAGTCGAACAATTCGCCCTTGTACTCAGCGTCGACCGTCTCGGACCTGACCCTGCCCGGCGAGCAGCAATTGACCCCCCCGAGCTCCCACATCAGCCCGGGTTCGAACACCAAACACAAGGGAAAGTCTACAAGTCATCACAAGAGCGGAAGCAAAACGGTCAATTCAATGCCGCCTGTAGAAGGAGCTGCAGATGCAGCCGTAAATAAGCCGAAACGGGTGCGGACCGGATGTCTGACCTGTCGAGAGCGTCATTTGAAGTGTGATGAGGGTTTGCCAGACTGGTACGTGGGATGGAGGAACTACGCAAATGAAAATAGCTGACAGGATCTAGTGTAAATTGCAAGAAGTCCAACCGGGATTGTAAGCGAGGCGTGCGATTGAATTTCATAGATACGAATGTCAAGTCACCCATGATCATACCTCCTACGGCAGACTGGAAAGGTAAGCTTGAATGAGAAACGTAGAATGTACTCCTTACATATACTGATGGGTCGTAGTGGTTTTTCAAGACGAATCCAGAGAAATCGCGTCCGAGTACAAGGGTGGGTCGAGTCGTTATGGCCGACGGCAGACTATCACACCTCCCCGAGAGCAGCAGGCTTATGACATGCCAAATTCCTCGGTACTTGATCCTCTCATGATGTCCACAAACGCATCTCTGCCACCCATACAAAATGGTGGCTCTTATCCAGATGGTGCAATGTCGATGAAGCCCGATTCTCACTCACGACATGCAAGCCATCACCATTCTCACTCGCACACCGGCAGCGATGCATCTTATCTTCCACCCTCGACATCATACAGCAATCCAGACCAGGCACTTACCCCAACCAAAACTGACTACCTCACCTCGCCCGAGGAGGTTTTGTTTATGCAAGTTTTTGTGGAGGAAGTTGGTCTATGGATGGACAGCATGGATTCGATGAAACACTTTTCCAGGCTATTGCCCTTCCATTCCCTTGGAGAACCCATGTTGCTCAATGCCTTTTTGGCTTGTGGAGCACGACATCTAACCCTAGTGAACCCCATGTATCACGAAGACCGCGCTTTGTACTACTATGATACCGCCACCACCCAGTTGCTCCGGTGTTTGCAGAATCCCGCGCGAGATACCGTAATGTGTGCAACGACGGCCGTCATTTTGAATGTATACGAGATCATGTCAGAAAGAGCGATGCAACGAATGAACCATATCGCGGGCGCTCGAGCGTTGATCAAGGAGTGCGGATGGAATGCAACGACCAAGGGAATTGGATCGGCCTGTTTTTGGCTGAATGTGGGAATGGAACTTTTGAGTTGCTTGCACTTCAACTGGCAGGTTGCGTGGGAGCCAGATCAGTGGGGCCTCGACATGGATTTTGACCGCGAGAATACCGTGGCTAACGAGGAACTGTGGGTTCACCGCATGCTTTACATCATTGGGAAGATTGCCAACTTCCGGGCGTCCATCCCTCGCTTTCAAGAAGCTTCCCCACAGGACGAACAGATCCGTCTAAAGAACCGGTTTGCGGAATGGCAAAAGCTAAAAGCGCTGTGTGACAGTTGGAACGCAAAGATACCCCGGACCATGCAACCTATGGCCTATCTTCACCCCTCACAAACTGCCACCAAATCTGCGTTCCCGGAGGTTTGGTAAGTCACAGTCCCCTAACAAGTGTTCTCGTTTGGCTAACTCAACCATTAGGCTTATCAAACGTGCTACCATTGTTGGTCGTTTGTTCTACCATACCGCAATGACTCTCCTAGCACAGACTAACCCGCTGATGTCGAAGGAAACCGAAGAGATGAACAGCTTGAAAATGTCCCACGCGCACCAAATATGTGGTATTGTCGCGCATGTCAAGGACCGCGGTGTCGCCAGTGTAGCCATCCGCTCATTGGCTATCGCCGCCGAATGTCTTGTGGTACGTCGTGAACAAGAAGAAGTCCTTGAGATTTTCGAGAAGATCCGTAAAGAAACCGGCTGGAATGTCCGCTTCCTTAACACAGAACTACGCGCCAAGTGGGGTTGGGCAAGTGAAGAGAACTCTGCCACACAACAAATGGCCGCTCTGCCAGCCGCTTCCCTTGGCCAATTTTTCGCTACAAGTCAAGCACCGGTCACAAATTTACCACCTGCCCCCACGATGCCACCAAGGAACGTTCCGAGTGGTATCCTGAACCCGTTGCTGAAGTCGGCGGACTTCTCATTGCCTAATCATCCGTATCAGCAGTACTATATGCCACCTTCGCAACAGCCACCTCCACAGTTCAGTCATAACTGGACGTGATACCTTACACCAACTGCACCTCACTTGAAGGTGCGGAGTACACACATACATAAACATACCTCCTATTTCGTATTCGTGGGGGGTTCTATGAAAGCATAGTTTTGAGCCACGCCATGGCCGCGAACAATGAAATCAACAGATCATGCAGATAAGTAAGGCGGAGCTCTACTTTTCAAAGGAAGAAGAGGCGAAAAGTCAGTACAGACTAGAACTTTGGAGGTCATATATACGCCTGCCAGCTAGCTCTGGCAGTCAACAGTATTTCATTATTGACGTTGTTATGATGAGAGTTACATGTATGCAAAATTACACAGCGTATGGCGTTTTAGGAGCAAGGACTTGCTTTGGGTCCACCATGAAAGGCCAGTTGGCGCAAGAACAACATGAAGGGATCGGGAAATGAAAGCATGCAAGCGTGTACCTCTGTATATTATAGAAAAAAGGATGTGCTATATGTAATAATAATGGAATTTTACCATATAAAGCATGTTTTATGATCTAGTGACTTTTGACTACTTTGAAGCACTTTGCTAGACGAGCACGAGATTGCCAGATTGACCGAGATGCTCTTGGTTTGTTACTTCTATTGTGTCTTTTGCTAACTAACATATAAGCTCATTTGTAAGACTCCAATTCCTCTTCTTGCCTACCATGAAGCTGGATAGGTTATAAGATATCCTCTTTGAGAGAAATTCTTGCTCGATGCACTGTACCTAAGATATATCTTTGCACTTAATGGCTATATACTTATTGTTGGATTTTAGAGGGAAAGGTTCTCTCTCTGTTGTTGGTTCCCGTTCTTATCTGTGGAATTCATCTGTGGTATTCAGGTGTCGATTGCTGGCCATTTGATTGCTTGCTTGCTTGCCTGTCTGTATGCTTTTGAGGCCTAGTGTAATATCCCTCCGAGTAGAACTCCAGACGAAAATGCTCAGCTTGAAGGTTCTCTGCTTTCTTTTGCTGGTGGCATCATTGGGTAGCAGCTTGAGGTGAAAAGAATAATCAATTTCTGGTGGGTGAAGCCGTTCATATATCTTTCAAATATTTGGGCTTGAACTTCCGATTCGCCCGGTCCGCAGCGCGGAAAGTAAATTGGTCGCCGTGCAACTCGAAGACTAAATCCTTTAATCTTTCCTTCTCGGTGCCTTCGTCAGCTTGCACTTTGTCCTCTTCCTTTTCTATATCCGTATTCACATGCGCCTCATCCACCTCCGCCGTGCTCTTTTCAGTCTTCCTCGGGATGGAAAACCTAAAAACAGTGCCCTCTTTCGGGCACACCTTGACCCCATTCCCCTTGGTCACAATCTCAAAGACAAACTTCGAATCCTTCACCACGATCCCGCGCACGCCCACACGACTCACACACCGGCTCCTAACTACCTCCACCTCCGCCCCGTGGTAGTCCGCGCTGCAGAGTTTCGCCTTTTCCCCCTCTCCCACCGCCGCGCTGCCCACCATCACCCGCGCTCCCAATATCTCGCGCATATACCCCACCCACAGCACATGTAGGCCCTTGTATATCTCATAGTCCTGGGCGCCTTTCGGGATATCGTACAGACATAGCGCGCGGCGCTGCCGCGACGAGAGCGGTTTCGGCTTAAGTTTCTTCTTCCGCGCGGCAAGTTTGCGCTCGCGCTCAGCGCGCCGTACTTGTTGTGCGTTGTCGGGGACGGTTGGTTTGAGGTGCAGAGGACGGGTAGCGACCTTCTGGGTGTGGATTTGGGTAGTTGTGGAAGGCGAATGGGCGCGTAAGAGGTAGGCGATTGCTGGGGTTGGACCTTTGGGTGGCATGTTATGAGTAGCAGCTTGAGCTTTTCTCCTTCCTTGCACTGCAAGGTGGTGGGTTGGAGAGTGTAAGAGTAAAGGGAAGTGAGTTGTGAGAGGAAGACGAGGCTGAGAAAAAGAGCTGGACACTTTTTTTGGTGGGGCGCGAATAAGGTGGTTGTCGGGTATTGTAATGCCCGACTCGCCGTGGTTTAGCGCTGTCGTGAACGTTACCTTAACCCTGTTTTACCCCGGACTCGTGTCGGAGGGGCGACTCACCTCGGTCGTTCCAGGGCGATTGGTTTCTTGGTTCCAACTTACTCATCGACAATAACTTCCACATGCTTCAACGTTTCAATTTGCAATAATTCTTCATTTAAAGCTTAACTCGTGATTGTAATGTGATCTGAATACAACATACTGGAAAACGCATCACCGCTTTGGCATAGCACCTCTTCCACAGCACCCGCCAGCGCAGTGGAAGACTGTTGCAGATACAATCATTACAATGGCAAGAAAACGCCCCTCCAGCCACGCGTCAGAAAACTCAGGACATGCGCCGGACTTGGAACTGTTAGGTGATACAATCACATTGCAACCGAGGGGATTCGAGCAGGACGTACCGAAAGATGGCGATAAGGAGCAGAATCTTGTGGAGCATATGGCGCGGTTTCGAACCAGCCCTTTAGAGTATGTACTTCTCTTATTTCCCCCTAGCTTTGGCTTCTTCGAGGCGAACATAAGCTGATGCGTAGACTCTGCGATTTAGGTTCTTGCGGGAGGTTTCGTTGCATGTATCTGGTACGGGCTGGCGCGCCTATGATAACTTCATCGGTCAACCCATCTTCTACACTGGCTTCAGCGAGAATATGATAGCCAATGTCCTCGCCACGCCCATCCTGCAAGCGAAAATCTGCGAATTGGCTGAGAAGCGCATTTTGGTGGAAGAAGAACTCGGGGTGTTAAATAAAAGTGATAGGAAATACATGGAGAAGAGGACAAAGAGGAAGAATGTGCTGGAGCATGGGCTCAATGAATTGAGTGAGAAGCTGGTAGGAGATATGATTTGTAAGATGGAGAGTAGACCTTTTATCAGAGGGGCTTACTATATGGCTACGCAGCTTTTGACAAGGGCTTATCATCAAGGTATGGTTACTATCTTGGAGGTTATCTTTGGGTACGTACTATGAAGGGAGGGCTGCTAATTGATATAGGAATACATGTTTCGAGTGAAGAGGTGCTGAGACTGAGAAAAGTCGCAGAACAAGCCGAGAAAGATAAACAGAGCATCATATTTTTGCCTTGCCATAGGTCGCATGTGGATTATGTTTCTTTGCAGATCATTTGCTATAGACTTGGTTTGGCTCTGCCTACCGTCGTGGCAGGCGATAATCTAAACTTTCCGGTTGTTGGAAGTTTTTTGCAACATGCTGGTATGTTACAGCTTGCTCGACTTACCCTTTGAACATGCTGACAATATAGGGGCCATGTGGATACGAAGAAGCTTCGGTAACGATGTTCTCTATACAACCATTGTACAGTCATATATAGATACGCTGCTACAAGGCGGTTTCAATTTCGAATGTTTCATTGAAGGTGGCAGATCACGGACTGGCAAGTTGTTACCGCCAAAGTTTGGTATCTTGAACTTTATTCTTGATAGTATTCTCTCGGGGAGGGTAGAAGACTTGATCATCTGCCCTGTGAGCACTCAATACGACAAGGTGATCGAGACAGAAGGATATGTCGGTGAGCTATTGGGAATACCGAAGAAGAAAGAGAACTTGACGGATTTCCTCTCCGCTTCTTCGGTACTTTCACTAAAGCTTGGCCGCGTGGATGTTAGATTCCATGAACCATGGAGCCTGAGACAATTTATCCAGGAACAGCGGACTCGAATGATTGGTATACCGAAGTCACCGGATCTTTCCAGTATGAATACACCTGCCATAAGACAAAAGATACTAAGGACAATGGGCTACAAGGTGCTCTCAGATATCAACGCAGTTTCAGTAGTGATGCCAACCGCGCTGATTGGAACAGTGCTGTTGACGCTTCGTGGACGGGGAGTTGGAATGTCTGAACTGATTCGCAGAGTAGAATGGCTCAGTGATCGAGTGCGAGCCAAAGGTGGTCGTGTTGCACATTTCGGTAGTTCCCCTATCGCCGTGGTTATCGAACGTGGACTCGAAGTCCTTGGCAAAGAGCTCGTAGGACTCGTCGAAGGCCTACCTGAGCCGACATACTTCGCCGTGGATCGTTTCCAACTATCATTCTACAGGAACATGACCATTCATCTCTTTATATCCGAAGCATTGGTCAGCGCAAGTATCTACACCAAAGTCAAACGTGGTGGTGGTCCTGAAAACCAAAGAATCGGATATGAACAACTACGGACCCAAGTTTTGTTCCTCTCACAAATATTCCGTGGCGAGTTTATCTACCCAACTGAGGGATTGGCCGTGAATCTCGACAACACGCTTAAGGGTCTAGAATCCGATAATATCGTTGATCTTGAGCGCGATGCCGAAGGTAAAATAACGTCTATAGGTTTAGCAGATGCAGAACGCCGCGCTGGTCGTGAGAACTTTGATTTCTATTGTTTCCTCATCTGGCCTTTTGTGGAATCTTTCTGGCTCGGTGCAGTGTCCCTTATGGGCCTGACGCCTCCGCTTAACCACCAGGGAGATGCCTGGCTTGATGTTAATAAATGTCAAGATAGTTCACAACTTGTAAGCACTCCCTCCTTCTGTCGCTATGACATTTCCTGTCCGCCGATCCAGTGGGATAAAAGAAGAGAAAATAACTGACTTAATGGACAGTTGGGCAAAACTCTCTATCACCAAGGCGACCTCTCATACTTCGAAGCGGTCAATAAAGAAACGCTAAGAAATGCTTGGACACGCTATGATGAAGAAGGGATCTTGCAAATTGTCAAACCCCGCGACTCCAAGTCCTCTCCTCGAGCACGACTTGCCCCCGAGTGGACACCCTCCCGTGATCCTGAAACAGGGTTACTGTTGCCAGAAGGGAGATTATGGGATTTTATAGAGGCAATAGCGCAGAGCAGACGAGAGGGAAAGAACAGGAGAGATGGAGCAACGGTCAGCACGAGAGTGTTGCGGTTGACAGAAACCATTGGCAGGAAGCTGTTTGCTCCTGGTGCCGGCCTGGAGACGATGTTAAGCAGTGATGATAAGAAGTTACTTCAGAAGAGGTTGCAGAAGAGGAAGGCGATACCGAGGAGCGTACATTTGTGATGGCATGGCGAGGAGCATGGTTTTTCCACGAAGAGCTTGAGGGCATATGGATGAGCATGTATTAAGGCATATTCGTTAGCGATACAGATAAACTAAGAAATCACTTAATTTTCAAAACATCGCTCATTGTTCGGAGCGAACGTTATGGTTTTCTTATAGGAGGACCTAGCAAGGACTGTGCAAGTAAGTATACATGTATCATGAATCTTGAGATTTACTTTTGAATGAAACAGACTTCTAGTCTCTTGCCTTCGCTTGTGATAATTCAGGGGAGAACTATAGGTGCAGAGCTGAGGAAAAGATGGGTTGGGATCGCAAAAGAGTAGTAGGGAGTAGGAAAAGGAAAATGGAAACGAAAAAGGAAATTCAGGTTCGTTTAGTGATACAAGCTTGTAAGATGTGTAACTCGACTGAAATGACCGAGCAACTGAATTTGTGTCATAATCATATATAGCCTTATGCAACATGGTATTCCCAATCGTCGCCTCGCGCTTCCCAATAGCAGCAAACTCCAACGCTATGCAACCAAACCCAATCTGAAAATGCTACCCTGATCCTCAAGACTAATCGTCGCCTCAACCCTCAATGAGATTCGGTATCGCAGGACCAATGCCTCTCAGCAAGACGATATGGTTGCCGCTGACAAGCGCATCGCCAACCTTCTCATTGAACTCTAACAGCCTTCCACCCTCAACGTGAAACACCCTCAACTTCGCCCTCTCATCCGTACCCTGATTGTTAACATTCTGCACCTGCAGACCTTTCGCAGCCGCGTCCAGTACCCTTCCTATCACCCAATCTTTCGAGTAAAAGAATGATCCCGATGGGAACTTCGCAGTCGTGGTAGCAGCTTCCGCCTCGACCTTCAAATATACCCTTTTCTCAGGTGGTAGTTTGTCATCTCCCTTGGCCGTCTTCTTGAGATTATTTACAGCCACCAATCGTGCCGCTGCCGACGTTGGTTTTGGCTTTGGCAAAACTCGTTCGGTGGTTTTGGCCATTTCGACTTTCTTCGCTGCTCCCCAGGCCTTCAACCTGCCAAACGCATTTTTGGCCTTCTCTCCTTGTTCATCAAACCTGCCGACCCGCGCACCGATCGGTATCAGGTTTTTACAATTGTGGTCTTCGTTCAGTCGATGCTTGAGACAGTAGTCGCGATTGCAGGTCCCACAGTGCACACCCGTGGTCAGGCTCGTTCCAATAACGGTCTTGCAATCCGGCGAAGCGCATGGCTTTTCCACCTCTGCCATCAGCTTCCCAGCTCCGAGCGATGGTTTGGCAATATTGGCTCGCCGGCGCCGCGCAGCCCATTCCCCAGCCTTGGGACATTTGTGGCCAGATTCAGACCGGTGGTCCAGACAGAAGGTTCCACGACATGATTCGCATCGGAAAGGGAGGAAATCTAGCTGGTTGCAGTAGGTGTATTGACAGTGTGAACCAAGAAGGGTTGGGTCTTTCTCGTCCATTTTGACGAAGGAGGATTCTTCGGTAAGGTCTGAAGCGGAAGACATGGTGGGAATATATAGAAGTTAATTTGCTGACTGATACGACTGGTATGACTGATAAAATAGGCAGAGTGTGCTTCGTGTACCTGCTAGGAGTAGGCAGATGGCAAATCGTCAACTTGTTGATGGAGGCGAGGCTGAGTTGCTGCTTATGAGATTCGGGTAGAGGATTCCAGAAGCAATGTACAGCCTTGGCGCTAAGCTCAAAGGAACGTTAGCGAGCTTGCCCTGAATTCAGGGGCAGCCTCGGCTATTTTTTAACTCTGGGTTTGAGTTGGTATATCTAGATTACCAATCAAACGAGTTCTGTTGAAGGACAATTTACACAGTCTACACAAGGAGCAATTTATGTACTGGAAAAATAGATACCGTGACATTAGAGCCACTATGCTACAATATATGACAAAGAAAAGCAATCTGTAAGTCTATGCAAAGCACGACTGGGTATAAACTATTCAACACAATCCCATCCTAACACAAGCAATGCAAATGCCGCTGATGCGCCTTCCTGTCCCTAAAATCTAGAAACACCAAAGCCATTTCGTACAGACCAAAAAAATCCACCAGTTCATGCCGCTTCGGCCATTATCTGCTCCCCTTCATCTAATAGCTCTGTAATTGTACCTAGGTTCTGGATCATGCTGCGACCTTGACCGACCAACAAGAGCTTCTCTGCGTTGGCAGGCAAGCCTAGATAAGTTGGCGGTTCTCTTTCTGGTAGCTTGTGAATCCAGTTCATGAAATCGGCTAGGGATGTACCACTAGGAACCACGAGGGTACCATCATTCAAGTCCTCGAGTCCGCTACCTGCAACACCCTCTACAAGCTTGTGACCGATCTCATAGGCCGCCGGGGTGAGAAATGTCCCCACAAGCTGTCTTAACATGGCGAAATCTCCTTCATCATCAATCTTACCACCATAAGTTTCAACGATTAATGTTCGTATCATATCCCAAGGCAGATTGGCTGGAGCAACATTGGTTCTTCCATGAGCAACAGTCTCAACCCATGTATCAATGATAAACGCAGAACATTCATACTGTAGACAATTAGCAACGATTATGGTTGAAGAAATTAGCACACTTACATCGCTATCATTAAACTCCCAGAAACCCTTCCATCCCAAATTTGGGGCGTATCGTAATCTCTCTTGTACAACAGCATGTAAAAAGGATAAGAGCAGGTAGAGTCTGCCTCTTTCAACCGGGTTCTTGGTGGCCCTAGTTGACAGAGATGTCATTGAATCCTTCATATTTGCTCGTACACCCGCAGGTTGTTCGTACATCAATACCCTGGATGCTCTAAGCAGATTGACCGGAATCTTAGGGCTAGACTCCATGGACAAGAATAATCGGAAGTCCGGATGTGGCTTTAGAGAATCCATCCTCTTCTCCAGACTCTGTAACCAAGTAGGTGCCAGATGAACGTTCTTAACGAGAACCCAAGATCCATTCGCAGCTGCGTTACTTACTGCCTTATCTGCGGTAGCCAAGCCTTCATTCGAACCCATAGCAATATTGGTGCAGGTAGCACGGGATCTTTCCACTAAATTGTCGACTTTATAACTTGCGTCGAAGCCTGGGCTTGAGCAGAGAGCAATGGGTCTACTTGCCGAAACCTGATCGACTGTCTGCTTAAGATCTTCTGCCGTGTCCAACAAGTTGGGCCCGAACACTGTGGTGACAAAACGCTCAGCAGCGGGGACAAACCGGTCAAGTCGAAAGAGTTTCACCAAGAGTAGCGAAAGCAGTTCTTGGTCCCGCTTCTCCATATTCTCATCCCAAATTGCTGGTACATGGTTTTCTCCGTTCTCTTCGTAGAGGAAGCTGTCCCAAGCTCCGGATGAGATACCTTCCAGTTTACCTCTTAGAACAGGAAGTCTTGATGCTGTTGCAATAATCTCATCCTTCCGCAGGGTTTCAGTAGAGACATCAGTTCCATTGACGCTTTCATCCAAGATGACATCAAGAATACTCTTGTCCATTTTGTATGGTGCAGCTTGAGCAAGAAGCATAGCAAGAGTTATCTTGTCCTTCTGAAGCAATCCAAGTGAAGTACGTTGATAAGTGGTGACAAAAAGGTCTTCAATAATAATATCTCGGCGGACATTGTGATTGGTTTCACTAGAGAGGCGCTTGTTGTCGTGAAGAACCGAATGGAAGATGTCTAGGAAGTATTGTAGGGAGAACTGGTAGAAGTGGTTGAGGTAGTGTAGTTGCTCCAAAACGGCAAATACAGCACTGCATGATCGAGCGATGATATTATATTGGAGAGTGATTTCATCAACTTCTGCCATAACACCTTCAGTATTGCTCATCTTGGATGTAATTTCAGCTGTTTCTTTCTTCAACGTCTCCAGAGTTTCAATAACATTGTCGTCATCGAGAATATTCCCACGAGATTCATTCAACGCTGCGAGAAGTCGTTTTTCTAGCTTTCGAAGATGGATGGTGAACTCGCCCTGTAGTTTGATGAGATTGGATCTTCGTTCATCTACATCGGGACGCTCGGACTTCAAGACTTCATTCAAAGATTGTGTTTGGAGACTGCTCTGCGTTACTGTGAAGTTGACAAAGGTTGTACGACTGCAGATATCGGGAGGAAAAGTTGCCGATGGATCTCTAGTTGATAGGTAAATCTTAAAAGCTGGAGAGAAATCGATTTCTTGCTTTCCAAGTTGAATAAGAACACGACCTCCTGTCTTTTGATATTCTTTGTTTAGAACATGGTTGAGGATTGGATCTAGGTATTCTGCATCTTGAATGAGAATAGGATTACCGAAGCGGAGGGAGCTTTCCAATTGTTTCGTGAAAGAGTCATCCAAGAAGCTTGTGACAGTAAGGCGTCTGTCCTTACTTTCCTTTTGCAAGAATTCAGTAACGCGGCCAGATGGGTCTATGATGAGAGGATATCGGTTGAATCGCTTCAATATAATAGCGTTTTCGGTGCAAAGATCATCCACAGGTAGGGAGTTCTGTTGCCATCCCAGTCGTTCATCGGCATTCGAAAGATACTCCGTGATAGGATTGTGCTGCTTAAACTTGATGCCGGAGAGCTGGAGCTGGTGAAGCCAGTCCTCCATCATGTTCTTTCGGAATTGTTGATCATAGAGACCACTGTATGCTAAGAATGCCGCTGCCACAAGGACATCACCAACAAGAGTGCTGATTTGCGCCTCGAAGTTGAGACTACTCTCCTCCCAACGTATTCGCTCGGAGGAAAGACTGTCCAGAAGCCGAACACTTCGATCAACCTTAAATTGCACCCGAGACATCTCGGTCTTGATAGCTTGTGTCTCGCTAATCAGGGCTGCATACTCGTTTTTGTAAGTGGCGATGCTTGCCTCAAGATTGTTGATATTGGTCTCCACAGCCTGAGCCTCTGCTTTAGTTTGAAGAGCTTGTTCTTCCAACATGTTAACTTCTTCGCGAAGGGGTCCAACACGGTCGAGGATCTCGGAGTAGTTGACCTGCGCTGTGACCCATTGGACGAGCGGACCACATGCTTTACTGGCACGGTTGACTTTTTCAAAGGTAAAGTCAGCGTTGGAGAGAAATTCGTTTCTCATCTTAAGACGCAGTGCCCTGGTCATTTGCTCCTCGTTATTGTAATTCACAATACTAGCGATAAAGTCGTCCTTTCGCACAATACCCTGTACAGTCTTCCAACTATCAATCTTATGACCAAGTAAGGTGCACACGGAATCAAGAGCGAGCTTAACACCCTGGGGTGGATTACCCATAGATCGGACTTCAGTGAGATGCTGTCTTTTGATATTGCTGACACTCTTTTGTGCCTCGATAACAGCTGGTTCCGCATTCGCCAGATCTGCCATGACTAATCCTCTCCGCTGTTCAACCTCGATCTCCTGTTTCTCCAGTGCGACTTGGATCTCGAGGGAAGTTGTTTTCCGTTGCTCTGCTTCTCGCTGATCTGCAACCATGCGTTGGAGCTTTTCGTTTGCCTCCGCATCTTTACGTTCCAGTTGCTCCTTCTTCTCTGCAAGACTAACTCGAAGGTGACTAACCTGGTCGACAGTAACACGAAGCTTTTCGAGTCCAACGTTCAAATGCCGCTGCTCTTCTTCGAGATCATCGCGTTTCTCGTTGTATAGCTTGACGTACTGTGCCACGAAATCCAGGAAATGTCTGGGTGTGAGAAAAGTGATCCTGTTCTGCTGCTTGAGAAGCTTCTTGTTGAAACTCTGGAGAGAGTAATGAATGTAGACCATGGAATTGACCACTGCTTGGCGATGACTGGCAGGAAGAACAAGATCTCGGTAAGCAACAGGAATGCTGTCTGGAGCAACGAAATTGGGTCTATCAAGATCAACAGATTGAGTTAGTTCTGTACCAACTTGGAAGAGAGCTTGGTCAGACCAGTCTCCGAACCAGTTGAGAACACAACGATTGAATAAAGCTGGACTAGTTGCGGCCTTGGAAGACAAACCACCTTCTGGAGGATTCATTGTGAACACCACGTGAAGATTCTTAACAATTTGTTGGGTGAACCACTTATAGAGCTCTTCCTGAGAGTCTAGAAGAAGACCTTGGCGCTGAGCACCTTCTTTGCAGGCTGTCATCAAGGATGCTAGCTCGTCGCCTTCAAAGAGACCAGGCACTTCGGCGTTTGCTAAGAGAGTATTCATTCGTTCCAGGAACCCGGAGTCGAGGACATTTGCTTCATCCATAATAAAGCATATCTTTTCGCCCTTACATCCACTGCGACGAAGAACATCCCGTAAATCTTCATCGAAATCTTCTCCCGAATATTTCCCATGAACTTTGATCTGGAACACCTTGAGGCCGTTCATCCAAGCGACGAATCGGGAAAGTGTCGTCTTGCCACTACCGCTGACTCCTATCAGAATAAGATGGCCTTGAGGTTGTCGGAATACACGATCAATACGGAGAACATGTTCAAGAACATCATTGAAGAGGATCAATGGAACGTCGACTTCTTCTTCGCAGAATGTCTTGAGTCTAGCTTTAACAAACTCGCGCAGTTGTTCTCGATCAACTGGAACATAGTTCTTGGATAGCCAATTGGAGAAAAGGATCGGGCCACCTAGAGCCTTATCTTCCTCAATCGTTGGGAAATATTCTAGTGCGATGCGACGTACAGCATCGTCGGTCCATTTTCGCTCGTCTTCCGCTACCAAACGATCTTGGAACAGTCTCAGAGCCTCATGTGCCCAGATTCTCACAAGCCCCTCGACAGATAATGTCTCGAGCGGTCGAATGGCTTCATATATACCACGGACCCATCTGGTGAGTTCACGTGGACTGTAGACGTAGTGCGGTTGGATCTTTGGAGTGAAGCGTTGCTGTGATTCGAGGTAGAACTGAACCATGGCCTTGGTGAGTGATTCGGAGTATCCTCTAAGAGACGGGACTATTTTCAAAACTGCACTGCTAAAGGTTCCATAGATTTGCTGAAGTGATAACTCGCCAGGATAATCGACCATAATAAGTGGAGCGTGTCGCAAGAATCGAGCTCCCATAGGGGTACGACCTGCATCTGTTGGAGGGTTACACGCTCCAACGAATTGGATGCGATCGAGAGTAACCCAAGTTTTATCCGAGGTGCGCCAGAATCCATTCTGTTCTACCAATTGACGCAAGAATGATATAGCTCTTTGTGTACCGTATTTGTCCGGTGCCGGCAAATTTATCTCGTCACAGAACAGCACAAGCCAACGGCCAATCTGTGTTGGAGATAATATGACACCGTTGAGTGTTTTCTTATACTCACAATATTGTTCAAATGTCTTGATGAGCAGATCTGGTGTAGTTGCGCTTGAAAAGTTCAGACCTACTACTTCCATATTGGGTAATTTCCGGAGGGCACTAAACAGAGTCATGGTTTTTCCAGATCCAGGAGGACCGCATAGAAGCAGTGGCTTATGCTCTGCTAGCCATGAGTATAGAACATCCTCGTGGCGTACAGTATCGAGCGTTGGAATGACAACATCGGTTTGAGTAACGGAATGCGTGTTGACTTCGATGGTGGGAACTTGGTTCTGCCATGATGACCACTCAGCCTTAGGAAGAGTAACGTCAAAATCAATCAATGAAGAGTTTGGCTCCAGAATAGGATTTCCGAAGGTAGCCAAACCAGCGAGGCAATCACCAAAGGCTTTTCGATCTCCTAATGGGCAATCACCAGTTAACGACCAGACTAAAGCTAAGAGAAGCTTTTTGGCGATGTATGATTCGACCTGTTCAGGGTCCAATGGGAAGTCAATCTGTTGCGAGTTATATTCAATGACATCCCTTACACTTTTGTTAAGGAGCGAGAAAAGAGTGTTCAGAACCCGAGCAACGGTGAACTCCATAATATGATTGAACCCTTCGGCTCGATCTAGAGCTTCCAATATGAAATTGTTGGTCATCAGGAATGCTTGAAGCAAATCGGCCACTTGACCTTGAAGAGCAAGGGCTTTCGCAGCGCTCTGTCCTGTTGCAACTGCATCCTCATCAAGCTCCTCAAAGGCAACAGATCGTAGGGTGTCCAGGTAATTAGATATCATCATGGTGGATGTGACAGTATCCTCACTGAACCATACCATTCCACAACGACTGACTGTTGCTAGAGTAGCGTACTTCAGAGTTTCGACTTCGAACATTATGCGAACATTCGAAGGGAGATTAAGTCGTTCTCCGTTAGGGAGGGTCAACAGCTTGTTGTCGTCCAAAACACTGTTAAGATTCTCTACCCATTCGGGGTCTACATCGCCATCAAACACAATCCAGTGCCGCTTTGACTCCTCGCCACGCAGATTATCAACGATTTTTCTTAATGTGCTTGTGAAGAGACCATCTGTCCACTCACGTGTGGTAGAGTCCAGGTTGCCGTATAAAGCTTCTTTAGACATGACTTTTGAGTCAATAACATGACAAACTCCTTCTACGCCCTCCACCTGCTGCATAGCTTGCAATAGTAGCTTCCAAGCGACAGATTTTCCGGAGCCCGAGTTGCCGACCATCATAACACCATGATGGATACCTTGAATCTGATAAAGTTGCAGAACCTTTGTCATCCATGTATCGTTGACTACAAGGTGTCTTTCTTTAGCGATCTTGTGAATTGCCTCTTGTAGCTTTTCCAAACTAGCCGGAACGTATTGGACTCCTGGGAATGACTCAGCTTCAATTGTTCGTAGAATCTCCACATCGCTCTTGATCAACTTTGGCGCAATGGTCTCACGAATGCTTTGAACGATGATCTGTGGCTCAACTTCTTCTTCGGGTCCAAGGTTACCCCCTGTGTGTGTAAGTCGAGCACGTTTCAATCCACCGGAGCTAACAAGAACACTCTTCAAAGCTCGAAGACCGAAATCGTAGTGAGCCTGCTTAGATAATTTGGCCGCACATCTGTCAAAAAATGGCACGGTTTGCTTGGATAGCGCTTTAGCTTGAGTGAAACCCTGGGAATAAAGCATAACCTCTGCAATCAGCTCCTTATCAGGCTTTGACATGGCAACACTTCTGAAGAGTTTCTTGAGATTGTCTGGAAGGTTGGAACGGCCAGCATATCCGGGATTCATAGTAATGAATAATCCGGTATTCTGATTGACGTGGAGTTGACGGCCAACCAATTCAATCTGGGAGTGTTCATCTTCCATACCCTGTTTCAGACCTAATTGGATGTTTTGAACTTGTTGGGATACTGCAGAAAGGATTCGTTCTTCCAATCGATTGAACTCGTCGAAACATCCCCAAGCTCCAACTTGGCAGATACCCAAGAATATACGCCCCATAGCCTGGAAGTCGAAAGTGTCATCGCAACAGAACACTAACGTAAATCTTCCTAGCTGGACACCCAATGCCTTGACCGACTCTGTCTTGCCAGTTCCAGCCGGACCATAAGGTGACCCACCAAGCCGCTGACACAAGGCCTGAGTCAAAGTAAGGAAGCATCTATCTGTAAGTGGTGTCCGCACAAGACGCTCCGCAACTCCGAGGTACTCGAATCCATAATTAAGTTCAGCATTCGCCATTCTTATACGAAGACGCTGCAAGAAGTCACCTTCAGCCTTGTAGACGTATCGCATCTGGAGCAACCATAAATAATGATTTGAGGTAGTTGCATTGACATTGATGAGCTTTTCGATACAGTCTCTTTGATGAACGCATTCGGTGATGAGATGCTCACATCTTTTGCGCTGTATTGGATCGAGGTCCCCTAGGACTGTTGCTGCGAGAAGACGTAATACCTTAACCTCCTGGTCAAACAAACTTGGTAGAGTGGATCCCCCTGCTTCGAGGGATTTTTCCACCGAAGACGTCCAAACCGCCTGTGTAGCAAGAACCACAATTTGACTCGGAAATGCGGCAATGTAGCCATTCAAGACAGTTTGTTCGACCTCTTCTGCAGCAAAAATAGGCTCATATTGTTCAATTGCTTCGGCCAGCAATTCTGCAAGTGTTGCTTTCATGCTGTTTTCCAGCAGAGCCAGCCAGTCGTTAATCTTAGGGGTCTTTACAAGGTTTATCTCTTTCTTCAATTTCACCTCTTCGCCTTCCTTAGAGGTAAAGCCTGAAATGATATGCTCTTCATCCATCAAAAGTCCAGACAAACCAGCAAACATCTTTTTGAAGTGCTTGGCAATCCGAAGGGTATCGTTACTGTTCCCGATGATTTCGAGAAGATCCTCGTCACCGACAAAATAAAACCTGGGAAACGACACACGTTCTCGTTCAAGATACTCACCAAGAGCCTTCTGGATCTTATTCAATAACTCTGCGAGACGCTCGAGCGATTTTTGGACGCCGGAGATGTTGAGCACATCCAGTACGAAAGGTTGCTTGTAGACCTTTTTCATTACTGCGAAAAATTCTGAGTTGATGTTCTGGAACCTCGATGATTCAATGGGGAGAAGATGTTTGATATCGGCGTTGCCAGTAAACACACCCTCAAGGTAAACCCACTGTCGCTGTACATCAATCCAGACATCAAATAGTACATGAACGCGATTCAGCTTATCCTCCCAAGCTGATGCCTCTTCTTCGAACTCCTTGTAGTATGGCGAATGCTTCATCGCTTGTAATGAGTTGAGGTTTTCACTACACTTGGCGAATAGATCATCCCAGCCCTTGATAAGACGACATTTACTTTGATAATTGACAAGTTCAAGTGAGTAATTTGTCCACACTTCACGCACTTGCTTTACAAACTCTTCTAAAGCCATTTCACCCTGCGCTTGAGCAATAATATCTCGGATTACAACTTCACTCGCGACTAAATTTAGATCCCACACATCTCCTAAAGCCATTGTTATCGGCGAGTATCGTTTTCCGGGCTTTAATGCTTTATATATCTTATCCCAATGACGACTTCTGACAGCCTCGGACTTGAGATCAGTAATGATTGGGTTGACAGTAAGGTGTTGTCGTATGATTTTTTGGATATGTTCAAAAGCAGCATACTGCCTCATACGACTAGGCATATCTTTTGTCATTTTGATGAGACCATCAAGTGAGTTTCTAAGCTTCCGTGGCTGCACACTATTCCAAAGCGTTTCTCGGAGTTCGTTTAGGCTTTGCCAGATGGTTGATAGAGCAGCCCAAACAGACTTGAAATCCTGAACCTCTTCTAGAATGGCTGCAAGGCTCATATCCGTGCTTGCAGGAAGATCTAGTGCTTCTTTAGCCCGGGATACCTTCTCGGATTCTTCGGTAAGGCTGGTAATGCGAGACTCAAAGGAGGTCAGAGTTGCTGTCGCGACATTGGGTGCGATAGTTCCAGACACTGGCTTTTCCTCATTCCATTGAATAGTTATCTCAGCGATCTTATCCGCAACAATTTTATCTTGTGCTGTCATTTTGGCACGTAGAGCATCCATTTGGTCGTGCATGATCTTAGCTTTCCTGGTCAGAATCTCATTCAGAGCAGTCCACTCTGAATCGATTTGCTCTACATTTAGCCAGTCAGCAGGAAACTGATAACGTTGCCTAGTCAAAGTAGTTTGTCCTTGCTTGAAAATTTCCATTTCTGGCCCCCAAGCTTTGACCTTCTTTTGACAGTTTTGAACCGTGCTAATAAACACAACGGCCTGATCAGTAGCAGATGTTTCTAAAGATTGCACCTCAAGATCTTGCCGGGCCTTCTTGACCTCAGCATAAACCTCGTTGACTCGCATACCAAGGCGACTGGCAAACTTTACTAGGATTTCGTGCTGCCATTGATCATACTTAGCATTGACCTTAGTCTGAACTTGATCATAATCTATGGTAAGATGGCCGAACGATACACTGACTTCAGTAGTGTCGAATGTGGATCGTGTCTTTCGAATGTCCTGAAGACACTGCAGCCATTTCGAAAGTTGCTCCCCAAGCTGCTCGTAAACTTGCTCAGACTGCAAATCCCAAAGGGCTTGGTACTGAAGCCACTTGTCAACATAATTGTTGATCTCAAGCAGCTTAACCTCGACAGAATTATAGACTCGAGACAAACTGTCCGCACAAGAGTCTGGCAAGTCAGAGAAACGAGCCTCGCTATCATCTGTTGTAGTTAAGCTCATCACATATCTCGAAGCCTTGATCTTCGGAAGATCGCAGATGACACCTATCCACTCATGTAATTGCGAGAACCAGCTAGCTCTAGCGTATTCAAGTGGGGGATCAAGATAAATCACTTGGTTCCGCATGGAGATTTCATGAACAAGTCGCTTCATCGATGGAATCGGACCGTGTTCAGAACTAACAGGGCCACTGAGATGCTTTCTGCGGCTATCGTCATCTACGCCATCTGGTCGTGCATTCTGGAACGAGTCGATCCATAACTCGATCGATTTCTGTAGTCGCACGAGTAGGGTAGATTTGATGAGGCCGTTCATTTCTTTTACCCAGTAGACCAGATTGACATAATTCTCCAAATTCAGTTGATCGACTGCCATTTGTATGGTTTCGAGGCGAGTCTGGAAGGATTTGGCGTCATATGGACACGAATCTAGTTCCAGCAGTGCCTTTTGGATGGTCATATTAATTGCGGCTAATGTTGTTGTTTTGGTCTGCAATAGTGATACCGATGAAGCGAACTCTCGAACAAATTGGACGTGCTTGCTTTCGTTGCGACCACCAGAAGAATAGTCAACGGCGCCGGAAGCAAGGAAAGTGGGCTTTTTGACATGGATATCATATGTATGAACAAACGACTCCCATTTTAATGGAACTCCTTTAGAGACCAAGTCATAAACTTCATTTTGGTATCCGCTCAGAAGTATGGAAACATCAGCCATTTCCGATATTTGCCTAGTGGTTGAAGAAAATGTTCGCACACTTTCCATTAGACTAACAGCATATGGGTAGACACGTTTGGCTTCTTTAGAAACGTTGTTGATTTGATGAGGGACAGCATAGTTCAGCCATACCAGATTGCGCGTTTCTTTGAAGAGCGCAATTACCTGGGGATCAAAGTTAACTGCCAACTCGAGAGCATAGTTGTTTGCCCGGATTTTGTTGATATTGAATAGGCGGCCAGCTATAGAAACTTGCTTTCTCTGTACGTCATGAAGCCATGCTTCAAAGATAGGACGCGTGTCTAATTTTTTTCGGAAAAGACTACTCTCGCTCAAAAGCCTTTGTCCCTCCGAATGAAGTGCCCAGTCACTGCCAAGTACAGACTCCACCTTCTTCATATATCCGTCCAGCTGTCGCTCAATTTGTCTAGCCCAGATGATAGCTCCTGACACAGGTGGAAGATCGTGAAGCTGAGCCATTGCATGTGCTTCAGAGTGACCATATTGTTGCTTGAACCGCTCATGCAGGGAAGAGATATCCTGCTTGACGTTATCTATCAGAGTGGTTTGATACTCGGTGATAGCGCCCCGAATCTTTGGACGCACGAAGAGCGCATTGAATTTTGAGAAAACCCGAAACATGTCATTTGCATTCTTTGCAGTTGCTAATCGGTCCCGCAGCCGGGCAATGATAGAGTTCTCAACCCGTGCTGTTCTCTCATTATATGTAACTTCTGCCTGGACCCATATCTGAGTGCCTTCTGGAGTTACGTCAAGCAAATCTACATTGTTCAAAGCAGCCCAAGCTTGTTGAACCTCCTCGACTGCGTCTACATCTCCCATCTCTTCCACAAGGACAACTGCTTGGGAAGCGCCATCTGATGCTTCGCCTGACTTGGGGCCAAGGACGTTGACTATGGTGCGCTGTAGTTGCTCGTGGTTGTCTCGAAACGTGCTAACATATTTCAATCTTGCTTGAAGTTCGGCATGTCTTGGAATAATTTTGATAGGGATGAATTTCTCATTTCTTCGACGTGTGACTTCTCGAGCAACATTGGTGAATTCCTTGACATTCTCATCCCAAGTCTTCCATATCGCTTCAGCAGTTATCATCAAGGATTTAAAGTCTCGATAATCCAGGTGCATTAATGATCGCCCATGTATCAACGAATGCACCTGTGAGTTCAAGTCAGCAGAGATGGCTTCCACCAAAGCCAGAGCTCTCTTGACTGGGTAAGGACATATTCTAAGCTTCTTGATAAGATGTGCAAATATTAGTACGATAGCGTCTTGAACTTTTGCCAGAGAAGTTGCAGAGAGTAAATCATCAAGAGGGAAGTCTCGCATAAGCTGATTGTACTTCTGAACCCGGTCCGTAGCTTCTTTCAAACCAGTATCTGCAGTAAAGCTAACAGTAGCCTGAAATCGTTTGGCATTTCGAAGGATTTCCAGTGTAAGCATGACACCGTCACCTCGTAGTTGGGCCTCAATTTTTTCAAGGGCAGCTTCCATAGAGAGCCAGAAATTTATCTCCTGCGTGGCAGTTCCACTTGTCGGGTCTCTTGAGAACTGTGTGATGTTCTGTATAGACTTTATCCAACTATTTACAGAGCCTTGAAGAGTATTTAGAAATAGACTGTCATGTAAGAGAGCCGTTGGAATATGTTCTACAGTCGGTTTAACGTTTCGACTTTCCGCTTCGTCGATCGCAGCCATGACAAGAGGGTGATATGGGAGCGAGAGGTCTGGGATTTCGATATTCTGTTGCAGGTGCAAGAGACTCAATTCAAGATCTGCCAACCTCTTCTTCGTCACAGGTATCCCCGTCTTCGCATCCACCTCTGACCTTCCCCGAGTTCCATTAGGCACTTGCTGTGTTTTGGTGAATGCATCGAAATACGGCGCCAGCGCTAAGTGTACAACAGAATGTAAGGTTTCGTATGGAGAAATAGAGGCCCCTCCTGGTCCAGTCGAAGCGGAATCCCCAGCTCCGCCAGGTAAATTAATTATTTGTATTTGTGAATGTATAGGTATTGAAGGGTCTATTGGCGTGGGGCGTTTTATAAAGGCCACTGAGGCTGCGGTTGTGGGGGAGAAGGAGATATCTGCAACAAGCCTGTATATGTAAGATGGTGAACCTGAAATACCTATTAGCAAAGTTTCCAGAATTTCCAGATCAATAGGCCATACTTTGGTCTTCCGACACCTCACTCAATACATCCCCTTCCTCCTGTGCTATCACATGCTTCTGAATATAGAGTACCAGCTGGGATTCTGTTGCAAAACGTGTACATCGTTGAATTGTATCAGATAATTGCGATTCGGACAGAAGACTACCATTCTTCTCAAGGTCCTTGCGTGAAGCTCCCAGAGTGGTCTCCAGCACCGAGGCTAGATACTCGACAATAATATTTGGATCTACCGTTGGAAATGTTGCGGTAGCAAGTCCATTTGGAGATGGGCTCGAGGAACCACCTGGACTGTTGTTAACCAAACTCTCCATCATGGTTGCGATTTAGTTAGGACGGCAATTTCATCGTTAATTGTAGCGTCGTAGAGAGTGATCAAACTGGGTGACTGGTGGCAAAGTTCATCCAGATATGATTAGATTGTATGTGTTGGTGGGAGATCGGTGATTTATTACTCCTGTCTACAATTCTGAGGTACGCGCAACGCGATATTGAACCTCAATCCCTGTTGCCAAGCCCCACTTTCGCGGTACCCCTTTTTGGTGCTGCAAATACGCAAAAGATTACAAGGTATATGCAAGTTTATGATACTTTGCGAAACGGTAACTATACGCCGGTGCGGATTTCGTCGTTATTGATTTATTGAAATGAGAACTGGAATGATTGAGATTCTTGTCTTTAGGAGGTTTACTTTTGCATTGAGTGGCGGCACACGTCATTATCAATGAGTTCTAAAATCACAGTTCAACACAGTTCTCAACAAGGAAGAAATGATATAAAAATCTTTCAGAGCTCTTTAGTCGCATCACAGTAGTGGCTCTGTAAATAGATAACCGAACATTTCTATCGAGCTTGTTTAAAAGTCTGAAGTCTTGCATTACAATCCCGTCATGCCATGCCTCCATATTCCTGGCAGGTGCTATCCTATCGTCACACTATATTTACAGTACAAGAGGCCCATAATGAGAACTAGAAGAAGCGCCGACAATGCTGATGTACAAGGTGGTTGGGCTCAAAGTCGAACTGATTATGTCCAAGCCACAAGAGAAGGTGTGCAGTCGCAGATGCTCTTTTGGTATCATTTCCGAGGGGAGATTTGGGAGGCTAGCATCTAGTCGAGCCCAACTGAGGGAATTCCACCGAATGGTCCAACCTGAAGTTCGGGATCGGCCGCAATCATCTCTGCAAGTATATCTAAGACTGGCTTTGGTACAGTCTTATCGTAAATGCTGTTCATGATCGTTAGTAGTTATAAATTATTTGAACTTATGAGTCTAGCTATATGACTGTGTATCAACGGAGCGTATGAGGGAGATGTTCTTACGATATCAAGTCGGATGGTGTAGGATAAACCTTAAGTGCTTTGTAGAACGACAGCGCAGATTCAATGTACTGCGATTCTAAAAAAAAACGGATTAGAATCATTAGTCACGAATTTGTAGAATGTCGCATACCATCCTGACTCAAGATTTCCCCATTCTGAACTTCCTGCATGAAATATGCTTCCTTCTCATCAGAATCGTCAGGGAAGCCTTCCTCCTTTGCTTCTTCGACCCTTTTCCTGGCAGCACCTCGCGCCTGGATGCTTTGAGCTTCTGCTTCTTCTTTAGCTGCACGAGCTTGTTTTCTGCTTTCCTTCTTCAGCTGCTTGCGGAAGTTTGGGTCGTTTCGTCTTTTGTGGTCAAAGTAAACAGCGCTAAATGTCTATGTTAGCAAGTAGCTATATGGAAAAAGCCAAAGGTGGACGGGGCTTCTAATCTGCAGATTCGGAAATGATTGCAGCTCTGACTCCCGGAGGAGAATGTAAAGATGGCCAGAAATACATACTATGCTGTAGAAATAGTGAGTTAGTAAACATAATCAGGCTGAACGTCATAGCATCTTGGACACTTACCAAGGATGCCCGTGGCGAATGTGCCCACAGAGGCAGCGACTATTGTGGATGTTTGAACCATTTTGAATTCTCTCGAATTGATCTTCGTCGCGCTTAGTTTAATAAGTGAAGAAGATAGGTGTATGTGATAAAGCTGGAGATGGTCTTTGAACAACTTTATTTTTGACTTGATCCGACAGGGATGGATGCATGCCTGAGTATTTAGGTAACAGCCACACCTAGCGCGGAACCCTCAAACATCCCGATCGTCTGTCTACTAACTACCTTGCGCGTCTCTTTGATCTGAATTCTGGTGATATTTATGAAGCTCTTACGATATGTCGGAAAGTAAAGGCAAATCACTCCGGACGAACCGGAGGAAAACAGCGCGTCCAGCGATTAGTGCTCCAAGGCAAATATCAGGTCCCATACCCCAAACCGGAAATGTCCAGCGTCAAGGGCCGTCCTCACAGTCGGAACAGCTCCAGCCACCACGACCACCTCTAGCCTCTGGAAAAGTACGATGCCTAGTCATAATTCAAGTATGTAGCTGACTTTTGTAGACGTCTGATCTTGTGAAGAGACGATACTCCACACGCTTCAATAACATACCTGCGGACTTCGATCCAACTATTCCCCCTATTCCATCTATACCCTCAATTCCCACTCAATATGCCTCCTCCAAGGACCAAGGACGAAGTCATATACCAGCAAAGCCTCTGGGACTGAACCCTGATATCAAAGCTTTCCGCGATCCGAATCTGCGACCAGACCAATACTTAGCAAGCATATTAAGTGATGCCTCGGAACAGGATGTAGAAGAATACCAACAAGCTTTGCAAAGGCTTCAAAGCCGAGCATCAGTTGATCTTCAGCAGAATGTGTATCAGAATAGAACGCAATTCATCAAAATCAGTAAAGAGGCTGAAAGGTTGAAAGGAGAGATGCGTGCTCTTAGGAATCTAATGTCTGAGCTCAAGACCAATACGACTGCTCTCAGAGCTGCCTCGGCCCAAGGATCAGAATCAGCTGCTAGTTTTGGAGATAGTAGCTTCCCTACGACCTTGAGCAAGAGAGATAGGAGAAGTTCTGTCGCTGACCGGACTGCAATGTGGAATTCACAACTCCAAGTACGTTAGACATGCTAGCCACCCTTCACTATGAAAATACTGACAATTCAAGGCGCTTTGGAAAACTGTTGAAGGATCACAGAAGTTTCTACCGGCTCTTGCAGGTCGTCACGTAGTTCAAAATGCAGGACCATGGATCGAGCTGGACAACGCAACATGGAGGTCAAGACGAGCTATGCAGCTTATCTTACTAAATGACCATCTTCTCATAGCTGCAAGAAAGAAAAAGAAGATGGAAGGAAATGGTGCTGATCAAAGACAAGCACCTGTCAAGCTTGTAGCTGACCGATGTTGGCCAATATTAGATATTGAAATTGTAGATTTGGCAGGTACCAGTGAATCAACGACCGGGAAAAACAAGGTGGCTGATGCTATAATGATCAGAGGCGTCGGTCAAGAGTCGTTCGTGTATCGAACTGAAAAGCCGGAGGACAACGAGAAATCGATGTTGATGGTCAATTTTCGAAAGGCTGTTGAACAGCTTCGAAAGGGACTCCGATCTGAAATGGAGACGAGCAATAAAGCCAAAGAAACCATCAACTATTTTGCTTCGCGTGATCCAGGGTTGCTCAACAAAACCGAGCTACTGGAGACCTTATCTGACATTAAGGATATGCTCATTGAAGTGGATGGTAAACAGCAAAACTTAAGATGGGTAGAAGGTGAGGTTGACGAACTTGACATCGATATTGCTCTTCAGAGGTTCGACGCTGCCGTAGCACGAGTCGAAAAATTGAATTCTCTAGCTAAAGGTCTCAAAAGCAATATTGTTGCACAAGATTTCATCAGCTTCAAGGCCAACGAAAGAGCCACGAAACTGGCTGGACTGATCACCCGCCGACTCGTTGACACGCACAACGAAGTCAAGAAGACAAAGCGTAATGTGTCGTGGCTAGCACGTCTAGGATTCGAAGATAGGGCGAGAGAGGCGTATCTTGAAGCTCGTGGCAACATCATACACAAGAGATCTAGGTGAGTCTTCCGGAAGCTGCATAATTATCCTCCTAACCATCTCTTTATAGACAATGCATCTTTGAGGGCAATCTTCATCAGTATATCTGGGAAGTGTCTCTTGTGTACTTTACCATTATCAAAAATACGGTCTCGACGTTCCAAATGTGCTTCCCACCTCTGCTCATGAGTGCATGTGTCAAGTGGGCGAAAGAGCAAGTGCTTATGTTCAACAGCATTCTTGCAAGACAGCTAAGCAGTACTGAGCGAGGTGGTCAAGCGTGGACAGAATGCATGGAGCAAGCTCAAGAACACGCCAAAATGCTCTCTTACGTGGGCCTTGACTTCAAGAGCCTTGTTGGGAGGGAAGAGAGCAAAGGCATTGTTCAGAATGGACCTATTGGACTGGGCCTCCATTGAAGCAAACTTGGATATATTAGAGAATATAAATTTGTGAAAATTTAACCGCTTTTTGATGTCGTGGCCGTAGCTCTGATCTGATTTACATGGATTTAAGCACTGACCCCTGCTGAGTGTTGTGCCTCGAAAAGACATCCTGCCAATCTCGTAAGCGAAGAAATCGCGAGCCACCGCCCGCCAAACTAAAGAACGTCAACTCCCTGTCTATGCCAACCTAACTCAACTTATTGTGATACCCTAACGCGCAACTACCAGCACTCGTATCTTCACGGTCCGATCATAATAACGACTTCTTGCCATACTCAGCGCCACGATACCCCCCCTGCCAGCCTCGCTGGAGCTTCACCTCACCCCTTGTCGTCATTAAGAAGAGCCCCAGCTCCCCACCATCAACATCATCAACCCAGATATTTGAGCGAAGGTAGAGCGGCGCCATCATGGACACCAATATGGAGGATGTTAGCCATAATGTTGGCTCAGGTGCCCAACCAACAAGACTATCGCCTGTAGCTGAGCCTACCTCCATATCAACCCTTGATGGTTGGATTGAGAGCTTGATGACTTGCAAACAATTGGCGGAAGTTGATGTACAGAGGCTCTGTGAAAAGGTACGCATACTGTCCATGGCTAACTCTGCAAATGACATGCAGGTGCCATGCTGCACATATGCAACCACGGTGTAATTGACATTAACGCAGGCACGAGAAGTCCTCCAGGAGGAGTCCAATGTACAACCAGTGGCAAGTTTATTCTAGTCGATGTCTATAGCGTGTCCAATATTAATATGATATATAGAAGTGCCCAGTTACTGTCTGCGGAGACATCCATGGCCAGTTTCACGATTTGATGGAGCTCTTCAGAATTGGTGGACCAAACCCTGATACCAACTATCTCTTCATGGGTACATACCATTTACCCGTTTCCTACCAACCAATCTGACCAGTGTGTATAGGCGACTACGTTGATAGAGGGTACTACTCTGTAGAAACTGTTACTCTCCTCGTAGCCCTTAAAATTCGGTACCCTTCCCGAATCACAATCCTGCGTGGTAATCACGAATCGCGTCAAATTACTCAAGTCTATGGCTTCTACGATGAATGTCTCCGGAAATACGGCAACGCGAATGTTTGGAAGTTTTTCACCGATCTGTTCGATTATCTCCCTCTTACCGCCCTTATTGATAACCAAATCTTCTGCCTCCACGGAGGTCTCTCCCCAAGCATTGATACCCTTGACAATATTAGAGCATTGGATCGCATACAAGAGGTTCCACACGAAGGACCTATGTGCGATTTGCTATGGTCGGACCCAGATGACAGATGCGGATGGGGTATATCTCCCAGAGGTGCAGGGTACACGTTTGGGCAGGATATTTCAGAAGCGTTCAATCATAACAATGGCTTGACGCTGGTAGCAAGAGCTCATCAATTGGTCATGGAGGGGTACAATTGGTCTCAGGACAGAAACGTGGTTACGATTTTCTCAGGTATGTGATTGTGGTGACGGTCATGTTGCGAAACTAACGAAATGCAGCTCCAAACTATTGCTATAGATGTGGTAACCAAGCCGCGATTATGGAGATTGATGAGCACCTCAAGTACACCTTGTAAGCGTAAAATCCACTGGTTTCTATCACCTGACTAACGTTTCTAGTTTGCAATTTGATCCATGCCCACGAGCTGGTGAGCCCATGGTTTCGCGTCGTAAGTATACTACTTTATCTCTCATAATATCGAATACTTACTTTCTCAGGTACTCCTGATTACTTCCTCTAGACGCAACAGAGCATAGGACGATGAATGTGCAATCCCAACGGCAGGTTAAACTGGTGCTTCAGAAGCGGTGGATTGTCAGTGGATGTGCGAGCACCAGATAGTTTGCTACATCTGGGAACTCTAAGAGGGCCTGCTTCAAGGGATGGCGAGTTCTGTGGTCGTGCATTTATCGTAGACAGCATTAGACTTTATATGAATGCAAAAGCACGGTTGATTGATAGACGTTCCGTACATATACATATATCGTGATGCTCGATATAGCTTTAAGTCTGTGAAGTCGGCGAAAGGGCTATTTCCCTTCTACAGGAGCTCGCGATCAGAAAGACTCTTCTGGCCAATTTCAGGGCTGCTTAAAGTTTTCCGGGGATAAGGGATATTTCTGGCCCAGGCTGTAGCTCATGGCCGCCCTCGGATATAATTCGGTCCGGATATACTATGATGCGGAAATAATGTCATCCGGTACCGATGCACAGCTGTTGTGCTTTTTCTCGCGGTCTTCCCGGCAGTAAGCAAGACGTATGTATCTGACATATCATTCCCAGAGAAGCTTTGCTGGAAATCAGCTGGCAAATTATCAATCGACGCCAAGGTTAGTCATGAATGCCCACCAGCATAAGCTTTCCCAGCCGTGCACCACCTCAAGTGACGCTATGTTGTAATTGGCTGCAAACTCGAAGATCCCTGTGCATCTGAACGTCGGTCTTTCGCGCTTTGCTTTTTTGCCGACACCGACCTTGGGGAGGGTCTCGGTCGCGAAACTGGTGATAATAGGTGTGCATTGGGAAGCGAATGCGAATGAGCGAACAGCGCTTTTCATGTTCGGTCTAACGGTGCGAGTCGTTAGCAGGGCTGCGAAATGGGTTGGGCTAGTGCTTCCGGTCTGTGGGCAAATGTATATATGTCGTCGCATCGCCTTATTGCTTTATGTTGTCATAGTCCAAATATACTCCGCGTGCATCTACAACATCCTCTCTCCAACCAAAGATCCATTCTGAAGAGCGTATTACATGGGTCGGATTGATCTTATCTCTGCCTGTTTCAACATCTGTATCAAATCATAGTGGAGTGTTCTTCGTGCGGCTACCGCTGAAACCAGCACCAGGCTTAGGAAAGTCACCAGATCTAGTAAGTCTTCGCCACAGGATATAAGCTCTGCAACTTCTCCCATGCCTTGTTTCTTGTAGGGAAATTAAACCAAGTACTAATTCCCCTTATCAGATCATGTCGCAGCAATCGCAACAAGATGCGCCGTATGCGCCCACAACAGCAGGAATAGGACTTCAGCCATCAGTCGATGTGGATGTTCCTATTCTGGCAGTTTTCATAGTTTTATTTGTGTTAGGGGCGATTGCTCATATGGTGATTCTTCAGGTGTAAGTTTTATATTTGTCTTATCTGTTTTTGTCGACTATTTTCCTGGTCGTTCATTAGCCAGATTCAAAAGCTATGCAAGTGCTAATTTATTGGCTAGCAATTTAAAAAGAGGCCAAAAGTTCATAATGTCAGGCATGACTTTTGGATTCTGTATGGCCCGAATAACAGCGTGCGTAATGCGCATCGTATGGGCAACCCGTCTCCATAATGTTTCTATCGCCATTGCATCACAAGTCTTCGTCGCTGCAGGAGTCATTCTCCTCTTCGTGATCAATATGATCTTCGTCCAACGGGTAATACGAGCTTCACATCCTCATATCGGATGGACTAAAAGCTTCTCCTTGGCTTTCAAGCTATACATCGCATCTATTGTTATCGCCCTTATCGCCCTTATCGTTTGTACTATTCAGAGCTTCTTCACGCTAAACCAGAATACGCGGAGGATTGATAGAGATGTCCAGAGGTTCGGCGGCACTTATTTTGCCGTTACTGCGTTCCTCCCTCTTGTTCTATTAGCACTGAGAGCGGTCCTTCCCAACCGCGGAGCACGTACCGAGAAATTTGGTGCCGGGAGGTTCAGAACTAAGATCTTTATTCTCATTATCTCCGCCTCGCTCCTCACGCTTGGTGCAGCATTCCGAGCCGGCGTTAGTTATATGCCTCGCCCCATAAACAACCCAGCATGGTATCATTCCAAAGCGTGCTTTTACGTCTTCAACTTTACCATTGAGTGGATTGTGGTCTTCATGTACGCTGCCATTAGGGTAGATAAGAGGTTCATTGTGCCAAACAAGTCTAAAGGGCCGGGTGATTACTCGAAGAATGTTGGCGAAGAAATGGAGGGTGAAAAGAGTAAGGAGCAACCAGGAGGAATTTTGAGCAGGGTATTGAGCGAGGAGGAGGTTTTTGATGGGGAAGTGCCCGAGGGAGCTGAAAGATCATTATCCGATATTGACATTGAAGCTCGACTTGAAAAGCAGACTACGAGGTCATAACAATTGTAAATATTGTATACTTTGCATACTTTACACTGGGTGGGTTTGTTTACTTGGAGCATAGCTTGCGTGCATAGTTTATTAATATAAAGCCGAATCAGCGACCGGTCGCAACTCCAACATCATAGAAGATCATGGAATATAACTCATTTGTGTATACTTGTGACACACCTAATCTGTTCCTCTTAACCATAAATGATACTGACTATTTGGTGTGCTGAAAGATATTTGACCATGCCAATAACTTCGCTTCATCTATAGATTGCTCTTCCCTTAAAGCGAAAATGTATTATTAAACGCCTTATTAAAGCCGATCTGCAAATTGCGCAATCGGTCACATCCACTACTCGTGCGCTAGCAGGAAGTGTAGATGAATTAATACCATCTCGCTTGTTCAGGCTTAGTGTATAACCGGAACAACTTTTTCCCGACACGATCCACCTTTCCAGTTTGCTTCAAAGTTGCTCCATCCGCACCCTCCTTGATTTCACGAGTATCAAATTACTAGAGCAACCCTTTTTGAGCATCATCGTGCACCTGGAGTTCACCATGTCGTTGACTCCACAAGACAATGCCAGAGTAAATTACTCGCAGCAACAACAACATAACACCTTCCCTCGACAACCTAACGGTATTCCAACGCCTTCTCCGGCCCAGCGTGCCAATTTTCAAGCGCGACAAAACAATGCTGGAATCCGCCCTCAACAACAGCACAACTCCCCTTACTCCACTCCATATACTCCACAAGCTCAACCTGGTCCTCGACCAAATGGCAATGGCAACGGCCTTGTGTCCGCAGAGCAGCAGATTGCTCAAGGCGTCCTAGGCACCGCGTCGACAGGCTCAGGTTCTAATACTCCTCAACGTCGTCCGCCATCACTTGGTACAAATATTCATGTTCCTTCTCATGGTACACCTCAGCTGCAGTCGATGAACATCAACCATACCCCCAACTCGGGCTCGTCTGCGAATCAAAACCGCGATTTCAGTAGCCAAAGACAATCCCAAAATGGTTCCCCGTCTCTACAAAGCATGAACACTCAAAGACCATCCATGAATGCCTCTCCAGTCAATTCTGGTCTGGAAAATAGACCTATGGATTCTTCGCCTGTTGATAGTACTCAGGATATGTCTATGATTGATCCTCAACTAGCGCTAGATCAGCAAATCATGGGAGACACCAGCGATGTCATGAATGATCCAAATGAGTCTATGATGAGCCAACCAGACCTAAGTAATCTACCCCAGGTCCAACCAGGCGAGATGTTATCTCCTCCCCCAGGAGGCAGTTTCCCTACCTTTGATGCCCTGTTTGCCTTCGCGCAGGCTCATGCTCTTGCTCATGGATATGCATTCGTTATTGGACGTTCCAAGCGCGACAATCGTGGTCTAAAGAAAGTATTCTTGATCTGTGATCGTGGTGGCAACAACAAGGAAAAAGTCCCAGGTGAACAGCGTCAAAGAAAAACCAAGTCTCGGAAATGCGGTTGTGAATTTGGAGTCTTTGGACTGGAGAACAAGACTGCTTGGTTGCTGAGAGGTCGTATGGATGGAGAGCATTTGACACATAATCACCCGCCTAGTGACAGCCCCACGGAACATCCAGGTGCTAGGAAGTTGGATCCCAAGGCTATTGCTGCTGTTAAGGCTCTCGAAGAAAACGGTTAGTCATTCTATCGTATGCGTATTACCTTTACTAACAGCTCCCCAGGTGTATCGGTCAAGGAAACCCTCGAGATCCTCCACCGAGACAATCCCACCGTCCGATATCTTCCACGCGACATCTACAACGCCCGCGCAGCCATTAAGCGCGATCCTTCTCGCGTCGACGCTACCGCTATGGATACTCTACCCACCTTCTACAAAAAGCCTCCTTTGACTTTTGAAGAGAAACTCCGTGCCGAGCTCCGCACCGAAGTTGACAACGCGCAAAAAGAAGTCGCTAGGCTAAAGCAAGAACATCTTGCTGAAGTCGAGGACTTGAAAGCCCAGCTTCGTGAGAAGGATAAGATGATAATGAAGTTCGAGATGTTCATTGATATCTGTAACGAGCGTGTTATGGTACAGCGTGAGAGGTTAGCAGATGGAGATGGCGGTCCTCCTAGCGCTAGTGGTTAATTCAATACTCTGGGGGCTTTTTGAATGGTATCGGGGTCATGGTCCGGACGGAGTATAACGTGCAGGAGTTCATTTGCTAGCTTTGTAACTGGAGCATTTACGGCTCAACCAAGAGACCTTTGGAAAAGGCAGCTCTTTCTCTCAATTGTGGCATTACTTGCTGCCTTCGGGCCTCAGTGGGTGTTCTCTGGCGTTTTGAAATATTACCCTTCCTATTTAGCAGCTAGAGTATGAGGTCAATAATTTTTTACTTTGCTGAATTGCTACGAACAATATTTAGAAACTTGTGCATTGTTCTCTAATCCCATGTATCATTGAATATGTGTTTAGAATGTGTGACTTCGCAGCTCAAGAATCAACGAGAATTTAGGAGCGACTATCGCTGTAATATCTTAGTAGCTGACTGTACATCAGCTTTCCAAAGCCGGCCGTGTGGCTTATACTATCAGGTAGAGGCAGTTTTGACCCAACATGGACTTTAGAGGAAGTGTAGCTGTGTTGAGAGGGTATTCTTGTAATCATGTATATAGATAAAAACCATGACTGTTACCTACTTTAAAAAATATAAAGATAATACAAAGATGAAATCTCATTACCTTATAGCAGGTTCAAAACCAGAAGAGGTATTTTGTAAGCAACCTTCAAGAGGTGGGCCATCATAGGCTTGTTCTTCGTGACAAAGCATATTCACTTCGTTGAAGCTATCGCACGAAACGCCCATCAAGAAATTCGAGTGGTGGAGACCAAGATTGCCAAAGCTACCAATGCTAATGCAGCTCTTCCAGCCTCTAGTTTCACCCCGACCGAGCATTCATGTGGTAGCTTCGGCCGGGAAAAGGCAATTTGTGGTTTCGTTGAACGTGTTCCGGATGCGGCTGCGAGAAGTTAGATGATGCCACTTGGTCTACCATGTAAGTAACCACTCCCCTCTCTTCTTTCCTCGCCGGGTAATCGTTACTGACTAGCTTGGATTCATCTGATGGGTCATGAGTTGCATCATCGACTACTTGATTGAGTCCATCAACCTCGGCAAACAAGCGCCATTCCATATTTGCAAGAAGATTTCTGCCCAAAGGGCTATCACGATCGATGGTGAGCGTCTAGCTAACAACCGCCTATTGTGAAAACTTTTGTAACGTTCGTGCACGTTTCACACTGGGTTCGCGTGGGATCTTGATCTACCAATCTGTTTTGCCTTCGTTATCTTATGTATAAGACTTGTGCTAGAGATCAGTGAGATTTTTATTTAAGACGAGAATATTGTTTCGTAGGTTTATTCTATGAATGTTGGGCTGATTTGGTCAGCTAATGGCTATCTAGTAACTCTCTTGTATGAAGATGTAGGAAATGGAGTTAAAGGGGTCTTTTTTCTCAAAAACTGTTTCCACTTCGGAATTACAATCAAAATACTACTTAATTAACCTCAGTCCTCAGTTGTGCTAATGATGTCTTCTTGCAATTTCGAAAATAATGTGGGCAGGAAGTAAACCCCCCTTCCACTGAAGACATGATTTCTATTATTTCTTGCTACCTTGCTAGAACCTTCACCAGTTCTCTAGTGTAGATACCAATAGGATTTAGTTTGCACTCAGGGGCTTTAGCGAGCCAACTAGAGGCCACCATTTCCAACCTCGAAGTGTCCGCCCAATATCTGTGTATGCAGACAATGCTGCTGGTTGAGATTTCGCAGAAAGACTTATTTACACATCTCTAGCATTTTACATGCTGGTAGAAACGACAGCAGCTTCTTGTTGTTGGTGCGCGGAGAAGTTTACACCAACTAACCTACAAATTGGATCTTTTGCTCTCTAAAGTCCTCCACCTACACTGTAACCCGTTAGTAGGCGCGCTTAGCGCTTTAGCGCTTCCCCTCCCTATAAGCCAGTTGGAACTATCGAAATCATAGCTGCGGGGTACAAGCTAGTGACTGCAGCTTGTTTCAAGTACGCAGATGAGTCTGGATTCATAAGTTATTCAGCTAGGAGAGATTAAACAGTGTGTGGTGTTAGCTGAAGCTGACCCCCTGAATAGCCGAGCCGAGGCTAGCTTGTCGGTCCGAAATTTAGGGCCTTGGAAGAATCGGAACATCTAGCGAAAAAGAGTAATGATAGTGACCACCACGCTAGCCATTAGCTGTTTCTGGTAAGTATAACCAAACAGTGGACTAAAGGTCTAATGTTTTGCTATCAACAAGCCTTCCTAAATCCATTAGAAGATGTGTTAATCTTCAAGCAGTGTGGTTTCTGATGATCTATATGCCGGTTGAAATGCCGCATGGTTTTGCAACCCCAGCCCCATGGGGAAGCATTTTAGGCCCACTATACTATCGGTTGATCAATATGAGAGCAATATATGTTACCCTGATGTAATAATGTGCATGGCGGGATGACTTCACCGCGCCTGATGCCAATGGAAAAGCCGTTGAGATGACCGCCACAAACCGGAGCGCACCGATCTCTCTCGAAAATCTACATGCAACGTTCCTATACAGCTAGTGGCCCACCAAAGTGCATTGCTCATACTCCCAAGTACATTTGTTCACATGCCAATTATGATATAAATGCACAGCAGATGTGTGAGTATGGTAATAATCGACGAGAACCAGGGCCGGGGCTTGATTCTCGTTGCATTTCCCCACCATGATACTACCCCATGTGTCACAATACACGATAAGTGGCACGCAACTCCATGCCCTGCACAAGTAGGTCAGGTTGGGGTTAAGATAGTGGGATGAGAGAAGAGAAAAAAAACTGCTTGTGCTTACTATTAGCTCCCCGCTCTGGACGGGGGCCTTCTCATAAAGTGCTGCACTGGTCCAGCATCGAAGCTCTAACTGAGAAACCCAACGAAAACCGTGTTGTGTTTATTTCACCAGAATGGCGTCTCCCAAATTCATGGGCCTCACCGGTCGGCCATTGTCGCTGGCTGTGTCTACCGTCTGCACAACTGGATTCATCTTATTTGGATATGATCAAGGGTAAGTGAGCGCTCAGTCTGTACGGGGGTTTCCAATTGAGTTAATAACTAATATTGCTGCGAAGTGTTATGAGTGGTATAATATCTGCCCCCGCCTTCAACAATGTCTTTACAGAAACAAGAGAGAACCCGAGCATGCAAGGTTTCGTCACGGCGATTTACGAGATTGGATGTCTAGCTGGTGCGATGATGATACTAGCATTTGGCGACTTGCTAGGCAGACGGAAAGCTATGATTATTGGACCGTTTACCATGATTCTTGGTGTTATTATCCAAGTCACTGCGCAGCCAAATTCGAGTCCACTAGCCCAATTCATTATAGGAAGAATCATCATGGGAGTTGGCAATGGTATCAATACCTCAACCATCCCTACATATCAAGGTCAGTAAAAAGGTTCATAACCATACGTATTGTTCATGATACTATTCCCTCTTTATCATCCTCTTGGAAGCTTTGATTCAATTACTGACATCCTGCAAGCCGAATGTAGTAAAACAAGCAACCGAGGCTTGCTCATCTGTATCGAAGGTGGTGTAATCGCATTTGGCAGTTGTATGGCATACTGGATTGATTATGGTTCATCGTTCGGACCTCCTGATCTTGTTTGGCGATTCCCGATTGCGTTCCAGATAGTATTCGCATTAATCGTGGCCATCCCAATGATATTTCTTCCCGTAAGCTACTGCAACTCATACATTATTGAACATATGCTAAAACTCATTAGGAATCACCTCGTTGGCTTTTGACTCATGACAGACAAGAAGAGGCCACGCGCGTTATTGCTGCACTCCGGGGTTTCGAGCTTGACAGTCCGGAGACCGCATGGGAGCGCGATATCATTATTGACTCCATTCGCGCCTCAGGAGGTATCGGACAAAAGAGTACGCCTATCAAACTCCTCTTCACCAACGGCAAAACTCAGCATTTCCGTCGCATGTTGCTTGGTGCCTCGTCACAGCTTATGCAGCAAATTGGTGGATGCAATGCTGTCATCTACTACTTCCCCATTCTGTTCGTCGAAAGTATTGGCGAGACTCATGAGAGAGCTCTGCTATTCGGTGGAGTAAACATGATCGTCTATGCCATATTCGCTACGACTAGTTGGTTTATCATAGAGCGCGTCGGTCGCAGGAAGTTGTTCCTCTGGGGCACTGCTGGACAGGGTTTATCTAGTAAGTAGATGCAGAAGGTTGTCTATCTTCTGCTACACTGCTAACTTCTAATTACAGTGTTACTTACTGCCGCTTGTTTGATACCTGGTACTGAGGGAGCTGCTAAAGGAGCTGCCGTCGGACTCTTCACATATATCGCCTCATTTGCCACATCATGGCTTCCTTTGCCATGGTTATACCCAGCTGAGATTAACCCGATCAAGACTCGAGCTAAGGCCAATGCTGTCAGCACTTGCACAAATTGGTTGTTCAACTTCCGTAAGTAAGAACTTTCCGATGAGGAAACATGTCACTAATCACCAAAACCATTTAGTTGTCGTAATGGTCACCCCTATCATGATAGCGAATATAGGATGGGGTACCTACCTATTTTTTGCAATTATAAATTTCTGTTTTGTGCCATTCCTCTGGTTCTTCTATCCAGAAACTGCGCGAAGATCTCTGGAAGAGATTGATATCATCTTTGCAAAGGGTTACGTCGAGAACATAAGCTATGTCAAGGCCGCGGAAGACCTGCCACTCTTGACCGCCGAGCAGATCGAGGAACATGCTATCAAGTATGGGCTGATTGAGACTGCGGCAAACATCGCAAACAGACACGCTGGGAGAACCGACCCTGAGGCTCTGGTGAGCGAGAAGGGTGCTCGGACATCTGGGGCTGAATACGGCCAGGCGGAGAGTAACTAGAGCAAGGAGATGTGAGAGCTTTGAATCTACCTATAGTTTTATTCCCACTCCGCAAAGGAAAGCAGACATGGAAACATGGGTTCTTTTGGGTGAAATAGATCGATGCAAAATCTGAATAGGGCAGGACGGCAATAGACTTTGCACACGGGATAGCTTGTTGCATTCAAAAGTAATCCAAGTCAAGCAAATTAGATGGAATAGAAAATTCATCATCCCGTAATACGTACTTTCTTTTGTGACAACTCACAAGACTCCAAAAATTGGGTTATCAAGTCTAAGCTCAAGCAACCTCGCAGTCCGATGCAAATATATTTGCAAAGAAACAAAAGTCCATCTTTCTATACTTTTAGCAAGCTCGGTTTAAAGGTCAGCTCAGCAATCACAAATGGGACAGCGAGCAACTTCACTAGACAACATACAACTGGTAAATTTTGCATCAAGACATTTTTAGTCAGTAGATTTGCGGTTTTTGGAGGTTCGTTGATTACAATTCCATTCACGATCAGTATTGACAAGTCAGAAAGACACGTGATTCGATAAGCGAAAGTATTTAGGGGGGTTCAGCCCGCCAGAGGCAGGTCAGGTGTTGGGTGTCTATTGCTTCCATAGAAATGCAGCTGGTGTTTTTGAGTTTAACGACTGATAGGAAAGTAAATCAAAACTGAGCAAGACAACATGGCACGTCAATATATGAAGAAACACATGTGAATATATAAATCTCGATTTATATATATGCGGTAAGAACAAATATGCTACGCTATGCTGTTATATGCCGTTATATGCCCTGAACGCCCCTATAGTTTCCATGCATCCCATGTAGTATCATTTTTCACCTGCGCCAATCTCAGCTTCTTCACTTGCAGCATCCTCAGCATCTTGTCTTCTTTTGTCCTTCTCGTCCTGAACTTCTTCCCTCGCTCTCCTCTCCTCCCTCCACCCAGGTCCCCACTTCAGTTCTACCCATAGCATAGGAGTTGCTACAACACATACCAAAGCGATAAACGTGAAACACCACCCAGGGCCCATCGCCTTCAGCATCAAATCAATGACTCCCGTTCCGCCTGCACCCATAAAGCATCGCACGAGATTATTCGCTGCAGTTGCTGTCGACGGTGACTGCGGGTAGAGATCCACTACCAGCGTGGACAAAATATTGAAACCTCCATTGAGGAAAATGCCTATGAAGAATTGGAGGACGAGAGTAATTGCCAGATGAGCTCTTTGCTCCAGAACCCAACCGTAGCAGAGTACAGATGCGAGACCGAGTATAATAAATGGCCAGATTATCTCTAGACGTGCTCTTTCAATAGGAAATTTGCGTAGGTCATCGCCATGTTTGCGATCAATGGTGAAGTTGATCTGCCTTGCAACTCGTTTGTAGTTATAATCGAGAATACGACCATTGACATAAGAGGAGATAGCACAGCCGCAGCCATAAGGTAGGAAACAGAGACCGATTTGGAAATCGTTCAGATTGTATATTTCAAGGAATAGCTGGGAAATAGAAGAGATAACGTCGTAGAAGGCTGTGTATATCAAGGCGTTGAAGAAGAGGACTATGGCCATGTCCTTCTCCATTACTATATGGACTGTCTTGAGAGGGTTGGGCCAACGTAGCTTGCGGTTTTTTGCAAGCGCTGCTTGGGCAAGACGACGCCCTTCAGCTGTATTTGTTCTTGACAAGTCGCCTGTGGCTGTTTTATCTTTGCGTAATTTCCACCATTCTATAAACGTCATATTCCAACCTTGTGGAGGAACAGAGCCATTGCCAACCACATTCCGCCCAGTTTCGGGAACGGTGAGGATGTAAGGAACCAGGAAGACGCCTGAGATGATAACGAGGAACCAGAAAATAGACCGCCACCCGAGATATTGAGCAAGCACACCACCGATTACAGGTCCTATGGCGGGTCCCATCATAGTTCCTGCCCCAACAATTCCCATGTATTTCCCACGTTCGGAACTTGTAGAGATATCCGCTACCACCCCATACCCAAGAGCAATCGCACCTGAGCTTCCTGAGCTCTGTAGACATCGAAGCACGAAAAGCGCCGCATAGCTATCCTGAAGAGCCAGTCCAATATTAGCCCCCAGGTATATAATAAATGCTAATATATATGCCGGTCTCCGTCCTCCCATATCTGCCAAATCTCCAAATATTGTAGGGGCGAGTCCTTGGAAGATCATAAAAGATGTGAGAGTTAGGTTAATAAGAGTTGTAGATACACCGAGTGCTTCTCTAATCGGGTTCAAGGCTGGAAAATATATGCTGGCGGAGGTGGGAGAAATATATGAGGCAAAGGTTACGACGGTAACAATGTAGACTTTTTGCTTCGAACTGAAAGCTGAATAGGCAGGCCCACTGGTAACGGGTGCCAATTCTTCAAGATCTGCTCCATCTTGAGATTCTCTTTCATTTTGTGATTGACTTATGGAGTTTTCTCGCGTTTCTGACCCAGCTTGCTGCTCTTCGTTTGTATCTTTCGAGGAGCTTTGGCTGGTAGAAGGTACTGCCACAACAGTTTCATTACTATCTGTTATTTCAATACTTGTTCGCCTCTCCGTCAACTCAACTTCTTCCCTTGGAAGTTCCGAAGCCATAGGTAGTCGAAAGAAAATAGTGTGAAGAAATCCACACAACGTATAACATTGAAAGAAAGGAATAGAGTAGAGTAGGAAAAGAAGTGAAAGAAGCTACCCATTGCCACCTACCTAGGTATTATCAGTCTTCATGTAGAAAGGTGAGTTTTGTACCTCCGATCTACGCAGGATCGGTTTATCCTATCCTGTGGTCATCCGCCCACTTATGTTGTCGACGTCAATCTGCCATCGGATTGCCGCAACACCCGTTCGGAGGTGTTCCGATAGATGGTAAACTAGCCTAGTGGATCATAAGCTTTATAGTTAGCATTGAAGACTGAGATCCAAGTGAGAATAGAAGAAAGCGCAATTAGCATATTCCTCAATGGCAGAAGTACAAAATCACTGGAAGTTTGAAAAGGTAAAAGATGAGAAGCTGAGCTGATTAAATCTATCTCTCAAGAAATTATGACGTCGCTCCAAAAGTGGCAACTCTAGCCGAGTGATGGTAGTTCAAATTAGGACTGACCAAGACGAAGACACCTCATCCAAAAAAGATGCCATAGCTACAACACCAGCATATGATATATATCGAAAGGAGCATTAGCTTAACCTCGTGTACTGCTACCGGAAACAGCTTGATTCTTCTCGAATTATGGCAGACCTGACTCCGCTCTTGAATGAGCTTCTTAAAAGCCACGATGCTCCATTGACAGCTAATCCATCTCTCAGCCTCCAGAAAATGGATGGCTTCATACGGGAGGCATACACTATTGTAAGATACCTGAATCCGTCTTACTACAGCTGCTTACCAGTAATAGAATACACATATAGCCAACCTCAACGCGTACCTCAAAAGCATTCGGGAATCCTATCTCGACAAAGGCTCCCGGCCAATTCGCACGTCTAAAGATTCTCGTTCAAAATACCTGTCCGATAGGGATAGAGAAGAGATTGATGCTACGACGAAGCAGTCTCTCCGGGAGCTCAATGCTAGTATTAGCAAGATGGCAGACGCCGAGAAGCTACGCCAGGATACTCAGAACGCAGTTACTCTGAAGAAATTCCGCAGACTACGTCTCGGGGCACTTGGAAAGTGGGCCGCTGGAGGTGCGGGGCATACGAAGTCCTACGAGCAGGATCTTGACGAGGCGAAGGCTGGCATGATTAATATGCACAGAGAGAATGTTCTGTGGTATCTGCGAGAGAAATTGCGGGCATGCGTTGGTCTACAGGCATCTATGATGGAGAAGAGAATCAATCGCGAGATGGAGAAGCAAAGACTGGAAGCGGTAAAGAATCGAGTTGCGCCCATGCCGGAGTTTCTTGGGTTCAATGAAGAACCGGCTGCTTCTAAACAAGCAAAATATGCGGCACATATAGAGAAGCAGGAAAATGAGTACCAGGATGAACTGAGCGAAGAGCAAATTCAATTGTTTGAACAGGACAACGCAGATATGCTGAAACATTACGAAAGTACTTTGGATCAGGTTCGGTAAGTTGCAATGTTTGATCTGATCCCAGAGCGCTACTAACAAGGTCTAGAACAACGGAGAAGTCTTTAATAGAAATCGCAGAGCTGCAAAATCAATTGGTGGACAATCTAAATATACAATCGGCTCATATTGAACAGTTGGTTGCAGATTCTGAATTCACTACAGACAATGTGGGAGGAGGAAACCAGCAACTGAAGAAAGCTACCGAACGTAAGAGCACGGCGAAATATGTGTTCTATGCATCGTGCGGGCTCAGTCTGTTCTTGGTGGTATGGGATCTAGTTATATAGGAAAGGGTCGGAATTTAATGACAAGCTTGATGATTTGAACTCAACCCTCAATCGTCTCCAACTTAATGTTGCCATCTAGCCTGTGTATGCAGCCCTGTGTCACAGTGCTTGCACCAAGTATTTCTAACAGCATTTCTAACTTATGATGCGATACAACCGAGGTGAAAACTTTTCAGTTGCTAAAAGAAGAACCCCTACGCTTCCCTCTAGAGGCCGAAATGAGTAGTCGACTTTGGAAAGTACTTTACCAATTCCCATGTGATTGGGCTTATTATCGTAGGCTGCCACCGAGAGCTTTGTTTTCTTCTTCGCGTTGTATACGTTTGGGTTTGTTCTAGAGATAAAAATGGTGACATGCATGAAATATCTCAGCGCATAATCAATAGAGCCTAAGCCGTAGTTATGTATTTTATATATTGAAGTTGTTGAACAATTCGAGCTCCAATACCTAGAAAGGCTGGGCTTTACACATGGGATTTGGAACCGGCACATGCTCATTGGGGCAGGCTGGCGCACTCCACTCTCCCTCTACAAACCCCGGATTTGGAACAACAACAGTTGGCGGGGTGGCGTGAGTGAAACATGACAGCAATTAACCTCACTTCCCTCCCAGAACATAATTCCTAAATCACAACACAAACCCTTCTCAGCTGCTCCTCCATATACATCTATACAAAATGTCTCAACCTATAGCTACTAGTTTCCCTGCAGATGTTGTTCCACAGGCCCCGGAAGATCCTCTGTTCGGCTTGATGGCAGCATACCGAGCTGACACGTTCGATAAGAAGGTGGACTTGGGCATTGGAGCTTACAGAGACAACAATGCAAAGCCATGGGTACTCCCAGTCGTTAAGAAGGTACTTCCATAGCTCATGTTACTCTTCAAGGTCCTTATTAACAATATCAAGGCAGATGCTCTCCTCCGTGACGACCCCACCCTGAACCACGAATATCTCCCCATAGCTGGTCTAGCAACCTTCACCTCCGCCGCAGCAAAACTGATCCTAGGGGCCGATTCTCCAGCTCTAGCAGAGAAACGTGCCTATTCTATGCAAACCATATCTGGAACAGGCGCTGTGCATCTAGGAGCTCTGTTCATATCAAAGTTCTATCAAGGAAAGCCAACGGTCTATTTCAGCAACCCTACTTGGGCGAATCATAATCAGATCTTCAACAATGTCCATCTCCCTATTGCGACATACCCTTATTTCTCGAAATCTACAAAAGGTCTGGATTTCGCGGGCATGAAACAAGCTATCTCAGATGCCCCAGATCGTAGCATCATCTTACTACACGCCTGTGCACACAACCCTACAGGTGTCGACCCCACAAAAGATCAATGGAAAGAACTTGCCGTGCTCTTGAAGAAGAAATCTCACTTCCCCTTTTTCGATTGTGCATACCAAGGGTTTGCTTCCGGTGATTTGGCCAAAGATGCCTGGGCAGTGCGATATTTCGTGGAACAGGGCTTCGAACTGTGCATTGCGCAGTCATTCGCGAAGAACTTTGGTCTCTATGGTGAACGAGCGGGCTGTTTTCACTTCGTCACCTCACCAGCTGCCGATGCACAAAAGAACATCGGTAGAATAGGGTCCCAACTTGCTATCCTACAACGGTCCGAGATCTCAAATCCCCCGGCTTATGGGGCACGTATTGCTAGTTCAATATTAAATGATGAAAAGCTGTTTGCGGAATGGGAAGAAAACCTTAAAACTATGGCCGGAAGAATCATCGATATGCGAACAGCATTACGGAGTAAACTCGAGGAACTGAAGACTCCCGGTACATGGAACCACATCACCGATCAAATTGGCATGTTCTCCTTCACGGGCCTGAGCGAGAAGCAAGTTTTGGAGTTGAGAGATGTGGCACATATCTACATGACGAAGAACGGACGCATTAGTATGGCGGGACTGAATACTGGGAACGTCGAGTATGTTGCCAAGGCGATTGATAAGGTTGTCAGAGAGACACAGAAGCTATAGGCTACTATATGGTAGCTTGAATAGCAAAGCTTTATTAGTGGTTGCTGGGATATATGCATTTCTGAGTGTAGACAAAACAGAACTTTGCTATATTGCTACTATAGAAAAATCGGAAACATTGATATGGCTATTTCCTAGGATAATATGCAAAAGTTCCTCATTCATATGCTAAGAGGACAATATAATGAACTTTACATCGTCATTTCTCATATATGAATGGATATTCCTATCAAGTTGAACAATATACTCTAGAAGGTGTCACAGGTTGAGCTTCCTCTTCAACCACAGAATGGACGTTTGAGATTGATGTATTTAGTAGTTAGAAGCCCTTCATACTGCGTTTATCTTCCAAGGCTGACTGGAAAAGCTTGCTTGCTCTCACATTACGTATATCCTACGCGATAGCTATGTGATCGATACTAGGTAACTAATCACGTAGGGTAATAATGCAATAGGAATATTCCTGGGTAATCTGTGTATTTATATGTATCCACTCGATCCTGAGCTATGGTTCATGTAAGCCAGAGATTAGTCTAGTCAGTACTGAATCTAACCAATCCTAATTCCTGCATCCTTTCCATTATCAAAATACGCACTCCCTTAAATCCAAGCGCACTTTTCCCTTCTCAACTGACTCATTATTTGTCACAGAGGCTTGACTGACACCATAAAAATCTCGTATAATGACAAGAAAAGTCTTGCTCTTTGCAATCAACCGAGTTGCCTTGTGGATAACAGCTCGCTTTCTTTTTCCCATCTCCATTCGCGATAAAAACATCCCAGCCTGAATTGGTCTGGTAGTAATTCAGATTTTGACCAACACTGCATGGATTTCTGGCCGTGAAGAAGTTTTCTGAACCCCGGGGTGCAGTGAATTGCAAACCGGTGCACGGAGGAGATTGCCCGTTTCGAGTGATAACGTCTTTGTTCGAGCCAAAATGGAGGGAACCGCAGCTACCTCTCCAGAGATTCCAGTCTGCGAAGACTGGGGAGATGCTGATGATGAGGAGAGCCGACAGAGCCGGTAAACAGAGGTGCATGTTGGGCGTTTATGTGCAGTGTTCAACGAGAAAGAATCTAATCTGCTGACACTTAAAGACCGTGAGGGAGGATTTGTTGACGATGAGAAACGCTCTTAAAAGAAGATGAGGCACCTTATTAAGTACTTCTGATGCTCTGGAGCTAATGCAATGCTGCCCAGCTTTTGTCCTGCAGTACAATCATCTCGATTGGAGGATTTATGCCAATGTTATTCTTCAAGCCGCATTACAAGGAGACTGACAAATGCATATTGATAAAATGTATTGGGCTTAAATAAAGAGGAAGATGTATCGAAAAGATAAATGTGGTACATAGAACGAGTGCTATAACCAATCACATTTCTATTGATCTCCTTCATTATAGTTCAAACCTTCTATTAATGCCTCTTCTTAAATCCTGCTTTGGTTTGTAGGGTGCTGTCAAACTCCAACTTAGTCCTTGTTAGATAAAAGGAAATGTGTTTTTATGTTGTGTATTTGAATTTGTCAAGCTATTGGGCAATATTTACAAGCAAAGGAACCGGCGAAGCCTCGACCTCGACCGGTCAATGATATTCACTTCTTCCAATTGATTTCTAACAATGACAATTTATGTTTTCAAAGGCTCATAAAAACACCAAACTAGACCCAATTACTCACACATATTCCCACCCAAACAAAACAGCTCCTATTGTCTCATCTTCAGAATATGTTCAATTGCCTCTATTAGATGCGGCACAGACTTCCCAATACTTTTGATCGCAGCCAGTTAAGAGAGTTAATGTGACAATCTATGAGCTTGATAAGGCAGTTGGAAATGCAGAAGAAGATGCACTTCCTGCTGCCCTGGTAGGGGGTAGAAAGAACTATTGAGCAACTGTGACTGACCGTACCCAATCAATAACGCCTGGGATGCGATAGTCCTTATCCACAATTATATTGGACTATCGCATGTCTGCGTTGTGTCAACACAAAGAGATTATAAATCTAGTGTTGATCGATATAATCAAAGATCCTTCCTGTCAGAATTCCAACCACGAACTGGAATTGCTCCTTCTTAGTAACAGAACTTTGAAAAGCTGAAATAACAGATATTTAGGAAATCAGTTGCGTCACTAGAAATACTATCTGACTAGACGATGAGACTTGCGACCAATGTCACAGAGTGGGAGATCTGCGATATTGTTATACATAGGTTGTAGGTGATCAGAACAACAGTGGGTCTCGGGTCAGCTTTTATATATCAGAGTCCAGTTCAACTGTACTATGGAGTTTGACCCTATCGACACTAACTACACATTTGCCCTAAACCATAAGTTCCAACTATATAAGGTCTGATAGCTTCTAATTATAGTTTTAACTCGCGCACAGGGACTATTGCTTCGAGGTGGTGAAAAATTTGACTTTCCTACGATAACCTCTAAGATCCTCATGGGTTCCACATGGCAACAACTAACAGAATAGCAAGCAAGCAGGTAAGAGAACCAATAAGTATGAGAGCATATATTTGGCAAGGTGAGCACTACTGATTCCGGCCGAAGTGAACGGAATCGACGTTGATTTGGGCAACGAGCCAGTAGCAGTTCCTATCTCTACAATCCTGCCTCCATTGAGGGTTTCATTTCCGGTTCGGAATATGGCGCCAAAGCCATTGTTCGTGGTATTGCTTCCAGTAAGAGCAGAAGCTGCCCCAGAATATGCAGGCTTGGGCTTCACTGTTTCGTCGAATAGGTCGGCGGCACCGAAGCCAGTGAAGGTAGACGGTACCCAAGAATACTTGTCTCCAAAGTCCCAGACAGTAACACCAACACATCCATCAACGGATACACATGCCGAAATACTAGTTTGGTAGTCGGTACTTTGCTGTGTGAGTAAGGCTGCTGTACCTGGTAGTTTCATCCGAATGTCTAGTTCTGTCAAAGCAACTTCAACCCCTAGAGCGGTGAACGACTTCAGGTTTGCGATTTGAGTTGATTTTGACGGTGTGGACCCAACAATAAAATGACTCTGGAATCCCACTCCATCTATTTTCGTTCCAGCCGCTTTCAGCGTCTTAACGATATTTTGCGCCGCTGTAGTCTTCGGGCTCGGAGTTTCGATGGAAAAGTCATTGTAATATAATTTTGCTGCTGGATCAGCAGCCGCCGCTGCTTCAAATGCGATGCGGATGTAGTCTTCACCAATGACTTCCATGAACACATCCGTTCTGAAAGTCCCATTATCGTTCAATGCTTCATTCACAACGTCCCATGCATAACACTTGCCCTTGTAGTGCGTGACTTCTCCAGTGACGTGAGCTTGGAGGGCGGCCGTGAGACTCTCCTTCGTCCACGTTCCCCCAGTGACCCATGCGGGTAGTTGTTGGTGCCAGACCAAGTTGTGACATCGCATTACCTGCCCATTTTTTGTGGCGAGACTCACTATAGCATCAGCTCTTTCAAATGTGAATTGGCCCTCATCGGGTTCGATCGCGTCCCATTTCTGTTGGTTTGCAGGTGTTATTTGACCAAAATCGCTGGAATTTGAAAGGGCTCTGGTGTATGCTGCGTCGTTCGCTGGGTTATCCGTTGCTGTCCCAAAATACAGTAGTCCCTTGAGAGTGATCAGCCAAGAAATGAATCTGTAATAGTGTCTGAAAACTCACAGCTCGTTTAGCTAGAACATCCAGCTGAGCCTCTACAGCGGATATACACAATGTGACTAAAATATTAGAATAACGCATACTCAAAAAATTACAGTAAGACTAAGACTATTCGACCGGCGAAAGAAGGAATCTAGTAGAACGATAAATGAACACAACTGGCCAAAAAAAAGAAGAATAAGATGAATCCTAACATATACTCTCGACCATGGCTATATACATCTGCCATTATATTCATGCGTTCTACGTCGGGCCCAAATGTTGGGGTTGCAAATGCTCAGCATGATGTTCACCCCTCGATAAACATAAAGCTTTTAATGCGATCCAGAGGCCATGGTTATTTAATATCTACATGACATCAAGCCTTCGTCTGATCCAGATCGAGTCGCAGATCTTAGAGGGGTGGACGCTCGTTGTGTTTCAGATCCGTGATCGTGTCGGAGACTGGGTGTCCGGGATGGAACTGATGGGACGACGATTGGATTTTTGCTTTTTCATGGCCTATTATCATCTCATGGGTAAAATTGTATTTCTACGCAAAGCAACGTAGAGAATTTGAAAATGCACTTCAAGTTTACAGTTGGTCAGTTAGTAGCGTAGGTGGTGGCTAAGATAGTCAAAAAGGAGCAAAATCAGGAACGTAGACTTCCCCCACCAATAGGGCTATGATATTTAGCGTTGCCCAGTTGAAACTGTCTATTTTACCAAGATTAATCTCAAACAGAGTGTCAGAGTTAAGCTTCGTCCGAACGTGAAGTACATGGTAGCGTAATGCTGCTTAATTTGAATAGCTACCAATTAACAGCGATTTTCAATATAATATCTCCCGGCACTTCACCAACGGTCTAATCTATCCGTATGGAGAGTTTGGAGATAAATATATCTTTCAATCACTAAATGATTATGTCTCGCACATGTTGGGAAGAATGATAGCAGAACTGTTGTCAATATTTTTGCGCTCAGAGTCGAACCAATGAATTATCATCCAAATGATTCTACATTCCTTGTTTGTGGACGGGCTTGGTCCATTTGGAGCAGGACAAAAATAGACTTATGATATGCTTGTAGAGCGTTGGTTTGGTTGTTGGCTTTCCTGCAACCTTGCTTATCAATGTCGTACTAGAAAAGTGTCCTCATTCATATGCCAAGCTGGAAGCATTGAGTTGCGATGCCGAAATACCAGTTAAGACCTGTTCTTATAAAGCTATGTTTCCATTGCCAAGCATGGGCTCCAGGGACTTCGGGAAAATTCATCTCAATGTGGAAATCCCGGAATGAAAGGTATTGGAGAAGAATACTGTTCTGTAGATCCGGGGTCTGGAACGGAGCTGGATTGTTGCCGCAAGCTTTTAATAGTATCCTACCAGATGGACGCAGACCCATTGTCCGGCACTCTTTGTGCAGCACCGGTCTATATAGTACCTTTCAACTTGTCATCTTGCAGACTTTGGGACAGGCAAAGCTCTAAAGCGACGCTGAGGCGTTCGGTACACCGTAGTTACGGAAGCTGAGCCGGAAAGGTTGCTGGGAAACTCCACGTTGAACCACGTTCGACCACGTTCAATCCAACACAATTCTACTTTACCAAGAAATGTGGACAAGCCAATTGCGGGGTACAGGATCACATTTCACTGGTACTTCTTGGCTTTAGTTCTCCGGTCTTGAAACTATTGCTGGACTTGTTCCAGATACTAAGATCTTCAATCTAGACTTGTAGCACGGCTGCACTTATTCTCTCTCTTTATGACCACCTCTTCCACCACTTAAGGGTCTATTTTGTTAGGGTTTCACTACCAAAACTCGTTGATACGTCTATGCAGGACGTGGACCCTGCTTATGTGTATTCTGCATGCACATTTTACGAATGACATTGATGTGATTTCGAGTCAGGAGCCGAGGGACTTTGTTTGGTGGCGGGAGCTTGTGCAAGTTTATAGATCTCAACACGTCGAAAAGTCAGGGTGAAACTATTAGTACTTTGGTCACGATATGATGGCTTCATTTTCGTTCATTTTCGCTCAATCAGGCTGCTTGTTCGGCATCTGGCTAAAGTCGCTAAATGAACAATGAGACTCATGATCCGGCAAATTTCTATTTTGGGGACCTTTTCATTGCTTTACCCAGTTATTTACTTATGCTTATCATATATTTTCATTTACGCTTAATTATCTCGCAGGCCTTTTCCTCGCAATGGTAGTATTTTTCAGAAATTGTATCAATAGACCGCCGTGGCACAAATTCCATAGGTCTTTGCCATTCGTATCCATAAGATGGCGTTCGGAAGATCACAGGGCTCGGTGCTCCGTTATTCTACAAGAGCAAGATTGATCCCATGAGAAGAGCCTTGACTGATCGGAAAGATTGTGCAAGATATTTAACAACCGTTGACTGAACGGCTTTAGATCGCTTGGTGAGGATTCCCCTGAAACACTCGTCTATCTACTAAACTTATCATGATGATCAAGGTTACCATGCAGACTATTATACTTCTCCCAGCTCTTGCTGCAGTCTGCTTTGGTGCGGCCATCCCCAATCCACAGGAATGGGGATCTCCCACGACCCTGAGCGTACGTCCGATACCAAGCTATACGATTGTGGTTCCTTGCTTTCCCGGTATTCCAGACTGTGTTCCCCAGACACTTACGTATCCTGGTACAAATACGGCTGCTACAGCAGTAGCTAGGGAAGCAGCTCCTCAGGAATTGGGTAGCCCATCCAGGACAGTTTTGCTTCCAACTCCACCTCCTGTATCAACCACGAAGAAGGCTAGTTCTTCAACCACGAAGAAATCGAGTTCTTCAACCAAAAAACCAATTCCCACTACCAAGCCTCCAACTCCTCCTCCAGTACCAACAACGAAGAAATCTAGTTCAACCAAAAAACCCGTCACTACAACCAAGAAGACTCACTATATACGACAAGAATTGGGAAGCCCTTCCAGAACCGTATTGTTGCCGACATACCCACCACCGCCTCCACCAAAACCAACAACGACGAAGAAGCCTTCGGTATCATCCAAGAAACCTACGTCGACATCTAAGAAATCGTCATCTTCAACTAGAAAGACGCATTACGGACGACAGGAACTTGGTAGCCCCACAAGGACGGATTTGATTCCAGTTCCTACATTAACAACGTATCCAAAACCTACAACTTCTACAAAGAAGCCACCGCCACACTTGCCAACCTACTCAGGGCCATGGTGGGGACCAGGTCCAATTGTTACTATTGTGAGTTACATCTAGTAACTATGGTTAATCAAGCAAATTTCCCTGGCTCGACGATTCTTCAGTCTAATCCTTGAGCTCAATTGGCCATATAGCTCCCATAACTTATCTAAGGGCCATTTTTCTCAGCCTATAACAAGACTCCTTACATGTTTAACATCCAGACTGGAAAGGTGTACAAGCTTTGTACTTTTAGTTTGCGTATGCTGTATGGTTACTGACTTTATGGAATATATAGACAGTTACGTATTACCCAACTTTCACGATATCAACCAAGGCGCCAACCACTTCGCGTTACACAAGCATTGGGGGTGGTTCATCTCGTACAGTTTCTACGACATTGCAAGTACCGCTCGACAAAAGACAGGTACTTGGATCTCCATCTCGTACTCAACTGTTTCCATTGCCAATACCAACGCCAAAAAGTAGTACTAAATACGTGACTGTGACGGTAACCGTAAGCGCCTTACGATGTTTCCTTGAATCTGTTTCCTTGAATCTGTTTCCTTGAATCTGTTTCCTTGAGAACCATATACTTAATTTAGAGCATAGCTGAAATAATTTCCGAATAGCATATTCCACCACCTCTACCACCACATTCGACGGCGACTCCTCTCACTGGTTATTACTCTTTCACCTCGCGGCAGCCTTCTAGCACTCTTGCTATTACAATTCACGAGCGCCAGGAACTTGGCGAACCATCTCGCACGGACTTGTTGCCAATTATAACGAGTACGTTTTTGTTTTTCTCTTTTTCTATATGCGTTCGGATTACACATGCGTGCAGTAATTCTTACGAAAAGTGATTCTCACAAATATATTTTGATATTTGTGAGCGGTTATGCTTGCCGGGACGTAGCTCGATGAATTTCAACTATACACATAATTTTCCAATACTGATTATAGTTATAGAGACCACTCCAGTCGTTCCGGTCACAACTACTCTCATCTCTACCGTTATCTATCCAACAACAGTCTCCGTCATCAAAACGACCACCGATGTTGTAATTTCAACCAAAACTAAAACCAAAACCACAACCACAACCACCTGCACCGAAAAGCCCAGCAGCTGGGGCACCCTCCCACCACCTCTGGTGACCTCACGCTCCACATCCTACGGCAACGGACCCTCGACCACCCGCACGGTTTCCGAAACCTTGACTGTCCCGTACGACAAGAGACAAGAACTCGGCGGGCCGCCCCCAAGCTTCACCATCCCAGACTTCGTTTCTGTACCGGACGCTACTGCTATACCTACCAGGTCGTATGATAAGAGGCAAGAGCTAGGCTCGCCGTCCAGGACGTTTACATATATTATTCCAACCACAACGGGCCGGGTTGTTACCTTGTACCGGGATTTTTAAGTTTTATTTTCTTCTGGGGAATAGGAAAGAGGAGCTATTTGGTGCGAAGTCCTTAGCTTATCAGGGTTCTGCGTGATGCGGTATTTTTATATATAAAAGATATTCTTAGCACGGTGCTTGATTCTTCAGGTGACAGCGTGACACCCGAATGCAGCACAGTATTGGCAAATCTGTATTATTCCCATGATCATTTTTAAATCTGGCGCTCGCTATTATCAGCGGGTAGTACGAAAGCTCGTCGAACCATTACCAGTGATATTTGAGGTGAAACATTAGCAGCCGCTGCAGAGGACATCCTCGTACTCCTTAGTACCTCGCTCTTCTAAGAGAGAGAAAAGTAATCGCATGCTAATTATACATTTATCTACGATGGCTGGTACTTGCATTATCTATCTATTTACCTCTACGCTGTCATTTTGTCACTAGTAATTATTGGAGCAGGATATGGGGTTTAAAGTAATTTAATTATTCCAAATACAATTATAAGACAAACAATTTCTCCCAGATGTGTTCGTGATCCTTCTCGTCGAGAATAGGAAAGTTATGTTCGGTGTGTCGTTCTACAGTCATACCGTGGGACGCTCTCGTTCTAGACCCCTTTTTAAGCGAGCTCTTGCCAATGGAGTGGATTGAAAAATTATTCTTCCTCTGGAGTCAGCATTCTAAGAAAGGATCAAAAGAGACAAGTCTCACAGATACTAACAACAGGAAGAGAGTGGGTTGCACATTGCTCAACGTCGAAAACAACACTGCCTAGAGAACTAGGTTGGGTTCCAACACAAGAAACGGATGTAATTAACATCTATTTCATGAGTCTACTTAAAAATCCACAAACTCCAAACAGACCCGCTTGATTTACTTAAACGCCACTGTGATAGCTTATGATCCCCTACCGGACTATTGGAAAAAAGCTCAAAATGAATGAAATCCGCGCCATTTTCGTGTTTACATGTATTTAGATTTGACCATCATCATCAACCCAACTCTCATCATCTGAGAAGCTCTCGAAATCATCATCTTCATCAATCATATCCTCATCTTCGACTTCATCTCGCTTGACGCCCTTTCCTTTACTCATGAGTTGTGTATTTTTCACGACAGCTTTACCTTTACCCTTATCCTTGGCATCGTTGTAGTCCTCAGAATCATAGCTAAATGCAACGCTGCCTGCAGTGCTGCTCTCAATCCCGTCATCTGACTGGACAACACGACGATCAATATGTTCCGAGAAACCGTTCTCGACAGCAATACTAGTGTCAACGGAGTCTCCCTCCCAGTCCATCTCTGTGCTTGCGCGTGAGTTGACGGAGAAGCCTGTATGGTAGGAGGGACCTGGACCGATAGGACCCATGCTGGCTGGTGGCAAGGAGGCATCGAAAACACCACCTGTTCCATCATCGTCTCCCCCAGCCCAGAGCGGAAGATATTTGTATTCATCGTGTGTGAGGCAGAGGAGTGTGTCGGTGAGGCTACGGAAATCAACCTCGGAATCTGATAACATATTTGTTGAAAGGCAACAGATATGAGTAGAAACCTCCTTCATAAATAACCGCAAGCTGAAGAAGCGTGTATTATAGCCTGATAGCTCCAAATTAACAATAGTAATAGCATAATATGGGTGGTGAAGAGTAGGGTGTGTAGGACGGAAACTTACTTTTATCACTACCGGGGACATGTTCACCAAGTGAAGGAGGGCAAAAAGTAGGCGCCAGATTAGACCCAGCGGGAGGCTCGAGCCAAGTCCATCGATCTGAGAATGTGTTGGGCTGGGGGTATTTAGGGGAGATGGCGACTTCATCAACTTTACTGGGCTCATAGCGTTTTGGTTCAAGATTTTGTTGAGGGTCAACAGGACGTGGCCTTAGCGGGAGCTTCCAGTCGGCTATGCTCCCAAGTACTGGTGACTCTGGAGCTTCGATTTTCTCCTCAATTTTTTCTTCAGGTTTCTCAGCCTCTTCTGCATTTCTAGATGATTTCTCAAGTGATGCTAGATATTCGCTAAATTCTGACAGGGGATCGGGTCGAGGCCGATTTCTAAAGATACTACCCGGAGCAGATCTCTTACCGGGATGATCATAGTGGCGACTGCCAGTAAAAATTTCAAGATCTAGTTGCATACGTTAGAAATACCTACGGAAGAGGACAGCCGTAATAATTGGAAAATTTTCAATGGCGTTGACGGAGTGGCATACCTGATTGAGCGATGAAGTGATTCACTTCACGCTCATATTTGTTAAGAAGTTTCACGGTAACTGGTGGAACTCTGTATCTCTCGATAACGGACTCTCTGTCGAAATTTCGAGGCCCATGCCACACCCCAAAAAGGTAGCTTATGTCATTGTCCGCTCTCCAGGGCAAATTCAATAACATGCGCCAATAAAATCTGGTCATGATCTTCTCGTTATCTACGAGTTTCGAATAAGTGTCTCCGAAGTCTTGTTTCCATTCCCCTTGATATTGTTCTGCTCTTCGATGTGCATTTGCTTCGATGCTTAGATCGTCAGGTAGAGGCATTGCGAATATAGACAATATTTCCGCCCGGACATATGCTCGCAGGTCAGAGACCAGTCGCTCGAGAGCTATTTCGAAAGTAATATCGATCGATTTATCGGATAAAAAACGAGAGAGCTTGGCGAACTCCGGAAGTGCGTCAAGCCATTTCATTTCAGGATCCACCAGATCTTCCACAGCCTTCTGAATTCGAGATTGGAAGTCAGTGGCAGCGGCTTGTACGGCAGTAAGGGAATCCTCATCAATGTCTTCCATGGGTCTTCCTAGGCAACTAATGCTTTTATCTCTCGGTTGTGGTCTAGAATGCGTGCTCCAGTTTGTGACGACCCTCTTGTTCATTCGCCCTGCAAGACTGAGAGCCTCCTCCGCAACCAAAATAGCAAAAGCTGGACGAGTAATAATGGGAATTTGCAGAGTTTTTCCGATCGTGAAGCTTGCTTCTGGAAGGGTTTCCAAAAACTGAGTGTTCGGCTCGGCGAGCATCCAAGAGACGATAAAATCGACCTATGAGTGTTAGTGCTTGAACATGCATTTACAGAGGATGCGGTACAACTTACTACGATAGTGGTGCATCCAAAATATTTTGCGACGCCCACCAAAGTCCACAACTTTGGGGCAGAGTCTAACTTGGGGTCCTTTCCTTCAATTACTTGGAGAAGTCCTTGAATTCCAGCGCGGTGGCGAATTGGACAGTATTCTTCAACTACCTCGCTTGCAACCGTCGTATCATTGTCATCTTGCTTGAACTGAAAGGCTAAAGATTCCCGCTGGCGTTGCTCCTCTCTGCTGCGCTCGAGTGCCGTTTCTAATTCTTTTACTTCAGACTCATACGTTTCGTTTGTTAAGAAAACTCTTGCATGAGGATATTGAGCTGGTGCAGATACGGAGGAGTCCAGGATATCGGAGTTGTTGTTACCCACCAGAGGGCTGGCTGTCTCAACATCTGGCTTCGGGACTTTTGGATCTAAGGTCGGAGCTGAAAGGTTCTTTTGCCTACAGACATCATCTTTACCGCCTACCAACCTTTTATGTACTCCACAGCGCTTCATGCTCGAATGCCAGTTTCGAATGCCAGCCGAGCATGACAAATCAGATATCAGATCAACTGCTTCATCACCTTCATCCGGTGGAGTTAGATCCAGTACATATGTAATACCCGTAGGAAGAGCTTCCTTGTTCACATATCCATTGCGCTTCCGCATTAGATGTTGCTTCCAGTCATCAGATAGAAGCTTTGCAAACTTTTCTGAACCAGTGGCTAATAGCTTCTCGCTATGCACTCGATGTGTTTGGGGCTTCAAATGAATGCCGGTTGTATCATAGACATTGATGTCTCCAGGATATTTGATGAAAACTAATGTGTCACCCTCCTGGAGAAGAGACTTTGTGTACTCGATGGACTCAAAGTCTCGGGAGTACAAGTCTGCTTCTTTGCGTTGAAGCATGGTTACCTCAGACACGACCGGGCTACTGTATTCTGGAGGAGGAAGAGCGGTGGATATCTGAGGATCTGCTTGGTGGCCCGCTTGGTAGTTCGAAGACCTGCGTGTAGGATGTGGTGGGCCTAGAGCAAAACATGTTCAGTATAATTTAACGTAGGTATAACGGATACTGGTAAGAGGTATTTTAAGAAGAACGTACCAGTTCTCTGGATTTCATCAACCTCATCCACCTCATCGTCAGTCACAGAACTGTCATCCCCCCATGTCGATATCTCTGACTCCCAAAAATGTTGTATATTGACCATATTTGCACCGTAATTTTTGGTACGGGATCAAACCCAGAAACAAGCAGTCAATCAAGCCTTGCACTCCGTCTTACACCATTTGATGCGGTACTTCGAAGCAACCTAATATTTCGAAATCTGAACAAGGCTGGTGGATCTAGGCAGCGATGGACGCCGAGTAGAGTCGGCCTGGTTGGGGTTTGGCACTTCAAGCGCTAAATATATTGATAATGTCTGGTAGAAAGGGACATAGGGTAGATGATGATACCGATAGATCAAAGCAAATTAAGAATGATACAGGACTTGATCTATGTTGGGTTATTCAATTGCCAGATACATACCTCAAAGGGGAGCTGAGGTAGCCGTAGTGGGGTCGATGTGGCTCAATCAGCCACGTTCTGCTGCACCTGATCGGGAAATATCAACGTTCCCGACGGCATCTTTAGCCGTCCGGAGTATCCACCGTCTTCTCGCCATCCCTTTGTTTCGTATCGATGCATCGAAATATGTGAGTTGTGTTGCTTTTAATGAAAAATAAAGAATATACCGGTGTTGCTAGAGTGTATATAATAACACGGTCTATTCTCCTTAATTCCCTTATGACTCCTGTACCAACTTCTGAGGCTTTGGCTAGCGGCAACCCCACTTCCCCAGATTTACATGTTAGCTTCCTCTGATCAACTATGTACCAGATCTATTACATCAACTTTGAGTATCCGTGCTATAAGACTGTATCCAACACGTCTTAACCAATGTCAACCAGCTGCTCTTAATCGATTCTCTACCGTGGACAATCAAATCCATCTTTACCTTTCATATTTGCGTCATGCTAGACCCTGCCACATTCTGTGTAGGAATGCAAGCGGGCCAAGGTACTTCAGAATTCTAAGTCAGACTAACAAAGCGTCTTATGATGAGATTCCCCAGAGGATTATACAAAGGAAGGAATGATTAGGTGTACGGTGCTTATAACAAAGGCTGGCAGTATGTTCATTATAATTGGCAGTGACCTTCCAAGAAATTCGAAGAAAAACAATTCGAAAGCAACGAAACAATGCCGCTAGTCCGTCCACATGATTGTACAATATGACTAAACAGCCTAGAAAGCTCTGTCAACCTTTCGCTGCTGGCTTTCATATGGCCCAAAGGCTGGAAATAAGAAGACATAGAACAGATGCTATTCATCTCCAATGCCACTTTGGACACCATCATAGGAAAATTCTTACAATCACTTCTGCCTGGATGACCTTGCTCTAGCTTTTCTAAGCAGCTTTAACATTCTGCATTCAGTGAACGTGTAGTCATGCAATACCCAATGACCAACATAGTATAGATCCAAGTGAATAGCACACTAGATGACTATCGCCATGCAATAAATCTAGGATCCTGAGTCATGGTGTGAATCATACTCTTCTCTCGCCTAACCCAGCCCCGTTTCTGTTCTTCCTTTATACATATAAAAAGAAAACATTCCAACGAACAAGTTTGCTCTTCGGAGAAAATCAAGGTTGAAATTGTATCGTGTGGAGTATTGGTAGATGCACGCCCTGAATAAAATGTGTAGCACCACCCCATGTACCTGCGTGATTGAAAGCGTTGCTGTATTGTTATGCCACAGTACCTATGATCTAAAGCTAACCCCCTCCCACGCAAAGGCAACGTTGCGAAAAGAACAACACCAATAATAGTGACAACAAAACAGCTGAACAAGCAGCTGCTAAGTACACTATTGTGCGAAAACTATCTCTACATACCACTAGCTTTAAAAGATAGTCACAGCCAGTCCTGAAACCCTGCTATTGTTTGCCGCGCATACACAAAACAGCAACCCACAGAATGTCGCCGCTGCTATTGCTGCTATTGTTACTGATGCACAAATCTGAAGCTCTACACTAAACACTCAAGTCCAACTTATAGCCTTTTTCTCTCTTAGCTTGTAGTAACGTGACTTAAAGTCTTTTAGTCAACGGCACTGTGTCATAGTTCTTGGGTGACTTGTCCTCTAAATTACAGTCATTAATATAGTGGGCCGTTCTTACTTTTTAGTTGCTATATCAACTGGGAGGTGGTAGCTATTTTTACACAGTACCGATAGTCAACTTCTCGAGGTTTCGAAATGTGTGGTGGAGCGGGGACTGAGCACTTCTGGAGTTCTGTCATGTTAGTTGGAAATCGGGAGATGTTTGGGGAGAGGACAACCTCTTGCGCCGCTACAACACACTCTGTTGAAGTAACTGGGAAAATGTGATGCTAGAGATTGATATTGCAGGCAGGCATGCTATTTGGAACCTGAAAATAAGGCGAAAATTGACAGCAAGATAGCTAATGACAAGAATCGTGCGTTCAAAATTTTAGACAGCATATTACTCCAATCACTAAACACCAAGTCCAAACTCTCGACCTTTGTTACCATGAATAGAACTGCGACAACATAGCCCTTGGCTTATAGTACAAAGATAAATACATTTAGCCACAAAGTCTTGCTTTTGAATCTGTCGGCTAGGGCGCGCCCAATCAAATTGAGGGAAACGTGGCGTGGGCTTGTTCTTTGGCGTGTGCTTCCAAGAAAGGAGGAACTCAGTCGATACAAGGACCCGTAAATATATATGGAGAGCACTAGTAGTAGATCAGTTGAACAGCGCGAGAATTTCAATCCCGAATCTGAAAGCTATGATTACAGTATACGCGCTGTTTTGGTGTTGCTCGAGCGTCTCGCATGTTGGAAGACGCTCTGGGAGGGCGGCCATGGTATTACATCATGGCTCACCTTACAAAGAAGAGAAGTAACAAATGCCCATGTTCCTGGTATGAGGAATGACCACCTGCTATGCCTTACTTGCATAATCCCTCCTGGAAATCGTCTCTCACCGCTTGCTGTGGAGGCGGAATCGTGTAACAGAGCCACATCACGTGAGAACATCTCAATGCGCCCCATTACATGAGTCGCTTCTATATCCTGACATAGTGCTAGGTTACATAGGTACGTAGCTAGCAACTGACTACATGTGGGAGACGATTGAACCACGGAATGAAAGAGAACGGTAATATCTGAGGTTTAAATAAGGCGATCCTTGAAACTCTTAAGATTGACCTACGACTCATCACATCCGATCTTCAGTTATATGCTCAACCTATTAAGTTTGCTGCTCCTGGCGTTAACTTTCTGTAGGGGATGTTCGGCATGGCTGACGTAAGTCTCTGAGAACTACTTGGTTCACGTACAGGATGCGGGATACTTCCTCTGGCATGATGGCTGTGAAAGGGCTGGGATCGGTCAAGGGAAATAGCTGTCGTTTCACGTGAAGGCTTGTCGTTCTCGATGTGATAAGACCAATTTATGATATGATAGTGTAGACGTGGGGAAACTTATTGGATATGACTAAACGGATGCTGCTCACTTGTTAGTGGCTCCTGATAACAAGTCCTCAACATTTCTTTGCTTTTGAATCTACCAGACGACTTTCCGGCTTCAGGTTTGAAAGTTGGAGAACTATTGCGTCTTGCATCTGACACAGCTTCCTCATTCGTTCCCCTTTCACCACCCTTGGCCATTGCACACGCAGAAGCCATCCGGGTTGCACCGGGTCTTCCAGTTGCTATATACAGTCGTGCATGACGGCCAGGTGGTTGACTGGAAGGGCTAACCTGTACATCGATACAGTCTTAACTTTGTATGGATATGTGCTCAACGGGATACGAACTTGGGGCATGGGATACCCACGGCTGCTATCGGTGGCTAGCATATCTTAACAATTTGGAGCCGAATCCGCCGCAGGTTCAAGAATCTCGAGTGTAATGTTGAGCACAAATCAGCTCCTGCAGGGGATCTGAAGATGATTCCGAGTTGACAATATATTTGTCTGACCGAGCTTGAGTATTTCTGGGCGGTGAAAGTCTACCTGCAGTCATAATTGCTTTTGCAGAGTTTGATCAATGGCCTGCCAGAGAAAGAGAGCCACATCACGTTGTTTGTGTCATCATCCATAATTTGGACAAAGGGGATGTGGTGGTAGTGGTGGTGGTGGTTATGGTAGTGATGGTGGTGGTTATGGTAGTGATGGTGGTGGTGTGTCTGACCCCTGGCAGCTTGGCAAGGGACAATTGGTAAGTTCTCGTCAGCCATAGTAGAAGTGAGCCAGAGCGGTAGGATTTCATCCTGTGGAAGCTGCACTTTGATGCCCTGCTTAATCGCTTCTTAGAGGTTTGTGTCGAGTTTGTGAATCTCACGCTGGGAACTGCGGATTATGGATTATGTGGCCCATGACGCTCAGCGGTGGGGCAGCAGTCTGGAAAGGTACTAGGGAACGGGGGGGGAGGTACCAGCTAAACATTCGCCATTCACCACCAAGCAAACACCTGTCGAGGATAAATTCCAGCTCCACCCCTCTTCCCCTCCTTCCAATGTTCAAATCATTCCGTGCTGCTTCTACCACGCTCAGAAAACTCAACAGCTTACCCCAATCAACTCTTTCTACACGCAACTTCAGTGCAACTTCTGCAATCATGGGTGTTACTAAGACTCTTCTCCAGGACGGCAATGGAGCTATCCCCAAAAAGGGTGATACTGTCACCATCAAATACAAGGGCTTCTTGAAGGATACCTCAAAGCCTGATAACAAGGGTGAAGTGTAAGCTCTTCCGCTGCCCGATGTTCTCATACAGCAGACTAACTGGGGCATGTGCAGATTCGACACCTCCGAGGGTCGTGGTGATTTCGTAACCAAGATTGGTGTTGGACAGGTCATTAGAGGTATATCCTGCTTGAGCATCTCACCGTGCGAACAATCAATTGATACTCTGCAGGTTGGGATGAGGGTGTTACGACCATGAAGGTTGGCGAGAAGGCCTCCCTCGACATCACCAGGTAAGCACTATCACCGCACCACCTTACAACCTTACTGATGAATTTTGTAGTGACTTCGCATACGGAGATCGGTGAGATTCCCAATTTGAACGGCTTCCTAGCTTTGAGCACAGGTGTTCTGGCTGTATACCGAGCAATATTCATTCCTTACACTCCGCAATGTACTGGCATAAGGATGGGACACTGCTTGTTCCATGCAGATCGAACTCTGATATCCTTGATGCAAATGGAGGAGAGAGCCACGTTGCAGAAGTCCATGTCTTGCGCAGTATAAGATTGAATATTGCCATTTAAAGCTGCCTTTCTCAAATGGCAGCTACCTACTCCCTTAGCAGGGTCTACAACGAGCTTCGCGTACATGTACTGACACGTATATAGCGGATTCCCAGGACACATCCCACCCGGAGCTTCCCTCATCTTGTATGTTCCATCTTGTTCCCCACCTCCCACGCTAATTACTAATGATATACAGCGATGTTGAGCTTGTCAAGGTTAACTAAATGGTACTCCTGTCAATTCGACTCTTTATCTATAGATGTCCATATCATGGACATGATAGCTCAGGCTTGAGGCAGAAAATCAATAAAAAGTGCATTAACTAAACTGTTCCCGGGAGCTATGCTCAACCCCTCATATTGTGCCGCATTCTTTTGAAAACCGTTCCGAGAAATATATAATACATGATGGAGTTCTCGGACTCTATTTGTACACTCAGTGCTTTGTAAATCACTTTAAAGCCTCTCATTAATGCTCTTGCTTATATTAACAGCTCTCGAGCAATCGCATATCACCTCTGTTTCGGCAACGTCTAATAGCGGGGTCATGATGACGTTAAGAGATCGATTGAATGATGCGGGTTGAGCAGTTCAAGAGAAAGTCCAGCTGCCAAAATAAGTATTAGAGCTCACTGTAAGATTTTGCATAGCATCCACCATACTAATCATTTGTTGTGACTAAAACTCTGTTACATTTGGTTTGCAGGCTTTGCTGATTTCAAATGTTGCCTCACTGCCAAGACTTTCGCGATCATCGCTTGTTGTGGAAACAACTTCATGCTTCTAGCCTCAAGGTTGTGATCCTTAAACTATTAGACTGCATTGTTCCTTCCCACATATTTGCAACTCATATTATAACCTCCTGGAAGCCCTATACGACTGCGAGACTAGTCGACGCCGTACACGAAGCTCTCGAACTTAGAACATAGCATCACAGGCGATCCTAGATTGACGACGAGGGGTACATAGCAACCATCTGGGAAGCCTTTCAAACGCCACCATTTCCTCCCAGGCCCTTCCAAACGGACAGGCCAAGCTGGGGAAACGCAAGCTTTCAAACGCAGACTCTGAACAACCGCAGAAGAAAACTATGGCAGTAAGTAACGCTTGCTGGGGCTATCAGCTTCCTCTTGAGCGCGAGCTTGAGGAGGCCTCCCATCTCAGCCTCGTTAATCACTAACACAAAAACATATACAGGACTCTAAAGACGTCGATATGGATACAAAAATGCAAGGTGACGAGGCGGCAGCTGCCAATAACGAAATCGATGAATCCCTATACAGTAGACAACTCTACGTGTTGGGACATGAAGCTATGAAGCGTATGGGAGCTTCAAATGTGCTCATAGTGGGATTGAAGGGTCTTGGTGTGGAGATCGCAAAGAATATTGCGCTTGCTGGTGTCAAAAGTCTCACACTCTATGATCCAGCGCCTGCTGCTATTGCCGACCTGTCCTCTCAGTTCTTTCTCCACGTTGAAGATGTTGGCAAGCCAAGGGCGATTGTCACTGCCCCACGGGTTGCTGAGTTGAACGCATACACACCTGTCTCTGTACATGAGTCTAGCGAGTAAGTTTATGAGCCAGGTATATCTGAATTTTGACCTTATTAATTGTTTGGTAGTCTTACTACGAACCTCGAGCAATTCGATAAGTTTCAAGTCGTTGTTCTCACCAACACCCCGATCAAGGATCAAATTATCATCGGAGACCATCTCCATAAGAAGGGTATCTACCTGGTAGTTGCAGATACATTTGGTCTGTTTGGATCAATATTCTGTGATTTTGGCAAGCAGTTTACTGTTATCGACCCAACCGGAGAGACGCCTGTCAGTGGCATTGTCGCTGGTATTGATGAGGAAGGCATGGTTGCTTGTTTAGAAGAGACAAGACACGGTCTAGAGGACGGAGATTTTGTGACTTTTACCGAACTCGAGGGAATGGACGCCTTGAACTCCGCGGAGCCTCGCAAAGTCAGCATCAAAGGCCCCTATACCTTTTCTATTGGCGATGTGTCTGGACTGGGTCAATATCAGAGAGGTGGAATCTTCCAACAAGTCAAGATGCCAAAGTTCATTGATTTCAAGCCTCTGTCTCTTGCTTTGAAGGAGCCAGAGTACTTGATTTCCGATTATGCTAAATTTGACCGACCTAGTCAATTGCATGTTGGATTCCAATCTCTACATGCCTTTGCTGAGAGTACAGGTCGACTTCCAAAACCTCAAAACGAAGCTGATGCTGCTATTATTATTGGCGCTGCTCAGACCTTCATCGAAAAGGAGAAATTAGAGGTGGAGCTTGATGAGAAGTTGATCAAGGAGCTAAGTTTCCAGGCCCAGGGTGACTTGAACCCAATGGCAGCCTTTTTCGGCGGTCTTGCGGCTCAGGAAGTGCTGAAGGCCGTCTCTGGAAAGTTCCATCCTATCAACCAATGGCTCTACTTCGATTCTCTTGAATCACTACCTACTAACTCGAAGAGATCCGAGGAATTATGCGCTCCTCAAAACTCTAGATACGATGGTCAAATTGCTGTTTTTGGTAAAGAGTACCAAGAGAAGCTAGCAAACACGAAGGAGTTCTTGGTCGGTGCTGGTGCTATTGGTTGCGAAATGTTGAAGAATTGGGCCATGATTGGCCTCGGTGTCGGACCCAAGGGAAAGATTAGTGTAACTGATATGGACTCGATTGAAAAAAGCAACCTTAATCGCCAATTCTTGTTCCGACCCAAGGATGTTGGTGCCTTGAAGAGCGAATGTGCGGCCGCCGCTGTGGCTGCCATGAACCCCGATCTCAAAGGCCACATTGTGACATTACAAGATAAAGTTGGAAACGATACCGAACACATTTTCAATGAGGACTTCTGGAATGAATTGGACGGTGTTACCAACGCCCTTGATAACGTTGATGCCAGAACATACGTGGATCGTCGATGTGTGTTCTTCCGCAAGCCATTACTGGAAAGTGGAACATTGGGAACTAAGGGCAATACTCAAGTAGTCTTACCTTTCAAGACAGAGTCATACTCTAGCTCACAAGACCCTCCCGAGGTGTCCTTCCCAATGTGCACATTGCGCAGTTTCCCAAACAACATCAACCATACGATTGCATGGGCTAGAGAGCTATTCGATGCGTCGTTTGTTAAGCCTGCAGAAACTGTCAACCTATATCTAAGTCAACCCAAGTATATTGAGACAACCTTGAAGCAAGCTGGTAATGAGAAGGCTACACTGGAGACGATTCGAGACTTCCTAGTTGATGAAAAGCCACTCACCGTTGAGGATTGCATTAAATGGGCTCGCCTGAAGTTCGAGAAGGAATACAACAATGCTATTCAGCAGCTGTTATACAACTTCCCAAAGGAGTCAGTATCTTCTAGTGGCACACCTTTCTGGTCTGGACCAAAGCGTGCCCCTGATCCATTAAAATTTGATCTTAACAACGAATTTCATCGGATGTTTATCATTGCTGGAGCAAACCTTCACGCCTTCAACTATGATATCAATACTAAGGATCTGGACGTAGCATCAATCCAACGAGTCTTGGACAACATGATTATTCCTGATTTCACGCCTAGTTCTTCTGTGAAGATTCAAGCTGATGACAAGGAGCCTGACCCAAATGCAAACGCCGGTGCTTTCAGCGACGAGGCCGAGCTTGAAAACATCACTAAGAGCATCCCTAACCCTGCGACCTTGGCCGGCTTCAAATTACAGCCTGTTGACTTCGAGAAAGATGATGATAGCAACTATCACATTGATTTCATTACCGCAGCAAGCAATTTGCGTGCTGAGAACTATAAGATTGAGCAGGCTGATAGACACAAGACAAAGTTCATTGCAGGCAAGATTATTCCAGCTATTGCGACCACCACTGCATTAGTCACTGGACTTGTCGTCCTTGAGCTCTTTAAGATCTTAGATGGCCAAGATGACATCGAGAAGTACAAAAATGGCTTCATCAACCTGGCATTGCCATTCTTTGGTTTCAGTGAGCCAATCGCGAGTCCAAAGGATACATACAAAGGCAAGAACGGAGAAGTTCATATAGACAAGCTGTGGGATCGGTTTGAAGTTGAGAACATCACTTTACAAGAGCTTATTGACGACTTTGACTCCAAGGGTCTCACTATCAACATGTTGAGCTCTGGAGTTAGTCTCCTATACGCCAGCTTTTTCCCACCGGTAAGTATCTCTGCTATGACCCACAATCTTCTATACTAATTTACAACTTAGGCCAAGCTAAAGTCACGATTGACTATGAAGCTAAGCGATCTCGTACACGAAGTCTCCAAGAAAGCAGTTCCAGCCCACCAGAAGAACGTAATTTTTGAAGCTGTGGTTGAGGATGCTGAGGAGAATGATGTCGAGGTCCCTTATATTATGATGAAGATGCCGTGAAGAGATGGAGAGGATGATGCATGATGCGATCTGTGATTGTTATGGATATCTGGTGTTGTTATAAGGTCTATGATGGGAAAGGAGTGAAATGCATGCATGCGCTTTTAGACTATAAAATAACATAGCGTGGAACATACTATGACTACGTTTGAGTTTCTCTGGGCATCTTCTCAAGGTAAATCACACTTCTCGTGTTTCTATTAGAAAGTATCGATCCGACTTTTCACTTGAAAATGTAGCTGAGGCCAGGCTTGGATGATATTCAATATGTGTTAGTTTTACCATTACCAACAAGAAAGTGCATTTTCCTATCTGATCTTAGATTCCGCCCCGTCCGCTTCGCGCCGCCTTGTGGAGAGTTTAGGCCCTTAGTAATGGAGGTGCATCAAATCCACATTATCCAATGTCATCATGACAAAATGCTTGGCAATGGCTTTTGCTTTACCCCACCTCAAGCTCAAGCTTCAGTCGCAGATATAAAGAAGAGCTACCTTCTTTCACACCCCAATTATTCTACTCTCTCATTCATGCTATCTCGAGTCCTCCGCACGCTTTCAAGACACAATCTACAGTCAGATCTAATAACAAGAAAGTTTTCCTGTACGGTTACTGCAAATAAGATGGTATGTACGCATGGCGGGGTTGTATGAGGGGGCGGGAAGAGGTTATGTTACTGAATTGGGAGTGAACAAAACATGCTGACAATTAGAAATAGGCAGAAGAGAAGATCACAAACTGGGTGGCTCCCGGTGATAAGTCTGGGGAGTTTAAGAGAGGTGCTAGGTATGTTTTAGCAATGAAATATCTCCAAGTTGGAAGCTCTGGCCTCCAATGGTCTAGAATTTCTGTAGCATGATACTGATTTTATTCGCTGTATAGTCAATTCCGCAATTTCATCAAGAAGGGGGGCGAATTCCCTCCTGAAGCTGGTCGTTACCATCTCTACGTCTCTTACGCGTGCCCATGGGCACACCGCACCCTCATCGTCCGCAAATTGAAAGGCCTCGAAGACATAATCCCCTTCACCAGCGTCCATTGGCACATGCAAGAAAAAGGATGGCGCTTTGCTACCAAAGATGATGATCTGAAGACAGATGCGCCAGGAGAAAATGTACATGCGGACCCGGTGTCTGGCCATGAAGGCTATACACATCTGAGAGATTTGTATTTCGGGGTGGATTCTGAGTATAAAGGCAGATTCACAGTGCCAACACTGTACGATGTGAAGCAGGGTAAGATTGTGAGCAATGAGAGTAGTGAGATTATCAGAATGTTCTACACTGAGGTTTGTCTTCCTCTAGCTGTTCTTTGGGCTACTATCCCTCAAGAGGCATACTAATACACTCATAGTTTGACGATATCCTGCCCGAGAAGTTCAAGAATATCGACCTGTATCCTTCGAACCTCCAGAAAGAAATTGAGGCCTCCAACGAATGGATCTATCCCGATATTAACAACGGTGTCTACCGTTCTGGCTTCGCCACAACCCAAGAAGCCTACAGCAAAGCCGTCACCTCTCTCTTCTCCGCTCTTGATCGTGTTGAAGCCCACCTCTCCTCTTCGCCAGGGCCCTATTATTTTGGAGACAAGGTCACAGAAGCGGATGTTAGATTATTCACCACGATAGTAAGATTTGATGCTGTTTATGTGCAGCACTTCAAGACCAACATAAGAGATATCAGAAGTGGATACCCTCATATGCATAAATGGCTGCGGAACCTTTACTGGAACAATGATGCTTTTGGGAGCACCACGGAGTTCACACACATTAAACGTCACTATACGCAAAGTCATACACAGGTTAGTAATTTCTGAATACTCTTGGCAATTTCTTCAAAAAAAAGAAGGTGCACATGGCGATTTGAAATTCAAGACTGGAGAACGGAGACTGGAACTTGTGATGGCTGGATTCAAGCTAACAAAGTGCAGATCAACCCGTTCAGTATCACACCCGAGGGACCAGAACCACCGATTTTGGGATTGGATGAGGAGGTGCCCGCTGTAAAGTATGCCTTATCTTTGGTAAATAAGAAGTAGCAGATGTAAAATTTGTAATTAATCTTCATATATGGGAAGCTGGTAGTTTGAATTTTATCATGTGGCTGGGACATTAAGATCTAGTCTATCTTTGCCATGTCTCTATTCCACAATCGATGCACAGTCTATTTTTCTTTGTGTATTAAAATCTCCTTCCGGCTCGGTTGTACGAGGGTTCAAGTGGACGTGATCTATATTTCAAAGTAGACTGAAAGGACTTATGTCACAGTCGACAGAAGCCGAGAGAAAAATCACACCTTGCAAGAGGGGACTTCTCACAGTCAAGCTTGCAGTGAAGGTTTCCCTGTCTCACCGTCGTTTTTGCTCTACATTCTTTGCGGATGCAGAAGATATAATTCTATAAGTGTATTAGTGATACTTGTTTCGCATCCAGTGATGCTAACGAAATTATTAATCTTGTTTTTAATAAAGTCAAAGTATACATGATACTAAGCAAGCAGTGTTGGCTTCAGCCTGCGATTATACACCGCTCCACAGCATTTGCAGGCCGAAACTCTCCATCCAGCCATTTGGAAGCCACTCCTGTAACAAGGTTCACATTGGAATGCCAAGTTATCTCCTTGCCATGACTTGCACCTTTCTTTTGGAGAAGATAGATTACCCTCACCTTACCGAGCTGGCGAAGAAGCACACCATGCATCTTGACAATGAGCTTTCCATACCAGTTGTCACGTGGAGATTCCACAAGCCGGTCTGATAAGATCATGACCTCGTCCGACAATCTGTAAATTCTCCAGCCGTGATCGGGCTGGTCAACGTAAAACCCAACCGCGGGGAGCGGAACGCTTGCTGGTCCGAGTGGGCCTCGAAGACACCCGAGGTGGAAACCAACGCTCGTCTTGAAGAGCATTACTGACAGCCTCTGAGCTGTCGTGAATGGGATCATGTCATTGCGAAGAGGCTCAGTGAATGTGTTGCTCAAATGATCTGGTCCGAGGTTCTGTTCATAGATGATTAGCTTGGTGGCACCATTATCGCAGGGAGCTGGACTTACCGCGTTTACAACTATCCACTCACTTGCGACCAACTGCCTTATCAACTGCTCCTGTTTTGCGGGAGTTGAGGCTGCCAGTTTTGCTTTCATGAAAATCAACTCTAGAACTGCGATACTCCGAAATGTAACATAGTCTTGCAATCTTAGTTCAGAATGTCCCTTCAAGACGGTAGCAATATATATCAGCGAGAAGAAATTGACAAACGGCGTGTCCGACCAGATGAATCTCCCGGCCCGTCGAAGTGCAAGTATTGGCAAGGCAAGTTCTCTTTCGCCTACGGCAAGCGATGCAAGGAAGGCGATCCCAAACGTTGCAATCACTACTGAGTTTAGGAGAATACTGGACAGCATAATATTCATCACCACGCTTGAAGTCAACGATAAAGCAAGCAGGGCAAATCCTGTGTTGGTGAAGTACAGCTCGGCAAGATCACCTTCCACGTCACGAGAACATATAGACGTATATGCGTCGAGGACTACAGAAGTTCGGATTTGGTCTGTGGCAATGGTACGAGGATTCGGTCGTCGCAGAACCCACCAGCGAAACCACAGCCTTGTACAAATCACTAGAACATTGAAGCTTTCTTTCAGAATAACCGTCAGACAACTATGTAGAAGAAGAGCGCTGGCAAAGTTGATCTGTGTCTTCCATGGTACGGACGACATGGTCAAGATATCTGCCGGTGATATGAGGGCAGAAATATAATGTGAATGCAAAACGCGTATTTTATTGAATGATGATATTTACAGAGAAGGGGTCCGTGACTATCTACGATTACAGTTAGCCAATAAGTTAGAGTGAGGGTCAAAAACGCCTTTTGGCCCCCAATTCAGACCCAAACTGTGAGCTGTAGAGCTTTGACCTCCAACGATGGAGGGGAGCATTCAAGGTGCCATATTTATCAAACTGCAGCAGCTACTCAAGTAGTGAAATTGACCAAAACAAAACATTTGAAGAAATAATCTTTTACAGCTATAAATATGATAGAAATCTTGTGAATGTTCAGAAAGTGAAGGTTTAATTTAATTCTGTAGTTGCGATGTTATGGGACTAGCGTTTCCGGATACCTTAGCGTGGCATACCATACCCGGCGCCGGGCCGGACGAGGCTGAAGCTTAAGGTTAAGCGATCATTCAAAGACCCCTCATCAAGGACAACCACAGATTAGAGCAAAAGCAAGTCAACATAATGGTAAGTTCCCATAGTCCCACCTGTGATTTTGAACTAATGTTTCTACAGTCTTCCGAATCTAGACTCTACACCTTCTCCCAAGAAACGAAAGATGCCCTGCGCAAGTTTCGTCTAGGGACCTCGAGATCCAGCGAGCCTCAAGCTGTGATTTGTACGTTCGCTACTACCTTGATGCGAACGTGCCCGTGGCTGACGAAATGTGTTAGATGAGATTGATAAGAAAACATTGGAGATCAAGCAGGACGAAGAGAAGACCGTGTACAAGACCTTGCAGGAGATAGGAGACGATCTGCCGGATCACTCGCCGCGATTTGTTTTAATGAGCTACCCTTTAACACTGGTGAGCGGAAATGATGTGGGAAGGAACACAACACGGATGCTAACAAGAAGTAGTCATCAGGGCGACTATCAGTACCATATGTTATGATATATTATTTGCCTGTTACCTGCAATGCCGAGTTGAAGATGTTATACGCGGGTGCTAAGGAATTGATGAGAAATACTGCGGAGGTTGGAAAGATCCTCGAACTCGACTCTGCAGAAGACATAGAAGAGATACCAGAGAAGCTTGGCGCTACATAATTTACAACAGTTTATAATGGTTCATATGTCTAATATCACACACTCCTCTGCTTTGGTGAGTGAGATACTGCGGCTCCACTTTCTAAGTCCTCATTTAGATTTTGATTCGACTTCTAAAATGCAGTTCATAAATAGCGGTCGTTCATTGGAGAAAACTCAAGCATGAAAAAATAATAAAGTAATTCAATCTAAGACGGCACAGCTCTACCACCATCCCCTAAACTCGGGGGCAACTTTTACACTTAGAAATCCAAGCCCGAGTATTTCGTAACTTCAGGCTCTATCTTTAATCGTCGATTGAGTCAAGACTCATCACCCCAAGCCATCTTCAATCGACTGTTGAGTGAGCTCGTCCACTATAATTCCTTTGCTTCCTTAGAACAACATGATGATTTCTTGCATGCGCCTGCACAGCCCATGGTTGTGGCGCTCGAGAATCCCGGCGCGGGAAGCGTTGGTTCTCCGTGATGAGATCTTATAACTATTAGTATGTCGTTATAGCAGTCAAAAGTCAATCTTACCCATAATAGCACTTCTTGTTCCTCGCTTGATAGTCCACGCTGTGGCATGCCTGCAAAAGAGATTAGTCTGTGAACAAGATATTTGGAAGCGGAGCTGTCTTACCAGAATCTTCCCACAGCTATCCATGCAGTCTTGAAATGTCTCCATGTTTGCAGTCCAAAGAATTTTGGTACCGTGTCTCTTTCCGCAGGACATTTTGAAGTTCTCGCCAGCTTCACTTTCATAGATCATGCCATCGCTAAGAGGGCATGTTGTCTCGCACAGCATATGAGGGAACGGCTTGTCCTCTGCGGTTGCTGGTGGGTCAATAGTGTACGCGAACCAGTGTGCACAAGTTGTAGTGCCTGGACCTTCGCCATCGGACAAAACACACTCGTAATTGGTATATCCAGCAGCTCCAGGAGGTGCAATATATTGAACAGATAAACAACCATTCTAAAGACTTGTTAGATGGCGGAAATCTGAGTTGTATAGGTCTTACCGTGGCGCTACATTTATTCATGCATTCTGCGAAGGTGCCAACGCCCTGGAATGTTCCAAGCTGATTACCAACAGTATGAAAGCCGCATTGGAGTTTGTAGTATGTCCCTTGGAAGCGTTAGTTACTTGTGGTACTAATTGACTCATGGTGCCTCACCATCGTCACCGATAAATGCTTTCCCGTCACCTTCAGGGCATCTTGGATTAGTTGTAACTTCAATCTTAGGATCAGTTGGTCCAGGTCCGGCGGCCTGAGCGGGCCCACCTTGACTTGGTGTCCCAGAGGTAGGCGGAGGTGTGCCTCCGGTGTTAGGAGGCGTCCCCCCTGTGCTGGGGGGCGGGCTTCCAGTTCCAGGGTTGGTATTTGGTGGGGGAGTTTGCTGTTTTGATGGATCGTCTTCCAAGTATGCGTTATGAGTGCCAGGCGTGGGTTTTGTTCCTTTCTGTTTTTAGTTAGCTCCGCTCAGGTTTATTGAAAAGGCATTTCTAACAGTAGGAGCACTCAAAAAGATGCACCCCTTGGTACTAGGTGTATAATCAACACCTTTACAACCAGCTGTAATGGCACAAGCATCAATACATGCCCCAAAAGTTGGCCGCATGCCTCTTTGTAAAATATCAGCCCCTGCCGACTTATTACATACGATCTTCAGTGTTGTTCCTAGATAGAGATTAGCTTTAGTGTGTACTATAAGAAATCTTCCGGAAGTTCTGCTCTAGTCACTTACCCACAGTTGTCGTCCTGTATTTGCCATCATCAGCATCACATGTTCCAGGGTTATTGGCTGGCTGTTGGGCAGATGCTTGCAAAGTGAAGAGAGCAAGGCCAGCCAGGCCAAAAATGTTCTGAAAAAAGTGCATCTTGTTATTCAAGATAAAGATGCACGTTTGTTGAGTTCAACGAATTGTTCTGTTTGATTCACTGGCGAATTATGAGATAATTTTGGAAGGAGATGTTGGTCCCTATAAGAGCAGCTCAGAAAATTCATCAATTACATTGATTGCATCACACATATTTTGTTTCACTCTTGTTTTTCAGTCTTGTCTCACATATTCAGCACGCCACGTACACTCGTGTTGCTTCTGTTGACTAACTATTGAATCTTGGGGAATTCTTGCATACACGAGTGACTATTCTAAGGCGTTTGCTACTTTTATCTTCCTGATTATCATAAATGGCCACAAAGCCGCCTAGAGTCAAAACAAAATTCTGAAATCAGTGGAACATTGAGACATCCCTTATTAGCTTTAGTTCTAACATGTTGCTACACCGATTCAATTAGAGATGTTTACTTATTTTATGTGCAGTTAGTATATTGAACTGCACAGGTATGGGGCCCAATATTATCATGTATGAGCGATCTAAAAAATAATAAGAGGGACATAAATCGACTCAAGATTAGTTAGCGGCGCCAACGTATTGAATTAATTGTACATTAACAGATACTGTTGGTGAAGAAGTAAATATGAGACCAGTTTATCGGGCATCTGAAACACATATTTTACCAACATATTTGATTCTGATCTATCATATTTTCATACACTATTTGGATACTGGGCACAGGTACTTGAGACCATTCAATCGGCCAATGAGAATATTCTGGTTGGAATCTTCTTAAATTCAGCTGTATGGTACCACAATATGAGCGTGGTTCTTTATTGTACGACATATCAGCCCAAGCTATTTTGCAACCTGAAGGCGGGTATTGGCTCGTGTTTTCCTAGTTTAAGATTGATGTGGCGCGAGAAGAGCTGCCGGAAACAGGCGACTCAACTTTCGCATGTCTACTAGTCGCAGCGAGGCTGGATCCAAAAAATTCGCATAGAGGCACGGCTTTAGAAATATTCATCTATATCTACCTGTTATGAATATCCACTAATTCTATAAGCGGGGCATTATAGTTAACTCTGTATCTAAGACGACACTTCTGCAATCTTATCATGTAGGGAGTGCCACCTAAAACAAATAAAACTTGCAAATCAGCCTTTATATATGTGAAGTTATCTAAAGTGTAGGAGGTTCATATCTGAGACACAGTCTCATGATCAATACTCACTGCATTGACCGGGATGCTACATATGACAAATTTCTTAGCCACAATGTTGATCTGCGCTTCTTTGTGTACAATTTCAAGCCCAGGTGGTTACATAATAGTCATAATACCATATCCCATTAACTGTATATTTGCTGCTACGTCCCCAGAATTATGCGCAGTCAGACTTCAGAGTCACCAGCTGATATCGATACTCCAACATTTACATTAAGTTGAGTATGTCTACTACTATGATTCTGGCTAGGTAGCAAATGTACTACGTGATCAGCTCAGCACGATTTATCGTTCTGTTAGGGCTGATCTCATGTTGCAGGTTGTTATAATTCAGAATCCTGTCGCCCATTCTACATATCATTAACTAAAAATTTCTGCTTTCAGTAGGGCTAGCTTCTTACAATCGATCTACATATACTATCAAGATGCAGCTCAAGCCATTGGTACTTGCAACCAGTCTTGTGGCGACTTCCTCGGCGTTCAATCTTGGAAACGGTTGTCACTGGTGGCTTTTCGCTGTTATCTGCAAGGGACCAGCGCAGTCAGGAACACCGGCGCCTGCTATAGTACCTCCACCACCCGTGTGTAAGTATCCCATCAAACTCTTCAAGATATAAACCCAAAACCTTTGCTAACAGCTATCAGCATGTCTTACTTGCAGTGCCCCACGTAAGTGAAACTACTCATAGAAACAAGACCGAAATACTAATATTTTAAAGCATGCCCTTCAAGTTGCCAACCAGGCTTGACACAGGCGCAACTTGCGAACGGACAGTCTATGTGTCCAGGACCTGGCTATCCATTGTATTCTTCAAACGGGAATCCAGCCTGCTGTGGACCCATTTTGCAAAGCGGTATCGCTGTATGCTAGGTTTATGAAAAGCTTCTTTGTATTGGAAGTAGCAGACAATAAAATGTTCTCGCATGGTTGGTAGAGTTATTGGTGTCAACATTGTGGTTCTTCAAAACACGTATAGAAATAACCATGACAAAATACTTTCATATGCTAAAACGACTTAATTTCTCCCACCGTGTGAGGCATAACAAGATTCACAGTGCATTTGTGGAGCTACCAGCTCATGGCTGTAGCATTGGACCCATGATAAATTCAAAATATAGTATGGCCAACTTGAACGCGAAAATAAATAAATTGAGCTAACGAGGAGATCAACTACACTTACCAGGTTATAACAACTTTTTTTCGGTAGATCATAAGTCACCAATTCATCTTTTAAGAGAATTCCAAGAATAAGGCACCTTAACACAAGAGATTTCAAGCTGAAGAAATCTCATGAACCACCCAGTATTTATTGATACATATCTTGCGGTCTGAATCCCACCATAAAACAGATAAATCGAGCTAATGAAGCAAATTAGGTGTTGATACCACCCGAAAATAAATACAAAGCTATCGTGTTGAGTCTGTAAATTAATATATAAATTTGACCGTTCCACTAATTCCAGAGAGAAAAGATTGTCCTACTTTGACTTAGGTATTCATCACGTGAGAATACATTCAGTAAAGTAACGCTGCGTCACCTGATATAGAAAACAAACTTCAACAATCATCAACCAAGACATGGTCAATGGCGCAGATCTATCGTGTTCTCATCAAGACCCACCATATGACATCTCGCAAAAAGATCCTTGCCATCACAAAGGCTGCTAAACGATTATCCTGTTCTGTGCTTCTGAAGACAGGTGGTCCGCCAGGAATCATGCTAGCGGAAGGGGAGGGAGCATTAGAATGGATGGAGATAGTCAGAGTGAGATAATTATCAGCCGAGTAATTGAATAGACTTAATAATGAATTAGAAACTGCGATACAAAGATTACCATATGCTCAAAAAGGAGCAGGTTGAAAAAGCCCAACTTGCTATTTCAGCAGGGGCAGTAGAGGAGATGACTTCCATGAAAGAGTTGGGTGCATTTTTAGGAAAAGACGAGAAGTTATTAAAGTGGTGGCGGGTACAAATGGGATACCAACAAGATGATGGCCGTGAATTGTGACTTCTGCGTGCCGTATTGAATCTTGGTGAAGGAGGACGCCGCTGCTCGATTCAGTTGGAAAAGGAACAACAATTGCGACAGGAAAAACCTGGCGACCCCTTACTCTATCACTATTCGCCAACAGCGCTTTCTACAACCTCAAATTTATCAATTTTCAGAGGGGCATGAAGGAGATGCTCTTTGCATTCTGAAGTAAATCCAGATTAATCTTGGATAAACAAGAGGATGTGATGGTAGTTGTTGGGAAAGTGTCGAAAGGTGGACAAATAAGAAGACGAAAGGAAGCACGAAGGCCCTCTTGCCACTACGGCGATGGCATAGCATGTGTTCAGATTATAGATGTAAAAATAGAAAGCAGAGATGGGGAAAGAGGAAGGGGGAAGATGCCGCAGCTTACTGGAGTGGAGCAGAAGTTTCATTTTTCTTAATTTAGTGACTTGTAGGATGATGAGAAACATCCCATGAAGCTGAATTTTGACAAGTGTGAAATGCCAAAACTTGCCCTATGGAATATTAGCTTATCTGTTACTTGCTCCACTATACAACACTGAACAAGGTCTGAAACATTTCTTGCTTACAAGCCGAAAGTCTACATTTTACCATTTGGTGCGAGTAAAGAAACAGCTTCTTTTTACTTCATAAGAAATTGGGATTGAAAGCCAACCTTGTTCAATTAGATAGCTCGATTGGATAGAATTTTGAGATTTAAAGATCAATAAATCTTAGCTTTCACCTGTTTAGATTACTTCGGGGTTTACGACGGAATAGTTTGTAGTTTTACTTGTCTCAAATCTGACTTTTCAAATTTATAAATCTACCATATAGCACCATATGATAAACTTGACATAAAGTCTCACAGATCTGAATATTTAGTACACTAGTACCCTTGGCCATGGCCGGCCATAGCAGCAAATCAAGATCTTGGGTTCTTAGCTTCTTTCCACTCATGCCACAAATCCAGATCTAGGGTTTTTAGCTTCTTTCCATCCATGCTGCAAATCCAGATCTTGTGTTCTTAGCTTCTTTCTGTCCGCTCCATATCTTCCGAGATTTGTAGTTCCTTATGCAATTTGAAAGAATTATGTGTTCAAAAGATCCGCGCAGTTCTAGACAATAGGATGGAATCGACTAGATTAGTGGACCAGGCGACTACTTTCATATTTACTTGTCTGGAGCGGTGGCGGTTATTACCACAATCTAACTAGGGGTTCGCTTATTACCCCTATATTGGTGTCATGCACGTGATTTGGTTATGACCAACATTTCCACAGTCTAATAGAATTTAGTGAGCGTGATGACAAATTTTGAAATGATAACAGCTTCTGAAGACTCTGATATGCTATGGTGTTATCATTTTCCCATAGATACATGAAATTCCATGGCACCGCTATTGTTCCACCTAGAAAATTACGGTCAAAACTCTCGGTACCATATAGTATAGTATACACTAGATGAGCAAGAGGTCTGCTATGTTCACCCCGTTTTAATTTAAGCATCCTTTCAGAATATACAAGTTTATTCGCTTCCATATCTAGCCGGTATTGCTGACGATGAAGACATTTACCTTCCTTCGCAAACGTGTCTCTGTAGTTCATCCACCCAAGCGAAACGCCACAATCCTTTCACCCATTGCGCCTTTGATTGTAGTGAACAGACCCAGCATGGTCATTCAAATCGTCGATATTGTCCAAGGTTCCCTGGCAACTAATGCAACGGAAGGATTGGCTACGTCTTTCCTTTCTATGCCCTTGCCTCTCCTACTCCATGTCGAATTCAGCCTCACAATACTTGCAGATCCAAGGTATTTTGATGCTGTGAATGCTTTCGATGTGATAAATGTAGTTTCGCTCCGTAGAGAATCGTCGACCGCATTGCTGGCACCGATAACCAGATTTACTATTCGCCTTTATGGAATGTGCGGTTATTGGTAAAGGGTTCATTGACTGTAATGACGATGTGACAGGATTCTGGAAACCTTTTAAAAATGGGAGAAGCACAATTTTGGGATGGTTGCACTTACGTGAAACAAACTTTGTTGAGTTAGAATCGCCCCATGCTGAACAGAAGGAACTGTCAACATATGAATCCGTAGTTGACCCTCATATGGTTCTGAAACATTACATTATGAGCTATTACAGTAGCGATGCACAGTGACAGGCTTTCCGATTCCGTGAATAAGCTCTTCATGCAAGACAATTTCCTGCAGTGATACAAAAGGTGGCATAGAGGAAGGGCACATGCAGCACCGAATGATTAACACCTGATTTGGGTCCATGGTTGGTAATAATGGAAATGGAGAGGCTGTCATTTGGAGATTCGGTATAAAATGGGAAAGATTCCCCTTGACAAAATTAATGAAAATAGTTGTTTCGGTTTATTTGTTATTGTCTCGGAGATTTTTTGTGTTAGCTTGTGTTAGCTTATTGTTGGCGCTCGGTCAAATTAGTTAGAATTGTTGTTCCTAGTATGCTAAACAACTAAATCAATAGCTAATTGCATTGCCACGACAAATGTCGAGAGAAAATCAACAAAGACAATAGCACACCAGTAAAGAACATGAAAGCACCGTATATTAGTCTATTATTGCCTTGATAAGTTCAAGTTACTGGATCTAAGCTGATCAATTTGTTGAAACAGATACATCAGTTTCAGAACAGAATGAAGGATTAACTCCTTATTCTTCATACTTGTTGGGTTATTTCCATCTCTTGATCAACAACTTTAACGCATCCAAAATCAACCGCAGAAAAAATGCCTTGCTGTTACATCTACACTTTCGTCTACGAGGGATGTGGGTTCCCTAAACATGAGATCCCATACGAGATGTGCTGCCAAAATTGCTATTATGGAGGATCTCGTCATTTGAAGGCTGAGATAACGACTCACCGATTTATCGTGAGAGAGAAATGTCCAGAGTGTACCTATCGACAGACTTTACACGCTGTTCCATGTACAAGAGCCTCGGAAGAAGTCATGAGACTGGGTATGTTATCACCAGATCAATACCACGAGATACATCGTCTCTACCAAAATTTGGAAAAAGATCGAAAGATGAATGATCTTGACGAAATGAGCTGGAAGTGCTACTTGGAAAAAATAATGGAAAATCAGGGTTATGAACGCCTCTCGACGATTGACATTAAGTGGCTACTACATACACTTGGAGCAATGGAAATCATATGGGGATCCCCTATAGGTGACGCACGACCGTGGTTTATCCAGCATACAATTATGAACCAGCTTTGGCAGATTGTGTACGCATATCTGGACAGCAAAGTTTCACGCGCTCCGCCACCAGATCCTAAGTGGTCGTGGTGTACTCCCGTAGCAATAGAAAGACTGGAAAACAAAGACTGCAGTATCTGCCGCGAAACGTACGGGGTTGAAGTTCCTAAAAGCCCAGTAGCAGGATCTCAGAGAACGACAAGAATACCTATACCTTTCCGGGTACCTTGTGAGTATAGACATGTATTCTGCAGCACCTGCATCATTAAACTTCTAAACACTTCTGAGTATGGTCAGAACAGGAAATGTCCTCTATGTCGCACAGCACTGCTGGGTAATCGTGATCCTTGTAAATGGATTGTGTTTATGAGACAGCATGAGCCAACTGGAAAGTCTATCGATAATACAACTGCACAAGAATGGGAAAACGATATCAATGGCTGGTTTCACAACCGATTGAGGCAGGAAGAGGTGTTGGGAAATGACCCGAAACGAATCGCTCAAAATTTGCCTCCCTCAAAATTTGCGGATTTCATGCGGGTTTGGTCTTTTTATCAACATCATGACATTCGCGAACAACAAAATCAAGTTCAAGTGGAGACCCAACAACAGGAGATCAGAGAATCAGGTCAGATGCATCAACATGCTAGAGCTGATCGTGGATTTCAAATTACACGAGTTGTAGCGGATGCGCAACCAAGACTCGAGAGAAACGCCCTCGCAGCTGACTTGACAAGCTTCCAACGGGCGCTTGAAACAGTGCATAGACCAGAAAGAAGCCGCGATATACAAGGAAATTTTGGTAGAGAAACATACCCTAGACGCCCACCCTTGGTCCGCAATAGTTCCGGTATTAATTCTGGAGAGGGAATACACCATATAAGTGCAGAACCTGACTCTGAGGCCGATTCTCATTCTCACAATGCTCCTCAACCCGCTCTTCAACCCGCTCTACAAGAGACCTTACACCTGAATGCAAGAGGATCTCAAAATTCTCCATATCTTCGCGCCCCAATTCGTTACCTCACTGCTTCTGTCAGACGAATACGACAACTTGAGGCTCGCATAAATCAACTTCGTAGGGAATCGGAGGGCTTGAGGGAGGAAATACGCCGGTTGCAATGAATGCAAAAAATGCCACTCTGCAATGACTTATTGAGATTCGTGGGAGTGCCTTTTAGCTAAACATTAAGGCCGAGGTGGAAGTAGTAGCAGAATATGCCATCATACAATCTAAATAAAATCATACCCTATCATGTTTTCTAGGAAAGTTGACAGTAGACAGGAATTGTTTGAAGGCATTTTGAACTCCCCTTCCCGTAAATTAACAGTGAAATTTCAATAAAGTATACTGCCAGCACCATTAACAAAGCGATGGTATTTGCTGCTGCCTTTATTACAAATTAGCCATTCGAGTTTGCTATAGTTCTAAACCTTAAAAGCAGAGGACTGAATTGAGATTAACCAATCCGTACACTACTGCTGTTTCATATCTACTGGGCTATTTTCAGTAATGCCGACTTCTAACTTTCGGAACTAAAATATCTTGTAAGTTGACTGATAACAAAAAGAACCGCAATAGAAGAGATGATGTATGTAAATGATCGCTATACGTTTGCTGATGGAGCTACCATGTAGATATAAGCGTATAGCATAATATTTATTGCTCTGGCTTGTGGTTTGCCAGGCGCCTTTCAAAAAGCATAGCATCGTCAGTCTTGTTACCCAACAATAACGATCTTGATTTATTCAACATCACTAGTGGCGAAAGACAACCTGCGCAGGGAAAGAGTGCAGATTGTGCAAGTAGGCTTGAAGACTTGATGCCAATCTACGGCAAGGAATTTTACTAAAGATACTTAGAAAGTTATGAGTAGATTGTTGTTGTGTAGCATATCATAGACAAAGCGTTCAAGACGGCCATCAAGACATCAACGCTAAACATTTCACGAGGCTGCCGAGACGACTGTAAGCGAGGTTGCTCAAGCAGCTTGATATCCAGTAAATAAACATATTAATCCAGAAGTTATTGTCGGTTCACACCATACGCATGGTTATTGAGTGAGATCACTTCGAATACAGGGCACCACACGCTCATATAGCGTAGTGCTCGTTATACTTCAGTGAGATCGTCTTGTCGTTGTATTGACTACGTATGTACAGTGTTAATATACCCTCACATAGTCATGTGACGTCTCACATGACTAGTATGAATATACCAACAGTTATAAGCCTGCCCTTTGACCCATGGCTTGATAGTGCTTGGCATGCAGGCACGTCAAACTTAACCGAGCGGGCGGGCCGTTCCTTTTCGTTTGTTTGCTAATCTTACTTAAGCATGACCTCCACTTCGCAGTTCACAAATAATTCCCATTCTTCCTCCTTAACCTGTAGGGGACTTGATGGTTTGACTGGCTCAATATCCCAGTTGCCGTGAAGTTTGCAAGCTGAGCTGCTTTCCTGTGCTACCTGAAGCCCTGCAGCTGCGAAATTCTGGTTTCCACCAATCGCAATTGCCAATTCGCAACGTCAAATAACTTGAAAGAAAGAACAAAACACTGTGATGTAATTCTGACTTTGAGCTCGAGCTCAAGTAAGTCGAGTGTCTATGGTTTGCCATATGTCTTCTTCTTTACATATATGGCCAGACGTTTAGCGGGATAAAGGCAGATCAACTAATGACTTCAATTAAGGCTTTCAAAATGACTCTTCCTCCTCGAACTCCTGGCCGCAAAGAGGTGTACAATGAACAGATTGCCTTTATATTGGAAAAATTGTCATCGGATTGGGACATGAAGCTCTCACTCCCAGGAGAGACAACACCGACGATATCGACAGAAACAGAGCTAGGCCGCAAGCAGAAAAGGTGTCTAGGTGTGGTCAAGTTTCTGACCTTCAAAGAAAAGATAGCACCTGTTTACTTGCAATTTGAGATGGCCGCTTCAAGTATTTATAATGGATGGGTCACTAAGCCTAAGGGTTTGTTAACTTCCAAATACTCTTGCTTTTAGCTTATATAACTGGTACCCTAACTTCTTCCATAGCTGTTAGTGGTATACCACAGAGAACTGAGAATCGACCGCATCATGTTACAATTTACCAGCGTGAGCAGCTAATGGATTGCTTCCTAGAGATAGCAGATAACACTGCCAAGCAAATCATTGTAGAAGATCAAGCCACACGAAGTCGAGGTACTCGAACCTTTAAAACCGATCGAAAGATTGACGAGAAGGACATTGACGATACCCCTATTCCGATAAATTTACCAACACCTAAGCGTGTTGGGGAACAAAATGAGCTACCCCAAACAATATTCAAACGGCCCAAGGTTCCCCATACTGACTCTACTACATCGTTGGAGCAACAGCGAGGAAGACCTGCAAGCAACAATACTAGCTTTGTTTCCGCTCGAAACCTGAGTGTCGCTCATAGTTTCGTTTCATCTCGTCAGCCTAGCATATTTGAAAGCGGTTTTGGGCAAGAAAATTCGCAAAGTTCAAGCACACTAACACAAATTACTGTACCGGATGACAACGCACCTGATAGCTCCAATTACGGTAGTACTCCAACTGGAAGTTTTGACCATAATGTAGACGCAGCGACTTTTAGCTTTGACGGTAGTACGTCCTTCATATCGGTTGCGAAGAAAGAATTCTCTATGCCAAAGGTAAAAAGTCCGGATCCAGCAGAGACTGCTCTGCGAGAAAGTCTATGCAAAGTGTTTCGTAAGTTCCGTGAAAACTTCCATCTGCAGTTTACTGATAATATCTCAAGCTGCTTGCGATGCTCCATCTTTACTTGAGATCCCCTTCTACTTTCAATATGAGGTTGTACGTGTATTTTTGCATACCGGCGTAACTATGGATCGTAACTTGGTTCTTCCACGTCGCTTGAGTTACGGCCAATATGACAGACTCTGGGCCCATTTACGAAAGCTTCCTACAATTCAAGGGAGACCATTTCCACCCAAAACTGACAAAGCAATTTGGAACCTTCTATCACAAGATAGCCGTCTGGGTTCTCGCGGAATAATTATGGGCGGTTTCTTAAACTTTCTATCAGCCACCGATGACTCTATCTTTCAACTACTGCTAAGACCTTTGCAGCTAGACCGCAGCCATCGCCTTGAGCGTCGATTTGGATGTGATAGATTTCTTGAAATTGATGTTCCCAACATTGAGGGCTACAAAGTACCCAAAACTCTTCGCTCACTGGGCAAAGCAGGCAAATCGATCATACTAGACTGGCTTATGGGTGAACATAATTTTATAGCAGACAGGAGTTGGAGGGCGTTTTGCAACAAGCCATTGCGACCAAAGGATAAAAAACTTATAGAGACAGAGAGAGATAATAAGCCTGCTCATCGCATATTTTTATTTGCCACCAATGGCAATGATTTTGGTCCAGCTCAAGGCACGCCAACGTTGAGCAATCATGTGCCAATTTTCGGTACAAAAGCTGCATGGACGGTAGATGGCCTTTTGAACTGGATCCGCCCTACCTTGGAAAATGAATCTCAGCCGGCGTTGAAGCTTTACGCACGCACGACTTTGGCGTTATCAAGAAATAGCCCGACAGTGGTGATTCAATCAGAGAAGATCAGACACGAACCTGATATAAAGGTCGATGGTGAAGATATGACTGACGGAGCGGGTCGTTTATCTTACGCACTGGCCCAAAACATTGCTGGATCTCTAGCTCTTGAGCATCTCCCTTGTGGTTTTCAAGCTCGTTTTGGAGATGCAAAAGGACTTTGGAGTATTGACCCCTTAACTTCAGAATCCAGAGAAGAGTGGATTGAAATCAGAGACTCGCAAAGCAAGTGGAAGAGACACGACTCAGTCAATGTAGATTATCATGATCCTGCGTATCGTACATTTGAAGTCAACGGTGTGAGTTCTGAGCTCAAATCTGCTGATCTCAATACTCAGTTTCTACCGATTCTTATTGACCGATCTATTGATAAGTCTAAGATGATAAGTGTCATCGAGAAGTTACTTGAACAGAACCTCTCGGAGAAAATTAAGTCTCAACGAGAAGCCATGACGAATCCACTAACCTGTAGGAAATGGATTCAAGAAACAAATTCTCGGATCACCGAGAAAATCAAGCTTGGTGTTGTCCCATTTGCTGGTGGACTACCAGCCCAACTAGGAGATAGGATGAGCTTGATGCTCGATGCTGGGTTTCACCCGGAGATTTCCCAGCTCTTGCGAGAAATGACACAGCAGTTGTACACGCGAGAGTGTGAGGATCTTCGGAAGGAACTGAAGATCACTGTTCACAAATCGACATATGCATACATGATTCCCGATTTTGCCGGTGTTCTAGAACCCGATGAGATTTACCTCCATTTATCAAGAAATGTAGGCCCGCCAGATGCAGTAGAATCTCGTTCAGGATTCCCACTACGATATATCAACATGTTGGTTGCGCGCTGTCCCGCTCACTTTGAAAGTGATATACAGAAAGTGAAAGCTGTATTCAAGCCTGAGCTAGCTGGTCTTCAGGATGTTATCGTGTTTCCTACGAAGGGTACCCCTTCACTTGCCAAAAAGCTCTCTGGGGGTGATTATGATGGGGACAAAGCATGGATTTGTTGGGAGTCGAGTATCGTTGACAACTTTGAGAATGCGAAGGTTCCTACACAACCGGATCTAGTTGCTGAGGGTTATATGGAAAAAGTGTCCACTACTTACAAAGATCTAATGACGGGCGAGCAAGATCCTACAGCCGTGTTTTTGCGAAAGGCTTTTGACTTCAACCTAGAACCTAGTATGTTGGGAATCTGCACCACATTTAAAGAGAATTACACATATGCGCATCCAAATCTGAGTTCGAACCAATCGATATACCTCTCTACATTGCTATCAAATCTTGTAGATCAAGCAAAACAGGGATACAAATTCACCGATTCGCATTGGCAAAGGTTCAAAAAAGAAGCTCTAGGAGGAGTAAGAGTTATAAATCCAGCTTATAAAGAGGGTGTGATTGATAGAGCCTCTAAGCATTTTATGGATAGATTGAAAGTCGTGGCTGAGTAAGTTACAACAGAATACTTTACGCAGTAGGCACTTAGAGCTGACCAATATAGCCGAACAATTACACAGCTCCTTATTGAATTCAATAAAGGTCTGAAGCCAGCTTCGTCTTTCGATAGTGACTTGACTCAGATGTTTAACTGGGCTATGAGACTAGCTGGTGAGTCGGATTTCAATCATAGAATGATCATGAGATATTTACAAAGTTAACTTGCGTTGGTAGCGAAACACCCCCAGCTGACACCCATTCTCGACAAATTAAAGGGGGACATCAAGGATCTCAATCTCCATTGGTCGAAATCGTTTGCCAAAAATCGCGTTTTTGGCAATGTGAAGGACGATGAACTGCGTGCCGATTTTGGCCCTATTCGCGACGATTGCTACGAGCGATATCAGACGATTCTACCTCAAGGGGATCCCTTTGTGATACAGCTGTTGTTGGGCCCCCCAGATAACAACTTCAGCCAGTGGGATCTAATCAAAGCTTCCATGACGTATAAAGAGTTCTACCTACTCAATTTCCCGTGGTGGATGGCTGGAAAGGAGCTATGTTTCTTGAAGGCAAGAAGTCGAGGGGTACTTCCGGTAGCCGCTGAGATGTACGCCATGCTCAAGCCAGATGCACGGTTTGTGCGTTTGCGTATGGCAGAGATTGAGGGGAGAGTTGAGGAAGACTCTGTAATTGGCGAGGAAGGCGACGGATGTGCGTTGAGTGATAACGGTGACGACGAAGATGTCGTGATGCTGGTGGACGACTGAGATTTCTCGTTCATGACAGCAGCCCCCTGTCGAAATGATAATTCACCTCAGTACGAAAAGATACATGGATCGTAGTATCCAGAGCGAAAGGAACTTTGTAGGTACAAAAGCTCGTCGCGAGGTTAGTGGCTCTTTCTTCCCATTTTAGTATTTGAGCTAATATCGAGACAGCGAACGAGTATCGAAGATGATGCTTGTCAACAGACCACGACATCATCCGTCATCAAAAATTTCGATATCGCCAGGACTTACAACTAGGCTATTGGATAAACCCGGGACTTTTTCCTTATCAGCACGACCTTAAACATCCACACATGTCAGCCTATAATGATAGACAAGTCAAAGTTGGCAATCAAAACTGATACCTTTACTCTAATTTCATGTTTACGAATGTCATGGTGGAGTTAGACATAACTGTAATTTGAAGTTGCACTACGTTCTTAAAACATCCAATTTTAATTGTCGCAATAGAATACCACCTTTCAATGAATTATCATTGTAAATATAGAATTGAATATGTTCATGTATACATTTCGATTACCATTACACCGCGCCAACCATGGGCGGCAATCCTAGTCAATTTAAACCTCCCTCTCGACCCCAGCGCCCTTAGCCTCGTGGTCAAATATACCTGATACAGCCTTGCTCTTCCCGACCCTTACTTTGTCTACAGCCCACTCCGCGGTCCGGGCTCCTTTCCATTGCATGATACCCCGATGCTGACGATGCAACTGCTTCCTATGATCCCGATAATCTTTAACCTGAGCGATAGCTCCGCGTTCTCCATCATCCGAGGCTTGCCTTTTCTCAACCATATCCTGTGCCTTCTGTTTTACACGCTTAAATGGGTTCGATGAAGGTTCATCGGGCTGGTCCTCCTCTGAGGAGGAGTCGCTGTCTTTTGTATTACTCGTAAGCTTATTTGGCTTATCGTTGCGAGATTTGCCAGTTGGTCCACCAAATTCAGAGTCTGTGCTGTCATCTTCGCTATCGTCCGTAAAATTTTCATCATCATGGTTCGCGTCAGCATCAATCTGATCATTTGCTGTGTCAAGAACTTCCATAACATCCCGCATGTCGGCAGTTTTGGCTTTCTTTGCGAAGTTTTTATGATAGCCACTGAGACCGCTCCAGAACTTTACGGTGATTTCAATCTCGGCAACGGGCTGTTCGCCATCCTCCATTCCCTTGTAATCAGCACAGGTCTCGGCTCGCCTTAAGTTGTCCTTTCCTCCTTTCCAAACAGGCAAGGTAATGGATCGTTCCTCCTCGTCAGGAATATTGGACAGCCAGAACACAGCAAATGCGAGTGTAGAATCTGGACCAAGCGTTGATTTGCGGAATTCTAAGATAAGAGGCATCGAATATCGGTTCCGGCACGGAAGGAATAGCGACCCCTTTTCGTGTTTAGGACGCCATTCGCCTTCGTTGGGAACCATCTTAGCATGTGACATGTTTGACCTGAACTTGATACGATGGTTTTTTAAATCTTGGTGGTTGCCTCTCAGGTGAACAGGGGCCTGGATTTCAAGTGTACCATATTCCCAGCCTAAGAGTTCCTTGGGTAGCTGCAGTTCTACACTGCGGAATACCATAGATATTCGTGCACGGCCAAATCCGATACCGCCTACCAATCGGTACGTTTCCATGACCTGGCTGCGCTTCGCAAATACCCTGGCAAGAGGTAAGAAGATGATTCCAAGAAGGGCGTCATTCTCGCCCTCCTTGCTGTCTCGAACACTGATCATGACTTCCGCGGTTCTCCAATCGCGAATAAAGCGCTCAGTTCCAGCGTTGAAGAAAGGTTTGGCATTCTTTGGCTTGGTCCTAGTCATGAAGACCTTTTTGTGATTCAATATAACAGTACAATAACTGCTAGGCAGATCTTCCGACTGCTCAGCCTCGTCCTCTTTGTTCTCCCCATCATCTTTATTGTGTCGATCACGCTTCTGCAGTGATTCAACTTCCAAGCCTGTGATATTGTGTATTTGTATAGAAAGAATTCCACTTGGCAAGTTTGGATCAGGGGGAGAGGCACAGATAAGTGCATCCTCGTGCTCCTTATAATCCTGCACTTTCTGCTGTCTGAGCTCTTTGGTAATATCTTTAGCTGTTGCCTCTCGAAGCTTGTTTTCAGAAGTTTCTGACACGTGTTGCTTGAGCTGTTCCTTGGATCTAATCGAGCTATCTTCATCTTGAAGCTTGAGTTGCTCGTCAGTAATTCTGCTCTTCGAAAAGTACCCAACGGACCAAGAAATCGTGCCAGGCATATTTTCGTGAGGGTCATTTCCTACGAAACGGTCCTCGCGATCACACATCTTGTTCTTGGTTTCGGAGCTGTTCATCAACTGCTTCAGATCAATCTCCACTCTTCCAAGGTCATCGTCTGCCGTGTGTTTATCCGAGTCCCATAGCTGGATCCGAAGTCTTTCCTCCGCGTTCAGCTCTTCCGGCGACACGGTAATATAAGCCCATTCATGCCATACCGGATTCTGCTCGCCTTGAATGATCCTTGTTGAAGACATCGTCTTCCCAAATTTCCCCCAAGAGCAGGTGACGTAAGAATCACTCGAGCCACCTATGGGTCCGATACCTCCGTCACCCTCCTTAAAGTCTTTAGCCGATTTGATGAGAACCATAATTACACCTCTTGAAACTGTATCCTTCTTGAAGTCATCTCCAACCAGCATATTCTTGAGGTCAAGAGTCAGGCTCTTTGGTGCCACATATTCAGCAAGAGCTGCATCAATAGATGATTGAACGAAGGATGAGATCAGAGGCACATCCATCAAATTCGGAAGATGCTTCGAGAGCGGAACACAGGACATGTGCACACGTGGCTGACCCAGGAATGTCAAAGTACAAAGACTGAAAAATGGCGGATCAGGTGTGAGTTGAAGTCGAAGTCTCATCGTACCAATCATACCCCTCAACTCGACCCAAACTGGTACGAACATCCCACCAGGAAGGTAAAACTTGAGGTAGAGATGGGCGTTCTGAGCCTTTGACTTTATCGACTTTCCAGATGATCGAGCACGGTATGCGAATGCCAATTCTAAGTTGACGAAATCTCCTTGCTCGGCCTCCATACCTTCACGCATGGCTTGCTGCTCCTGCTCCTTTTGCTTTTCCTGTTGTGCATCCTTTTTGGCATCCGGGCTATCGTTTTCATGGTTGACCTGGTCTTCGTGGTTCTCTTCTTCGCCCTGACCCGGAGCAGCCCTGTCATTTGCATCTCTATCATTGCCTTCTTTCAAATTCCCTTCTTCATCTACCGACTGGCTTGCCGCTCCGGTAGGAAGCCATCGTATACCAAGAATGCGAACGGATTCGCTTCCTTGACCAAGGTCATCCACACTTACCATCTTGATAATTTTAGGCAAACTGGCCTGCATTACATCCTCCAACATGTCAACAATGGAAGCAAATAGATCCGGATTGATTAGAGGCCAGACCGAAGCAAGCAACCCATTCATCCAGGATACCGACTCTGGTAATTTGCCTTGCGTGTTGTTCATTTCTTGTTCTTCAATCCGCGCCGCATCCCAAACCTCATCTTCCCAGATACTCTCGACTTTCTTCCCCAGCCAGCTTCGAACTGTCCATGTCAAGGCAAACCCTAGCCCTGATGCCACTGCAACAATTATAGCGGAAGCGACATAGACTCGAGCCTGTGATCTCACTCCAACCGCAAAAAGGACCGCCAAAGTTGCAATGACTGTTACAGCACCAATTCCAACAGTGAGAGCAAATTGAAATGTTTTGAGCAGTTCCGCCTTTGCATCATCGAAATCGGGTGGTGGAAACACTCTCTGCATGCCATCATAACTATCCTGTACTTCATCATTCTCTTCATTAAGCCGGTCGGTTGATTTTGACGCCCCGCTCAACCCTGTGGCTGTTCTGGTTGAGTCTCCAGGAGTCGGTTCATTTTCTGGAGACCTTTTCAAATCCTTCTCTGTAGAATCTCGAATCACCAGCGGCAGATGTGTGACTGGGTCTGTGACAACCCGGCCTCCGTCATCACGTTCATTCTTCTTCATCGCCTTCCGCTTCTCCTTAGGGTCAGATATTCCAGCTACTTTTTCGGTGGCGGACTGTTCAGGCTTGCCCTTATCTCCCTTGGACTTCTTCTGTGCCTGTCCCGCAGGCCTTGTGTTATCATCTCCCTCGTGCTGGCCATCCTGCTGTCCCTTGTTATCTGCAGACGGAGCACTGGGTATAGTGGAGTCATATTCGCCAGGCTGCCTGTCAACTTCTGTTGTGTTTCGGTTCGCGGTAGGATATGGGTCTCCTCGTGGTTCCTGCAAGTCCTCGTCCTTGAAAATCGCTTTCACAGAATCGAAAGCCCGCTTAGATTTTGAGTCGTCCTCATTTGAGTGCTGTGAATCCTCCGCCTGCTTCTGCCGATTATCAAGCTCCCCCCTGTTTTCTCGGTACTTTTGGATAGTAGGGATTGGGTGGCTTCTCGAGTATGGAGCTTTGTAGTTTTTGCTCCCCGCCTCTTCTGTGAAGTCCGTAGAGGACATGGTTGCTAAATCTCAGAATATTGGTTGTTCAACCAGTGAATCAAGTAGGTGAGAGAAGGCAAAGGGGAGAGAAGGATGGATGCTGCGTGCGATGGATATCCATTAGTTTGAGTCGTCCTCGTAGCACTCGTACCAATGGGTTTGATGCTTGGGAGTTGGCATAAAACTTGCAAACTACAGCCAAGAAGCTACGTCAGTTGTAAATCATTTCCAGGGATCATGCCCCACAAACTCCACCTCGCTTGGCTGACTCCATACTTTACACGATAGTCGGATTTTGACCGCAACGTATAACTAATAAAACTACTATATATATTACGGCTTTTCGTCATATGAATATTATTCGATAGAACAGACATGATCCATAATCATCTCATGTCATGAATTAAAAGTCTACAGTCTCAAAGAGTATTGCTTGCTAGGTATCATGGCCTACATAATTCGAAACACAAACTAATATAATAGACACATCAACTTCTTACGCTACACTTGCCACTCAACGCCCCAGCATTGAATCTGGCCCATTGATGATACCAATTATTGGTGACACTATTTTTAATAGACTGGATGTGGTATAAGCTCCCAAGAACTATCCTAGAAACTGGTACTACCAGATCCTAGTGACTCGGGTAAGCGGCAGTGCACTATGCACAAATTTTCTTGATGGAAAACTTGGATTATAAGATGGGCAATAATTTGTTTTATGGCAATGTCTTCACTCCGCACGTTCGGCAATTGGATCAAGAGCAAAGTCGAAGGGGGTGAGAACAAAAGATGCTGACACGCCAAGCACGAGCGTGATGCTTGTCCTATGGACATATCCCCTGAAGCGCTGAAGTTGGCTTAGAGAATTTCTTGTTTTTGAAAGACGTGTTATAATGCTAGGCCTATGACTGACCTGTATCACTATACATATTTGTGGCATAACAACCTTTCTTGAGAAGCTAGTATCATTGAGAGCTCTCGAGCAGGCGGTCTTTCTAGCCTTGCTTTTTCTCGTGTTGCCATTTACGTGATATCTGAAATAGATGTTAGCTTAGTAGTAAAGGTCGTAGTATTATAGCTTTCATTTATGATCTGCTGTCTGTTGTAGACGAAACGATAGAATTGAGCATATGTGGGATTGGATTTTCCGCTGCTCATTATTTGGTGAGTTTAACAAAACCATTGGCATGCGACTAGCGGTTTACCCTGCTAGAAGATAGCGATTGACCTAGAATTTATCGTCGTCTTCTAAGTAGTTTTTCAGTAGAGATACCAAGACTAAGCTCAGTAAGTAGATCGTGAAGCAGTTGACGAAATCCCTCTTGTCTCTTAGTGTGAGCAAGCTATTCTCTAACACAATCCAAAGGCGCAACCATTTCACCAAGTTCATGCATGTCACGTGGCTTTGGTAGATTAGGATGATAAAAAATTTTAAAATACAATCAAGCAATTAGTTTTCCTCTTGGAGAGAACAATGTATGACCTTCCTTAACATGATCAGCTTCAAGATCACAATTGGTAGCGAATTGACTGATATTATTGGTGGAATGCAAGCACAATTTACCGAACCGCAATATAGCCCATTTGATGTATCCTCGCTATTTGCCGAGAGATTGCTCCGGGAGCTCACTGAGATACAACCCCGCGCTACCCCGCCACTGCAGTTGATCTAAAGCTGTTACCCCAGAGATTTAGCTTTGACGCAGGTACTGCTGTCGGGATAGCTAATAGCTCAGCAGGATCGACTTTTTTCCGCCGTTGTAAGGTGTTGTGATGGCGAAAATACAAAATCATGGCGATGCCCTTGGGCAGTTTGTCATCATCTCGCGAAGATGGCCATTTTCTCAATGGCACGAGTCTCTGTCTTTTCTTGTTTGCTCACATTTTGTGTTGCTCCTGTGTTTGCAATCCTGACCGCCACTGAAGATAGCAAGCAGTTGGTTCTCGCAAATGACCGCCTCTATGCAGCAGTCAACAAGGCAAATGGCGCAGTTTACTCCCTCACCCTCGACGGCCAGAACCTACTAGGAACCCCATCAGGAAGCTCCGGTATTGGGCCGTATCTCGATTGCTATTGTACCCCATCCGGATTCTATACTCCTGGATCAATTGCCCCCAAGTATCAACTCATCAAAGATACTGACTCGACAGGCACACCTTTTGGTGGCATTGTTTTAAGCGAGACATATCCTCCAACGGGTCAAACCTTGGAACAATATTGGTTCTTGAGGGAGGGAGAGACAGGATTACATACCTATAGCAGACTGGTATATCACAATAAGACCACGCCGTTTCTCAGGAATTTGCAGGAGTTCCGTACATTGTTCAGGCCTAATACTAATTTATGGACGCATCTCGTAACGAACGAACAGCAACATGCGCCACTTCCATCTAAAAACGCAATCAGCAAGCAAGTCGTTGTGCAAGATGCAACGTGGTATCTCGGCAACACCCCTGATGATCCATACGTTGTCCAGGAATCAAATTACTTCACCAAGTACACCTTTTCCGATACCTGGAGGGACCATGATGTTCACGGGCTGTATTCTGATGGGACAACAAGCAAAGATAATGCAACCTTTGGATCATGGCTTGTGATGAACACCCGTGATACGTACTTTGGAGGCCCCTTGCACTCTGATCTGGTTGTGGATGGGATTGTTTACAATTACATTGGTAATTATTTTCACAATTGGCCTTACACTGAGAATTAATCAAGTATCAGTATCCAACCATCACGGAGATGGAACACCCAATATTACTGACGGATTTGATCGTACATTCGGACCTGTAAGTATTTTTGTGTCTCTCTCAAGCTGTGACTAATTTTCTCCAAGCAATACTACTACTTCAACAAAGATGCTCCTGGAACCCCAATGGAAACACTTCGCAAAGATGCAACCCAATTCTTTGATCCAACATGGAACACTGCATTTTACGACTCAATCGCCAAATACGTTCCGAATTACGTACCTTCATCTGGTCGTACAACCTGGAAAGCGCACGTAGATCTTCCAGAAGGTGCAAAGAGGCCGATTGCAGTGCTTGCGCAGGACGGGGTCGACTTCCAGGATAATGTACTTGATACAACTGCCTACCGTTAGTTCTCCTTTGCATAAAGACAGCTGGTGCTGCCCAGAAAACAAACTAACAGCTCTCCACAGAATACTGGGCAGAAATTGACCCAGCTACAGGCGATGTCGAGATTCCATCTGTCAAGGCAGGCATGTATAGAATGACCGTGTATGCTGATGGTATATTTGGACAATATACCAAAGACTCCATTGCTGTAATCGCTGGGGAAGTTCACACAACTCACGCACGATGGCGTGAAGAGACCGCCGGTATAGAAATATTCCGTATTGGCACGCCAGACAAGTCCTCGGGCGAATACCGTCACGGCAACACACCAGATCCAACCCATCCTCTGCATCCAGCAGAGTATCGCATCTACTGGGCCGCTTATGACTTCCCCACTGACTTTCCAGAGGGCGTAACCTACACAGTCGGTAAGAGTGACCCGGCGAAAGATCTCAATTATGTGCATTGGAGTGTTTTTGGTGGGTATGCCAATTCTATTCGGAAAGAGCCTTACTATGAGAATGTGAATAACTGGACAATATTGTTCGATTTATCTACTTCGCAAATTGCAAAGAAGCGCAAGGCCACCTTTACAGTGCAGCTCGCTGGTGCCAAGACAGCTGCTGGTAACACTGATGTCTTTAACGCATCAGAACCATTTGCTAATCTTCCATACACTGTGGTTGTCAATGGCCATGAACTGCAACCTTGGGTCATTCCGTGAGTGCTTATCAATCCCGAGCAAGTATAATTTGGAGACGAGATGGAGTTAATGAAAACTAGGTACTATCACAGCAGTTCCTGCGCTGTCCGATCTGAGATCATCTGCTACAATATCGACCATAAATTCACCTTTGACCCCAAATTTTTCGTTAGCGGCACCAACGAGATCGTTCTAAGTCTCCCTGCCAATGCCACTGACTATGAGAGCGCAGTACTGCCGCAAAGTGTCTATGTACAATATGATGCACTTCGGTTGGAGGTGGTTTAATAAGCACAATAAAAAACTAGGTTTTATACGTAGAAGTAGATGCATAGAGAGTAATAACGCATTCAATTCGATCTTTTTCAAATCCAAATGCATACCAACAGCCTAGCGCTTCGAATATCCAGTGTGGTCCTACCTGGTATCATGCTAAACTTTAATCCGAGTTTCAATTTGAGGCTTCGAGTACCACTGCAGAACTTTCGTATAATAGTTGATGAAATCAAAGCAGACGTCCCCACTATACAGAAGTAGGTTCTGATGCCCAGCTTACCTTGTGGGAAGAGATTTTGCGGAGCCCCTGAATTAAGCGAGGCTACCAAGCAAAGACCACCATAACAATGAAAAATCGCCCCTGAACTAAATTGGAGAACAATGAATTATTATATGGAATTTAACTTAATTCAACTCTTTAGCTGTTCTCTTACAGTTCTAGGAGTTGGTGACAATGATAGTGCAAAATTATGTGTTATTTGATTGTTGTTCGCGCGCTCTTTCCACGTTATCTGCTCAAAAAAGGGAATATAATCGCTAGCTTAACCTAACTCGGGATTAGTGCAAGTTTATTTTCAAGGCATTCTATCAACCTCGTCTTATACTAAACATTGAAGCCCAGTTTGTCGCGTCAAACAACCTCCGAATCTGCCTCAGACAGTACAATTCGGGACTACTCGAACAAACAACTCTCCCGAATCACAACACAATCATTACAATGGCCGACCCTCAAACAACACCAGGAGAGCCTATCCTAGAGTTCACGACGGCCTGCACTGGAGTCTCAGTTGGGGCAGCCCCATTATCAAACAATGGTCTATACTTTCCCAAAGTGAATCCGATGCAGTTTGATGAAGGCGCCGACAAATCACAAGCACAAGTTTATGACCCAGCTTTGACACCTCCTACTAGACGCAATCCTTTCTGCGCCCCCGAAGTAGGCCTTGCTCTCTTCCCATTCAGCCAAGGCACCAGTCCCGTCGCAGCAAATACACTCGAATTAGGGGACAACCCAGCCTCGTTTAGCAAGGCAGACGCTCGTTACAGCGAAGGCCGCAGCAGGACCGATCAGGCATGTGACCAATGCCGTGTTGGCAAGAAGCGATGTGGTGGACGGCAGCCAGCGTGCGAGACGTGCGTTGCCCAGCACATAGCATGTTCTTACCACGAGCTCCCCAAGAAGCGTGGCACCGCGAACGGATACCACGCAGGCATGAGGCGGCTTCTTGGGCTTGCGATTCAGAACGGCCTCGGTGGGCAGCTCAAACAGGTGTGGGACGACGCGAATGCAAGTCTTGAGAAGAGGAGGGTGTTTGTTGGGAAGTGGAAGATGGAGAGCAAGGATAATGCTTTCGAGGAGGCGTGGAGAGCTTCTGAGATGCATGAAACCTTGCAGGAATTCTTGAGCGAAGGTGAGATCTCAAGCCCCTTGTCGCTTTCTGCGCCGGTTGCTGACAAGATATAGTTCAAAGTGAGCACAAGCCCTCTCCACTAAAAAGAGCTAGAAGATCAGCACCAGGCACCTCGTACGTTGAAATAGCTACTTCTTAAGTGTAATGATTAATACTGATATAATCTTGCAGTCTCCCAAGCATTCCAACATTCGACAAGCCTACGGTCCCATAACTAGCTGCATTCTCCTTCCAACCTTCTCCTACTAGCTCCTTAAAGAAGTTGGTTAATAATAGCCCAATGTCCGCGGCCCTGGGCGAGTTTAGCGGATGAAGCTGGAATTCCTGGTTCACCTCATTTTGTCGCCTGAACCTTCACCTATTGGTGAATACATGAATAACGTACCCTGCCTGGTTAATGACAAGGTTTCTGTTTCTGATGTTTCAGGGATAGTTGTAGTGTTGCATGGAATTATATAGAAAGTACTATTCAGAGCAGAGTACTATTTCATACAACATCACTTTTAGGAGTGCAATAGACAACTTTAATTAAATTTCACATATTGAATTAGTATCTTGCTGATGCCCTATTTACTACATTTTAATTACTTCTCGAAGTTGCTTTAAGCACTCCGCTGAACCTTGATCAGATCTAAATGCATCAGTTCAGTCGCTTTGATAATCTGGAGATAAGGACCGGTCACTCCATGTTCTCCGCCATTCAGGACCGATAAAGTGCAGTGGGTTTGGCGGAATAAGAGCTTCTCCCACAAAGAACTGTCGAGGTGAGTTGTGCAGGAACGCTACATTGCTCTCCACCCAGAGACACATGCGCTTCAGTAAGCCGTTCAATCCTAGCGAGTTAAGCCCTCCTCGTCGTGAGAGCAGCATTGCAACCGCTTTCATGTGTATTTCATATAAAGAATACGTTCCATATATTGCTTCATGACAAGCTAACTTGACAATCGCACTGACAAGGTGATCAGTATCCAGGCGCTCGTAATTTTGCAAATCACTCCGGACCGCTTGAACTGCTCGTTGCTTGAGGTGTGCTAGATCCGGGACATCACTGGTCCTTCCGTTGACTGAGACATAGCTGGAAGCAGCTAATAATATGGTCGCATGGAAGGTTGTTGGATCGGCCAATACGAATCGAAACCAGGATTCTCGCAGCAAACCCGGTAAGCCGAGATCGAGCTCAGGAACGTTGACTGCCATGTGGGAGAGATCTAGAGATTGTTAATACATGATCTTCCATGTTTATGTCTCACGTTATCACACACATTACAGGGCCAGTATCTTTAAGTAGACCTGCGCACATGTACAGCCAAGGTAAGGGGAGTGGCTAGAGATGTAACACGACTTACAGTGGTGGACTAGACGAGGAATGAATGGTTCATATGGAAGTGGATATGTCTGAAAGGGATCAATGTGACCACCACCCAGCATTCTATCCGACAAAACTAATGCACCCATGGTTTCGGCACTTTCACTGTAGGTGTCAAGCTCCTCGAGGAGATGTGACGGTAAATTCAGATCATCAAACATCGGTATGTGATCGTTATAACCGTTGGCGAAAAGTGGATCAAATGCAGCTGAGAGATGGCTGGTATCTATGACGTCGAGGTCAAGTAGCACTTGGTTCTTCCTCGCTTTCCGTCGCTTGTACTCGCGATCTAAGGCTGCTCTTTTGATTTTCTCCTTTGAATTTGCCGCGTGATGGGCTTGTGCGACGTGAGACCGGATGGCCTTCCTCTGTACCTTGCTTTGCATGTCTACTGGACTTGCTATCGTAACGAACTTCAATTTCTGGAATGCAGGTACAGAAGAGATAGTGGGGAGTTGTGACCCTGCATTGTCACTCTGATTACACTTCGTGGAACCCATGCTAGTCTGCAATCAGATGGGAGTAAATAGCGTAGAAGCGAGTAGCTGGCACAGTAATAAGGAGATGCAGTAAATCACAGCAGTTCGAATTTTGCCCAGGATCTACTATGCAATCAATGTAGATTTCTAGATATAAGAAATGAGAAGAGGCTTGGGGAATCTTGTTGTTTGGGTATTTAAGACCCTGGTGAGTACAAATGTTAGTCGACATGCATGTTCCTCAAATGACCTAGCCGCTTCTCGGCAATGTCAACTTTGGGTTAGATTTGCCGGTTGTTAATATACATTATCCAGTAACCAGCTACACACCTGTGAGACGAACCAATGGCTGAGTGCTGTGGCTGATATGAGTCGGTTATAGCGCGCTATGACTAGCGACTCGTAACACTTTGGGTCATAATCTGCACCACAACTTCAAACTACGCCATGTTTCTAAGCGAGTCATTATGGAACATGTAAGCTAAGCCGTAGCTCTCTTTATTGACTATGCACAACGACTTTAATAACAATGACTGCCAAACCCGATTACAAGGATCGATTCCACACTTTATGCTCATGGGTCATAAATAGCAATGATTTGAATATGCAGCGCAACTACAACTTCTGCACGACAACTTTCAATGGCTTTTCATCGGAAGGCGTCTTGTCGTCTTCTGAAGAAATAAATGTATATAAATCGTTGGTTCATCTTCGGAGTAATATTATAATTATCATTCTCAACAACATCTTCCATCTACATCAGTAACTTTCCAAACTTTCCAAAAGTATTGTCCTTGCTCAGCCTTACAGCAAACCAGCAGTATAAGCGTAGCTCTTCTCTATACATACCAAACATTTAGATATCCCCACGAACATCATGTCTCTCAACGGAAAAGTAGCAATCATCACTGGCGGCGCAAAGAACTTAGGCGCTGCGATTGCATTAGAGCTTGCTCCGCTTGGCGCAGGTTTAGCACTCCACTATCATGGAGCAGCATCAAAGAAAGACGCAGAGACTCTCGAGTCGGCTCTAAAGAAGAGCAATCCAGATATCAAAGTTGCTTTTTACCAGGCGGATCTCACATCAGCAGCTGCTGTTGAACTATTGTTTGATTCCGTCATGAAAGATTTTGGAGGCATTGACATTGTTGTCAATACTGTCGGGATGGTGTTGAAGAAACCTGCCATCGAGATCACCGAAGAGGAATACGATGCGATATTCGCGTAAGTGACTTCTGTGAAAAGCATTATTATCCAACATACTTACAGGACACATAGTATCAACTCTAAGGCTGCATTCTTCATCTTGAAAGCAGGAGCCAAACATGTGAACGATGGGGGGAAAATGCTCTCTATTGGGACAGCTCTCCTTGCAGCCTTTACCGGCAGCTACACCTCTTATGCTGGTTCCAAAGCTCCCCTTGAGCACTTTACCCGCGGTTTGGCAAAGGAGCTTTTGGGGAGAAGCATCAGCGTGAACTGTGTTGCTCCTGGCCCAATGGATACTCGTAAGCTTTGCTCCTATTTATGTTCTAGAACACCGCTGATATATTTCCTTAGCTTTCTTTTACCCACAAGAGAACGAGCACTCCATCGCCTACCGCAAGAGCGGTGCGATTGGCGGAAGACTGACAGAGGTTGGAGATATCGCTCCATTCATAAGATTCTTGGTTACCGAAGGTGGTTGGATCAGTGGGCAGACTCTCTTTGCCAATGGTGGTTTCTCGACTCGCTGATTAGGGGTGGCGCGAATTGATTGACTATATAGACTTTTCCTAAAGTACAGGCGTTTCCATTTGGCGGTTTTTTGGCAATTAGCAATAATGACAATCTAGAAAACATTTAACAGAACCAAATATAACCAAACTAATTAACATTTTTCTGATACCGATCTTTTTGTTAGCTTTACGCTAAATATCTGGATTCTTTGTCGCTGACTTTATTCAAAGGTAAAATATTATGGCTATCGTTATACGGAGGATGGTATAAGCGACTTCTTCTGAGTGACCTATATTCCTATCCACAAGGTAGACATCGTCCAGACCGAGAAGAGAAAAAAGACGCTAAGGATAATTGACAGATCTTACTGGTTCAGTATGAAAATTCAACCGCCGTTTGGTTCTTTCCGAACAATAAGCCCATTTGCTTCGTCGTATTTAGAAGGACTACTGAATTCATAAGAATGGCAGCTATAAATTACATTACCATTAAGGGAAATGCTCCAGCTGTAGTGGAACTAAGCTCAATAAGAACATCACTGGGACTGCTGGAACATTAGTGGTTGAGAAAATTGTCAATGTTATGCAATTAAGAGGACTTTCCGATTTGGACATGTGGAATAATTATATGACTCAATTGTATGTTCCCCTGGCTTTGGCTATGAATCATGGCAAAGATTGAATCGAACTCGCAAATTCAAAATTTAACATATCTGGCGTTAAGATACTCAAAGTTTGTAATTTAAGATGTGTGGTCCCATTTATGTCAATACACGGAACTAGTTATTAATTCAAAACTTACTGTAAATACCTAGAATTAAGACAGCTTTTTGTATCAGTATGTTGTTGGATTTGTCACAATCTACTCGTCAAGACCTAGTAAATTTGATTTGTAGTAGTTCTGTAGATATTGATAAGAGCTCGATCATTAAAGGAGAAAGCAGTCACAGGCGAACCAATGAACATCTCAGTATCATCAGCTGCACGTGATGGCAAGCTTTACCAATATTTGCCAAGGCATCACAGTTATGCAGGCTCGGCAGGGCTGAAAATGACGCAGGAGGAAATAATTTATGATTGATTGAGGGTCCAAACTGAGGATTATTTCGATGTGTAGAGCTTCTCTGGGGAATTCACGCGTTGTTATATATTATACTGAATTGTAGAGGGCAGGCCTAGATGCATAAGTTGTAGAGGCCAAACTTCTAGTGCTGTGGAATGCAGAATGACCACGGCGCACGAGTTGATTACCTCCCGTGAGCACAGTGTATGACTTCGAAGCATCCTCTGACCTTCTCGTCGCAACATGCAATGTCAAGTTCTGGCGGGCATCAGCTTCTTTATGGAATTTGATTTTGGTTGCTGACTACGAGTATCGTGCATAAAATCTTCGTATTGTCCGAGGCTCTAAACCTTACCCCCAACGTCAACAATTACCACAGCGTTAATTGTCGCTAGCATAGCATTTTATGCCTTGTCAATGTAGATAATACCCACCGACATGTCTTCGTCAAGACCGTCCTCACCCGCCGGACCATCTGAGCGCAACTCGTCCGAGCGGATCCCGAGTCTGCCATATCAGCCTACAGCGAAAAGCCCTCTGCACATTTCGTCAAGCATGGTACGTGTCTGAAGACCAGAGAGCTCTGGCAATTGTGTCGCGCTTGAATAGCTACTAATTTGAGTTCATTTCTAGGCGCTGTCCCCCGAGTATATCACAGGCACAGGCGGAAGCCAGGACGATGAAGTCAGGACGAGCAGTACCGGTCCCAGCCCGCGCACTCCTTACACACATCCCGTGGACCACACTGATATTGCCAAACTGCCTACACTCCATGAATCTGAGAGCAAAGGAGCAAACGAAAGAGCGCCGCTTCTGGGAACGTCGCGGCCTAGCAGCATAACTGGCTTTGGAGGAGCAGGCACCAGGACGCCCAGAAGTTTTGCGAGTCGGGAGTCGGAAGGGGGATTCTTTGATGGCGTGAGGCATTCAGTTGGAATTGGAAATGGGAGAAATGTGCGAAGGAGCACGACAAATAGGCTGGCGGAGGAGGCGGGGATCACAAATAGGTGGCAGATGTATGAGGCACTTTGAAGTATGGCTACAAGATTGCTAATGAGATTCTCAGGTACCTTTCATACTATGTACCCTTCCTCGGGTGGATTCGACAATATAAATGGGTGCACCTACAGGGCGATCTCGTTGCAGCCCTCACGATGGCTTCATTCTACCTACCGATGGCACTTTCATACGCGGCAAATCTAGCGCATGTTCCTCCGATCAACGGCTTATACTCGTTTGTTTTCAACCCACTCATATATGCAATCCTGGGTAGCTGTCCTCAGATGGTGGTCGGCCCAGAGGCAGCCGGAAGTTTACTGGTTGGAAGCGTGGTCAGGTCAAGCGTAGACGGTGGTGAAACTGGAGAAGGAGACGATGAGATGCATGCTAGGGTTGCTGGAATCGTCACAGGTCTTGCAGGGGCCATGATTCTTATAGCTGGACTAGCCCGGCTAGGATTCTTAGACAGCGTGTTGAGCAAGCCCTTCTTGAGAGGATTTATCTCAGCCATCGGCTTTGTTATTGTTGCTGATCAGCTTATCCCCGAAATGGGCCTTGCAGACCTTGCAGAGGAAGCCGGAGTCAGCCACGGCAGCAGCGTTGATAAACTCCGTTTCCTTTTCAGTAACGCAGGTGAAGCGCATCGGCTTACCTGCATTGTTGCTGGAGTTAGCTTCGTTGTGATAATGGTGTTCAGGTATGTGGTTACTTCTCGTTGTCTGGATGTGATATTAACACTTGTATAGAGAGGGAAAGAAGCACTTGCAACCTCGATATCCCAAAGTCGCCTATATTCCGGACCGATTCCTCATAGTTGTGCTCTCTGCTGTTTTGACCTGGCAGCTAGGGTGGGACAAGCGTGGCCTTGAAGTTCTAGGTGAAGTAAAGTCAGCAGGAGGGAAACTCCTACCATTTCATTGGCCATTTCGAGCACAAAACATGCGCAAGATTCAAGAAGCTATGGGTACATCTTTTCTAGTTGCTCTTCTTGGCTTCTTCGAATCTTCTGTAGCAGCTAAAAGTCTGGGTGATGGAAACAAAGGCAAAGACAGTATTCAAGGCATTCAGCTCAGCGCCAATAGAGAACTTGTAGCCTTGGGTACTGCCAATTTGGTCGGCTCCCTTTTTGGGGCTCTTCCTGCATTTGGAGGTTATGGAAGGAGTAAAGTAAATGCAAGTACCGGCGGGAAGACACCTATGAGTAGTGTCTTTCTTAGCGCAATCACGCTGCTATGCGTTGCATACCTGCTTCCAGCATTCCACTATCTACCAGTAAGCTTCATCCTCTTTCTCGCTAATGTCAGCTAATTCGATTTAGAAAGCAGTTCTCTCTTCCATGATAACCGTGGTTGCATGGTCGCTTATTGAAGAAGCCCCCCATGATATTGCATTTTTCATCAAGATTCAAGGCTGGTCCGAGCTGTTCCTGATGAGCATCATCTTCCTTGCCACAATATTTTATTCTCTCACACTTGGAATGGCTATTGGTGTTGGTCTTTCATTGTTATCTGTTATCAAACATTCTACTCAGCCACGAATCCAAATCCTAGGTCGAATCCCTGGGACAAATAAGTTTGCTAATGCTGAGGACGAAAACAATCCCATTGAGAACATCCAAGGCTGTTTGATTGTGAAGATTCCCGAGCCCTTGACTTTTGCTAACACGGGCCTCCTCAAGAACCGTTTGAGGAGACTAGAAATACATGGCACGTCAAAGGCACATCCTGCTCTCCCAAGAATTAGATCAGAGGAAAACAACAAAACCATCATCTTCGATATTGGAGGTGTCACTGAGCTGGACGGCAGCGGGACTCAAGTTTTGGAGGAAATTGTCCGATCTTACAAAGATCGTCATGCGGAAGTCTATTTCGCAAAAAGCCCAAGTCCAGCAAGCGAACTATACAAATTGTTTGAGCGTAGTGGCATCGTGGATATGGTCGGAGGTCCGAGCCACTTTGTCAAGTATGTCGATGATGCATTGAGACTTGCCGCTGCGGAAAGTGGAGGAGATGCATATCTCAATACATCAGGCGACGAAGGCGGTGGCTGAGAGGGACCCATTGTCATGTAATGAGCTTAGGGAGAAATGCGGCTATCTGCTGGAGCGTGCATATAAAAGGCGTCTTGTATATCGAAGCGGACTGATTTAGTCTTTGATCGCCCATTGACATATTTGGAAAGTAGTTGTTTATATGGGGAAGAAAATTATAGATGCTGGAAATATATGTATTAAAGTTGAGAGTATCTCTATTAAGGATAAATGAAGCTAATAAGCTGATGCTGAACGCACTTTGCCTCAATTTCATGGAAGATCTTAAAAAAATTTTGGTGCAGATGAGAAATAGTCACATACTAAATAGATAAGATTAATGATTCGTTTTTATAATAGAAAATAGTAAAGGTTTCTCCTACGGCTGTCTCTATAATTGTAATGCTAGTCCAAGATGGACAATGTCAGCAGCAGATTAGAGCTCAAGTTGTTAGCTGAGTCTGAATGGCTGATCTCGAATTGTCGAAATCTCAGCTATCCATATATCAAATGAGTTGGTTACAAGAGCTCTCTATTGAGTCGGGTTGAAGAATTTTGAAGAATGAACAGTTCACTTGACGACATCACAACACAGAGCAATTAGCGCTACCACCGATAGAGCAATCCCCGTGGCGATGAATGGCAAACCCGTCCATATCCCCCCAATTCTCAATCCCTCATTTAGCATAGTGCTTAGCAGAGGTCCTGAGATCAGATCACTGACACCTTCCATGAGCGCAATAGCACTATAAAGAGCACCGATATGATGCTGTTCCACAAATGATGCAGCCAAACTCCGGGCTAGAAACGGGAAACCGTAGCCAACAGCAAAGAGTACAATTCCTAAAAACCGATTGTATCAGACATCATACTTTTGTTGTTCTGGAGAGATAGAAGGTAGTTACCCGTGATTGTTAGCTCAATATTTGCTGCAAACCCAATGATGAATATCCCCGATGTTTGGAGTAATATTGATGACTGCGCCAGGCGCAGATCTTTTACCCTTGCTTCAAGATGAAATTTACTCATCAGAAGGAAGCTCAATGCTGGGATTACGGCCACGGCAAGAAGGAAATCAATTCCAGAACGAAGAGAGAGTAGGAGAGAAGCCTGTACGTAGGTTATTTACCGGTCATAGAAAGTGTCACTTTGGAGACATAAGTTCAAGGTATGGGTCGGACATATGTACCTGCGAGAAAGTCCAGCGATATTTCCTTGCTACATACTGCAATAAAACCCGATTTGTTGAACGAGCTATTGGGGTTATCAAGAATGTCAAGACTAGCGTAGCGACCAGCCAATTTTGCTTTATAAAAATAAGCAGATTTCTCGCATTTCCGGAGATGTTTGTAAGCCTCCATGGAGAAGATTTCGTGACACCGTTAGTGGTAGGTACATCTACCAAGGCTGGCTCACTGTTGATTGGTTTTGTTGTATTTGCTGTCTCGGGGAAGAAAATAAAAGTAGCAAGAGTTGCCAATCCCAAAAGTCCGAGGCCAATATGCATTGGTAACCAGACACTTTTCGCCATCATTGCAGATGCTGCCGCCGGCGCAAAGACCTCGACCAGCAAGCCCACTGCACCAAGGCGGAAGAAAGAACTTGTCCTAGATTGATTAGACTAGTGTAAAAATAACATGGAGTATCTACCTCTGCGCTTCCGGAATTGCATCAGTGAGAATTGCGAAGATCGTTGAAGTTGTAACCATTATTCCGCCGCCACAAAGGAGAAATATGGACGAAAGCCAAGTCCATCGCAGTGGAAATGTGTGCGACCACCAGCCTAGTGTCTGTTAACGCTGATATTGATAATTTGGTCAAGTTGATCATGACAGACGTACAGACGATCTGGATCCATGCTTGCGCAGTGGTAAGTCCAAATACTGACAAAACAAGCACAGGCTTTCGACCGAGTTTATCTGCCATTATACCATAAGGAATTACAGTTAAAAGGCCTAGTTCGTCAGCCTTCCCGGCCTCATTTCCGAAAAGCGCTCGCAGTTTACTAACCGGCAATGCTGTTGAAAAGTGGTTGCCACCCCAGCACAAGTGCAAGCTCAGTTTGGATAGGAGCGACCTTACACTCTTCGTCGGTGAAAATACTTGTGCTTACTATTACAGAGCTTCCCTGACTATAATAAGCTTCACATAGAATTGATTCCATGATTTCGGTGGTGGGTGCAAATTGGAGAAATAGGCTCATCTCATAAACGACAATCAAGGCACATGCCAAACAAGTTATGTAAGTTGGAGAATATACATGGCGAGACGCATTTTTTGAGGCGGTTGTAATTGATGGAATAAGTAAGCTGCGTTCTGTCAGTGGTTCACCTTCGCTATTCCGCTCGATGGCATCTGGGTCCTCGTTCATGTTTACAATTCTTGAGAGAAGTGGCGCAAAGCAAAGCTTCAAGGACTCGGAAAGGGGATATTGGTATGTTTCGTCTGTTTGAGAACCATTACATCATGCGGCCTAATCAGGATGGTGCTTACTACGTACGTTTTTCTAGCATAATCCGCGACGTAAAGTTTGCTCAACCAGTTGAAAATGCGCGTTGCACCAACAGCGCTAAAGTGAAGTTGAAACACACATAGGGGGTGATCAACACTCGCAGTCAGAAACATAGATCATCCCACAATATGTAGACTTACACAAAATACGCAGAATATAACTAAAATCATTTGCTTCATATCCTTCTGGTTTTATAAATTATTTAACGTTTTCACAAATGGTCTACATGCTGTGCCGTCCAAGCTATTGATTATTGAAACCGAGAATTATACAAAGTAGCAAAAGCTGAAGACTCGGAAATCAGTCTTTTTGGGCTACCAAACTCAAGCAGTACACCCTGATCCAGAAGGGCCACCTTATCGAAATCAAAGATGGAATCTAGCTTGTGCGTTATCGCAATTACTGTGCAGCCTTTGAATTCGGTCTTAATGAGACGATGTATTGCTCGGTCAGTCTCCATATCAACACTATATCTTTCATTAGCTACCCTATTGGAATATCCACTGGAGAACAGTGAATATTAGCATCAGCCAACTAACCTGCTTGATGCTTCATCAATTACAAGGACCGAGCACTTTCGCAGCATAACTCTCGCAAAACACAGGAGCTGTTGTTGTCCAGCTGACCAGGAATCTGGGGACAGTTCTGCGTCCAGACCACCTTTTGCTTGGACAGCATCCCAAATGTTGACCTTCTTCAACACGAGAATAATATCTTCATCTTGCAATGTAAAACCAAGGACCATGTTTTCTCTGATTGTCTGGGGGATGAAAAATGGTTCTTGGGTGAGACAGTTCAGCCTTGAGCGGACTGCATTACGAGAAATTGTGCTGAGATTGATGCCATCAATGGTGACTGAACCATGTTCAATATCTAGCATTTGAAACAAGGCGAGCATTAAAGAACTCTTTCCACTTCATGATACAGCAAATTAGTATTGAGAGAGTTATAAATTTAGGTACATTACTCACCTCCCAGTACGTCCACACAGAGCTATGTGTTCCCCCGGCTGTATGTTCATGGTGATATCTCTCAAAACAGGTTGTGGATTAGGGCTATTTTGAGTCAGAGTGGTTGGGGAAAGATTAAATAAAGTAAGCTGGAAATACCTGTGAGAAGCTAGCACATTCTCAAAAGAAATGGCACCATGTAAAGGCCAGTCTGCTGAAGGTTCGCTCCTCCCGGTATCATCTTCGAGTTCCGTCTGGGAAGCGAAAGCTTTGACACGCATGATCGCAGCTAGCGATGTCTCCATCAAAGTCCAGTGCCTTATCAGATTTGTAAGACCTTGATTTAAGAGCGTGATATTGATCAGCGCAACACCAATGGACTTGAAGTTTACATCGTCCTTTAATTTGACTGCCAATATGACTAGCACCACCGCAAGAGCAGCAACCAGTAGTTCAAGAACCAAGGTCAACCACCGCTGAACACTATAGAGCAGATACATAGGCTTTTGCGATGTATCGAGAAGCTCTATGTTGCGAGTCTCGAATCCATTCTGCCATTGAAAGGCTCGAATGGTCACGAGTCCACTCAGTGATTCTATAAAGTGAGAGTATAAAGGGGCTTTGGCTTCTAGGTCTAGAAGACGAAGCTGACGCGATGTTTGAAGGTAATATTTCTGAATAATGATGAGAATACCTATTAGAAATGGAATAGTAACCGACATCCATTTTGCAGATATTGAAATCAAAATTGTTTGAACCATGCAAGACATGGCAACTAAGATGGAAGGCGTTAGCGGGATATGACTAGGATAGGTGAATCTATGGGCTGCCTACATAATACGGTATTAAACACTGACATCGGCAGCATCATGTCGATAAGTTGCATGTCTTGGCTGAATCTTGAAATTCAAGACTGGGTTAGTTCAAGAGCCTTAAGAGTTTGAATAACGCCGTACCTGTTTGTTGTTTCGCCCGTATCCGTTTTTGTGAAAAATGACAGCGGAGCTCTAAATTACAATACGGAATCAGGATTTGATGCTGTAGGATTAAGAGGCTTGAGAATCACCTGAAGACTGTTTTTAAGACAACGTCATGAAGTTGCAAGGCCGACTTGGTTGTCATATATATCATGAGCTGCCTACTGGGCTGTTAGAGAATTCTCCCAAGAATCTGTGTGTACATGTCTTTACCAGCAAGCAATACCAAGGCCGCAGAGCGTAAGTAATGCAAGAAGGAAGTAGACTCCCAAGTACATGCCAATATCCTTGTTCGGTTTGACTGTATTTGCTTCTGCCCACCATTGTAACCATAGGGCTGCAGTATAGTCAGAATGGTAATATGTAAAACACAATGTGTTAAGACTTACTTGGGAAGTTATAAGTGAAAGCTAAGCATCCACAAACTACCAAGAATGATATGACCATGGATAATCCGCTCGCCTCGAAGTAATATTTGTATATCTTCCAGTCTCCTGTTTTCCTTGATAAGTCCGCCTGGGGGATTGAAAGTGGCAAGGTCGCTTTTGATTCCTTTGAAGATTTCATCTTTTCTTCTATATCTGCTTTCTCTTCTGACTTGACTGCCTCTATCTTGTCTGTGAAATCGCCGTTTGTCCGCAACGTCTCATAGCTGCCTTGCTCGGCGATTCTCCCATCTTTGCTTAAAACAATGATATGATCTGATTCAGAGAGTAGATGGGCTGTGTCATTGTCAATTTAGTTATCGAATATGGATATTTAATGCTTACTTGCATGAGTCGCAAAAATGACGGTAGACCCCAGTTTCCTAAATAGACCTTGCCGTCCAAATACACGATTAAAAACGTTTCTTTCGGTTTTGGTGTCTAGCCCGCTCAATGAGTCGTCAAAAATAGCGATTGCTGGTTTGGCATATATAGCTCTAGCGATTGCCTGTAGTCAAATTAGCAAGCCATAGTTCTGCGTGTGTCGAGTCATATGAGTGAAACAAAATTCAACGACATACAATACGTTGCTTCTGTCCCCCACTCAGCGTCACTCCTTTGCTTCCCACCTGTGACTGGTCTCCACTAGGAAGCTTATCTATATCGATGTTGAGTGAGCAAGCCTGAAGGACGGTTTCATACCACGCGGGATCAAGAGTAGACATTCCAATGATGGTATGTTGCACAGTTGAGTTAGTGAGCCAAGGACTTTGATCGCAATAGGCAATAGATGTTCTAGGTAATAAACTGCACCCAGCTGATCGTGGAAGTTCTCCAAGCAGTGCCCGTAGGAGTGTCGACTTTCCACAGCCAACAACTCCAACTATCATGGTCAATGAGCCTTGACGAATATGGAAGTTAAGATCTTTAAGAACGAGGTCTCCCTCATTCTTCCAACCAAAATTTCCATTCCGCACCACTATCACATCTATATCAGATGTACCAGTTGTGGCCTGTTCTTGCTTCACATCTATGAGATGAATTGCAGAGTTGTTCTTTGATTGTAATCCAAAGTTGGGTGGTCGGCTAAAGTCCTTGGCCTTATGTGTTTGCGCAAGAGTTTTCCGTGGACGCCTTTCAGTGGAGATGAGATATCTTTCAATTCGCCCTAGACAACCTATGCCACTTGCAATATATGGAACTCCTTGAGTGAGGTAAAGAATTGGATTTGCAACAAGCGTGACAAGCATCAAAGAGGTGAACGCTTGTGCTGAGATCAGCGATGGCCTCTTACTGATAGCGGCAACTGCAGAATATAATGCAAAGGTAGCAACGGGTGCAAGAACAGACGTCATTTGAGCTACACAGGTCGTCAGCTAAACACCAACCAGGGATTATTCGGGAATCAATTTTACATGCTATGAGGATCGCTACTAGGAATTTCCTGTATTTGGCCGATTTGCGGATTTCATCGCTCCTCAATGTCCTTATAATGGCCTCAATTTGCTCTGTTAACCCTAGTAGTTTCACTTCTTTCATCTGTCCGAGCATCTTCGTTGTAATATCAAGCCTCACTTCGATAGCCTGATTCCAAATTCTCTGCCAATTGCTTATGGAAGGTCCAATAGTAGCTGAAATTGCGAGGCATGCTGGAAGATTTGTCAGCTCTACTTGAATACTGTGACTTGTAGAAAGCGGAAAAAGGTACCTATTGCGATTAGAACTGGACCAATACAGGCCCACGATACTTGTAACTCGAGAAGCCATATGGCTATTATCAACTGGGCGAGGTTTGCCCATACCTCATGCAAATCGTCGAAGCCAAGAAGTGCGGTTTCTACGTCTGTGCTTACCAAAGTGAGGGAAGCCGAATGGTCGAGTTCAGAAGCATCCAAATCGAGGGTTCTTGAATAGATAAGGCTGATGAGGCTACCCCTGACCGAGATCTTAACGCGGCTTATGATCTGCCAGTAAAGAGCTCCGGATATCTATCATCGATCAGTACAAATATCATATTTTGTCCTGTGTGGAAGCAGTCTTACAGAGGTACCGATGTAGACCAAAGCATATGCTCCTATAAGTCCATACCCTATATTCTTGCTGTGAAGATTGTCTGGTTCGGAAATAAACTTTATTGTCCTATTTATCAAGAAAGGTTGTGACATCATAAGGCCTAGCTGACATATTCGCGGAAAGACGGCAGATATCAGGGGCCATTTGAGAGATTTTATGATGCAAGTCAACAGAGGAACTGGACGTTCTCTGTCACCTATGGGAGAGTCAACCAAGCGCGAATATCAAAAAATATTTTACATGAAGAACTTTGGTACATACATTTCTCCCATAAACTTGGTAAACTAGTTTGAAGAGCTTCTCCACAGAGATTGGAATCAATTGGCAACAGATCACCAACTGAGAGGAGTTTTCGGAATCCATTGAGGAGTAAAGGGTTTAGCCAGCCAAGTACGCTCCGATTTAAAATTCCACTAACTTCCTCTGATGATGGCGATGGATAAGTTGACATCAGGATATGCCTTTTCTCTGTAGCCTCCAGAAGCAGCATTGTAAATCTAAGCGCAGTGCTGCATGTGTACAGGATTGCAACAGCTAAACCATCTTGTACTAGCCACAAGGTACGGACCCTTGCAACATCAGTAATAACGGAGACAAAGAGATATATATTGAGTAGAGTAGAAGGTCGTAAATTATGAATATGCTCTCTACGTGACAAGAAAATGATTGCTAGTGCATCTATGAAGGATAGTGCGGCTGCAGGTATCGTGGTAATTGTTCTGGATCTGGCAAGAATTGCCCACAGGACCAACAGCGCAAACTGCACAGATGCGAAGACGCACGTTACTACCTAATAATGTGCTTTAGCTATCTAATTTGCATAATTTCATTCATACTCCATGGAAGAGTTAAAAGTTGGCCTGCCAACTCAACCTACCAATTTGATATTCTGTAGATTGCTTCTCTCAACTTTCGTCGTCGCATGACGCAGTGCACTAATCCGATGTAGAACAAAGGCTAGAAACAAGACGGAAACACCAATGGAGAAAATGCTTTCCTCGAACAGCAAGGTGAAGTCAAAACCTTCTCGGCAAACAGCTCGCACTGCAGGGCCAAAGACCTCCTCGTCGTCGAACGAGCACGAAATCTCAGAAGACGGCATTGCTGGTGGTTAAAGCTGGATTGATTTTCTCAGAGCAATGTATTCGGAACTTTTCCTGCTATTGCATGATGGAAGAAATTTATAACCGGCCATAGCATGACGTATGTAAAATAACAGTCGTTCTAACAGCGCTTATCGCGATGCTTGCTACTGCTTACTGTGTACAGGGGAAGCGACTGACATTGGGAGATAAGCCTGTGTCAGCCCTCTTGACTTACCAGAGCCATTTGTAAATCAATAAGACCTGACAGTATGATTCACTGCTCCACCCTCGCACCAATCTCGTACTTCATTCCATACAGAAGAAGTTGGAAAGATGTTGCAATGCATGACCACGAAAAACCGTATTTGGGGACAAAACGCAGATGGACGGTAACTACTCGGAGAAGAGAAAGGTGGTTCTCGGACTCGACCACGCGAAACATGGCAAAATCAATCCAAGTTAGATGATATTAAGTGAAGACCACTGGAGAACATGTCTTGAAACTTCTCAGTGTATGTTCCCAACCCGCAACAATAACTTCCATGGTGGAACGGAGATACAGTCTTTGGAAAGTAACGCAGGGAGTCTCAGGGATTTGAACTTATTTTTGCAAAATCCAGGATGTCACAAACTTGAACATATTCCAAGTAGCTTGTGGCCTGGTGTTAGGAAATTATGCGAGAACTAACAATATTTGCCTTGGTTACTGAATATTTGATGTGGATGCCGATGGATTACATCAGCGCTATCAGGATCCTTTAACTTTGACTATGGACTGTCAGATAAACTTTACTGATAACTGTGTGATTAGTAAAATATTGGAGTTACTAGAATAAGTGATAGCGGGGACAGCTTTCATCTGTTGAAAGTTTGAAAGCGCTAGAAAAGCTGCGGAGTCATGTTAAAATACTATCCTACATATCAATATCATGACCCTCAAGCCAAATTGATGCTATTACCGCAGAGTGCTGGACACACTGAAGCCGATTGTCCCAGCTGGGCATGTGGAGAATCATCAAAATTGGTTCTGCGAGTAGCAAAGTTGACGCTCATTCAGAATGCTTCTTGGTGAATAGCGATATATTTCACGATGATGAATGTTTTTTCCTTTGCTACTGGATTTCGAATCTCTCAAATACGAAAGCCGTCAGTGTTAGTGCAACGTTTGAGAGGACATTCGGCGCTATATACTGAGCTTTAGATGACCATAAACTATTCAGCAATGTAAATCTCTTACAAATTGAAGAATGAAGTGACGCTGGTTCAGGTTTTTGATGGGAATAGACGTGGAAGCCGCGCAGTCGTGGAGCACCGAAGCTAAGTAGCACGTAGGGAAGCAGTAGTCAGAGTTTATAGTCCCTACAGTGTGGGCAATGACATATAATCTTTCTTTTACGACATCGGGGAAGCTCAACTGATTACAAATTAGAAGGTGGTTTGAGCAACTGAATACAAGCACTTACGATAAAGCAATCAAGCTCGAAGCAGAGCAGGCGAATGTCTGGGTTGCCTCATCAATAGAGAAACTGCTTTAGAGAGTCTACGATGCTGTTCTTGACATTCCAACAGAGCGCGTTAGATAGAATTGGTCTTCCAAAGTCTAGGCGGAGACTAAGTGAAGCAAAATCGATTTTAGTAGTACACTATTTAGATGCCGGAAAGATGGATTAAAACAGCTTATCTAATATAGTTACCTGGGCTGTATAAGAAAGAGGTATTATAGTATAATATAAAGAATATTTTCTAGTTTATAGATCTATGGCAATACTTAGTAGGCGGTAAGCATATTAGCACACCTATAAAGAACATCACAATATAATTGGCTATTAGTTGAATTTTCCTACTTTTAAGAAAATTCCCTCTACCTTAGTGCCACGCCTAGGAGCATGTTTTCAAGAACTTTGCAGTATCGGATAACATTTCTGGCATCTGAAAATACACGGTCTCTCATGCATCAGTTACACATCCACATAGCTTATTACCGTTGCTATAGTGAGATATCAGCCCGATTCCACCCTGGTATCCAACTCGTTTCAAATCTCTACAATTGGGCTGAAGCGTTTTTTAAATTGCTCTAAACGAACGCCGGTCTACGTCACTCTAATTCTAGGAAGCCAATTTGGGCTTCTGGATTTCTCTTTACCACATCTAAAGTCATGGACATCAGAGCCGAGTTCTTTGGAGGCAATGTTTCTAGCCAAAAGCTGCAGTCTACGAATCGCTTTCTAGGGGATGAGATTTATCCTATAGGAGGCCTTCTCTCCTGAATTCATTCTCAAATTCCAATCAACCACGTCATGCAAACTTTCGCAGACTGTTGGGTATGGACGAGCATATATCCCTATAAATTGCCGAGACCTGACGTCCAACTTCTTAATGCACGGGCAGTTCTAGGCAATTTCTTTAATTCGGTGGGATTTCATAGAGAATTGTGTGAAAGTTATGACTGTGGTGTGCGAACTACTTTTGGAACTTTCTCATGAACTAGTCAGAAAGTTCCTCCATATCCTTATGTTAGATGTTACCTCTATCGCAGTGATGGACAGAAGGAAATATACCGAACATGGTGAGTTTCTAGCCGAGAAAAGGTATCTTATGCTAGTAAGCGCCTACTAGAGATATTCTACAGAGCCTGAGGTATAAGAAGTATCGTTAAGTGGTGCTGGGAATTCGAGTCACGGCTGTGCTTGTCGTTTCCCCTCAGTTGTTGATTTTACCAGTCGCCAGTTGATCACACAATTCATGCAGTGTGATTGCAGATCTTCTAGCAAACACCGCGATCAGTGAGAAGACATTACAAGATGTAGGGGTTTTTATTGAGGCTGATTACCGACTGATCCAAGCGGGTCAGTATGTCAAAGCAAAAGTGCATACGCATACATCTATACCAGACGAATCACCTATCCAAAGTAAGTGTCACGTTTTAATCAGGTTCTTGCAAGTAAAATTTGTCTAGTCACTGCTCACACGACACTATGAATGAAGCATTATACCTCTGTATTCAGAGTCGCTTAGACTTGTCTCGGATTAATCGCTTAATGAAACTGAATACTAAGTCATAATTTGGTATTGCTTTTATGGACATCTCTGGAAGTCTTGCATCCGAGATTTGTTCTCATTGAATTCAGTATGAGCCCCTCCACGGGCAGATAGTCCGCCTGCAGGTGCCCATTATTCTTGCCTAGCATTTTTTTGCCATGTCTAGTATCCGTTCTCTGCTGAAACGCGTTCATCTATTCAGGCACGAGTTATGTCAAAAGTTATTGGAGTCGGTAGTAAATGTCCGGTTTTGAATAATCGCCCGATGAGTGTGCCTGCGGAAAAGTCGACGTACGCCGATCCTTTTGCCTGACCGAACTTAATTATTTTCTATAGTAACCAAGACTTTTGCAGTGCTTGGGTTCATCTATCGATGACACTGCTCTACCGGCCAGAATTCCATATGGTCAACTACATCCAAGTGCTGTATTAGCCTATTCGGTTAAGTTTTACAACATGTTTTATATGCGATCTGCCACGGACAAGCGCCAGACTCCGGTATAACAAAAGCTTGTTCCCCGCGATGATATTCAGGAACCCTGCATCCATTAAGGGGATTCTGGAACGCATTTGCATATATGGGTAGAGTCCTCCAGCCAATTGTGTCATGCTTTTCTGAAATGATGTGAAAGATCTACCATCATTGGCCTTGACAAGTGAGTGCCGGACTAGGGTTTGATCGAGGCAATTTGATTACGCCTTACGCAACGACGCGATTATGCATAATGTTGTGCCATCTACGAATGGCAGCCAAGCGAAACGCTAGAATATACCAGTTTTCTGGAGATCCTCGGTGTTTGCTCAATTTCTGTAGTTATGGTGCAAACGTTGCTAACAATTCCTTAATATGGCTGATATGTTAAGGTGTAAGAAGTATAACCGGTTCTGAATCCACAGATCGAGTAATCTGCGGAGTTTTAAACTAGTCACAATATCACGGAAGGTGCTGTGCGACTCACATCATGCTATCCTTTTCTCCTAGGAGCAGGAGGGAATTTCTGGTTTTCACCATTTGTTTCGGATGAATGATTCGACGGAATATTCAGCTCCTACTGTTGGCAGGCAATTCATCCAGAATGACCTTTGGGTCGTCAGGTAGAATCATGATTGCGCCGCGTCATTAATCAATCTGATGTCTTCATGTAGAATGATTCTGATATCATACTTCTCCATGAGCTGAAGAAGTAGTATATATAGGTGGCTCATTACCTCGAGGCTTTAATAGGCAAGAACAACACACCACTCTACTTCACTTCGAGCATAGTCAATAGCAAGCCATAAACATGTACACCAAGCCTTCAGTCTTCGCAATCTTGCTCGCCGCTGGGTATGTAACTCTTTTCTCTCTCAGGCTGCCTTGCTAAGACCCGTAGCCTTGTGAGCGCTGCTCCACTGGCACAAGCACCCACTGCCACTGGGCTTCCACCCGTTCCAACTGGCGGATTCCCAACTGGCGGATTCCCAACTGGCGGATTCCCAACTGGCGGATTCCCAACTGGAGGCTTCCCAACTGGAGGTTTCCCAACCGGCGGATTCCCAACTGGAGGTTTCCCAACCGGAGGCTTCCCAACTGGAGGACCAGCTCCAACTGGAGGCTTCCCAACCGGAGGCTTCCCAACTGGAGGACCAGCTCCAACTGGAGGTTTCCCAACCGGAGGCTTCCCAACTGGAGGACCAGCTCCAACTGGAGGCTTTCCAACCGGCGGATTCCCAACTGGGGGACCTGCTCCAACGGGCGGGTTCCCAACCGGCTCTTTCGTCCCACCCGCACCACCATCGCCCACCAGCGGCAACTAAGCATGGCAAAGCAGGCGGCGATGCTTACAGAGTCGTGACTGGCTGGTCCGTGCGGGCGTTTCGATTCTTCATGGTGGCTTTTGGGAAGATATTTGGGCCGTGGCCGCTGGGTCTTCGTTATGTTTGGTGTTGATGGCAAAGTGAGTTTGTTCTTTGTACATAGTTCGTTGTACATAGTTTGTGGGGGAAAAGCGCAAGGGTTTGTCGTGTGGTGCAGTGGACTAGAAGGGAGATATTTGTCACTCGTTGATAGGACGGCTTTGCTCTGGTGGTTATTGGAAGCAAATTCAAGTCCTTAACAATCCCATCAACTTTGCAAAATTGTTCTATGGTGGCTATAAGCAGGGAGTTTGAAATGTGAACGTGAACAAAGATTGTTAGAAGTAGAAGATAGGCAGTAAAAACAGTGATATAGTACGAATGGTGAAGTAGAAATAAGCGAGAAGAAACCATATAATAATGGCAGCATGGGCTGGAACTCGCAGTAACAGCTATCATGACACATAAAAAACAGATCTAAGGGTCAAGTGGCGTTGGCGACTTATATTTACATACGGGACAAGGTCAATAGAACCATAAGCATAGACTTCGATGAATTGCCAACTCACTTGGATCAAAATTCATAATTGACGAACGTATCCTTTTGACATTTTTCAATACTCCAAAATATGCTATGCCATGCGCACGCCTCAACTCCAATATACAATAGCCAGAGACCATCTATTTCGAGTACTTTCCCCTCTTACCACCACCAGCACCGCCATCGGTGTCCGCTCTCCGCTTCTTGCCTTCGTTACGCCAATACTCTTTGCTTTCCTTCTTTTCACGCTCGCTTCTCTTTTCCGCATTTTCCTCGACCTTCTTGCGGTACACAGCTCGTTTTTCCTCTTTTGCAGTACGTCTCTTAGCCACCTTTTCATTACGGACAGTTATGATCTTCTGCATCAGATCCCGGGCCTTCTTCTCCTCTCCTCCAACCACAACAGCACGTTTCTGCATATAACTCTGCTCCTTCTGCTTCTTCATCTGCACGATCTGCGATTTAAATGGTAGATCTGCAGCTAAAGCTCTCGGAACTCGAAGTGGGTTGAACACCCTGGTTACACGTTCAATAGGCTTGTAAAGACTATTCTTCTGTGCAGGCGTTTGCAAATTCTCATCAGCTCTTACTTGTCCCGTGAGACGCATACCCTCCCACCCAATGAGATTCGTCACTGGATTGTAAAATCGATGCGGCTTAATTGGATACCAGGCTCTCAAAAACACAATATCACTCATCAGAATCTTATCTTCAAATGTGGCTCTGAAGTGACCTTCAGGTTTGCTGAGAGCCTTTTTGATCTGTCCTCGGATACCGGAGACGGTTTTAATTGATGCGCCTTCAAATTTGGCAATTTCAAGGGAGGAGTTGAACATGTCACGAATGAATGCGGTGTTTTTGAAGATTTTGTAGGGCGTTCCAGTCAACTTGAGCTTTTTGACGATCTCGGGCGCTTCTTCAACATCCAGGACGGTACCGGTGGCACATATCCTAAATCCAGGCGTCTTTGCAGAGAAAGACTGGTAGGCCGAGAATCCGGAATTTGGCGCAATGAGTGGACCATAAAATGTACCAAAGCAGTGCATATGCTCGGGAGTGTATTTGAGCATGCGGTTTCGGATACGATTGTCGGAGATGCTGTAAATGGGAAGTGTCTGGAAGCGTCTCCAGCCCATGGAGAAGATGAGAGGATCGTTGGTTTTCAAAATCTTCTTGTGCCATCGATGACGCTTGATTCTGACTTGAACGAAACCAAATCGATCTTCTGTCGCTGAGAGACCTCCAACTATAATAGGCATAAAAGGGTTGAAGTTTGTGACAAATTCAGACGCAACGTTCTCGATTGTGATCCTGGCGTATTGACCTGCTCTGAAGCCTTCTACGCCTACTCGCTGACTCTCATCTATCATCTCAAATTCGGCTTTGTTGATATTCAACTGCTTTTGAATTTGTGCTTTCTGGGCATCATACCAATCGTCCTCTCCAAATTCTTCCTCCTCTGCTGCTCCGTCCCTCTTCTCCTTTGCTTTGTCATTATTAAATCCCTCTGGGTCTTCTTCTTCAAAGCGTAACTTTAACTCTTCCTTCCTCCGAGCATTCTTTTCTCTTTCTGCCTCTAGATCATCTGGCTTATGTTCTTCACCAGTTTCGAGATCCTGGAATGCTCCGTCACCTTCGTCGTCTTCGTCGTCGTCACTGTCTCCCTCAGAGTCACTCCCACTACCAGCGGTCTTTTCTTTCAGCAAATCTGCAGTTGCAAAGCGCCGCCTTAATACCTCAATATTCTCTTCCATGGTCCATTTAGAATCCATTTCATCGTAATCGAGGATAGGTATCGCACGATCTTCAGAAAGCTCGTCGTTTGTCTCTCGGTTTGACTTTTTGAAGAAGTTTTCTTCATCGTCATCATCCTCGATATTTTCTTCTTCTTCCTCCTCTTCCTGGCCACGCCACTTCTTGAGTACTTCCGTTGGCGTCATTGTATCTTTATACATCAGCTTCGCCAGGTCAACTGTTCGGTAAGTTCTCCGGCTGTTGAGCTTTTGTGCCTTAGCTGCGAGGTTCTCCTTCCATTTTGCAGCCCCGTCATCGTCGTCTGAGATATCCTCTTCCGATCCTTCCTCAGATTCTTCTTCTTCTTCTTCCTCGCTTTGATCATCCCCGGAGATCGATCCCAAGTCAGAGTCACTATCTGCAAAATCGAATTCTCCTCCATCTTTGTCTGCAGATTTTTTGAAAAGTTTGCCAAGTTTCTCCTCTTCGATGTTCCAGTCTTCTTCCGCATCAGATTCATCACCACTGGCTAGCTCATTATTCTCTTCCTCGCTCTCACCTTCGCCATAGCCCTCATCGTCTTCGGCTTCATTTTCGCCCTCCGCAAATCTTGCCGAACGTTGCTGTTTGCGACCGCTATTCTCCTCATCTGGAACATTTGCAATAGTCTCACCACCACTGAACAGTTGGATTCCTTCTGCAGTTTCTCCAAGCAGCTTTCTTTCCCCCTGAAGGCCTATAACCAGGCGCTCTCCCTCTCCGCGCTCTTCGTCATTATCATCCTTGTTGAAGTTGAATCCTTTTTCACGAGTAATCCGTATCTGATCTCCATCAATCTTCAGACCTGCTTTGTCAGACATAGGAGCATGCAGCCGCTTTTCCTTTTCATCTAGACGTCTCCGCCCAGTTTTACCCGTTATTTTCGCCATGACCTGATCCATATGGGGAGTTGGACATGGATCTGGTAAAGCCTCCATTGTAGATATCGTGTAGTCTCCTAGCCCAGGTATATGAACTCTTTGCCCCTGCGCGGCGAAATTCGTACCTCGTAGATACCCAGAAAGGAAGATTGTTCGATCGCATTTGGAGTTCTCTTCGACTTTGGTAGGATGTGTGATGTCTCGGAAACTGTCAATGACAGTATATGGGTGAGAGTTTCTCCAGATTAAAGGCCGGGGGTTCTTCATGACAGAAATGAATCTCGACATGTTATGGATCTCACGATCTGGATATCGCCCGTTGATCACACCAGACAGAAAGAAAAGATGTGCGCCTTGGTATAGCTCGCTCCAGAACCTATTCTTCAGTCGCTTCTTCGCATCCTTGAGTGTCTGTGGTTTCCTAAAGAGATCCAGATGCGTGAGAATACCAAAAACATTTCCAGGCATACCGCTTGCTGCAAGGATATTCAGAAACTCCATGGTCTCCATCTCAAAACCGAAGTTGCCGTCAATCATAAGAAGAACGACGTCTGCGACCTTGGACAAGTCCACCATAGCTTCGAGTTCGTTTGGACATTCTAAGAACGTCAATCGTTGCTTTTTCGATGAAACGACGGTAATAGGTCCTTGGGGATTCGAGAGGGTTTCTTTGGAGTATCGCTTGACTAGAGATTTTAGGAGTGTGGTTTTTCCAACACCAGGCGGGCCCACGATAATGATGAGGCGTGGAGGAGGTTCTTCTGGAATTCGGTCGACCTGTGGCACATGGAATCGTTTTTCTTTGATCTATATCTTGATTAGATTTGCTGAATCATATGGCGCACAGCTCTGGGTACTTACATCGGCAGACCGAGCTGCAGTTTTTGCTAAGCGTCCAGTATTCGCGAATGTGAAAGCCTTGGGATTTTTATCTGGAAAAGTTAATTTGCGAGCTTTGTAATGTACAAAGTGTACAAACCTCCTTGATGCTTCTTCTTCGCCTTCACGGGCCTATGGGCCCTATTTGTCTGGTCTTCCATACTTAATTAACGAAAAGGAACTGCATTACTGTTACTCCTCTTGCGCCGTCAATACCTCTCGATGGATTTTTTTTCCCCCGGCGGGTGGGTCGGCCGCATCTGTGGCTGAAAGGTTAGCGTGCTCTATCGATAACTTTAAAATCTCCAGCCACAAACACCCCGCCAATTGTACTGTTTACTATATTGATATCCTCAGACGAGGAAATTGATAAACTACTTAGATATTCGTGACGCATAATCCTTACCACCATTTTGTTTACAATGCTATCCAGCCATACGAACTTCAGCTTCAGGTAGTACCGAAAAGCTACTCTGCATTCTGCGTTGTCCTTGTGGCGGACCATCAGCTGGCTTACTGCTGAAGATGACGTATGCTTGAGAACAGGCTAACGCAGAGATGGGGTGGGATACCATGTGGTGTACTCCGTACTACTTATAGAAGCCTCCTGGCCAGTTCATATTCGGTTTTCCATCTACATTCTATCATAATCGTCCTCTTCGATATCGTTATCAATATCAATATCAATATCAATATCAATTTCGAAAAAGCTTCTCTTTTCGCGCACCAAATAGCAATCTCATTCAAATATCAAAATGCCTCTCCATATTGTAAGCAATGTCCATCATATTTATGAACAATAGCCCTCGCAACGGACTTCGTATCATGCAGGCTGTTGTTGGCTGTATGATCGGTCTTGTTCATAGATTGGATCGACTCGTAAAGGTAATGCTAATTGAAAACTCCTTAGGTTACTTGCAATAACCCAGAGAGCGTTGAGCCTGCTAAGAAGTTTGCTGAATCTCAGGGGGGTACTATTGAATATACTCACAGCCTTAATCCTGCATTCAAGTAAGAACCACAGTCTTGAAGCAACAGTTTCTCTCTAACATGTTGAATAGTGTCAATTTCCCAGAGGATACAGTATCCACACTCTCAAAGAATGAACATATCAAGGAGGTAGAGCTGAATTCAGATGCGAAGACACAGTAAGGCATAGACATTGTGCTTGAGACGACTATGAGAAGGCTTTAGTGACGGTAGTACATGTTTGGACGTGTCTTGGCCAGTTGGTGACACAGAATATCAAGGCTACAACAGATTAAATAGTTTAGACTTTAGGCTAGCAAACTGCTGAAAACATGACAGTCTCTATGAAATCTTAGCAGTACTTTATCTCTGTAAGACTTGTTTTACGTTTCATGTTTGATCAATTGTTTCCTACCTCCGAATTAGACAACCCTCACTGTCCATTGGCGAAGTCTTGGCATGGCTTGCTGACCGAGGTGACTTATTGACATGAAATACAGGTAGGCATTTCATAAAACCATCCACTTCAATGCCACCATGAACTGCCTGGTACGATCACATCGGTTTAATAGTAATCAATTGTTGCGTGTGGACTTGTTCACCACTCTCCTACGGCGATCTAGTAGCACTGGTAGATACCCATCACCATCTGCTCACAAATGGTCACATCCACCTAGCACAACCACAATCGCCGACGATGAAGTAGCAGGTTTTGCAAGCCAGTCTCTGCATGCTTTGAGTCTGGCAGACTTGGTGAGGTAAAGCGCGTCCGTCCTTGTTGCTGTTCAGCAAGCTGATCTCTTTAGACACGGTCGTCCTCCACTATCCGAAAACGCTCTGTTTCAATCGGCCAACTTTACTCTATCACTCCTCCCAATTCGTTTGGCGCACCGGATACAAGCTTTGCGAAATCTTCCTTTCATTGTAGTCTCAAATCCGAATATCTCAAAGATCTACAATAATTACCTACATTCCTTGTCAACACTACTACCATACAAGTCCAAGTCGATCTCGACAATCGAGGACGAGATACAGTTCACCGCAGTTCTTGCAGATTTAGTTGAGACACATTCGCATACTATTCCAACCCTTGCGAGAGGGTTCCTAGAATGCAGGAAATATATCAACCCGGTAGAAGTCACACGATTTTTAGATGAGCATTTGAGGGCACGAATTGGAACACGATTGATAGCAGAACAGCACATTGGTCTTCACGTTTCCTCGCAACCTCATCGGGATGAACAAAGTAGTAATTACAATAGCGATTCCTCGTACATTGGAGTGATAGATACTGCCCTCCAACCCGCATCGATCATCAATTCTTGTGGAAACTTCGTATCGGAAATCTGTGAGCTGAAATACGGTGTACGGCCTACCTGGATCATCGACGGAGAGCCTGAAACTACATTTGCATATATTCCCGTACATTTAGAGTACATCATCACGGAGTTGCTTAAGAACGCTTTCAGGGCAACAGTTGAGTCGGGCAAGTCGCACGAACCCATCATAATAACCATAGCAGTAGATCCAGAAAGCTCTGGAAATGCAGCTAAAGAAAGAAAGTCTCTCGAGGATAATCACAATGGTTACCCACTTATCGCGGTATTCGATGATTCTGCACCAGGTGTGACAATCCGAATTCGCGACCGAGGAGGTGGCATAAGCCCGGATGTGTTGCCAAACATATGGTCTTATTCATTCACCACGTTTTCCGATGACGATGAGCTGCCTGGCCAGACATCAAATAGTATGAATATGGACGCGTTAAATGTCATCTCTAGTTCAGGGGAAGGAAGCTCGATCGCTGGGCTTGGGTATGGATTGCCACTAAGTAGAGCATATGCTGAATACTTTGGCGGTGGAATTGCTGTGCAAAGTTTGTATGGCTGGGGCAGTGATGTCTATTTGCGATTAAAGGGCCTAGGAAAGCCAAAATGAAAGGCGAATAAATACGACACGACTTGACTATCATATTTGCCAAAGAGCTTTTTCTAAGACTGTTACCTTGAGTAGGGAGCCCCTCTCTAAACATCCCCTGTTCATTGTTGGCAAGGTCGCATCGAATCGCTTAACATGATGCAGCCAAGCGAGGCAAAATAGGCGCTGTGAAATGTTGCAGCGTCAAGGAGGCAGTGAGGCAGTGTTACAGATTATGCCCGTACTTATCTTTGTTGGCATGTCTCGGTGTGTCGAACAAGGCAGATTCGCACTTACTTGCTCGCTGTCTATGATTTTATTTCACTATTTCCCACATTCTCAGTTTACTGGTTGAGAAATTTGACCTGTTGGCCATGGACGGGTTGTCTTGTGCTTCCGGCGTAGCTGCCGTTGTATCTATTACATTTCAGCTCGTGCAAGGCATCCATAACCTAATTGAATTTTGGGCTGCCGTGAAGGATGCCCCGAAAAGAGTGGAGGAGCTATTCGGTCACCTTCAGCTCCTCGCCGAGCTACTGAAAGAGGGTCGAGTTGCATTCCAAGGGAAAGGAAGTACAAATCTTTTGGAACTGTCTCTACACAACTGTCAAGAAAAGGTATCGAAGCTATGTCGCAAACTTGAGCTTGCAACTCAGAATTCCAACTCAAACAATCGATATAGGCGGAAGTGGGACGACTTCAAGATTACCTTCAAAGACAAGGAGATCCAGGATCTCAAAAATACCATTAAAGAGGCGCATGGCTTGGTTCAAGGAGCTCAGATCACTTCTTTAATGTAGGCTAACCTGCTACGTTATTCGTTCAGCGGCTTTTGCTGACTTTCAAAGACACCTTACGCAAGAGAATCAGTATACTTCACAAAAGATTTTAGCCCACGTTCAAGCAAATCCAGCATCTATCAATTTAGTATCAACAAATGCTGAGTTGAGCATGCGGATTTACGAGACCAAGCATATTCATGGAAGTGACTCGCCGAAGTATGAATCTTTTGAACCCCTAAAAGCTGGTTACCCACTTCTACAAGAATGTGCGAGATCCAAGGAAAACACACTCGGCAACCACCGAGACGTCACTAATCATGCCCATCAAGCGCAAGCTCTTCATACTCGTCGGCCCAATAGAAACAAAAGAAGCCAATATAAGAGGGGATTCTTTCTTTATCCCCCCAAAATCTTGTCTATAGTCGGTGTGTCATATGGGGTAGACGTTGCTGCGATATGTACTGCCGGTTGGAAATATTCTCTGCAAATTTTTCGAGCAGTACCCGAAAATGCTCTTATCTTTGAATTCTGTCGGGACGGCAATCTTGCAGCTGTGAGAACACTGTTAAGTACAGGTCATGCTTCGCCGTGGGACAGAGACCCACAGGGCCGCACTCCGCTATATGTGAGTTTGAGATGATTTCAGACCCAATTCTACAAATTCTGCCAATCTGTAAGTCTTTGCTAATACGCTAAAAGGTGGCGGCAAGTTCTCTCAATGCTGAAGTTGTTGAATTACTTCTCAGAGAAGGTGCAGATACCTCAGTAGTGGGGGATTCCGATTATGGGTACGTATCTTGGTTGGGAAAAAGCTTGCGTAGCGTTTGCTAACAGGAAACATAGTCTTCCAACCGAGAAGTGGAAAACTAGTGATAAAGATGACATGGACACTAGGATAGCTATTATTAACTCCTATCTGAGTTACGGTATAGACCTTAATTACCACCAAACTCTTGAGTCTGTTGTTAGCACACTCCTTCAAAATTATCGTCCAGGGGCAGGTTGGCGCACAATGTCACAGACGATGCGGTTGGGTATGGTGAACAGACTTCTCACTCTGTTTATTCCTCAATTCGGTAATGAACCCCTGTATATGACCGAATTTCTCTACTTGGGAATGACATGGCTATATGATAAGGAGGTGCTCTATACTATTCTTCGGCATATACCAGGTATGATTAGTGATGATGATGAAAGGGCCCATTCTTGCATTCATGAAGCCATTACTAGACGAATATTCGAACGCGATCCACTTTCTGCACGTATTATCACAATGAAAACGAAAAATTTACATCGGCCCTTCCTCCTTTTTGCGAACCACCAGGGCCTTGAGACACCCACCACTCTCGCAATGTTTCAGTCGACTTTGTTCTTCGACTGGAGAAAAGTGCTTTTAGAGATGGGGTGCAAAATAGAGGACTTCATTGAACGAGAGTTGAAAGAAGAAGTTGTAGTGAACAGAGGCTGGACCAAGACAAGTCTTGCCAAGCTCTTCGAGCTTGACATTGTGCCGTACATTGCAAAGTCATCTTTTTGGAGCTTTCCGGATTGTGAAAGGTGTGGACACCCTTTGGTCAAATCATACGCTCCACCCATTGATCTAGCATGGAGGCGAATGTTAAGATCGCTTAGACTCGGGCAATCTGTCGACTACTATTTACACGACGATGATAGTACCGCAAGCGCAGGAATTCGGAAACTACCATACCGAATTGTGTGTTCCCACGCTTGTGACGATGGGACCTGCGTCTCTCAGGGCTACGAGAACGATTTATCAGATGAACCTTTATTGCCGCCGTTCAGAGAGAAAGGGTCTGTAATTGAGGAGATCAAACCTGAAGATTTAGATTGCCCGACAAGAAAAATGCCGGGAGCATTTGTCTGACAGGAACACATTCTCCAATCACAGCTGTTTTGCATAGCTTCTGTAATGGTATCATCCCATGGTCCTCTAGAGGTTAGCTAAGGCTGAGCCTAGGAGGACTCTCGAAATCGAAACCTGGTTCAGCTAGGATCGCCCCTGGTAGAAATTCTTCACAAAGTTTCCAATAATAGTATTCGGCACGCTCTAGAGATCCCCCGGGACAAGATTCCTGCAGATTCCTGCCGGGTGAGACTCTGGCCACAATGGGCCTGACCGTCGAGGACAATAGGACACTGGACAGCTTCAAAAATGGCTCATAGTCGTCAATTCCAAGCTTGTTACTTCATGTATACGAGTTATTCTCAGAAACAAAATCTACCTGTTTCAGCTCCGTGAACAGATTCAGCCATCGTGGAGAAGAATGTTTTTGACGACATCGGTAGAACGGCCGGGATGAGGAATGGGAAATTAAATAGATTCGGATAGGAGGAGGAAATATTGTCTGATTTGGCCGTAGCTCAATCCTATACATTATGGTAATCACTGTTTGCAAATATTATCGATTCTACGTGCTCCTTGATTTATGCGCGCTTCTCATTCTGGCGTAGTGGTAAAAGGATATTTGTTTTGGCTCCTCATAGAAACTTGATGAGTTTATTTTGACCTAAAATTCATTGGCACACCAGTATTGTTTTATGGCTAGCCGAAATCCAACCCGTAAGCTGTTACTAAAGAGACAGGGTTGGCAGTGCTTACTGCGCGGTGCTGTTCCACAGGGCAACGCGTAGCGAGCCAGGATAGTCGACGCATCCGATGATGATCTATTCGTCGTCCGTCCACACGAGCAAGCTTCACCCAATCTAAATCCAATGTTCAAAAATCTCTAACCAAATGTATGGAAATTAGCTGTATTTAATTCCTTAGTAATACCCGGCCAAGTGAGGCACTACATCTACCTTCTAGAAAGTATAATAGTCAGCCTTTTAACCAACCAATCGGCTTGCTTTTGTACCTGAACTGGCAATATAAACTCATTATTAAGTGCATTGTACCTTGACCCAGATGACATGAAAAGCAGGTAACATTCTGCTCGCTTCCAGTTGCGGAGATACTTCTTGTAATGAAATCTGTAGACGGTTATTGTGCTTGTGGCCAAAGGTCCAGGTTTCTACGGCATTATGTCCATCGTCGAGGCTATAAAGTGTCGGGTGCACCCAACTCTGAGTTCAGCAAACTCGTCCTAGAGAAAGCATCACAAATAAAGCAATTCACAGATGTTCTCATCAAAGCTCTACATTCTAGCTCTGCTGGTTCTGCAGCTTCCCTTCCCTTTATTGAGCACCGCGGCACCTAGCACGACGAAGGCCTCTGGGTCACTTCCAACCCTTGCACCCGTTTCGTATGCAAACACTTCAATACTCACCATCGAATACTATGACTCCGCACCTACAGACAAGTCTTCGCCCGTCGCCATTCTCGTTCACGGCTTTCCCTACTCTATAGATTGCTATGTCTATGTAGTCCCAAAGCTGGTGGCACAAGGGTATCGTGTCATTGTCCCTTCTTTACGAGGCTATGGCGGAACCAGATTCCTCTCCCCGACTACGCTGCGCAGCTCGGAGCAGGCCGCCTTGGGCAAGGATATCATCGACTTGATGGACACGCTCCAAATCGACAAGGCAACCTTTGTGGGCTTCGACTGGGGCACGCTGGCCGTCAATGTGGCTGCGGCACTGTGGTCGGACAGATGTTCTGGCATGGTAGCTGCGAATTCGTACATTATCCAGAACCGGCAAACTGCTTGGGCTGTCGCACCGCCCAGCTCTATCGCCACACGATGGTACTTCTACGTCTTCCTAACTCCGCAAGGCTACAGTGCACTTGCCAGTGACACCAAGGGATGGGCCGAAACACTGTGTGCCAAAAATAGCCCCAAGTGGAAATTCAAGCAGGAAGAACTAGATGCTGCAAGCCTTGCCTTCTATAACGAAGACTATGTGGATATTGTTACCTTTTTCTACCGTTATCATTTGTTGTATGCATCTGGTGATCCTCAGTATGTAGAACTTGAAAACGAACTCGACAAACAACCGCCCATTAAGGTGCCTTCAGTTACTCTTGATCCGGATGAAGACGTGGTGTTTCAGGCCACGAATGGATCTGCATCGGCAAAATTCTTCCTGGGGCCTAGAAGCCATCATATTATAAATGGTGTCGGCGAAGCGATACCGTTAGAGAACCCACAGGCAATAGTAGATGCGGTGTTGGAGGTAGCAAAGCTAAAGTAGGAGGAGAAGCCACATATGATGTCATGTAATCCTATAGCTTTAGAGTATAAAGTGCAAAACGTGATCAAGGGTAGCGGTAGTTCGTAAAGCATGGCGGAATTTGATTTAATCATAACTTCTCATTGAGGTTGATCTAGCATGCAATAACTTTTTATTGCATTTCATAGCACTATTTTACCTCAATTAACGTGTTGCTATATCAGAGTTTGAAGATTTAAATTCTACTGGCGTTACTCTCGATCTCAGAATGGCTTCCTTGACTTACTCTACTGTTAAACTTTGCTCTTTAGTGATATCATTATTGCATTGGTTATTCGTCTAGTAGTGCCAGGATGCAAACTTTATTTCACTGGTAGAAATTACTACAAATACGAAAAGTTCCCTGATGTCTTGTTATATTGGTGGTATTATTCATATATTTCGTTTATGTACATTATTTTTATGACCCCTCCCATTTACTCGCACTTCTTCAACGCCGCCTTGAATATCTGGACAAAGTTCCAAACATCCACATAGGTGTTATATAACGGTATGGCAGCAACACGGATCACATCTGGTTTCCGCTTATCAGCCACAATTCCGGCATCCTCCAACATGTCGCTCAACGTATCTAGACGTCCTGGCTTCAACAACACACTCAATTGGGTTCCACGGTTCTCGATTGATGATGGGGTGATAATTCGGAAGGCGCGGGTTGATTCCTCGGTATCGGAAAGGAGGAGGTGCTCGAGGTACGCGGTCAGAAGCACAGATTTCTTGCGGAGATCAGCCATAGATGTCTCGTTAAAAACGGACAGTGCGCCGCAGAGCGAAGCGAGATCGAGTGCTGAAGGGTTGGAGACTTGGTAACCGGATGCTCCAGGACTAGGACGGAATTTGTTGTCCATGTTAAATCGTCCAACCTGATCACCACCATACCATCCAGACAGGCGATGTCTGAAAATGGGCTTGTTATCATCTTTACTGTAGTCAACTGTGCCGTGGCGCTCGTGAACGTAAAGACCGGCGATGGAGCCAGGACCGGCGTTCATATATTTATATGTGCACCAGGCGGCAAAGTCTACATTCCAGTCGTGGAGTTCTAGAGGTACGTTTCCAGCGGCATGTGCAAGATCCCAGCCAATTAGTAAGCCCTTGGACTGTGCGTGTGCGGTAATAGTCTTGATGTCGAAGAATTGACCGGTGTAGTATTGAATACCGGGTAACATGACAAGCGCGGTAGTGGATGCGTGTTCGTCGATGATGGAGAGGATCTTCTCAGTTGAAACCTCGTATTCGCCCTTTTCGGGACCGACCATTATCATGCACTCCTCAGGGTTGTAGCCGTGACCACGGATCTGAGATTCAACCGCATAATGATCACTTGGGAAAGCCTTCCAGTCCAAGATAATCTTGTTCTTAGTTGCTGTAGGTGTGTAGAACGATGCCATCAACAAATGTAAGTTCATGGTCAAAGTACCCATTGTAGCAACCTCGGATGGGTGTGCTCCAACAATAGGTGCTTGCTGTTTCGATGCATGCTCAGCTAGCAATTGCCACTGAGACAGAGGTGAGTCTTCTAGATTTCTGAAATGTCCGTGGACACCAATTGAAGACCAAGTATCAAGCTGTGCTTGAATATACTCGGGAACAGCCTTTGGCTGTAAACCAAGCGAGTTTCCACAGAAGTAGATTCCAGGTTCCTTGGAGAGTCCTAGAGGAGGTTAGTCACGTGGTCTGGGAAAGTCATGACGAGTGGTATTCTCACCTGGCTTTGCGAGTTTGGTTGCTTTTATGTTGGCTTTTGAGGGAATGGTGAATTTTTCTCTAAATGAACGCATGTGGTCTTTTGCGTCTAGTGATTCTGCGTATTCAATCGTGTTTGCCTCCTTGGGGAACGTTGGCTTTGTTGCCTTTGCCCGAATGGGGAGGGTTTGTTCAATGGATCCCATTGTGACTTGGAATTGAGTGTATAAATTTCGAGAAAAGGTAGTATCAAGATGTTTTTGAGCTGAATAGAACACTTGGAGTTTGTGGTTGATTGAATGATATAAAGGTTCTGAATACTTGGGAAACAACGACCTTCCCTTTTCACTTGTACCTGTAATCGCCTGCTAGACTTGTGCTAGAGGCGAGGAAGCGGATACGGCACGGTACGAAAATCGAAACGACGGAAGAGAGAAAATCGGTACAAAGGTGGGGACCTCACTTGGTAAACGTAATACACCGGTCATTTGTTTACTCGCCGTTCCGCATCCGCATCCGCATCCGGGTTTAAGCGACACATGTTCAGGGGCGTTGTTCAAGGGATCGTTTCTTTCCGTGTTCAAGCGGTCCCTGGTACTGTACAACCAAGTTGTAGCTTGCGAAACATGAATGAAATTGTGGACTACGCCTTGAAATGAACATGTTCCACTGTGGGCCGATTGCTTGGCTAGCCATTGCCCATTCCGTAATATAATTCACATCCGCCTCTCAAGTTTGATGTAAACCCTTTCAGTAACATCTTCACTTTCAGCCATACCTCTGTCCTAAACAGCCTATCTCCAATTCAACCTTCCGTATTCAATAAAACTCATCCAAGATGAAAGGACCATTAAACATAATCCTAGAAGACTATGACATATCACCAATAAATGGCTTCATACCCCATGACTTACCACTTCAGCAACTAGACTCTTACTACGCAGGGTGGGAGGAAGCCGTCCGGCAGCTCCCAGCAAATTTCTCCCAGAAAACGTATAGATCTAAACTTGATAACTTAGCAATTCTCTCAACGTCAAAATTGCATACAAAAGCAGAATGGCAAAGGGCTTATGTCTTGTTGACTTTCATGACCCACGGCTACATTTGGGGAGGAGAGGTTCCAGCTGAAGTATTTCTACCTTTCCAGTTCTTCCAAACCAATGCTAATGAAATTCAGATATTACCACCGTGCATATCCGTTCCCATTATCGTCGTTGCAGAGCACTTGGGTATCCCACCAACCGCAACAGCCGCATCTCTCTGTTTATATAATTTCAGCGCTTCGTCACCCGACTTGCTTACATCACCTGAAGAGCTAGCAAGCTTGCATACATTTACTGGAACCCGGGACGAGGAATGGTTTTATCTTGTCTCTGTTGCCATTGAGGCACGGGGCGCCCCGATCATACCGATCATGCTGAGTGCCATGGACGCAGTTCGAGCCAAAAACCCATCGATGGTGATTGAATGTTTAACAAAATTCGTCATTTGTGTTAATGAAATCACGGCTCTTTTGGAACGCATGTACGAGGAATGTGGCCCCGAGGTATTCTACCATGAAATCCGGCCTGCGTTGGCGGGAAGCAAAAATATGGCTGCAGCTGGACTTCCAAGAGGTGTTTTCTACGATGAGGGCGACGGAAAAGGAGAGTGGAGACAATGTAGTGGAGGAAGCAATGCTCAGTCAAGTACCATACAGTTCTTGGACTTGATACTGGGTATTCGACACTTCCCAACAAAATCTTCTGACGAGGAGCCCAAGGAGAAAGACAGTTTCCACAAGGTATGTTCTTTTGTACGCTTAAGCAAGTCGTAGACTAACACAAGTAGGAAATGAGGGACTACATGCCAGGCGGTCATCGTCGTTTCCTAGAGATGATAAAGGATGTTGCCAATATTCGGGATTATGCCCTTACATCAGCATCTGGCGAGGAGATCACAATTGCATATAACGATGCCGTAATGAGCTTAGGAAGGCTGAGAGATGCACACATAAGACTTGTCACCAGATATATCGTGACCCCGGCGAGAAAAAGCAGTGCGAATGCAGCAACTGGAGGACTAAATCTGGCTGTTATATCGACGGGAAAGAAGGATGGATTATCAGGGACCGGAGGGACACAGCTGATACCATTTCTGAAGCAAAGTCGAGACGAGACGAAGAACACTGCGATACATTGATTTAGCGCGCATAGATACCAATAGAAACCCCATATAGATTAATAAAGACGGATTATATAAAGCACAACTCGAGCATAAGCCTATATTTGACCAGCCTAGCATGAGATTCTCTCTAACCACCTCATACTACATTACACTCGCATCGGCGATCACTCATTTGACGATTGGTGAGACATAGCTCTCATTAAAGCACGGGTAATAAACTCGTGTTCTTGTAAGGTGGTATGGGGGACACATTCGGGTTAAAGCTAAGAGGCTCATTAGGTTGTGATCTTCATCGATCAGAATTGTGGGGATAGTCTCCCTAACTCTCCAGGTGTACGTGCCTGATCATAGAATACGCTCCTACTCTCTCATATCAAAAGAGCTACCTGGCAACATCGCTGCCAGAAGTAACGTATTTATCTCGGCACAAACATATAATTGAAATGGGTATATACTCGTTGTGGATATTAATCCTGGCCCGCGAAATATCAATATCAATTCCGGATTGTGAGCCTTCTGTAACTTAGCAATCAGTCACACAGTGGCTTGGTTAAGATTTGATGTAACGTAAAAGATGTCCGTTGGAAGTAAGTCCGTCGAATTAAAGCTGCTTGACAATCGATACTAAACTTTGGTGACGCTTCAAATGATCAATCTAGAAATAAATAAGTTGAAAATATATTTTGATCCATTCTATTTATGTTTGGCACAGCCGAATCATTACTTACTGTGAAATAAAATAGAGGATGACTCCTGCGGGGCTGGATTGTAAATGATCATTGGCTATAAAACTTGGCATAAGCTATACTTGTGTCAAGGACCTGTACTCACGATGGAGACAAAAGGGGAGGGTCCTGTGCGTAGATGTGTGGTAAGGTTTTTGTATTCTGATAAGTCTAAGGAAGGAAGCTCTACCTATGGAAGAGATCTAGGTATACTAGCTAATGGGGATGTGTGCCTGAGGCCGCAACAACTTGCTGCACCGGTATTTCCTTTGTGCTATACAAACGACATATTTGGGCCATATATTGAAGTTTTAACGATTTGGATGATACTTGAGAAGCTGACACCATTTGGAATTTACTATCCAGATACTGCTCAATGGTGTTGAGAGGAGTTTCCCGTCACAATGCTCGGCAAAATACCGTAAAATTCTACATTATTGTTATCAAGTGTCAATTGACTCTAAATACGTGCACCATTATGTCATATCACTTATATACTAGTTATATTCATAGAGTAATTAGTATTGCATTATTGACTATATATAAGTATTAATAATATCCCCAGCTAGAGATTCATAACGATTTTATGATATAGCTATATAATTAGTAGTAAATATATACAATAAGAATATATTAATATTAGAACTACTTTAGAAGTAGCCGAAAAATGCCCTAATTATAAAGGGTTAATAAGTGTTGGTATATTCAGATGGCATAGTCTGTGAGGCTCCAAAGTTATGAGGCTCAGAATTCTGACATGTGGTGATGCGGCTCAAATCCAGGGGTGATTACTACGCTTGGGTAACGCTAGGAGGGCGCTTGCAGAGCGCCGGAGTATATAAACTGGGAAATGGGGGTAAATTGTACAATATAGATTATCTTCTATGAATATTAGAATACGAATTCTAAGGCTTGTATCACTCTGTCTATTGCTCCTCACATAGTCAATATGTTGCTATTTGAATTATACTACTCTATTACTAAGCCCTTACAATTACAGTGTTGCGCAAGAGCAAACAAATAGGGCCTTAGTAACTTATAGTCCATAGCTTTATATTTTCTTTATCCTTAACCAAGCGCCCTTGCCTGTTGTGGCCTCAGGCACCCATATCCCCAGTAGTTAGCTACACCTAGAATCTCTTCCTATGAAGAGCTTCCTCCCCTAGACTTATCACAATCCAAGGCCCTTAATACACGTTATATCCTAAGGAACCTCACCTTTTGTCATATCGTGAGTATAGGTCCTTGACGCTGCCATACCAACCCAACCCGGCTTGCACTCTTAGCCAACACCAGGTGAACCGCCGCACGTTACAAAAAGGAGGTGTCTTTTTTTTAAAAAGAAGTGATGTATATAATAGCTTGTAGCAATTAAAAGACTTTTTAAAGGGACAACTAAGATTGTAAAGAGGCACGAGCTACTATGTTATGACTTCACAAAGAGATAGGTGGCTTCAGAATGGAGAATTGTACTAATGAATTTGCTATTCTTTAAAGAGCCTATAATGAGCCATGGGAAACTATATAATAACAGGGGCATGCTAAAGGGTGATATCTAAGGCATACATAACATATGCTCTCGCAATTTCCCAGACTTTACATGTAAGCCTAAGCAGCTGGATGCTGTGGAGCATATGGAGCTATTGCAGCAGGCACTGCTTATGGGTCTTTAGAGGTAGATGGTGTGACTGTTCCTCTGCCACACATACTAGTTGCTCCAATGCCAAACAGTGTGGAGAGGCCGACAATAAACCACTGCAAAACACGAAGCGCCAGTCCTGTGCTAATTTGAATGGAGGAAATGAAAGCTGAGCTTGTCATGTACTGCAAGGCCGAAGTAGTCTCGTCAGTAGCTAGAGCGGAGGCAAGGGAAAGGCCCAATGATCCCCAAAGTGTCACTGATAGAACTTTTTGGAGGCGTTGCTTGCGTTTACCAGCTTTTGAATTTGGCGATTTATCAAGTCGTAGAAGCAAAGAGAAAGAAAAGACAGCGAGCAAAAACAAAGCTCCAGCAGCAACTAGTGTACACAAGACAAACTTAGTCTGGAGCATTAGGGCCAAAGAAAAAAGAGGCACTAAATCTAGCTCTTTTTGAGAACCAGAAGAATCTGATTGCGAGAAGTGTTTTGCGAGTCCTTCAGCAGATGCTCCTATAGTACTTTGGCATCCAAGGATTCTATTATGCTCAGCACAAATTCCTGTTTAAAATTAGCATCCATTCCATTGTAAGGGGTTGAAAACGTACCAAAATATCCAAGTCGAATATTAAAATTAGCAGAAGCATTAGTTGTATTATTTCTGACCCAGATGTTCGCTGTGTAAATTCCATGAATTCCAGGCGAGGTCGAAACGCAGCCTGTCAACGCCAAACCTGTTCTTATTTAGCAAATAAACAGTATAAGTCAGCTCGCTAAATTACCATAAAAGAGAAGGATTGGAATTGGGAGGATATAAATTGCTATACGCAGATCTATGTTGTCTTTGATATATATCAGCATGTTGGCCAAGAGAGATATCTGAGTTCATATATATACATACCTAATCTTCGAGTAGATCCCCCCATGATGTAGACAAAGACCAATAAAAATTTGTAAGGAGCTTAAAACGTACACGGCTTAATGTAAATGAAAGGGAACCAGAGTAGTTGTAAATGAGAAATCAAAATGACACCATACAACAGCGGTTGATGAACTGCTGAGAGAAAGAGATGGTAATCAAGATATGAAAGTAAGATGCACAGCCTGCAATTCCAAAGCTTCAGCAGCTGTCCTAGATATATTTATACTCACGAATCGTATACTCTCATCTCCTTACTGATATGTGCACACTACCGCGTAAACCAGGACGCAGGTAAGCTGACCCGCAAGGGTTAGCTAACCTAACCTATGACCCATCTTTTACATTGTTAATATATTAAGAATATATTATTTTCTAAGTTGTTTTTGAGATTTTCAAATTATAACTAAACCATCTATTTATTCTTAATATCTAATTATATATAATCAAGTTTAAAAACTTTTAATTTATATAATATACTAAAAATGTATTATAAATATATTTTATAAAACTCTTTTGACCTTTGAAAAGTGGAAATTTTTGGGTCAGCCGACCTGTATGCTCCGCGTTAACGGTTACACTTGTCCAAAACCCATGTTTCCTGGTACTGGCGTTTTATTTGGCGCGCGACAATTGTAAATGGATCTTAACTGTGCGAAATTTCCAAATATATTTCTTTCGTGTCCCTCCACGAGCGACGAATGGGAGGAGAGCAGCGAAGAAGCGCTGGGTTACTACTGTGGTTCGCTTGTCGCGTTTAATGAGTCATGTGTCTGAAATAATATGCGAGCCGTATGTGGCCATAGCCACCAACAGTTCTAACCCAACCTTCCCTTCTTGCAATATACTGAAGTCCAATCGCAAGAGCCAATACCATAGAACGTTTGACAGTAGCAACAGTAATGGCTTAAAATAGTAGCCGCCTATACCTGCTTTCTTCCTGCCATCAAAGTTGCCGGGCTGTGTGCATCTCTACCTGACGAATGTTTCCCAGTTGCCGATGGTGGTTATACTTTAAGCGCCAGGGAATTGATGCATATCATGTCACATTTGTTGGTGACTTGATGATCTATGATTTGAGGGAAAGGAAACTGCGCTGAATAAGTTAAAAATATTAAGTCATCACCACCAGCCTATTTTAGCATGGCTGCATATTTCCAACTTGGGAGGGCTATGCAAAATCTTGTCACAAATACATGATAGGTTGAGAAGGTCGTGACTTTCTTCCAACATCCTGTACCTGGGAAGTTTGTTGCAGATTTTACAAATTGGTTTTCAGGCATGTAGCTGTGATTCGCTGGCCGCAAGTGCAACCACCGTCTACTTCGTACTAAACGTTTACAGGACGTATATCACGATGCTCCACCCCATGATCCAATAGTTTTTAAACTGCCCTAGTGCTCCCCATGAAGCTTCAACTAGCGTAGAACCACTGTATTTGAACGTAATTACAGTAGAGGGGTCCTACAACAATGGGAAGGGGACCCACATGTTCGGTGGAGCAGTGGGTCTACGAGTAGCCATTAATTGGCTGATTGGATGATAATGCCTTGATAGGGCGAAGCGTGAATTTGGACGTAATTATATACCGACAAAAGAGGCATGTCAAGTTAAGGAGCACGATACAACGCTGTTGCAGGATCCCTCTAATACGATTAGGCTTTATTGCTTGATTACAGTGTAAAAGTGGGATGGATACTGGGAAGCCTGGGAAGTTTACTCGCGCGAGCTTGTACAATTTTAATATTGGTTGGAACTGGAATTCAATGGTACTTGGTGAAGTATTGTATTACCCCTACAATACAAAGGCAAAGGTCATGACACACGCTTGCAAGGGCATACAGCGCTTAACATTTGGCAATGCAACGGAAAGTTGACACTTTCCCGTCCACGCCTCTCCTCTGCTGCACTAGCAAGGGGAGTATGTAGCTCTGTCCAGACTGTCGGGTCAAGAATTGGACGCTTTCGGCGACGCACGGTTTAACCCAAGCAGCTTCTTGTAGAGAAGCAAATCAGAAACCTTCATTGTGCACCCCGGACAAAGACCAATACGAACATGACAACAAACTATTTAAAAAAGTGAAGTAATGAGAGCCTTCATCCCGGCAGACGATCCGAATCTGAGGAGAACCTCATCTCTTCCCCCATTTCTTCCTCTAAGTCACAGCGCATTGACTAGATCAGGTTACTTGTGTCTTTCTAAGATGCTACCTTGTAGCCCTCACCATGGCCAATCATCCGGGACTCACCCCTCACCACTGAGACGTGTTGGTTCACTCTAACATGTTATCACAATGAATAACCAATAGAGCGAGCAGCTGCTCACATTAGAGCTGCATCTCGAGAACTCAGCGCTTAAACGATGCCTCTGGAGTAACAACTTTGCTCGGCAATTCATCGCCTTGTCTTCCTTGAACAGCTACGAAGGGTATAAGAATCCTGTCTCCCCCGACCAAATGTCATATACTCGCTACAAGTCTCAGACACAATACTATTACTTACAACACTCGAAAACAACTTCACCGTCACTCTTCACTCTTCACTCTTCACTCTTCACTCTTCTCACCATGGGTCAAACTTCCACTATCGAAACTTTCTATAACTGGTGCGAGAACGACAGCAGCCAAACGGATTGTAAATGCGTATGTGGCGACCAAATGAACATTAACTGGGTCTGCCAGATGTGCAAGCATAAGGTGAGAAGTTATTGGAGCATCGCTGGATTGCCACACATCTCTAACAAAGCATGATGAATAGGCTACGGCATGAACAGGTCGAAGAAGCTTGCGAGAGCACCTGGACTCGCGAGTGAAAACGGCATAGCCACGAGGTATTCAATGCGATGTGTAATCGCATTGACAGGAGGAAAGGAAGGCAGTTTTGAAGCCGGGTTTCTAGGAGGGGACGATTTCCTATTTCAGCTGGAATGTCGTAATGGCTAGAATTGTCACTCGTTATGGTTTTCATTCTGGTCGAACAGATAGCTTTACACTCGTTTTGAATATATATTGGTACAACATCCTGATGCCTTGGTGCACGGTGGCAAATGTTTGTAGGACAAGAATCCCTTGAGATATATCAACCGTGCTGTTCTTCCGACCCTATTTTATCCCTTAAAATCCAGAACTTAGCTTAAGCGAGTCCAGCGGCCGGTATTAGCCGCAACTGGCGCGTTGGAGTGACTTTGCCAGCTACTGGGTCGCTACAGCGCAGGAAATTGTGCTACTTCGGTCGAATCGCCTGGACTCTGGATTTAAAATCACTGGACGCGATTAGGCGCCATGAGGCTTCCAACCAAATAGCCGCAAGAGGCTGATACCCTTGTCTGAGCCTCAATCCTGTTGCCTTTTCGGACCACCTCTACAGGCGCAGGATGATGCTAACATTCATAGGCAAAGTTGACTAGAGGCACCAGGCAAAGTACGGCAACGGACCCCGCAGCGTCGTGCGAAGTAGTCACAATTGTTCGTGACAAGGGTATCTGTGCTCTCAAGGTCGCTTACAGTGCCGCGCGTTTCTGCCACATATGGCTTTCTGCTGCGGATAAACTGCTAGATGCGGGCTTTGACAACGAAGTTGAGGTTTCTGGAAGTTCAGATAGGGAACCGAGAGCTGTAGGACGGGAGGAAGAGGCAACAGCAAACACGCTGAAAAGATTCGGGCTCAAAGAAGCTTGTTAGTAATCGGCGACAAGGGGACGTGAGGAATACGGTCGGAGAACTCGGGTAGTGGGAGATGGGAGAAGGGCGACGAATGCGCAAGAAAACCGATGTATGAGGTGTTCTGGCTCCAGCACCTAGGGACCTGTTGATCTAATGCAACAAAATCGATGGGCGGGCGTGCTTGTTCTGTCATCTTGGCCTCCAGGCTAGACAGGCCTTTGAAATTCCTTGACCGGATCGTTATCAAATAAACTCCCAGCGTCGAGCAAGGTTTAACAAGTCAAGACTTACAGATACAGGCCTAAGACTTATAATTTTAGCATAAACAGCAGTAATACCCAGAATTCTCCCAAATAATTATTCGGAGATACGCCAAAACGTAATTACAGCTACTGAATATCAGCAACAATAACAATAACAACATGGAAAGCCCACCATACACCAAGCTGAGAAAAGAACGGGGCAGAGAACTAGGCAGCACAGATTTAGATACATCATGCAAAGGTCACCAAAATTGCATATACTGCCCGCCCCCGAGAACTAAGCAACAATACCGCCCCATGCCTCCTAGTAGCTCAAGATTAAGGCTTCGGTTGTCGCACAGCTTTCTCGATGACCCCCCAGTAGGCTTTAGTCCAGGCGGCCAGGGCCTTGTCGTCCATAGGAAGCCCTTCCTTATAGCGAATTCCGAAATTATGGATGACGCGGCCAAGCAGCTCTTCGGTCACGGGCAGAAATTGACCGTCTTGGGGCGCAGAGAGTGCTGCGTCGTATTCTTTGGGGTAGAGGAAATTGTTAGCCTCAGACAACAAAGTCTCACACGTAGGACGGTCCGCCTGGTCACGACTCAGGCAGCGTCGCATCGTCTGTAACAGAGCGACAGGCACACACGAACCATCCTCCGTTGTCGCCGGGATTTCAATGTGGTGGGACCAGTTGACAATGGCCTGGATGCGCGACCGTGGGTCAGGCAACTTCCCAAAGGGCGGGATGCCGTAGACCATCTGGTACAGGATGCACCCCAGGCTCCATACATCGCTAGGCTTGCCGACTTTCACAACCTTAGGCGCACCACTGGCCGGGATGTATGGGTGCCCATTCTGGATCCCCGCAAAAGCATATTGGGTTGAGTCCATCAGTGATTCGGGCGACATGTAGTTGACTGTGCCGACCATGGACTCACGGTACACATTGGTTGTTACGTCGGTCTGGATAGCGTTGGCAATTCCAAAGTCAATGAGCTTCAGCCAGCCCTTGACAAGTACAAAGTTGGCCGGTTTGAGATCGCTGTGCACTACCGCCCGCGCATGAATCGCCCGCACGCACTCAAGCATCTCCTTCCAGTAGTGTTCGACAAATGTGATATCGAAGCTGTGTGTTGGCGCCTCAGCTCTGCTCTGGCGGTTCTTGAGGAGAGAGTCGAAGTCAAGTTCGCCAAGTTCCATAAGCTGTTATCTGTATTAGCTGTCTCATTTTCCAAGATGAAGAGTAGAAGATGTCTATATAGGACAAAAATACTTACGACAGAGAGCGACTGCTTTTCTCTGTTCATCTCATAATCTATGAGTTGAACGACACGCTCAACACCACGCAGTCGTTGAAGCAGTTCGATTTCCCCTCTCAAGCCCTTCTCAGTAAATTCGTCCATATGCAGGAGCGAAACTCGCTTCAAGGCCCACACGATTCCACTTGCCGTGGCAACGCGGTACACTTTACCCGAGCCTCCTCGTCCGATGCAGTCTATCCTTATATAGGTTCTCTTGTTGACCCTCATTACAAATCTCCTTTTCCGGATCGATTGGGTTGCCGGCGAGGTCTCGACGATAGACAACTTGGAGGGCGGGATTGATGATGCTGACAAGTAGTGGGTGTTCTGGCTTTCGGCGGCTGAAGCTCTTCTCTCTAAGGAGATCGGGGTCTGCTGTGGAGCAAACGATCCTGCTTCGGGACTAAGTGGACTTGCTGGCTTGCTGACCTCCTTGTTAAAGACTTTTGTTGAGATCCGCCTAGACTTTGCTGGTGCTGAAGCCTGAAATTCCTTGGCATGAGCTGACGGAATCTCTGGCAATGGAACAGGCTCATGGTGCTGTAATTTGCTGTTGCTCGCATTTCTTTGGGCATGAATGTCCGAGAGGCGGGCTAGAAATGCTCGCTTGTCGATTGCAACGGAAATCGGGGGCTTTCTTTGAAAGGGACTGCCAAGTGCGGCAGAAATGGGGGGTTTCGAGCTTGAAAGAGCCATGGCGGTCTGTTTAATAGTAGCAAGCTCAATATCTTGAGCTTGTTGACATTCAGGATCCTGAGCTGTGTTGAGTGGCTCCTCGCCGTATAATTCTACAACTTCTTCAGTCTGTCTTCGTTGGCCGCGACGAGCTGGGCCGCCGAGGAGACTTCCAGAGAAGCTGATGACTCGCTTTGGGTGCGCCGTACTCTGAAGCTCGATATCCTCTCTCTTTCCCGATTTGTCACCTCGTGACACGCTGCCCACACTATCAGCAGCGTAGACCTGCTCTGGGGTAGCAGGCTTTGCTGGTGTGATGAAATCGCTGTCCGCCTCGAAACGCTTGGAAGTGACAGCTGATGAGCCTGCTGAGCGGATCCTCCGTCCAGATGAACCAACTGAATCTCGGGTTGTACGCTCTAATGAGACTGGCGTATTGATGCTTGTCTGAGCGTCCTCTTGATTGGGTTGCCGTTCGTCCATCTCAGCCTGTGTCTTGAAATGCGACTCACTTTCGATGGATCTTATCCTTCTCTCCATTCTTGTATCCTGCGTAGACGTCGACATGGAGCGTCGCAACTCGTTTTTCAAGGTTCCGCGCCCTGGTGTGCTACTGAGACGCACGACTCTCACTTTAGGAGCCAGGCTACTACCTCGACCTTGGGATGCAGCTGGTGGCGTTGGCTTTGCGGGCGGGACTTGCAGGCTGTCAGCCTGTGTGTTACTCCTAGTTTCGTGCTGCCAAACACTTTCGCTTATATTGCCACGATCCGTTGATATGGATGAGGTAGAGGCAGCAAGAGCGCCGCGTCGTACGTTGACACAGGGCGGACGCTGGGCTGATGGGGATGCTGGCCGCTCGCCTGGTATAGCATATTCAGCGCCAGGTTCGAATTGTTCGTCATTGAGCAGCGCCTCTGTAAGGGCACTTAATTTCATCGGCACGAGTATCTCATCGTCGGAGCTGTCATATGACGCCAAGTGTCGTTGCGGCTGTGGCTTCGCGTTCTCTCGCGTCATTTCGGGTGGTGATGGCTCCGATTCGGTCTGGTTGAGTTTCGACGTTGAGAGCTGCCTTAGAGTCTGTCTTGCAAAAGTCATGCTCCTCAAGGACATCCTGTGGCCACCGATATCGATTGGCAATGACGGTGTTGCAGCCATCCTGATCAGCTTGGTGCGCCCAATACTTAACCTCCTCTTTTCTTGAGCTGCCGATAATAGTCGATCGAGGCCACGTCTTCTTCTTGGGGGAGCTTTCAAGTAGGATAAACGTGTAAAGAAGCCTTGAGTGTTGATGGTGTATAAGGAGGATCATAACTCAGGCATTTTTAGCGTGGCAGGAACGGATCATGTTTTGGCCGTGAGCTAATCAGAAGAAGCTGTACCCTGCAGTGTTGTTGCTTATGGCAACCATCCTAGCGCCACCTATTTTAGCATCTCGGCCGCAACAGGGGTGAATAGCCAATGATAGGGATGTATTTCTCAACACTAAAAGTCGGATTATTTACTATCCCCCGCCTAAAATGATTCGTGTAAACCTATATCTGGTATGATTCCTAACATTGTTGTCTTTTCTTAGGTGTAGCTTAAGCTGTTGTCTATCAGATGCCATTGTCTTTCGGGGCTGATGTTGTGTGGAACACCAGATTATCGTTATCGAGATTTAAGGATTTTAATAATTACAAGATTTTCTATAGCGGAATTACACCCTAGGTTGAGTTAGGTGTAAATTGATCAAAAATTGGAATAACACGACAATTTAAAAGATGCGTGTAATTAACAGAACTATCCGCGCCTGCGGCATTGGTAGCCCTAACTATTCCTGCCGTGGGAGCTCATTGCGCTTGCAATTCCAACACTGCTGACCTTTAGAATCACGTTACCCCGGCCAACAATTGTTTTGCCGCCGTAGTTGAAAAGCTGATGAAAAACAGGGTATAGTGTACAACTGTGTTCGGATGCGGTTATCCTATAAGTTAGCACTCTCCTAATCTTTCCGAACAAGTAAAAAACTGTCAGAGAGGGGGGCGGAAACGGGAACGGGTACTGGCGAATTGCTTTCAACCTTAGCGTTGAGCATTATTTTTTCACCGCGAGTCATAACAGGTTGGACGAGAAATGTAAACCGGAATAAGGGCGGATACGGACCGGGGCGCATTACGGCGCATTACGACTATAAAATTTATCCCCACTTATTTATTTATCAGAGTAGAGCTTTCTCTAGTCGGATTATTCCTATCTATCCTATCTACACAAGATAGGAACGGTCGTGGGGTGGATAGGATATGTTTTTGGGGGTAATAGAGATGCAGTATATATCATCGGTGGCTGTTACTATTATAGCTCCTAAACAGCTCAACTAATTCAATCATCTCAATCATCGCTTTACTCTGTGGAAAAGTGACTTCTGCGTGCTTCTGTCTTATAATACGCATTTTAAACTCAGCAGACTACAATATTAGACGACAGACAAGACCATTAAGATGGGTTCCATCGAAGGTAGTTGGCGTTCGCTCAATGTTGCGGTTATTGGAGGTGGAATAGGTAATAATTTCTATTATGCTATCAACATGTCGGTACTAACAATCTAAAGGCGGTCTTTCCGCTGCTACATCCTTGAGAAAAGCAGGTCACAAAGTGACAATCTACGAGCGGGCTGACTTTGCCGGTGAAGTTGGTGCTTCCATAAGCTGTGCCGCAAACGGTACTCGGTGGCTAGAAGACTGGAAGGTTGATATACCTCTTGGACGTCCTGTAGTTCTACAGAAGTTGATCTCTCATGACTGGACGACCGGAGAAGTGAGTAACGTGTATGATCTAGCTGATTATGAGGAAAGATGGGGATATGTAAGTAAATTCATTCAGCTCTTCCAAAGGACAAACCTAATTTGACATAGGTGTATAATATGTTCCATAGAGTGAACATGCATGAGATGCTAATGGATTCGGCTACTGGAAAGAACCATGCTGGTTTCCCGGCAGCTTTGAAGGTTAATCACAAGTGCGTTGAGATTGATCACCAAGCAGGAGTCATCACCTTCGAAAACGGCATAACAGCTCAACACGACTTGATTGTTGGTTCTGACGGCGCAGGATCCGCTGTCAGACGTACTCTCGGGATAATTCCTGACAGAAAGCAGTCTACTTCGCACTGTTATCACTGCATTATCACGACAGAAAACGTAAAGAAACTCGGTCTCAAGAATCTTGCCCCTAACTCCGCCATTGAGTTTTGGGGAGGTCAAGATATGAACAAGATCGTTTACTCCCCTTGTCGTGAAGGAGAGGTCAACTCTTTCTACTGCTTCTTCCCCATGCACCTTTGTAAGAACCCCGGAGAAGGATGGGGACACAAAATCACAAAGGAAGAGCTCCTCCTTCCATTCGAAACATTAGATCCAGAACTACAGGCAATATTCCGTAATTCGGAAGATATCAAGCCTTGGAGATTATTTGTGCATCAACCATACACACACTGGCAAGACGGCGTTACGTGCATCATGGGTGATGCCGCTCATCCTATGATGCCAGATCAGAGTCAGGGAGCATGCCAAGCCATCGAAGATGCTGCTGCTCTAGGTATTATATTCAGCTCAAAATACGACTTCACAGACTCACCAAGCGATGTGAGCAATGGACTGAAGCTTTTCGAGCAAATCCGGAAACCAAGAGCGTCAAGAGTCCAGGCTGCCAGTGCTAGGGCAAGAGAAAATATCAATGAGCGGATTGGGTTTTCCAGTAATACCAAAAGTGCAGGCTATAAGGTGTCGGATGAGAAGAGTAAATTGACAGTCGAGGAGATGAACGAGTACAACATGTTTGATGATGTCGAAAGTAAGGTTCAGACAATGGTGTCTAGTGCGTAATGTTTGCAAGCTTGTATATAGAGCATTTTTCTGATTAGGTGCCGAGAAATGAAGTACGTACCTATGAGCAAGTGCAGAAAGTGTAAATTCTCATGTATGATGGCCACGTCAGTAATTTGATACCAATCTATTACTCTGTCTTATTGTAAGATCACAGTAGGGTGTACTCATCCTCTGGGCCCAAAAAATAAATCTCCTCTATGGTCTTATCTATGGCCACCTTCCAGATTGCGATCATGATACCAAGGGATTAGAAAGAAGCGAGCTATCTCTGTGTTCTGGAATCCATTAGATCCCAATAGGCCGCTTGGACTTAGGATAGCTGTAATTTGTGATGCAAATCATAGAAGCTGGCTGCATTTAAATACTTCAATATGAATTCTCTTTCATAGAAAGTATACATTTTTACATCGTGATTATCGGAGAGTAATAACATTGGAGGTGGCTTTCGGGATTTTCCGCTAGGCCGATTAAATTCTAGCGGCATTTGCATCCCTCGTTAAAATCTAGTACTGGACCTCCCGTCAACATAATGCGTACTGTGATGATCAAAGGGATCTCTCCTTTTTCCGAATTGGCAGCTAAATGTTATGAGACGGATGTCTAGTGAACGGCCAGCAAAACGCATTCGACAGGCTTGCGAACCCTGCCGGTAAGAACAGTCTTGCGCCGGTGAAAACTTAAATTCGCTTACAAGAAGTCAGTCGCAAGAAATCGCGATGTCCAGGTGAAAAGCCAGTATGCTCACACTGTGCTCGACTTGGTCAGAATTGTTATTATGCAGAAGAGCCTCATAGAAGTGATGGTTTAACCCCTGCGAGGAGGCAGGTGTCTCCCCCTGCAAATACAACGACTCCACTAGTAAGCTAAAGCAATGTCTTCCTGTACACGTACTAAAGATATAGCAGGAAGATCGGTTGAGGTTCATGGAGACACAAATAGCAGAGCTTTCTAATCATACATCCTTGAGTAGAAGTATCTCTAGACAAGTATCTGAATCTGTGTCCCCACAATTCCATCTAAGTCCAGCTCCTCGCGGCCGACCTTTACATACTACAAGGTAAAGGACCATCATAGCAATCATAGAAATGTATCACCTAATACTTGTTCCTCTCTAGTACACAAGGACTTCCATCGAGAGAGGTCATCTATGGTGCCGCCGAAACTTACCTCCTGTACTGTGACTCTCAACCACTTCCACTATTTCACCGCCAGACTTTCATGCAGACAATCGACCATAGAGATCCAGAACTGCTTTTTGCTATTCTAGCATTGACAGCACGATTCTCGGGCGATGCTACCCTGCGTGAATATCGAGAAGAAGAACTAGTAGAAGCGTCACGTGCGGTAGTCATGCAAAAAGTTTGCGATGGGACGGTCGAACTATCTACACTTCAAGCATTATGCATCTTGAGCCTGGTTGATTTCACTAGTATGTGAGGCCTTACAATGTCTTGTACAAGCGCTAACACTAAATAGATGGTAACACACGGCGTGCAAGCATGCACAGCAGCCTAGCAATTAGCCTTGCTCACAACGCTGAATTGACATCAGAGTACCACCAGCCAATTCCGGATAGCATAAGGGAAGAGAGACGTCGCTGCTTCTGGAGCCTGTTCCTTCTCAAACGTCTGCATGGAGCGGATTTTGGTATTTTAGATTTCACCGGGGAGGAAAGCTTCCCATGGTATCCGGAGAGCACTGGAAAACCAAACATGCCGGACACTGGATCTCTGAGTAGCGCATCTCCTCGCTTTTCAATTGACCGGGGAATTATTTCATGCGAGATTCAATTGAGTGAGATATGGTTTAAGATCACGAGATATGCAAGACGACGTGGGAAACCAAGTAGCCTTCCTCCGTGGTCGCCTCAGTCGGAATATGCCGGAATAATGGCTCAGCAAATGGAATCAGAAACGAGGATGCCTCAGGTACATCGTTTCAGACCGGCGGAATTTTCAAAGAAAAGTATGGCGGACTTGCAAAACAACCGAGATTATTGGGGCCCTTGGATATTCGTCCAGTTCATATACCACACGAACCTGTGTCTGCTCAATCATCCACTATTACTGTCTCTGAGACTACGCAATTTCAGGTCAGAAATACCTGAGATGTTTCTTCAGAGTACGAGCGACTTGATATCAAGTCACGCCAGTTGGATTATTCATTTGATTGGTATGCTTGACGCAAAAGCTTTCAAAGTGACGGATCCATTCTTGGCACACTGCGCAGCTATTGTCGCCACCATACTCTTGCAAGAAAGCTTCAAGGAAGACAACCGCAACGAGAAAATGGAGAACTTTGAAAGATGTCTGAGGTTTATCCAGCGGTTTGTAGAGTGGCCTCATGTAATCCGAATGGCGGAAAAGCTCGAGCGACTTCGTGAAACTGTTTCTACAGCATATAATATTGATCCGAATCGCGGTCTACTGATTGACCTCGGGCAATTCTGGGAAATTCTCGAATACGCGTCGTCAAGTGAGTCCTCGGGATCAAGATCCGCACTTTTTGGTGCAACACTAGCTTTCGGCGATCGCAGTGGCATGACAGACATGGCACATACTTCCTCACTTCCTCAGCCGACTCGAGTAGATGCGCAAGACTTTGCAACGCCTACCAATTCTTCTCATATAGATGGACAGATTGGCTCTCAGATTCTCTACTCTGATGACGAGTTGGCTGTTCTAGCTGAGAGCTTTTTCAACCAACGATCCGAACTGGACGGGATGAACGGGATGGGTGGTATGAGTGGTATGAATAATTGGTGGGGTGCCGGGAATTTATGAGTAGATGTAATTGTAAAGAAACCTTTGAAGACTGAAATAATATCCAATTAAAAGGCTCAATGATACACTCCAATGGGCGCTCGACCATTTCTATTCACGATGAGGAACGAGAAAGTCACTTAGGCCATTCCCAATTCTTTAGCTCTAGCCTCATTATTTGGCACTCTCCCCAAGAACTCTGTCATTGCATCCATCCCATCCTTACCTCCACCAGGCTCAAGAATGAGTTTTCGATACTTGAGGCCTACCTGACGGTTGATCGGATCCTCTTCAAACATCGTTACGAACAAGTCTCGCGCATATGCCTTTCCACTATCACCATGTTAGCCATCGGAATTGCTTACATTGACGGTGAAGACTAACGTGACGTAAGAATAACTACCAGCATCATATCCTCTTACAAACATCCCAAACCGTGAACAGCCATGGCCCCATTCCCAGCCCTCCCCCAAGACTTCAGCACTCACGAGTCCTGTGATCTCAGCTTTCATCCGATTCCATGTCTCGCTGAGATTCATGGCCTCGAGCTCGGCACGAGAGCTGCTGTGGATTTTCATATCAAACGCTGAGCTTGAGGAGATCTGTAGTGCTGAGATTCCAGGAGTGGTAATCTGAGCTGCAATTAGCTGGTTGACTTGCTCGTTGCCCAGCTCCTTGGGTGGCCTCTTGAGTACTCCTTGTGCTTCCCATAAGCTTAGAAAGGCTTCTGAAGAATAAGAATAGTGGCTCCCAATGGTTTTCAAAACGGAATGGCTCCATAAGAAGTTCTCAAGAAAGATGCTAGGAATTTCGACAAAGTCACGAGCGATAGTTGCGTGCATGAGAGCGTAGCGGGTATTTGTGACAAGATTATGGATTGCATGGCCTAGTTCATGGAATAAAGATCTTGCTTCCTCTGCTTTGAGCAGGCAAGGCTTGGTTGGTGATGGGGTGTGGAGGTTCATTACTAGGGCGGCAGAAGGATAGTGCCTCGTTCCATCCGGCTTCAAAAAACCTTGTCCAAGCCCATAATGGCCTGCATGATTGTACTTGTTAGGTCGGGGAAATAGATCGAGATATAGATATCCCAAAAAGCCCCCACCGAGCTGGTCATCATTCCAGACCGTGAAAATAGTGACGGAATCATGCCACACAACCTGAATATTAGCGCCGAGTTTGGAGTATTGATCGGTTGATAGCTTGAAGAACTGCATTCCGAAGACTTGAGAGAAAAGTGCCATCATACCCTCCAAGGATTTGTCGAGTTCAAAGTACTCCGAAAAGGCCTTTTCATCGAATGATGATTCAGTTTGTCTTAAGACGTTCCTATAATATGCATAATCCCATGTAAAGAGGTGATTCTCATTTTCCGTTATCTGATCTCCGAGAGCAAGCTTCTTCAATGCGAATAATTTGTCAATTTCTATCTTGGCAATGGGTTGGATTCGGTTCTGAAAATCGCTCATAAATTCCTCAACGGATGCGTGGGACTTGAACATCTTCTCTTCCATCTTGAATTGTACATGGTTTTCATAACCTAACAAATTCGCAGATTCATCTCGCAGAAGAATCAACTCTTTCAGGCGTGGAAGATTTTCCGGACAGCGGTTATCATTCGCGATGAAGATACGCTTCCTCACCTCTCCATCCTTCACCCACTGCATTGCAGTTTCGAAATGAGGTTTCTTAAGAGGCAACATTAACTTGCCATTCTGTATCTCCAACTCGGCCAGAGTATCTTCCGGCAATCCATCTAACTCAGAAGCCGTAAGCGATATCGCAGCCGGTGCATTCAAGCTTTTCCGATGCGCGAGGAGAAGTTCTTGTTCCCGCTTCTTGATCTCCGTGAATCGTTTACTTGTTCCGAGTCGATTACGCTGGAACTCAGCATGTTTTTTCTCAAGATAAAACTGGTCTTCTGGATCCAAATTCTCCTTGCGTTGGATAACGGCTCCAACAAGTGCACGTAGATCTTGTCGGGTCACTGACGCAGTTTCAAACTCTTGGACAAGTGAGGCGGAAATCCGCCCTGCCTCCCTAAGCTCGGCTGATGCGGAGGTGCTGTTGTAGAATTTGTAATGGCGCTTGAGACCGAACGTTGCATTTTCATCATCAGCTAGTGGACGAAGCACGTTCCCGAATGTAGCCTATTATAGAATCAGTAGTGGAGGGCAATGCGAATACTACGACATGAAATATCATTGATTTACATGTTCAAAAGTAACATTTGAGACAATTTCATCCTGTAGCACACGGGTTTTATCGATCAAAGCCTGTGTATCGGCTACAAGATCTTCGTGGCTAAGGTTGAAATTGCGCGGTGGTTGAGGGGGTAGCTTGAAGGAAGCCATATCTAAGTAGGATGTTTGATTTAATCACCATGGATGTTGACTTCAATTTATAACTTCCTATTGTCAAAATCCCACTTTGTCCTAATATTTCTCGCCGACCTTCGTCTTCAATCTTCATACATCCTGGAAGACATGATCGGCGTTGAATCCGGCGAACCCAAACGGGAAAATTGTCAACAACCCTCAATTATTTCAAAGCTTTGCTATGATGAATATTCAGACGTTATGAGGGTCAGTGCTTTCAAATAATGGATTGAGAACTATCGGTTGTAGTTTCCAAAAGTTGCAGTGGTACTGCCTGAACCAGGCGACGGATTAATGGATTATTTTAGATTGCTCAGTCAGAAACCAAAAGACAGTTTTGACGCAGCTATCATTAAGACGTGGAGTTTCTCCGTAGTTATCAAATAAATCCTCTCAGGTGTCGAGACCAATAGAGGAATTCGGAAACCGGGCTTGACCAGTAAGTCACTCATGACCGCATGATCTCACAATCATTGGTGGTTTAATAGGGTAGATTCTACAAAATGGTTTCCTGTCGTACAGAAAGTTCGCCCAGATTCTCCATCGGCAATGTAGCTCCAGCTTGATCGGGAATCAGCCTCAATTGACATGTTACTTGTATTTACATGCCGGAAAAGCACATCCCAATCAAGACAACATGAGCCATCGCCTTGAAGTCCCCGCATTCTTAACTTCGATTGACCCCGAATTCTCACCCTTGGCATTCAGTAGATTGAAATGCAGGCTAAATTATTTATCACTTGCCATCTCACCGGGGTGCTATAATAGGAGCCGATTCCATGTGAGCTCAAATTATCTTTGCAGACACGCAATTAACTCTAGTGTGTAATAACAAAATGATAGTGACTTTCATTGTTCCGATTTTGCTCTGGCTTAGTCAGTGTGTTTTTGCTGCTGTCACCCAAACTGGAACAGCATGTGTCGTCACGCCTCTGAACACTGGCACATCTGCCGACGATTCGACGCAGATCATGGATGCTTACAAGCGTTGTGGGAATGGAGGAAGCATTGAGTTCACGGCGGGGACGTTCTATATTGGCAAAGTCATGGACTGGTCTAACCTCAAGAACGTGGATATCAAAATATTGGGCAAGTGGGTATGGAGTACCAACATTCAATAGTACGTCAACATCTTTTGTACTTTCCATTTGAAAATGAAGTACTTGTTTCGGTCTTTGGATTTCTTTTGGCCTCCAGTCTTCTTTATAGCCTCAGATCCTTATGGGGTGTTAATTATAGAATAGCTGGCTGTCGAACAGTATCAGTGTGACTTATGCCGGCCGCAGTACGGCGTGGAGGGTTACGGGTGAGAATATAACTATCAGAGGCTATGGTCAATCCCTATTTGATGGCAACGGTCAAACTTGGTATGATCAAAACAAGAACCAAGGTAATCAAAACGGTCGACCGATTAGCCTAACGGTTTGGAAAGCGAAGAATATTCTGATAGATGGTTTAACATGGCGCCAGCCTCAATTTTGGTGAGTTTATGATTCAGACACGTAGCCAAACTAACAAGAAATAGGCACACTTTCATCGCATATTCGGACAACGTGACCATGACAAACCTTGACATGAGCGCCATATCAAACTCGCAGTGGACAACGGTGAACACTGACGGCACAAACTCATGGAACTCCAAGAACATCAGACTATCGAACTGGACTGTAACGTCTGGTGATGTAAGGCTTAAATATCTATGTTATTATCTTTTCTCACTGTTTTAGGATTGCATCTGCGCCAAAGGAAACACCACAAACATGCACGTTAGCAATATCGTCTGCCACGAATCCGGAGGAATGGTAGTTGGAAGCATAGGTTCCCAAGCCAGCCAACCAGACTACGTCGAGAACGTCCTTTTCGAAAATGTCACCCTGACACACAGCTCCAATGCAGCATGGATCAAAACTTACCCGGGCACCGGCTATGTGAAGAACATTACCTTCCGAGACATTCGTTTCACGGATGTGAATCAGCCGATATATATTTCGCCATGTATCTACACCGGGCAGAACTGTGATTCGTCAAGGCTGAAGATTAGCGATGTGCGTTGGGAGAACATTTCGGGCACGTCTAGATACAACATCGGTGCTGGAATACATTGCAGTGCTGCAGCACCATGTTCTAATCTGAGTTTCAAGAACATCAATATCACACAGAAGAATGAAGGTGGGGCGGTGAAGTACTTGGGCAGCAATATACAAAACCAGGCGTCGAGTGGTTTGACCTTCACTGGAAGCTGTCCAGGCAACTGGCCACAGCAGCTTACCGGAAATGGCTAATGAAGTGCATTGACTGATTGGGAACTAGATGGATTTCTTGTACATAAGTTCATTCAGATTGTACATATTCCAGATCCAATAGTGACGGAAGTTCTCCTCGTTCGCCAGCCGTTTCCACCTCCCGTTGACCGCGAGTAGCCTTTTATGCCAGTTCATATTGCCAAAGTTGAGATGGAAGGCAAATTCTTCGGCGCCATTTCCTCTTCCCTCTTCTTGCAAAACCTATCCCACCGTCCTTGATAAAGCTGAGAGCATCTCCCTGACTTTCCAAACCCAATGCTAATTTCTACATGCCTTTTCACCTCTTCCTTGAATGGGAGGAGCCACGAAACACAACCATCTCCCCGCAACAATTTGCTTCCAAGAGTTAGAGATGGATCTCCGTAGATATCTACTACAATTTCAACGCTTTCCAGATTTTCCAAATCTTCAATAACCTGCAGCAAAGCCGGTATGGTTGGCCAGGGCATGAATGAAAGCTCGTCCGCGGATCGTTTCTTGTCGTCCTGCCCGTTCTCCCCGAACTTTTTGGCGAGTTCGTTTGAGAATATGATCTTTAGCGAAGTAACTTCTCGCATCGCTGTCCAACGCAGCGGATTTGTTTGATCCCATCCATATAATTCATCATCAGATTTGATTACTGAGGGATAGATAGACAGTAACGAGAATTTGGGATACACAAGAGCGGCGACCTCATTGTAAATTTGCTTGTTTACAAAGAGGAGAGGAAGCTGGGCGATATTTGAGATGCTGGTCTTTGGGCCCTCGACAGAAGCCCATACTTTATCATCACCACGTTGGTATTCTTCACACTTAAATCCACTACGAACTACTGAGTTTCGAAGGCTGCCTGATGCAAATTGATAGACGTTCCGTTCGATTCTTTCCCTGGGTACATCGATATTTGTGGGGCAACTCGTGGCATCTTCAATGCAAAGCCTATATATCTTGATGCGAATCTCAGGAATGAGATTGAGAAATGAAAATGGGGTTTTAGGATGTAGACTGGATTCTTCTGAGTAGGTGGAACTCGAGGTTGAAGATTGCTCTGAGATGCGTTTGGCTGGCGCATATGCTCGTACGCCACAAACAGGACAACAACGTCTTTGGGGAATGCCATGTTTCCTCAAGACGCTGACACTCATTTTAATTGATGTTGGAGAATGGGAGAGAACAATGTTGGATAGATTGCCTGCCTATGTATACTGTGTGTGGTTGATGGCAGTTGACTCATAAGTAACAAGCGAGCTCATTCCGCCCCGCCATGGACGTGTATAGCCGCTATTTCGTACTATGACTCTCTACTTCACGTTAAAAACTACGAGTTTACGTATTCGGCACGATATAGATTTCTTTCTTACTGCGTGTGGAGCCTCAATCATTTGCACATTGACGGTCATGTCATTTTATTACTACATCACGTGAAAGTTCTATATTGTGCTTGGTTGAGGCCTTCTGGGGCATCGATAGGTTGAATTGAATCCGGCTTAGCTATCGATCAGACCTACCAAGAGTGCCACCCACGTTCAGCTCAGCCTCATTTGCAGAAGACTTTATTTTACTCCGTTATGTTACTTGTTCCAGGCATTGCCTGTTCGTGAACATATCTACACTAGCTCCAGACTACATTTGTAACTTGCAATGACACTCCAGCCGGAGCTCGACGAGATGTCAGCCCTTTTATCCTCGCAAGGGCTCACTGATAGTCGTTCCGCAGCAGATAACAGGCTGCCTGATCTGAAAAACCTGGAATATTCCCCCCTTGGAGACTCCGAGATACGTCTTTTGAAAATATTACCATCATGGCCAGCTAGTAATGATATTCAGCTTACCCTAGAACACTTCCAATGCGATTCGAGCTACCGGTCCACGCAGACATATAGAGCTCTCTCTTACTGCTGGGGAGATGCCAGCGACACCGTGGCAATCATCGTTAACGATTGCAAACTATTAATTACAAAGTCTCTAGAAGCTGCAATTCGAGAGCTAAAACGGCGCGAATACGATTGCATCTGGATTGATGCAATATGCATCAACCAAGACGACGAAAAAGAAAGAGGACATCAAATCCTCAATATGAGGGATATCTTTTCTAATGCATACGAAACGATTGTATGGCTTGGCGTAGAGAACAAACACACCGAAGAAGCGCTTTCTGTTGTCGAGTGTTTAGCAACCGGGAAGCCAACAGATTTGTTCCAACTGAGAACCACTCAGTTATTAGCACACAAACCAGAATATGTGAAACATCTATCGGGGTGGAAATCAGTAGCTGAACTATTTGCTCTACCCTACTGGCAAAGGACTTGGATAATTCAAGAGATAGCAATGTCCCAACACACAATCTTGGCATGGGGCTCGCATACGATAGCTATCCAAACTATTGAGCTGGTCATTACAACTCTCCAGAAATACGGCCCTACGTTTTGGTTTTATTTTACAGGATATGAAAATATACGCTGCCTTCTCAAACTTACACGGTTGATCAAAGACGGAAGAATAGGTCAAGGGAAAGCACGTCTCGCCCCAGACCTTCTGGAAGTGCTCAGAAGGTCGTGCCTTTCAAGATCAAGAGAGCCCCATGACAAAGTTTTCGGTGTGCTTGGACTGGCTGTAAGCTGCAATTTGATCCTTAAATTCTCCTACTGACAAATATGACGTGTGTCATGAGCTCTTCATCTATGCATGGGAAAGTCTGGCACCTTTTAAATAAAAATTGCAATGGTGTTCATAATTTACATCTTGCTAATTAATACTAATTTGGAAAAATTTGCAGTATGATGGCGAAAATACAATCCCCAAGCCTGATTATCGAGAGCCTATAGACACTATCTTGCGAAAAATTACCATAACGAAGTTGACTCGGTCCTATCCTGAGCAGGTTCTCGACATTATTTGTCTGGATCTTGGTTACCTTCCCAAAAGAGGCGATTTACCATCTTGGTTTGTTGATTGGAAAGTTTTGTGGGAGGCCGAAGATGGCAACGTTTGGTCTTCAAGAAGTCTTCGGCATCTATCGACACCTACCAGAACCAGATATAAAGCATGCGGGGGATCCCCTGCATCAGTGCAGATTTCTTCAGATGAGCTCATTTTGACCTGCCGTGGCTACATTTTTGATGTTGTTCATGGCCTTTCCCAATTTGATCCAGCGTTGCATGAAGAAGAGTTTAGATCGGAGGCCGCGGATGAAAAACGTGAAACCGTGTCGACCTTAGAAAAGGAACCATCTATTCTCTGCAATGTTTACGGGTCTGAGCTTGAGCTCTTCCACGCAATCTGGCTTAGTGCTGTACACAATATGTGGAGATCAGGTGACGTAGGGGCTGTAGCCTCTGTTGCGAGCGCTTTTCAAGGCTTATTTTCGGGAAGCCCTCGATGGCCTATATGGGTCGACGAAACTCTTATGGGAAATATCAAGGAAGCAGGAGAGTTCAAAATATATGGAAGGAAATTAAAAGATTGGGCCACCCCATTACAGAAAAGTCTTGGTACCATCCAAACAATAACTGACCAAAATCCAAAAGACATGGATCCAAATGAATTGGAAATCTGGACCGCGATTAAAATCGGCCAATTTTGCCGGAGGATGATGGAGACCAGCAAAGGATTTATCGGCACGGCACACCCGCAGTCTCAAGTTGGAGATTCTATTGTCCTCTTGCAAGGAGCTTCAGTCCCAATTATCCTGCGGTCATGCGAGGGCGGCTATAAGGTCATCGGTGAAGCATATGTGCATGGCATAATGCAAGGTGAATTCTGGGAGGCTCAAGACGAAGCCAAAATGGAGAACTTCCATCTTAAATGAGTGTCATCAAGTATGCTTAGTTGTTGAAGCCAAATTCTTGCTTGGCTAGCCAAGTCGCGCCGCCAGAATCTCGCACTCTAACTTGGGATCTTAAACCAATAGACGCAAAAAGACACAGAAAATTAGGTGTTTTTGAAGCGCCAGTAGATGGCATCACCTGCCAACTCGATGTTCGACATTGTGAACCTCTAGGGTGGCGTACGCGTAACTCAGAAGTGACCAAATGTAGGGATTCAAAATGGTAAAAGCTCGGCATATGAATTATGTCTTATCCTAAAATCATTTGGTACTACGAACTGAAGCCGATTTCGTACTTTACACCCTGCTGTGAAGTATGAAGCGAATATTCTTTTGCCGAACTCGCTTCATCTTGATTCTATTCGGCTATCTAAGCCTAGTATTGCCATGAACTACAAATTAATGGTCTCTAATAACAAGATAAGCCAGCACCAGCAGTAGAAAACACCATTAAAGAGTTATTAATAAGATTAACGATTCTCCCAACTCATTTTTGGATGAATGCTATTATTCGTACGGGGTGGAGTAAGGTATTGAGTCGGCAAAGACCTCGAATTATCATATTATTCAGACTCGAAGCCAGGATTACGATCAGTAATCTGACCAGTCTCCAAAGAATTCTGATTAAGAATTGAGCATTATGTATGGTATTCACGAGTTTGTCACATTTGAGAATGTAGAAATTAGACGTTTATTATGATTCTTGTACAGAAATTCGCATGCTCTAGTTCCTATGCCCAATGTGATCTCTTAGATCATTCCGTATTCTTTCTGTAAAGCTCTAACCATTCCCAACATAAAAGTCCATACAACCCATTTCCCTGCTTCTCACGATCCGGTGGTGCGCCACACCGACGCTTCATTGATCTCCGAACTCGAAGGCACCGCTCTAACCATGTCTCGAGCCTCCCCATACTCGACATAAACCGGAGGGTTCGAATTCATTGAATATGTTGGCGGCGGTTGGCTGATGACATTCTTATCTGCAGCCTCCAGAGCACCACCAGCAGATGATTCCATTCCAGGCCTGTTTCGAGAAGCTGCTGGTGTCGTAACAACTCGAACAGTCCTCGCTGGTTCTGGTGATGCGTAGGCAGTCCCGGCAGCGATGGGAGCTCGACGTTGTGACTGGCTTCTTTTGTTCGCCCTGCGTCTAGTCCAGATGCTAATGAAAGCAAGGATGCTGGTCACGACGGCAAGGGCTATGAGTAGACTGGACAGTACATCGGTGTCCATTTTGAGATGCAAGATTGGCTTTTTGTTTGAGGGTTGGCTGTTTGGACGTAGGACTTTTTGGGGGAATTCTAAACCTATGCATTTGTTAAGAGAGATTAGAAGAAGGAATTCAGAGACAGATCTAGAAGTCCCGTCAAGAAATGCTAGCTACAATTGGCTAGTAGTTTAAACTGGGAAATAGTGCTAGCTAACCTGTGTTCGGTGTAGCTAAAGCTATTTGTTTTTAAAGCATACTATTATTAGTGCTAGAATTCTTTCACTGTTCCTAGCCTCTTATTTACACGATCCTCAAATTGACAATAAGGGTTGTTAGCCAAACTCACAGGTAGGGAAAGAATATACGGCATTGTAGCTCTACAATAGCTATTCGAAGAGCATATGATAATCTGGAGTTCCAAAAGAGACGCAGCACTATTCGTATTCATCTATAGAGTTCTAACTGGCCGAAGGAGTAAACTAATGGACGATCTGTCGGCAAGTCGTCTGGCATCGGATATGGCACTTATGATATGACGAAACATTTGGATTCTAGTGACGACTTTGAGCATTTTCTCATCATAATCATTTCGAGAGCTATTTATTGTACAGCTGAGCATATTTCTGCTAGATAGGGGAAGTCTAGAAAGAAGGGTCACGGACCCAACCACTTGAAATGAGCTCAAACTGGGAGAAACCACGTCTGAATATTCTCAGAGAGATTTAATTTCTTTACAATCAAAGTACGCGTATCGTCAAGAACAATTTCAGAGACCTGCTACAGTAGCTAGCCGACTGTTGTCACAACTCAAAAAAACTGATCCACTACTGTATGTTCAATTAGAGTAGATAACCAGTAAAGTCGGCACTTCTAAACCGTTGCATCAATTCCGTAGCTGATATCAGCCACAATGCCTCAATCGACACTACACTTACCATCAAGCTGCTTCGCTTAGTCAAGGGGTAGAATTACTTCCAAATTAAGACCGAGCTCAGGGGCGTTAGCGACGCAGCAGCAAGCTAAAATCACCCCGCCACTTAACGCGTCTTAACCGCGTCTCCTTTCTCAAAGTTCAACAATACCACAAAATCAAAATGACTCCCGCGATAATAGGAACCGATCCAATTGCCCAGGCACCGGCGAAAGAGACATCTGAAATATCTGCAAAAGATGTAAACCACGAAGAACACCAATATCTTAACCTCATCCGCGACATTTTAAAGAATGGAGAGCATCGTCCAGATCGGTAAGTGCAGCATTTTCGCAGGAGAAATCGAAATAGATCAAGAAGATAGCAAGAACCCAGCTAATATCTCATAGAACAGGAACAGGCACTCGATCTCTATTTGCCCCTCCTCAGTTAAAATTCTCACTCTCTACTCCTACCGGCACACCAGTTCTCCCCCTCCTAACCACCAAACGCGTATTTCTCAAGGCGGTTATAGAAGAACTTCTGTGGTTCATCGCTGGCTCTACCTCCTCTCTCCCTCTCTCTGAGAAGGGCGTTTCCATCTGGGACGGCAACGGATCACGCGAATATCTCGATTCCGTCGGGCTCTCCCACCGCGAGGTTGGCGATCTTGGGCCCGTCTATGGTTTCCAATGGCGACATTTTGGCGCCGAGTACGTCGATGCGAAAACAGACTATACAGGACAGGGAGTCGACCAGCTGGCCGAGGTGATATACAAGTTAAAAAACAAGCCATATGATCGACGGATCATCCTGAGCGCATGGAATCCCAAAGATTTGAGGCTTATGGCACTACCTCCCTGCCACATGTTCGCCCAGTTCTATGTCCGCTTTCCCAACGGACCCGAAGGACAGGGGAAGCTGGATTGCCAGCTCTACCAGAGAAGTTGCGATATGGGCCTCGGTGTGCCGTTCAACATCGCTAGCTATGCCTTGTTAACACA
>Ga0247810_10000086_pt1 | contig 160173 bp, 143 predicted proteins | sample UWRJL119311C1_FD_179918 | JGI IMG/M metagenome (GOLD analysis project Ga0247810, IMG submission 179918) | Plant litter microbial communities from Arlington Agricultural Research Station in Wisconsin, United States - UWRJ-L119-311C-1 | ecosystem: Environmental > Terrestrial > Plant litter >...
CTGCAATTCGGGGGTTCTGGCTCCTTTATTTAAACTTGGGGCACCAAACCACCTGCAGGGATCAGACTTTTAGTGGACGCCGCTAGTCCCGGATGGGAACGCGTAGTTCGGTGCCTCGAGATGGGTGATTTTCGGTTTTCTGACTGACCGGGAAGGGAAGAAAAAAATAGACAAAAGGGGGGGGGGGGAAGGGACCATATTATTATTTATTATCACCACTCAACAACAAAGGGTAATGAATGAACATCCCCCATCACCACCACTAACAACAACAATGAGAGCGAGACAGAAATACCCCATCCCATCCCAATTTCAAAACAAGACCGTGGTGTCGTGATCGACCGCTTACCAGACAGCTTTCATGTACATACGCGCATGTTCTTCATCATCCTGACCACCACCAGCACTGGCCGTGCCAGACGTGAGAAAGCATCATCCATCCTTGAGGTCATTGAATAGTCTAAATCGGTTTCTCACCAAAAGTACTTTTTGTGAACATCTGCATGGCCTGGAGGAAATGACAGAGTTTGTTCAACGAGTATTCAGGATGGCCAGGACCAATGAGGGTGCGGTCTCTGTGGCGAAGCTGCACGCCTCGGATTGGGGAGATTCCAGTTGTCCATCTGCTATGGTTCCTAGTGAAATGTCGAACTCACTTCGTGCGTGAATGCTATATAATGTTAGAGCTGAATCTCCTAAGGCCCCGGAGCTGGCGGTGGATGGAAAAAATCGAGACATGACAGTACGGCCCCCACCAAATGTCGCGCAGCTCTAGCTTCGACAACCAGTGAGTACGATTCAACCTTATCACTCTTTAAATCTCACTCCGAACATGATAATATTGCCTCTTCTTTATGTTTGATAAGATGTGAGCTTTCAAGACACACTGAATCTTAAATTGTACATTTCAATAAATACAATTTCCAAAAAAACGCCTGCTGGAGCAATCGTGGGAGTATCTACAAGCCTACTTAACACGTTCCCTGATGCTAGCGCAATTAGTGCCACAACGACGGGTCGTCACTCAAACTGCGAATGTTTAAAGAGCTGACTCGGCCTGAGACTCATCGCGAAAGCCGGGGACTAATTCTACAGTATATGCAGGCCATGATATAGTTCCCTTGATACAAAATAGTTTTTAGCGTTTGCAAACACTTGTATAAGACCCAGCATCCATATAAGGATTAGTGTGGTGAAGGCGGTGTATGATAGCGTCCATATTGCCCAGGCTTTGAACATCTCCATATCAACAGGCTACCTACAGTAACTCTCCAAGAACGCTCACCCCACACTATTTCCACCACCAGCGTTTTCCTGGCGAGCTATTCCCATCTTGCAGCTGCTTTTCATATCTCCTCTCAATGCGGTGACCTAGAAGTGTTGAATCTTTGCCCCTTCACTCAACCACCTGCTCGAAACCATGACGACGTACAACTCTGCGGCATCAACTGCCCCGAGGAGTACAGTCTTCGGGGCGCCTGCTCCTGCTCATGATCCAGCTGCCCCGGCAGGGACCTTTGCGCCGGGAACGAAGATTCAAGTAGGGAGTCAGAAGGTTATCATACAAAAGTACTTTTCCGAGGGGGGCTTTGCTCATGTCTACCTGGTCAAGATGCCAAAGGCCATTGACGGTACGGACATCGCCGTATTGAAACGAGTCGCGGTACCGGATAAGGAGAATCTGGCGAATATGCGGACAGAAGTAGAGACCATGAAGAAGCTAAAGGGGCATCGGCCAATTGTCACATATTACGATTCGCATGCTTCGCAGCTGAAGGGTGGTGGATATGAAGTGTTTCTGCTCATGGAGTTCTGCAATGGTGGAGGGTTGATTGATTTCATGAACACGCGGTTGCAGAATCGTCTGACGGAGCCAGAAATTCTGAAGATCTTTTCGGATGTTGCTGAGGGCGTTGCTTGCATGCACTATCTCAAGCCCCCACTACTACATCGGGATCTTAAAGTCGAAAACGTTCTTATAACCTCTACCGGAAGTTCGAAACGATTCAAGCTCTGCGATTTTGGATCAACGGCTCCACCTCGACCGGCTGCGACGACCGCTGCAGAATGCAGACTCATTGAGGATGACGTACAAAAACACACAACATTACAGTATAGGAGCCCCGAAATGGTTGACGTATATCGGAAGCTACCAATCGACGAGAAGTCAGACATATGGGCGCTAGGTGTGCTTCTGTATAAATTGTGTTATTACACTACGCCTTTCGAAGCCCAAGGGCAACTTGCGATTCTGAACGCCAGCTTTAAATACCCTAGCTATCCTATGTTTTCTGATAAGCTGAAGAAGTTGATTGGTATGTTCGTTTCAATCACTTTCCGCAGAACAGTCTTGACTAACTTAAACAGCTTCTATGCTGAAAGAAAATCCTAAATCTCGTCCAAATATCTACCAGGTTTTACGTGAAGCGTGTCTAATGCAAGGAATCGAAGTGCCTATAAAAGATGTATGACCATTCCTAAAGGCTCCAAATTTTGAAGCTGACAAGTTTAGATATACGCTGGTAGGACCGCATCAGAATCCAGACGAAATGAGCAATTGCCAAATCCAAATGCGGAGGTTTCGTCGCCACCTATAGTGGGAGCTGTCTTTTCTCCGCCGCCACCGCAACAAACTGTGATCCCGGATGTTATACCTATGCGGCGAGGGCGTCCAACCGTTGCCTCTCAGGCTCAAAAGCACACGCCCAAACCTAGCCCATCCCCAATGCGAGGCACTACAGCTGATCCATTTGCAGCTCTGGATGGAAAACCTGTAGCTGCCTCGGTGGATGAGATATCCAGCCGCTTCCCCAGCCTTGACCAGTTTTCACTGCTACACCAAGGCGGGAAGTTTGATTTCGATGCTACTTCGCCAACAAAGCCTTCACAGCGAGATCTTGGACAACGAGTGACCGAGAAGCTGGCTGACGATGCTTTTGCAATACCGCAGCACAAGCCCTCTCCTTCGGTCACCTCCTTGAAACCAACAGCAAGCATATCTCGTGCCCAGAATATCATATCTAGCAATCCAGAACTGCAAGCTGCCGCCTCACCTCCCACTAATGTCTATCAGCCAACACCTTCACGAGTAGTAAACAGCTCCTACGTATCTCAGGGGACTATGACCTCACCCACACCACCTGCCGTCTTCCGATTTCCGCCAACTTCTGATCATCACAGGTCTGCTAGCGTTCCCCGAAACCAGGAGGCAGCAAATTCCCGAGCGTATCACCTTCGACCTGAAGATGGTCAATCAATTTACCCCGGCGCCACATCACGAAGCCCACAGCTAGGACATGTGAGAAACACGTCTTCTTCGCGCCCCTCCCTAGAGTCTGGTAGACCTAGTCAGGAAGTGCTCGATCCTATCAACAGGACCAAATCTAGCAATTCCCGCCCTCGTCCCACCAGCACATACCTAGAGTCAAATGTTGATTTCCTCCGAGAAAAGGAGAAGGAGAAAGAGGCATCCGCACGGCCTTCCTTCTCTACGGAGAAACGACAATCATATTCCGAGCCAAGATCCTCTTTATCGAAGGAGTCGAGAGAGACTCCCGCTATGGAAAACCCTTCTGATGAAGAAACGAATATCGAGTCCAACGTAGACTTTCTTCGAACAATGGAGGATGGCGAAACATCTAAAAAGGACAAGCGTCGCAGTAGTGGCGCTGCAAAGAAGGAAAAGCGCTCGAGTATGTCGTCGATATCACTATCCGGAACAAAGAACATACTTGCCGGAAGATTTGGGGAAGCTTTCAAACGTTTTGAGCATAATTCGAGTGCACCTCCCGGGCCGCGGACTCCAAGTCCACTGAATGAGCTAGAACGTCGAGACTTGACCCCGATTGCTGGTTCTGAGGCTACAGATGGCCGCAGTGATGATGGGAACGCACTTGATGATAGGGAAAACTTCAATCCTGAACAGCGACGCGAGCAAGAACGAAGACGCTTATCTATAGAGGAGAAGCGTGTTGCAGATGCTGCGGCAGAATACCGCAAACGTCTTGCTGATCGAGGTGTTGCTGGACCAGCACCTCGAAGCATTGGTGGTGTATCTCGCGCTACAAGCATACAAAACAAAGTCAAAAGCCTTCTCGAAGAGAATGGGCAACCATCGCCCACAAGAAAGACGGCCGAGGGTTACGGAAGGTTTACCGACAATCCACCCCAGCCTCAACCTAGCCAACAAGCCAGCAACCCATATGCAAAGCCCACTGTTGCCCGGAAACCTCTAAATCAAGGCCTTGTACACGCCCGGACACTTCCGATACAGAACGACATCAATATTGCAAAATCAAGAGCACAACAGCCAATAGCTTCTCCAACCACCGCATCTAGAACCGGTGGAGCGAGACCTAGCGCTCCGCCGAAACCCATGCACTTAAATAGCATCAATACTGGCCCTCAGAACTCTCCTCCCAAATCAAACTCTTTGCCCAGTCGGCCCATTCAAGCGAGGCCTGATATGACGGTGCAAGAAAGGGAGGACTACGTGGCTGACTTTAGCAAACGTTACCCAAGCCTTTCTGGCATCGAACTTGTGGAACGAGATATCGAGAAATGATCCCGCCAGTGATGCAGCTGATCAATCAGTTAGCTGTTTATTCATGATTGGTAGCGATATAGATAGAATTAGACGGCCAAGCTTTCATGAAACTTTAGTAGCCTATATATCTAAGACATAGATCTAATAGGAATAAAGACTACAATGACCACCATATACATAAACCCCTTGCTAATCCAGATATTACACAAAACCTTCCTTCCACATTGTACGGTGTGATCGGAGATACTTTCGAGACCTAGCTTCGATTCATGCAAACGGTGTTGAGTTCATCACTAATGGCTACCAGGAGGATTATATACGCTGGATTCATTTCCATTCGCAGGTTTTAATACCTGTTATATTTGCAGCCATATCTCGATCCGCTGATTAGAGGCCCTTTTGGGCTAATGCACAACATTTCATCTATACTGCCCAAAAGAAGCTCCCGTTCTCTGATCAGCATGACACTAAATGCAAATAAACTGGCACCTCTTTTTCATATATCTCATTACAGTAGCTACCTGTTTAGGTAGGTATAGTTGTGAAGTGTCTACTGCTGACAAGCAATCCAGCTTCTGCAGATAAACTAATAAACTAAATCGCGATTCGTCCCAGCCCATATCACAAAATTTCCATGATGACCTCTAATATACAACCTAGGAGCTTCGAGAAGTCTATCATAGCCGTCTATGCCTCAGCCATGTTGCCTTCCTTCCGATCGATCTCGACCCAGTCTTCATCTCCAACTTCGATCAGCTCACATGCTACATCTCCACCCTGAGGATCTTCGACCTCATCCGTATCAACAACAACAACCGGGCCTTCCTCAAGCCTCCTCGTCTTCCCACACGCAACAAGACGCTTCTCAATCCGGCGCTTGGCAAGATGAAGAGCAACGCGCTGCAGAACCGCCATGCCGCCCTGCATCAACAGGTTCTCACCTCTCTGCAGGATCTTCTCGTCGAGCTTCTGCAGAAACTTTCTATGGCCCGATTGCAGCACATACTCCTCGACGACCTCCCGCGCTGGCTCTGGAAGCACCTCCTCCCACGTCTCGCTCGCCGGCGCCACGGCGGTGGTGCACACGCGGCATAGCTTTCCGACCTTCCTAAGCACCCGGGCTTCGAAGCACTGAGCACATTTCCGACCTCCCTCGCACCCTTCCCGGTGGCTGGATTGGCTAGCCTGATGGCCGCAGGTGTACGCTAGATTTCAACATCAGTTAGCCGCGCACTTGATCCAGTTAGTACATAGAGAGGTAACAAACAAGCTATGGTTCGCAAGCAGGCTGGAGCCTGGCAAGTGTTCTTTCCCTCGCCAGCTTCTAGCGCAGTTTGCTTCGTGCTTGCAATCGCTGCAGATCGGTTGAGGTGGGATTGAGAGATATATTGCCGTGCTGCAACTGGTGCTCCCGCTCCGAAGGAAGATTTCTGTGCCCGCGTTCGGATAGCAGGCCTGGTCGCTCTGCTAGCTGGCGGTGCAGCAGGAGGTCCTTCGGCGTCAAAGATCGCTGGTTGTAGTGCCATCTTTGTTGTTCTCAAAGTTTGACACCCAAAGACTGAATAAGGTCCGAATATGTCTTTCCTACTGCGCCCGAACGATGCGCTTGGTGTAGTGATGAGTGATAATTACTAAAAACCAGCCGAGTGTTGTAAAACTTTGTCAATGAGGAAACGGTAGATGGGAACGTTTCCAACGTGGCATTGCTCGGGCTGGTATATATTCTGAAAAACACGCTAGCGAAGAGTCGTGGCAAACAACAGTCGCCGTGGTGTATATTCACTCGGAGGTTTTATTCATCTAGGGTGGCTGCGTCCTAGGAGGTTTATTCACCTCATGAGCGTTGGGGTGCTTTGACCTATGTGCATGAAATGAGGAAGCTGTAACTAAAAGCTCGTCACTTATCAGCTGATAGTATATTGGGTTACTTTCTAACTCAATGTTTGAATAAGTTCAGGCTTGATTTTCAGGACCATCTTCTGAGATTGGGATATATACTGTGGTGGGCTCCAAAGTCAAAGCAAGCCATTTATTCCTCTTATTTGACATCTCGTTGAGCATGCATGCGAGAAAGCGTAGGAGAACTACTATATTCATGTCTAAAGCTGTGCATTTCTTTTCTAACTATTCTAAAGGTGCAAAAATCTAGCATAACATAAGTTTTAGGAACAAGTTTGTGATGTTACTCTACCAAATTGGCTAGTCTCAGGTGAGAACATCAATCCTCTGCATGATAGGATACAAAGAACTTTTTGTTTATAAAATCCTGTGGCAGAAGATACGACTCAGAATATCCTCTACTCCCCTCCATAACATTTTTGTGTGATGCAATCATCACCTACTCAAAAGTAACAATCATGCTGTGCCAGCAACTTATACTTTCAATTTCCTAAGTAACTTTACCAACCACTTCACACTGAAGTATGACTATTCCAAGTGGGATGAGTCAAACACAAGCTATGAAGTATTAAAAACAAGCCTGAATAAATCAACTCACTACCCTCAACCCTATTCTTTATCCTGATAACCTGACTAATATCTAAATTTAAAGCTTATTCCAACCCCAAGCAATCATGTCTTTAAATCCCTGCCCTTCTGATGACTTCACCAAAAGATGCCACTACCAGTCCCAACACTTTCTCAACTGCAACCACACGCGGCTCCTCAGAGAAGCGCCTTGCATCGTGCACGTATGCAACTGGCCTCGCGATACGAATCGCCAATGCAAGAACATGACACTGAAACAAAAGGTGTTGGAGGTCAGCGATTCCTGTCCTAAATGCAGGTTCAAACAAAAGATGGCAGGTCGCGATGCGGAGGATCAGAACCGGCGTCTTATAACGAGTGGCGAGAAAGGCGAAGGTGAGCCTACGGGAGACCAGTTGAAAGCTGGTAAGTCGAAAGATCTACGTCCTTCTGGTCGCGCGCAAACGACAGCAGAACGGGCATCTGGGGAGGGGGTTGAGAAGAAGAAGAAAAAGAAGAGAAAATCACTTTCGAACCAGGTGGAACTGCCAGTCATGGCAGATACAACAGATGAAAAATTAAGAGAGAATATCGAATCACCCCGCATTGGGGAAGATACCCTAGATGGGCAGAGTGATCTTGATGAGCTTGCCCTTGAAGTTACGAGCAAGGAAGTAATACCAGAATCAAAAGCCGGACCGCATATGGAACAACAAAATAATCAACAAGGCGAGACAACCGACCTAGACATGGAAGATTCAGCAGAGAGCTGGGTGGAGGTTGGGACGCAAAGTAATTTAGAGGAGGGTATCCCTAGTGAGAGTATTGTATCCAAGCAGCTATGGTGGAAATGGCAAAGATGATACGTTGGATTAGATAGAACCTGACATAATCAATCGGTGGTTTAGCATGTATTTTGGTGATATAATCTGGGTTGTTTTTTGATACGCTCCACATTTGTACCTCTTCTTGTTGTGTTCATTGGATCGCTTCGGGCCCCTTTCTCTAGCATCAGTAAGTCGAGGTCTTGAAGTAAAGAATTTGAATCTAGAATATACCTCAGATATCACGGGTCGAAGGTCCAAGGTTGCCTTATATAACTACCCGCATCTACAATACCTGCCTGCCTGAAAGATCGTTGTTTAATACGCTCATGAATATATAGTTAATTCAAGGTCATGCAATTCGCCATACTTCTTGTACCTAATACATGAACTAATTTCTAAATATAACATCAAGCTATTTGGTTAGGCAATGAAAAATATACTGAAAGCTGAGTCTCTTAACTTCTTCTCTATATAGGATGTTATTCAAGCACTACCACGCAGCCTCTTCTCGGATCACGACTACCAAATCTCCAAACTCTTTGGTGACGGAACCGTCCTCAATATTGTGAGGTTATTACGCAGTGCTCACTTTCTTCCTTGAATACAAAAATCATCAGAAAAAATCTTAAAGAAGTAGTTGTCAACATTATGGATAGAGGTGCCGACCCCAGTGAAGAGAATGAGGCCTGGCAGCTGTCGTGCTTGCGGGAAAAGGTCAAAGCTACGATCGTGGAACAAATTACTGTCAGGAACTCCGACCAGTGCCATTATAGCCACCTTGGTAACCCGAAGTTCATTTGGTTTTTAATGAATCTTTGACTAATAACTTAGCAGAATTCACCTGCGGACATTCATATCATCACCCCGAGCTCCCATACCCCTCCCACAGCTTGAGCTGCGGCGGTAACCTCATGACATGCACCCCTTTGAGCCTCCCACACGTTCCCATCCCCGTCGATAGTGAGTGTTCAGAGTGCATTCTGAAGCCAAAGAAAGATTCAAGCGAAGACGAAAATTTGGGCCGGCTGTTTGGTCTACTCGTCGACACCGGAGCCACAGTTTTACCCACGAAATCCCCAGAAGAAGGATTGTCTCGCGAAAAGTATTTGGCAAAGACTGAGGATACAGCAAATTTATTGAGAGATGCTTTAGAATCATCGATCACCTCATCTGGCGAGTCGGGAAGTCGGGAAGTCGCTGGATCTGAGAAGCATAGCGGCGTGAAGGGTAATCAAACTGAGGGGCTGGGAGAGCAGGAATCAGAGATTGTGGTTGTTGATATGATAGATGACAGTATGCTTGAAGCTAGAACTGCTGATTTGGAGGCTAATATTGCAGCTAAAGAAGAACAATTCGTGTTACTGGAGGCTGATCAGGAGGACAAAGAAGGCATTGACGGGAAGGGCCTTCATATGAGAGAGATATCATTGTGATTCCTTGCAGAGAAGTAGCGAGAATGGAAACATTGACTTTCCTAGGGTGAGCTGCTAAATTACACAACACGTATTTGGTGTGGTGTGTCACCTTATACTTAGCACCAAGGAGTCCTGGTAGACACAAACACCAGGATTTATGCTTTTCTTGTTTAGTAAACTCGCAATCAAATCACTGTTGTACATACTCAGAAGATCCTCCCTGTAACTGTAAATTTTCACGTCTTCTCTTCCCATACCAACTAGGCTAAAAATGCTAAAAATAAAGAATCTATCTTGGGTAGGGAATTTACCCTAAAGCAACAAGGATTTTATCTTACTTGAGAGTTGGTCTTTTGTCGTACTGATTTTGGTTACGGATCGCACCACAGCCTGGCTCGACTTAGCTGAAAGCCATACGCTATCCGCTTGAAATCTGTTCGGCGCAATCCTAACTCAAAGTGTGTACGGTAGATTGTAATAAGAGGTGGAATGCAATAAAATCATTACGGATTGAGATATGTTCCTTATAGAGGGCAAATTGTTATTCTATAGCCGGCAGAGCACCTACCAGACACAATCATGAGCACAGCCAAAGAGAACTCGAAGCTAGTAGGGCATCTAGAGATTCGCTTTTGCTATCTGATAAAATACACTAAAAATCTACTTGATTTCCGCAAGAACTTTCTTAAGCTCAGCTGCTACGGCATCTCCCATCTCAGCAGTGCTTGCCGAGCCGCCTATATCCTTCGTCCTAACTCCACTCTCGATAGTTCTCCGTACAGCATCTTCAACAGCCTTAGCTTCCACTGGCAAGTTCAAAGAATACTTCAGCATCATAGCGACAGAAAGTATTGTGCCTATTGGATTTACAATTCCTTGGCCTGAAATATCTGGCGCAGATCCTAAAATTTATCAGTAAAGCTATTAAGATAGTAGATGAGAGATCTTACCGTGAATTGGCTCGTAAATACCGTTACATTTGCCCTTTCCGTCAGGAATGCCAGTCAAACTAGCACTTGGTAACAGACCAATGCTCCCTGGAATGACACTCGCCTCGTCGGTGATAATATCTCCGAATAGATTGCTCGTAACCACAACACCATTCAATGCTCTTGGGTTCTTAACCAGTAACATAGCTGCACTATCGATCAAGTGGTGTCCAAATTTTAATTGCGGATACTCGTTTGCCATAACTTCTGTGCTTACTTTCCGCCACAATCTACTAGTTGCGAGAACATTTGCTTTGTCGAGAGACCAAACAGGCAAAGGAGGGTCACTCTGCAAAGCTAAATGAGCTGCCAACCGGATAATTCGTTCGACCTCGGGCCGGGAGTACGGTTCCGTATCCCACGCGATTCCATCACCATCATCCTCCTTTCGCTCTCCAAAGTAGATACCTCCACAGAGTTCTCGAATAACTTGGATATCAGTTCCACGGCATATCTCAGCCTTGAGAGGTGAGCTGTCAACCAGGGTATCAGAGATGAAGCTGCATGGTCTCAAATTGCCGTATGTACCCATCTCCTTACGGAGGGCCAGAATTCCTTGTTCCGGTCTGACCTTTCCTGTACCCCATTTTGGTCCTCCGATCGCACCAAGGAGTACGGCATCTGCGGATTTGGCAGCTTGAAGAGCTTTGTCGGTAAGTGGTTCGCCAGTAGCATCAATTGAGCACTCAAAATGTTAGCCTTCTTGTGATTCATTAACATCAGATAAACTCACTCCACCGAGAAGGTGATCTTGTAAGTTAAACTTTCCAGCACTTGGTCGTTCAGCTTCAAGGACTTTGAAGACCTAAGTCTAAGAGTGAGCTAACGCCTTATTGTTCTATAATACTGTAGGTGTACCTTTACAGCTTCCGCAACTACCTTTTCAATTATTAGCAACTAGTCGGAACCAAGATAAGGTGGAATTGGCATACATCTGGACCACAGTGGTCACCTCCGAAGACAACGATATTGTAGGTAGACATTTTGAGGATTGCTGGTGTGATTTGAGTGTAGAAAAGGAAGCATTTGTCCACAAGTGTGTGTTTATTACTATGCCCCGCACTCCGCTATCGGGCTGGAGGAAAACACGGGATCGGCTCGGGTAGCTTGATGAAGAGATTGCCGAGCTTATGTAAGCACGAAAGTGACGTCGATTTGGTACCAATTCGCATTCATTGATGTGACAGAACAGATCACCAACTTGGCAACTTCAAAGCTTAGTTCATCCACCGCGTTTTTAAACACTAAAGCAACTACTCACTTGCTACGCTCTCCGCAATAAACTTCATTTGTGTCAAAAGAACAACTCACTTACGTACTCCCAGAATTCCAATCATGGCACCAATTCCAGTCTACAGTGACAGCCCCATCAATGCAGCAAAAGCATCGGGAGTAACTCCCCAAACTGCCGATCCAGAATCCTCAAATTCAGCTCCTGCTCCTGCCACAACAACTGCCAGCTCCAGCAATTATTCATACGCCCCAGCGAGACCCGGAGCTGCCTCTATGCCAGCTCCAACTGGGTCCGCGCAACGATACGTTCCAGTTCAGCCTACCCCTACAACAGCGTCGAACTCCGAAGGGCCTCCCGCCCCTCAACCAGGCGCGGTTCCTGTCCCCCCAAAATCGTACATTGCCCCTCCCCCCAAAGCTGGCGAGATGTATCAATCTCAGCAGCAAAGCACAAACCCACCAGCCCAACCCTACCCACCTCAGATGGGAGTTCCTCCACCTACCACATCGTACGGAGTACCTCCTCACTCGTCTACCAGCAGCAGTACTGTTCCATCCTCTGCATATCCTGTTCAGTTACAATCTGCTGAACAAGGTGGCCCTCATCGAAGCATAGAATCCCCCCCTGGATATCACCAGAACACATATGCTTCGGAAATGAACAGTGATCAAAGACGTGCGCAAGAAGCTCAGAACGCTTCGAGTAGTGTATTCCAAGGTGATGATGATGGCGAAGGAGTTTGGAGTTCTGCAAAGAAAATGGCGCAAACCATGGGCACAAAGATAGCAGAGACTGAAGCAGAGGTATGGCGAAGAGTTAGCAAACAATAAGCAAGCCACGTAATATCAGTATAGAGAGGATGGAGACGAAACCTTTGAAAATCTCTTGCGAAGCGTTTCTATTGGCGGTAAGTCCTGGCCCATGATAAAGATTGGTCTCAGAAATGGGGTATGGGGCATAGATATGCCGTGGTGTATATTAGTATAGTGAACGCTCGGTATACTCATCTTTGTCATTCATCGTAGATATCCAATTAGATAGACCAACAATTTAGTTTTGTCCTGCTACTTCTCCAGCCGAGAAGATGCAGAAGCGTGAAAATATATATGAGACAAATTCGCTACCACTATCTCACTTTTGCGGGTGACCACTTTCTCTTGTTTCAACTACTTTTTTTATTATTACATAGACTATTCAGTCTATTTTGATCTGTAATACAAGTTCGGCGGTACCGAAGATGTGCCGGACTTGTTTCTCCATCTCCTAGCACTTTGCACTACTCTACCGATCTATACTTAGACAACCGTTTTAGAGAAGCCTTCACGATTGAACCCGAATGCTCGGTTTGATTCCCCTGATTGGCACAACCAAACATCCACCCTAGGGCCAGTATGCCTGACGGTTGTGATTCATGTACCAGAATAGCAATTTAGAATTAGGTCGCGTTCTAGTGTTGGAATATGTACCATGCCAAGATCTTCAAAGAAAGCGGGCAGCTAATTTGAACGCTTTCACTAGTCAACGTCACGTCACGTCACTTAGGCTCAGATGATCTTGGACAGCGGAGACAGTACGGAGATTAAAGAAGCAGATTCCAGAAGGTAAATGCTTGTTCTGGGTTTTAATGACGATGCTAGGTCGTTAACAACCCAAGCAGTGGAAATCCTGTCTCGCACTTACAATTGTGGGCACGTCCGGTGACAGAGGTGCAAATGCTGGAGTGCATCGTGCCGAATGTTTAGCCACATCCATAAGCTATCGAAGAGTCCAGTAATTGGTGACCGTCTTCTAACCCTTAGGATTGGGTAACTATGCCAGACTGTGGAGACTTAGAATGTATCAAAATGTATAGTACAACAAAATTAAGGTTACCGCACCATCTGGATGAATTCGCTTACGTTCGGGACTTTCTCTTATGGAAAGGATGTAGAAGGTAGTTGGGAGATTTGCCGATGAATATCTGCGTGATCTTCAGCAGTCTGGGGGGAGTGAAGGTGGTATAGACCGATCATATAGCGCCCGTAGCACCGTTGGTTTGAAGCATTGCACCTGCATTCACTTAGTCTCATATGTGAATATTGCATAGAGCTGCTTGAAGCCGTTTACCCCTCCGTCTGTGTCCTGGTTTCTCAAAATAGACTAATCATACTTAGGGTTGAGTTAATATTCAGTTTAAGGTTACTGATATTCAAACCTATAGGCTTGTTTTGTTTCGTTTCTTAAACGTTCCTAATGACCCGGTGATACAAACTCAAACCCGATCTCGCCGCGGGTCTCTAGATTCCTGACAAGTTTGAATAGTGCTAGGCTGAAAGGGCACCTCATTCACAATAGCATGCTGTGATAAGAAGGAAAGGGGATATCGGATAATCCGGAGGAATTGGAGAATGAGGACGTATGTCCGGTAGAGGCGTGGATACTATATGACCGCGTCACGAAAACAGTCACTCTTTCATTGGCCACATAAGGTGGCAAAGATTTTCATATCAGCTGTACTATTTCTATAACAGCTCATTTAAGTGTCTGCTTCAGGAAGTTTGGCGTGCTGAATCGCGCAAGCGAAATTCATGCAAACATCTTTGTGGGCTGAGAGCTGACAGTCCACCCCCGCGGATCACCAGAACTAGACGAGGTGTGGCATGTGGGAACTCGGTAAAGGCACTGCTACAGGAGATGGCAAACGAAAAGCCAAGAGTGCGTGAGGTCGTGATCTTTGTATCCTCTTATCCTGACTATGGAGTGCTTTAGGTCGATGGAGGAGAAAAGCAGTTCTCGTGTTGAAAAAAGAACTAAAGCTATTCTTGGGAGCGGTAAGTTCTTGGAGCTCTGCTGGCGCGTTTGGGGAAGCCTGGACTCTCAACGACGTTTGCAAGACGTATGAAAGATGGTCGGAAGTAGACCATGACATATGCTAGTTTCGAGACAATGAGTATCAGATGGCGTGAGTAGCGTGCACGGGTGAAGAACAAATTAGGACGGAACAAATGGAAGATTCGGTACATGGTTAGCGCCGACTAGTGTAATGAATAGTTGGAACGTGTGGGAAGTGCAGTGCGCACAGTCTACTACTATTAATGAATCAACTGAGTTTCTGGTCCTGGAGCCTGGGTACGATTGTGTGTGTGGCTCTAGCGGGGGATATCCAACAAGCATTCCCTGCACAAAACGTATCTTTGGCGTGCTGTAGGTGCTTTAGATCAGACTACCTGATATCGTATTTGGAGCTCAAGCAGGAACAGCAGAGGCTTTGGCGAGGTAGGACACGACTGGGAAGTTGGATTGGTAAGTGTTGCTATTTGCTGGACTGTTGGATGTTCGTTGTTGACAAATGACTCGTGACTTGAGGCTAAATGGGTACTTTGTTGATTCTCGCTTATTGGGTGGATATCTGCCCCTGAGGTTTCAGAGTTTACGAGGGTTCTTTTTCAGGGGCAGCCGAACTTACAGTAAGCTGTGGATTGGGATTCGTCAGCCATGTGGATGAAACAGGTGGAACGAGGCATCGCTTAGTGTGATCGTCCATCTTCCAACGACGAACCGTCGAGCACTTGATGAAGCTTAACTTCGAAACACCACACCCTCAGTCACGCTGCATGGGAACTCGATCCATTGAACTGTGATTGTTGTTCTTGTTCTTGTTGGTGTTGTAGTTATTGTATTTGGTTCCGGCACACGCATCTATTTGCACGCAGACATGCCGATGCTTTTCTTTTGCATCGGCGGCCCTTCGGTGGTGTTGGCTTCCCTGGATATAGAACTGAATAGTAGTAGGGCTGATGGCCAACCACTGCACCTAGCCCGGTTCTCATAGTCCGGGACGCCCCCTTGATGGTCTGAAGGATCTCAAACAGACCCGATCTCCATCCAAACACCATGCCGGGGTGCTGACAGTTGGCAGCGGACTCTCGCGGTGATCATCATCATTGGCCAGCACTGAGTTCAGGCTTTTGTTACACTCTCCAAGAACAGAAAACTCCCAAACTGTGCAAAACACCCCGTTCGCAAGACAGGCCAGATCTACCACTCTGCAACTGTTGTGAAGTGAGGGCCAGATGGATTCATCATATACTGCCCCCCCTGTGGCTATTCTAAGCCTGGCTTCCCCAGATATAGCTCTTTTGGTCGTGGCGGCTTCACCTGAGACGCTGCAGCCACCTCCTCCTGGCTGCAACTGGATGGATGGAATTTGACCTGTTCCATGTTGGGCTATCTTCCGTAATTCAATGACTTCCTCAGTTGTGCGTACTCTCCGCGTCCAGTCATTGTTGCGTTGGCTCCGACTCCCAAGTCTTTGAGCGTACGACTCTGTACGGTATGGATGTATTACTTCCCGTTAAAGTAGTGCAGTAACCCAACCATCATCGTGTATCCATCGCCTCCACCGCACTGACATCTTTCTTCAGCTACTTATCCCGTGAAGCCTGTCCGGCATCCTGGTAGCTCACCTCAGCCAAGAGAATTCGGCCAAGCCCTACCGCTTCATCTCACCACACGACACAGGTTTGGTGAGTCTAGCTTTGCTTGTATCAAGTATCAAAAAAAGTTAAACGTGGACCGGGGTTGTCAAGCAACTTCCCGATCCCGGGCAGGGTTTCTCAACTGGATCGATCCGTGGCATACTGTTCCTCGATTGACCTTGTTCTTTTATTTCCTCTAATTCTTCTCATATACTCTAGGGTTGCTGCACTGCCCCTCTTCCACCCTTTCGCTGTTGTCCCAATCGCATGTCTTCCTGTTCATTTCAACCAGTCACTCCTTAACTATCTTTTTAATTTCGTTCCTTCTGCTCTATATACTGGGAGCTGGCTCTCAATCTACATCAAGCCAGGCTGCGCAGATCGTCCCCCGAACAGATTCGTTTCTATACTATAGCTTTGCATAGCTCAACACTACACACTCATTTCCGCTTCCACAGCACAACCCAGATCTAGTAATACCCACCCACTTCCTCACCTCGAGGCATCAATTTGCAATTTCGCTTCGGAGGGATACGTCAAAGAATTCTACGCAATCCTTACGGTTCACAAGACCGGTTTTACGCTTTCAGCTGCAAATCCTCAGATCATAACAGATTTAGTAAGTCCAAGTCCCCAATCGGTTTTCCTTGTGAAAGCATAGAAGTCTGGGTTGGTGGATCCTCACATCTACCTTCCTCATAAGAAGTCTTTAAGTTATACAACGCTGACGACTACCTTGCCAGCTGGTGGACTGATAGCCTCAAAATCCTAATCGATAACTGATAACTTGCCGTCATGGACCCAAACCAGGCGCAACTGTAAGACATCTTCCTAGTACCCCTCGATCCTACCATACTTACTACTTCTCCCAGTCGCCATCAGATATCAACACCATCCTTTACATTCAACCACAATAACAATAACAGTAACAAGTTTAGACGGGACCAGCCACAGCGGTCTTATGCACCGCCAGTAACTATGAATCCAAGTGAGATGTCAATGAAGAGCGAATCTGTTGGACTAGGCGGTATGTGGTCGTCACCTGCGTCTATTCCGACTCCTCAGACCGCAAGAAGACCTCGTCCAGCCACTATACACGAGAGTGCCTTTCCCCAGTTTTGTATGTCGGAAGACTACAACAGCTTGCCAGCCTGGGACTCGTCAACCATGCCCATGCAACCTATAAACGACGGACTACCTCAAACGTACTCGGTTCAACAAGACTTCTATCCCTCAACCATGGGAGAACGTAAGTACATCTACTCGATGGTTGATGAGAAGCTAGGAGCTGACTGTCTTTCAGACAACTGGAACCAGAAGGGCTGTGATGAAGCTATAGATATGCATCAACTAGATACGGATATGCATATGGGCCAGCCATATACCACTGATGAGGCTGTCCAAATCCTTGATCTGAGATATGCTGGCCCAGGACCTGAGGGAGATCGTCTGAGTCTTGACCAGTATGCTTCTAGACGCTTGTCCGGATCATCATTTACGCTATCAACGACAGGTGCTCTTTCAGAGATGCAATCCTATGAGGACTTTTCAGCTGCTTTATCTGAAGCGCCATCATTTAGTTCTGAATACCCACCGACGTCAAACAGAAACTCACTCATGTCTTCGACTCAATTGTCGCCTGTCGCATCACCGAGAATGACACCGCAGAACCGTTCTGAACTGGTAAGAACCCAGAGTCGTGGCCGAGCCTCTCCATCCCCAAGACCAAGTATGCGCTCGGCGCCCTACAACATGGATAGCACGCGTAGCAAGAGATGGTCAACTGGATCGTATGCAACATTACCAACCCGAAGACCGTCACCATTCGTCTTCCATCAAGGACCGGAATCTACTTTCACCAGTCTCCCACCTAGAATGTCCTCGAGACATTCTTCGCCAACGCTGCCAAATACACACTTGCCTCTTAACATACAGAACTTGCAAACGCAGCAACATCCCTTCGTTGCGTCCAACAACCAGAACTTCCACAGAAACACCATGCTATTACCTTCCAATAATTACCACGAGCCTCAACAACAGCATCAACAACAGCAATTCGAAACACCACCACCGCTCTTGTCACATGGTCTCTTCAGAATGTTGCAAAGCAATGCTGATACAAACTCCTTACACTCACACTACACTGATCTGAGTGATCCACCAGACCTTTACGCTTCTCTCCACGACAAGCAGGTCCCACCGCCACCAGAAGACATGAACCCAAGCGACCCCGATCTCATTCCCCATGAGCAAGAACTTCGCTTCGATGGTGATCTCTACACCCCACGCTGGGTGCGTGGTCATGGAAACAAGCGCGAGGGCTGGTGTGGAATATGCAAACCCGGGCGCTGGCTCGTATTAAAGAACAGCGCCTTCTGGTACGATAAGAGTTTCACCCATGGAATTAGTGCTGCTACTGGCAGCCCATTCCAAGAACCTCAGGAAACGAGACGGATGGATGGAAACCCGGATGTCTGGGAGGGACTGTGTGGAAGCTGCAATGAATGGGTTGCATTGGTCAGCAGCAAGAAGAAAGGAACCACCTGGTTCAGACACGCATATAAGGTAAGTCGCCAAACATCCCATTCCCGTGTTTACGACCATGGCTAATATTATTTTTTGAAGTGTCACACTCATCCAAAAATCAAGGATGCGCCGAAACGTCGCCGAGAAAGCTCGCATACCCGTGCGCTCGGCGCCTCAACAATGGCGAAACCAAAAACCGAAACCCCAATGACACCACAGATAACTCATCCCACCTCGGGCTGCACGCCAACACCGACACCTAAACCTTTTACAATTCATCGGAAACCTGTCGGCTCTCCCAGCGTCAATCCAGTGGAATGCCTCTCGGGAATGATATAAATCTCTCTATCTCTCCCGCTCTCTCCTCAGACACACACTCACACACACACATATATGCACATATATATTAAAAAGTGCGCTATAAATGCCACCTACTTTTCTTTTGTTGACTACCAGCCAAATCATACGAACTGCATCCGGCACGGATAGGTTCATATGGAAAAGGGGGGGGTCGGGGATACAAGAGCATCTCCATGTCGGTGCCTGGATATCCTCGACCTGAATTGTTCTTGATTACATTCATGTGATGTGCTTTACGAGAAAAAAAACCCCAGCCTGGCATGTGGAATTTTGATGATTTATGAATGCAAGCGAAGCGCGGTATCCAATATTAAACCACCCAACATAATCATTATGCGAGACGTGCGACAGAGTAGATACCTGTCCAGATACCTAGTAAATAGCTTTAATGACCAATTGAAAATTCCAAAATATAAAAACGCAGTAGATACACCACCGAACATCAGAGCAGACAAGACAAGTGGCTATCCACGTGATGGTAAGATAAGATATTCAGATTGTGGCCTTTTGGATAATGAAATATTGGAATCCCAAAATAGTACCGTAGCTGATTCAGAGATGCCTAGTCTCGAAAGCCTGGCCCCCGTTCGATTGCGATAAGAACCAGAAAGCTTGGTGCAAAATTGTACCGGGCTCCAGGTTGAAGGTGTGAACGGCACGGAGAGCAATAGGTTCGTTAGCAGGTCTGACGCATCGTTTTACGGTAATTTCGCTTCTTCAAATCTCCGACAACCCAGCGCGCTGCCGTGCTCGTTGGGTCGGGGTGGGAATGGGGCCTGCCCTTCTTCCTATGACACGTTTTTGGTTGAAGTTTATTTTTTTTCTGCGCAAAAGTATCCTTTTTGCGTTGCAGGATGTGGAAGTTGGAAGCGCGGGTGGAAATTGATTTGGAGTGTAACTGTCGCTGGACCAGCACATGCCGGGCAACGCCTCCTGCGGCTGCGGCTCATATTGTTATGCAAAAGCCTAAACATGGTGACTTTCTGGCGAGCCTCAATTGTAGATGAGATGTGGGGTATTGGTGAACGACCGTGGGAGGTTGCTATTTCGAGGCATCGCGTCATTGAAGATCATTATAGTTACAGTAGATGTCGTTGACCTTAGGGTGCAGCATGATCTGAGGAGGAGGAGATTGCGGTGGCTCTTGTGGCTTTGGAATGGCGACTTTCAGGATCGGTATTGTTCTCTCGGGACGCTCTGAACCTCCAGTTTGGTGCCGATGTAGGTACACTTCGGTAGCATTGACTGACCGCATATTGCTGACATGCAGGTACGCTGAAGGAATATTGGTTGGTATCTGGTTGTCCGATGTGGAGAACGTGAGGTGGTCTTAGAGTTCATGTCTATTGAATGGTGCGTATACTCTAGCTCAGCTGTAGTTTGACGCAGGTACAGTACATACCCACGAGATGTACGATGTCACCCAGTCATGATCTGTTGGCAGTGAGTTTATGAAGTGATCTTCAGATTCATCTTCAACGTGTGATCTCTAGAGCGTGCTCTGTCTGTCTCGGAAGATCGGAAATCAGAGAAAGTAGACTAAGGTCGGATTTGACTTCTTATCCTTATATCACCTGTAAATTTGAGCATCAGCGATGAGCGGTGGATATAATGATCTGCTGGTTAGCTACTCTGCCCCCTGTCAAGTAGACATGCTATTAGAAGATATGAGGCTGCTCACACGACATATGCTTGATATTGGCTTAGTCGCGCAACTCAGTGAGATGACCAAAAAAGCTTCTTCTGTTCTGTCTCAAGGCGTTGCGACGCTTTTGCACATCGTCGACCGTGCTACTTGAGTAAGATGTTCCCTATCGGCATCTTCACCCGTGTCAAGCTACCTGGTTGTGAGAAGATGGCCACCAGTGGTTGGCCTTCAGGCGGGAAAGTTGACGCACCAAAAAACAACGTTCACTGTGGACCCATCATTTCACGGCTGGATGATGTCTCTCACACACTAGAATGGCCTTTTGAATCTTCCATCCACAGCAGATGTAGCGCTAGTGCTACCCCATATCATCGCCCAGCGTCAAACTCATCCTGCTGTGGTCGGTCGGCTGGGCTCCTCTATGCAATGTACAGTGCCTGTGTAGCATAGTCTGCTTATCTTTTCCAATTTTCATCAAACGATAAACGTCCTGACAAGCGCTGCACAGAATTAAGTATTTCATCTTAGCTGTGGAAATTCATGTAATTTCAGTTAATCCACTTGCTATCATGGAGAATAGCTATACGGGCATAGCAAAAGCTAAAGAGGACGGTAATTTTATTATATAAACTATAAATCCAGGAAACCCTGGGGATATGGGTGTGCTGCCACTAAAAATTGCACAGTAAGTCTACAATTGAATGAACGCTCTGCAACGAGGCAAGTGAGTTTCGTTTTTTTATGATCTGTTGTATACCCACAACTATAGTAATTTCATCCTCCTCCTTATAAAACCTGCCCACAGAAGTTGCGAGTGGATATCACCCAAATGGGACAGAAAGGGACAAACGGGGTCAGAAAACGACAGAAAGTACGGACATGGACCACAGGTACGGGGACGGTCCGTAGGGGTCCGACAGAGACTAGATAGCACAGAAAAGCAAAGGGCCAGGAACGAGGATGGCAAAGAAGTCGGTGAAAAGAGAGGAGAGGGCCGGCTGGGAGAAAGAAGAGAGTTTAGGTTGGAGCGAAGAGTAAGTGGTCTCGCGGTGCACATCATCAGCGTAATTCCAGCTCCAGCTCGAGGGGCAGCACTGTGCGTCTCCACGTTCTTCTCATGCGACCAGATCGTCTCCAGCGGTTGAAATGAAGTGCACGTCGATATTTCAGATCGAAGAGTGATATTAGGTTGTGTAGGTTCGTGTGACGATGTTAGAATCGGCGAGTTGCTACCGTAGGGCCCGACGGTGTCTCTTGGACGAGCTAAATCATGGACCATGGCCATCCCTATCACATTGTTCGTCCCCCGCCCCAAAGATCTATCGAGTAATATGCCACAATTATGCCTTAGATACACACTTCGCGGCTCCTGCAGTGCGTCAACTACGCAACCTGCGCTCGCTGGTGCCGCGCTCAGCTTATTAGCCATTTCTCTACTCGGCTTCGGCCCCGCTGTTGGTTGCCTTGATCTGTGGTGACCATCCTGGTATCCTGGTGAACGAATGCAACCGCAATGAACTCTCCAGCATTTCCCCTACTGTTATTACATTCCTCCACACCCAACGCGGGCAAGCCATCCCTCGCAACGGTACCGCCGATCTCCTGCTGCTAATTCCTGCTAATTCATCATTCTTACAAGTCGCCAGGCCCGGGCACGACTGGAGCAGACGCTCGACGCTGGACCCGCTTGGATCCTCAGCTCTTTTCTACATTCATTTTTATGTCATACAACTTCCGAGCTACAACAACCTATGATCGTGTCCCCGACCACTGCCAAAACATTTCCGTCCTACGACAGCCCTAAGCAATTCTTCCTGTAACTCTACCTTGCCTGCAATCGTCTCGGTGCCGTGCTATTGTGCCTGGAGCTGTTGGACTGAGCTTCCACTTCCTAGGGTCAGCTTCGTAAACCCACTATCAATTCTGTTACGACTCTTTGGTCCTTGATCCCACAACGCCTTTGGTGAACCAACTTGGGTTAATTTGGTATGCCCAATTGGGGTTTCTTCTTCTTGACCTGAGAACTAACATCCATAGTATTCGGTACGGTTTTATAAAATTGGAGTAAACATATATGCATTGCATCGTGGTGAAGAATTGTTTGTTCTATCCTCACGGACCATCTTTGCTACCCGGTCCTCTACTCTCGAAACGGCTTGCTTATTTCAATTTCAACTTCAAAAGCAACATTCGAGCCTCGGCTTAACCATACGACTATTCCTCCAACAAGTCTTGGGGCTGCAGTTTTGGCGATTGCAGAAGGAAGTCGGTCTAGTTTTTGTGCAGGATAGCCTGCTTCGACCGGTGCGACGGCTAGTAAGCCAGCTTTGCTATGAGTTGGGAACCGGCATACAGGTAGGAGTTATAATTGTGGAAGTTGGAACACGCTGACAGGAAGAAATTATAGCTTTGGGACCGCAAGCGCTCAACCTCCTACTCCTACACAAACCCCAACATCCGGCCAATTTCCAACAAGTCCGGCATTCGAGACCCCCAGAAACAACTCGAGCTTTGAGAGTCGTGGTGGCTGGACTCCCACATTTGCGGAAGAGTATTCGGTATTTCATTCTACACCTGGCCGACTCACTGGAGATCATAGTTCTTTCCTTGATACACCTACAATTCAATTGGACGCAGCAGGAGAACATACATTTGGGGAGGATATCTCTACAGAGCTTGCATCTCATGTGCACCATCTTTCGCCAAATCCTAGTTCACAGCTACCGCCTGTCGACCCCACAAGTCAGCTAGCCTCATCCTCCAGCGTTCAGTCAAACGATATATTCCATGATAGTGCAAGGAAGAAGGTAACTCCAAGAAAGCCGAGGAAGCGTCTAGAGGAAAGCTTCAGCGGCCAGACTGCTACTCCTCCACAATCAAGCAAAGGGTCGAGAAAGCTAGCACCAAAAATTACCATTAGCACCATGCAAAATGAATCGCAAGAGAATGGCCTTTATGGCATGTTGGGAACCCCCACGCATAATCCCGATTTTTCGGCTTTCCCTCCTACATCAACAGATATGTTTGGCTACCCGATGTCTGCTCCGGCAACTGCACCAGCATTCCCTCATTCTAAGCCGTTTTGGGATCCAGATACCAGTATGAACGGCATGGATCTTGACTTTACTGCTGATAGTGCTGGCATGTTTAACACTGGACACAGAATTAGTAATTCATTCGATTGGGGCAGAAGCAATCAGATGTTTCAAGAGAATGTGAATCTACCTGCGCCTGCACCTGCTCCTGCTCCCGCTCCTGCACCGCCAGCACCAGTTGGGAACAACGCACCAAACACGCGGCTGTCAACCAAGCGACAGAGACCTTTAGCACCTAAGGCATCATTACCAGCACCGGTGCCCAAGTCCTTACCAGCTTTTGAATTTAATAACACGGCAACCACTACAGACGATCCTTTTGGAGGTAGCGTAGACCCAGGTCTTCTCTACAGCAGGAGTAATTCTATCAGCATGCCGTCCGGATTTGAAGATGTCCCATTACCAGCACAGCGTCCGGCCACAAGCCATATAGGGCGAGAACCTTATCAGCATCAGCTACGTGAATCGAGGAGGGACCAAGAAGAGATACGTCGAACTCGCAGCTCTCGTGAGCGAAGTTCAGGACGAGCATTTGGAAGGGAAACTGCCAGTTCCCCAGTTAAAGGCTCAGCACGTCCAGGTTTAAGCCGGAGCGTTAGTGATGGAAAGTTGAAAAGACTACAAGGTGATTAGATCAAATAACCTATTGCCCAACTGCGAGGTAAACTAACCCCATTTTTAGGACGTCTAATAGCTCGAAGTGGACGGACTTCACCAGTGAAAGCTCTGCGCTCTGGCAACCTGCATTCAATACCAGAATCTCCGCAGCCCGGCCCTCGGACTGAAGTGATATTCACAATTGATTCGAATGGAAAAGCACATACAGAGACTATTATGGTTGGAAAAGCCCCTTCGCCGAAGAAGTTGATCCGGTCTTCTTCCCTGCATGAAGGATATGATTCATCGCCATATGAATCGTCGTCTGATGAAGAGCCAATAATTGTGCCTAGTCGCAACTCTTCTTTCAACCTTCCCACACAATCTAAAGGACCTAAAGTTACAAGGTTTGACAACTCTCGTCACTCAAGTAGTGCGCGGAGACAGAGTACTAGCGTGGGTGGTCGTAGTCTCTCCGAATCCTCGAGTCAGCAATCTATACCAGTCGATATGGAAGGGATCGAAAGCGAAGCTGAGACAGTAATGGAAGAGGACGATAGTTCAGGGGATGCTACGCGAGAGTTACGTAAGGTTATGGAGGACAGAAAAAAAGCTCAGAAACAGGAACGGCATCCTCGACATCACCGCTTCACCCAAGACTCAAGGGGCGGATACTATAATTCTAATATATCACCTACGACTATTAGTGATCCAGATGGCACTCCTACTAGCTCGAGAGGTGGTACTACACGATGTGTTTGTGGAAAGCCAGAGGATGATCGCTTTATGATTCAATGGTAAGAAAACCAAGTTCATGTCCTTTTAATACACATACTAACATCCATCAGTGAGTCATGCGAGAACTGGCTTCATGCTGAGTGCATCAATCTCGATCGAAGAAGTGTTCCAAGTGTCTATATTTGTCGCTTCTGCGCCAATACCCCTAAACTGCGTGGAAGTCGAATCCGAGACCCTATTAGGACAAATAAACTTCACGCGTCTTCCCCATTAGCCCACAAGTCCTTCAAGTCTTTCCGATGAATTCCACTCACCGTCTAAGTCACTGCAAGGCCTCCTTGAACCCACAAAGACAGGTCCGCCCGCCCATACACCCACCATTTAGGAACCTAACTCGGCAATACACCTTGCCTAATGCTACCAGCAGTAGCCTACGTATAAATATAATATACTACATAATTTCCTTTGTGGCATTCAGTATCTTCTTGTGTAGATTATGTCAAGATAATTGGTGCATAGCGATCTTTTGGCATCTCGGCCAACATGTTGTGTGGCTGAATTTTGGGACAATATTCGCATATGCATAGCGTTGCTTGGGAATCTAGCGTAAAACAAAACGATAGCTAAGATATACAATGAAAGACTTTACATAGTTTAAATTCAGTAGTTAAAATGTTTCTAATAAGCTTAATGAAATGTACGCAACCAAGACGGGGCCAGTGCTACCTAACCAAGTGATCAGTGCAAAACTATACAATGTAGTTCACAGTATAGAAGTTCAATAAGTCACAGTGATGAATAGAACTGAAGTTCTGAGCCAACATTGGTAGAGATGATTTTATCTTGCTTCCTGATGGTCAGGTCACTTCAATATGAGGTTTATTAATCTATTGCGATAGAGACATAGCAGTACTTTACATCGTTAACACATGGCAACGCAGCCGGTGGGGGAAGCAGAAGTGACGCTCAAAACATCTCGACCTGTCGGCTCGGTCTCTCATTACACTGGCACCGGCATTCCGGCACGGGACACTCAACATGGCGACTGAACCAAGCGACCGAGTGATCCATGTGTGAAACGTGTTTGCACTTCAGACAGAAGCTCGGGAAATTTGCCATCCGGAAGGTGGCTGCGTCGTGGGAAAGTTCTGGACGGTCAGAGCGAGGGACGCCGACAATCTCCATGCACACCGCGCACCGCGCAAGATGGGAGCCACATTTGGGACAGTTCAAGCCTGCGTTGATGCCTACAGCAGCCAGTGGATTTCGATCATCGCTCATTACTGAAGAAGGTCCTGGAACAGAAGTTGATGCTCCGGCTGCATTGTTGAGATCGTTGGCAGATTCCGCGTCGCATGTCAGACAACGAACGGTAACTTGTCGAGGCGGTGGTCTGATAGATGGTCTACCATCTCGATTTCGGCTCAGAATCGTAGATTGCTGCTCAAACTTAACTCGTAGAATAAATTCCTTCCGCCGTTGTAGAAAGTCCTTGTAGGAGTTCCGCCAAGCGTTAACGCGAGAGTCTATAATGTACCGAGGATGGCAATATGACATGATTAGGATTGGCGTTTGGAAATCAATGAATTTCTCGACGTATTTAGCCAATACGTCAACCATTTGATCGGTGATTCCGGCCAGGACGATGCCTTCGATGTGGCCAGTCTTATTTGCTTCGTACATCTGTTCATTTAACCATTCGGTGAGTTGCGTGTCCGAGAAGTTCCGAAGAGCGACTCCAACGCGGTCTCTTAACGGCAGGGCTGTTTCTTTAGCTATCTCAACCCAGTTTCCTGAGGTGATGAATCTATAGATGGCCCTCAGATAAGGATCATCCACCATCTGTGGGTGATTTTTAAATTCCTTGCCCCATTCTTCTGTTCCGATATCAAGTGTCGAACTACTCTTGAGCTTGATGTCCAACGCCATTGCTATAAAGAGTAGGTCGGTTCCTCCCTTTTTTAACAACTCCACTGCTAGCTTTGGAAGGCCATCAAAGAGCGCCCACGCTGCAGCAGTGGTGTATTTTCCTTCATCCTCGAGCACTTTGAGATCATTTTCAAATTCTTCTGGAGTCTTGAGAAGACCACAAACAGCCAAACACAATTGTCGATGATGTGGTTTCGCTGTCGGGACACCCTCAAAAGGGGGGCGATTCTCACGTTTGTTCAAAGTCGCTATCAGGTGCTCCCACTGTGCAGAATCGGGTACAATAGAGCCTTCAATGAGTCTTGTCTTCGGAGTTTCGCCTGGCATTTTATTAGCTTTGTTGTGAAAAGGAGCTAGCACATACCCAAAGAATTGGCCCAAATAGTATGAACTCCCATATAGCTCAGGTCTAGAACCCCTGACATCATTCCGTCCTCTTCTGCAGCTTCATGCGCACCTATTAACGAAGAATTAGTATTCCGTGTAAAAGGAACAGGGGGCACAATAAGTTATACCTTCTATCCAGTCCCAGACATCGCGGAGCCAAGGATCATCTTGAACGATGGACTTGTTAAGGGTAGCATTAAGTAGATATCCCTCTTTTGCTCTCCTCATCATTGTGTTCACCATCAAACTGTATTTGGATGGAGTTATTGCAGTCGTTGAAGAAGAGTAATGTGACTTGTCATGTAGCTCTCGACTTGATAACAAAGATGGTGCCGTTACCAAAATATCATTACCGTCGATATTCTCCTTCCCTTTCTTGGAAAAGCTAAGTCCTTCAATCTGAGCACTCAAAGTATCGGTTGCCATGTTGTCTGCTATAGAACTATTCCGCACAGAAAGATCTACGACAGCATCAGCAGTCGACTCTAAGGCTTTCTTAACGGCAGTGTCCACGATGGATTTTGTAGATTTTGATGCTAGGCGATCAGGTCCAAATAAAGGTATGGCGGCCTTTGCTTCTGTCGCAAATAGTGGACCCAGAACCTTCTCTCGTTCAATTGGATCTTTGAAATCCATCACATGTAAGTAATCTTCTCCGACTACGAACTCTTAGCAAAAGTTTGGTTACGATACAAAGTGAGGACACTTACAGTGATGTGGAGGCTTCCAAGGAATCACATTTGCAAGCAGACCTGCGGTTGGTGCTGGCATGCCAATTATTTCGAAAGAGCCATTTGCTCTCAGTGCTACAACGCGTCCTGGGACTTCTGAAGTACCCATATTGACCCAATCAAACGATACGATTCTATCCTCATATTTTTGTTCGTGTTCTTTCTTATTAAAAGGCCACTTCAGATCGTGTGATCGCTTAACTTCTAATAGCTCTGGGCTCTCGCCAATGTCATTGAGAGAACCAGGTTCTACAAACTCTCTGCCAGTGTTAAAGACTTGAAGCTGGCCAGATCCCGAAAGAACCCCTAGGGTGCCACGCTGGTCACGGCAGTATCGCAACTGCCGGATGTAAGATGGCTTATCTGTGTCAATCGCACGATCTAATTTCAGAGAAGCACCCCAAGGCAGTTCTTCCGCATCAATAGACTCGAGATACATAGGTGAAGACGCAGCTCTACTTGCTACACGTTTGTCCCAGACCACGAGGCCAGGCTGATCCAGAGACGAAGAAGCAAAATAATTTGGATCCGCATAGTCGATTGAAATATTATTGTTGCACTTCGTTGGGAAAGTGATCACACCAGAATTCGGATCTGATAGATGTCAGCTTGGCTCTTTAAACTTGTATTGAGGAGAAGTTCAAACCTCTAAGATCATGTATTTTCACGTGCTGGTTCTTCACGCCAGTTACGAGTGTTTGCGGCTGGTCCTCGAAAAAGCGTATGCTCGTAATCGAGAAGCTGTACTCCAGCTTCTTGGGCTCTGCACCGGAGGATGGGACACCTGTCCATCCTGGCTGCTTCGGATCCCAACCAGCCAGTCGATGGTTAAGGTCCCAGATCTGTAAACAGGCGTCGTTACGAACTCTATCTAATCCGACCGCGAGCAGTCCGGTGGTATTGAACGCCACCGATTGGCAAGGTCTTGAAAGCTTTAATGATAATGTGTGAAATTGGTTTGAATCGTCGTCGACTCTAAGGAGATTGACATCTCCTCTGGATGTACCCATAGCCACCAAGCCTGGAATGGTCGGAGACCAATCATGTGCGCTAAGTGGAGGAAACTCGTTGTGCTTGGAGCTTTTTTGGTAGTCAAATCTTCCTGGCTGTGCATGTCCAGTGGCATGATACATTTGAACAATACGGTAGTTCAAGTTAATACACATGAACTCATCCCGCGTTGGGTTAGGCGACCAACGAATAATGCCATCATTCCGCTCCATGGCTTCAAGAAGTAATTTTCCAACCTTAGACTATTGCTTTACCTGAGAACCATTTGTTAGCTGCTTAAAGTGCGCAATCTTTAGTTAGCAGTCGCGCTCTGATGATCCTGCTGCCCTCCTATGATTGACTGCACAGCTGGAAGTACACCATGTTTGTTGGTTGCTCGAGGTGACAGGGCTTTGAAGGGGTAGTGAATTCACCAGCTTCCAGCAACCAAGGCTTCGTCCTATCCTTCCTCCCAGAAGAAGAATTGGAAACAATTACTCAAAAGGTGAATGAGGGACAGCCAAACACGAGTCTGGCTCGGATTTGCTGCTGTTGAATGCAATGATCGGTGTTAAGACAACTAGCCGAAGTGGCTAACTAAATGTGGAACAAGGCCTAACATGATCTCCCCTTTCATTTAAGCGAAAGTCTGAAATGATATTTATAAACCTCTAAAGTCATACTTTAAATCTTGTGCATTCCTACCAAAGTCTAGAATTCATCAAACAAACAAACTTGCTATGGTATGCATTCTTGTGCTGTTGAGTTTAGCCATCTATTACCTATCTATAGCATCTTGTGTCGTGGGAGAGAATTCTCGTAAGTACTGAGAACATAATCTACTTTCAAACTATTGGAAGAAACACTTGACTAGCTCTAATTGAGTTGAAAACTTGGTTTGAATATTAATTAATTCACTTACATAAGTTTGATGGTACGACTAATTACTGATATTTACAGGCTAAACCCAGGAACTACAACCAGCCGTAGGTTTATTTCAGCGGCCATTCACATTCTCAACCTTGCCAGTCAACGAGTTTAGCAATACCCTGGCGGTTTTGGGCCACAAGAATGACATTTTGGTCGCATAGTTTACAGTCGTTTCATTTCCAGCATTAATCCAAGTTCCTTTTATCTAACAGGCGTAATTCAAACCAAAGGTCATCGTTGGGACTCCCTTGAAGTCCTTTGGGACTGTGTAAGTAACGTTGTAGTAAAAGTGATTGTAGATGGCGTTTCCATAATAAGTCGTTGGTTGTAACTCCAGTCCGGGAGCAGAAACATTGACCTTCAAGCATGGGAGGTTGCTGAAGCCATCGACTAGGTTGCCCTTCAAGGCCCATTGTGGCGGAATACCACCAATCATCCACGTGAAGAGATCTGTACCAGTTTGGGTGGCATTAGGGTAGCTAACTGTGAGCGAGTTTTTCCCCACAGTAGAGCTGATGGTCGATGCAGTAGGAAACAAACTAAACCAGCCTCCATATGGAAATGGCTCGTGTGTCTTGTCTGATGCCCAATGAATGATAGCCGGAGTGAACTGCTTTCCCCGGTTGACAGTCTCAGCGAGACTTTCAGCACCAATCATCACCTCTTTCCCAATCCAAGCCTGGGCATTGCGAAGTACGCTAGTAGTCAAGTCTTCTCTGATCGTCTTATTTAGGAATCTTTCCCCTTGGAACGAACCACTCAAGCTGGCCTTTGTCTTCGCGGAGAGAGTATTGCTAACTGTAGACATCAAAAGGGCCAAAGATGGTCCTTGTGCCATATCATATCGAAGGTCGTCATTTCCATGGTTAGGAAGAGGAGCCTTGTTGTATCCAAACATTCCCCACCAGTACTGACCGATGATGGCGCTATGTGTTGGCATGTCTCTGGCATACGCTCTATCATAAGGTCCAGCCATGTTTCCAAGGTATGGATTGTAGTGGTCAGCAATGTCTGCCCAGAGCTCGCTCATCAAGAACGGAGCATGTTGAGTTAGCGTGGCAGTCTTTGGTCCGTATTTAATGGCTGAAGCTAGAGCATACGTGTCTTCTCCGTAATATGTTGGGCAATTGTATCTGGGAGATAAAATGTTAGTGATATATTCATTGAAAACTCGTTTTTTCTCGCACACCAAACCACAGCATCCAGTCGGCTGAACTTAGGGGCAGATAGTACATACTCGGTAAAAGTATTGCTTCCGTTGGCTGTAAATAGCTCAAAGACTTCATTTCCCATCTTGTTGGCAAAATCGATGAAGGTTTGGTTCTTCAGTCTATCACCAATCCAGCCGATGGTGTGAATTCCCATCAATTGCGGGTTTGTGTAGCCAACAATGAGGTTGTCACCTGCTGGGAATGTCCCATTGCGTCGCATCGCTCCAACAGCAGCATAGGATATGGAAGTCTCAATTTGCTTGACAAGATTCTTGTCTAGAAGGCTTTCAAACTCTGCCACAATCTGGACAAGGGTAGAGCCAATGAATTCTCTCCAATTTGGATCATATGTACCCTAAATCGAATAAGTATTGGTTATCTAAATAAAGATTCAGTTCTTACATAGACAGATGGTGGATATAATACACCTTCTGGGTTTGGGTTTGGCTCTAGAAGTCTGTCAGCATAGCTGTTTATTGAGAATCTGCGTGCATTTGCCTACCGTCTGGTGCGAGCTTGTAGGTTCCGTACCATGCTGAAGAGTATTCAGTGTTCATCTGTGTAGCAAGTCTATTTTTGTTATAAGTTGAGTTACTATAACAAAGGTGACTTTTCTTACACTGCTCTTATAGCTTTCTGTGCATTGGCAACATCATTGCCCTTGTTTCTGTATAACAGACCGGGAATATACCAAGCAGTGAAGCGAACCTCATGCGGGCCTGCATTTGGATCTATTCACGACAACCAAAAGAGTTAGTATATGTCTATAATGGTTATGAGGGCTTGAAGATGGCCATCAGAACTGTGCTAGTTCTTGAAATATGTCTTAATATACTCTATGTACATTTCCTTGGAACAACCAAGTATTTAGGACTTCTCAATATAGAAGATTTCGCTGTTGAGAATGTTATACTTACACCAAATGTAACCGTAACTTTCATCAAATCTAGAATCCCCGAGGGCCATCGATGTGTCGAAGTATTCTTGAGCATCTGTGCAACAATCAGCAATCGTATGTTTCTAGGATTTTGAATAGGATAATATGTACTTTGGGAAAGCTTAGCCTTGCTAGTAGTGGCAGTTACAGACGAGCAGCTTAAGGCTAAGACACAGCCGGAAATGAATGAATTGAGACGCATGACTACTTAAGACACCTGAAACTTTGTATCGAGTTGAGTAGTTCGGAACTGAAGAAGTGAAGGCCTGGCTATGGCTATCTATATAAGACTTCTGAAGGTACGTAGTTGGGACAAGCCTATCTCCCATCCTCACGCGACAATTCATGGCCACTCCGATATCCCCGCAACGCCGTAGAGATGCCCCGAGTTCTCCGTGTTCACCGTAGATGGTCTAAAATGGCAGCTAGCTAACAAACATGACCGGTGAGTAGTGGGATGAAATGAACGGACGGCAAATTACACCAGCTTCCTCCCATTCTTGGATCCCGACCTGGGCGGAAAATGAGGGGAAGCGGGGCGTCGATAGCTCGGCGGAGAACATAAACAAACCGGTGAAATTAGGACCACACTATAGATCATGAGAATATAGAGGAACCATGTGTAGATATGTACGGAAGTAAAGGACAGCTATCAGTCCTAAGCAACAAGTTGGAACATGTATGCAATCCTGAATATGTAGGTAAGCTTGAAAGGGTCAGATATCGACAACTGGTCTGAACGAGATAGTAGAACATAACCAAGCATGTCCTCAATATTTCACCTTAATTCTATCCCATCAGTTTATAGATAGGCAATAGCATATCACACGTCTATATAACTTCCGAGCTCAGACACCTGCTGACGTGCACAGCGTCGCCCTGAGTGTATTGGGAAGTCACTCAAGTCGAAGGATAAGGTATGCCTCTTCCCAATCGCTGAAATTCATTGGGAAAACAGCAGTTGATCCGAGTTCTTGGGGATTGTTCTATTGTTTTGATTTTGGTATCGGGACCAGCCACCATGGTAATGATCACGTTGCAATCTTGGGTAATTAAATAGTTATTGGTAGTGAACCCCAACTCTACCTGTGCGTCCCTTGGTGAAAGTCTCTAAACACTAATCATAGGCCAGGTGACAATTCGACGGCCCGTGACTATATCGGCACGTAATGACTAACAAATGAGCCAGAATGCGCTTCGTGATATTTTCATCAATTGGAATGTATGGAAGTTGACGGAGGTTGAGATGTCCGGTTTGCTTTGTTTAAAGACGACGGGCTAGATAGAGGCGGTTCTGACCATATGCTAGCGGCCGCTTATCCCGCCTAAAAGAAATCAAAAATACAAAAATCTGAAGCTGGCAGCACCTGTTTTAAAACTCAACCACTGTCTGCCGAGTGAAATTCCAAATCGACAGCATGGCACCAAAAAGGAAGCTTGAAGACTCTGAGCCCCAAGTGCCAGTCCACGAGTCCCGCCAGTTTCAGGTCCCTGGCAGCATCCCAAAGCCTTCAAAGAAGCCCCGCAGATTCGAGCCTCCAGCACCTAGAGTACAGATACATGCGTCGAGTGTAAATGCAATCAAAAAACGCATACGAGATGTCAGCAGGAGATTGGAGCGATCTGAGACCTTGCCCCCAAATGTGAGGGTAGAGGATGAGCGTGCACTGGCAGGTTATGAGCAGGAATTGGCTGCTGCTGAAGCGGAAAAGATTCGCCAAAAGATGATCACGAAGTACCATATGGTGCGGTTTTTTGGTAAGAAGCAACCTGGTTTTTTGGGTTCCGCAACTAATAGCCTTAGAACGGAAGAAGGCAGAGAGGCAATTAAAGAGACTTCGGAAACAACTACTCGAAGCCACAACCACCGAGGAGGTAGAGAAACTAAAGTCTCAGATGCATGTGGCTGAGGTGGACATCAACTATACGCAAAACTGTCCTCTCGGTGAAGTATATATCAGTCTCTATCCGTTAAAAGATGGAGATGAAGACGTTTCCAAGGATGAATCCTCTAGGCCAAAACCACCTATGTGGGCCGAGATAGAGAAACGTATGGAAGAAGGAACACTCAACCAACTTCGGAATCGAGTATCAACTGCTCCTATCGCCAAAAAGCCCAAGAAGCTAGAGAAACCCAAGGAGAGAGTGGTTAAACCTGCAAAGCCAAAACCAATTCCTGCTTCGATAGACACTACTGGCATGAACCGTAGGCAAAGACGGAAGCAGCTTGGAGTTACGGAGCCAGTCAAGACAAAGAATAAATCAATTGGATTTCAGAAAAATGCGGCTTTTGGTGCAGCAGAAGCCGCAAAGACTGGCTCGGGATATAGAAAAGAAGAAAACGAAGGAGAAGACGGTGGTGGTTTCTTTGAGGAATAAGGGACAACTACGGGAAGTGTTTGTTGCATCATCAGGAGTTTATAGATACCCCCAAAATGATAATTGGCTTCATGTGCAATGTCGCATAGAAATTCGCATGTGATGCAGAACTTCCCCAGAACCTGAAACCCTATTTTCTTTCTCTAGCTACTGTTTTGTATGGCACGGCAATTATTCAATTACCTTGAATTTTGAACCCTAGAAACCTAAAGGTAGGTGAAATTAACCCCACCACCCCCGCCTTTTGGTTGAATCATTGGTAACAAAGAGTACTATAAGATACCTTGTGAGTAGGATGCTAGTAGTAGTTCGTATCCTTTGTTTATTTCTTTCAACCCCGTACATTCCATTGCCAATATTGTTTTGGGGCCTTGGCAACAAGGCTGCACGACTTAAGGTCACAAAACTTGCAACTTCATTCACATTTCTCAATACACCTCAATAACACCGAGTACCCCACACGAATACAGCATATCTCTATAATTCAACTACGATTGAATTACCTGCTAGAGGCGGTACTTGGTAGCAGGTTAAAATGAACAACGCCCCAAGCTTCTCATACTCTAGCGGCCAGGGACAACACCCAAATAAGGGCCAGCATTCAGGACAAAACTCAAACGCAGCGCAGTATACACATCCAGTACATTACCCCAATCCTGGACAGTACTCCAATTCCGGACAGTATGCGAGCCCAGGACCATATGCCAGCCCTCAAGCACAATACTCTGCGTCGCAAGTCCAAAGTCCTCCTGCGGGACAAGCTTCTCCCGTAGGACATGTTCATCCTGTGGGACAGGAACCTCCTATGGTGGTTAGCCGGACATTTCAATCACTGGAAGACTTTATTAGAGAGCAGGATCAGTTAGATGCGGTCAGATCAGCGGAAATGAGAGCCAGAGCTGCTACAGCCCTTGCATATTCAAACCCAAACACCAAAAAGGTCAAGAAGGGGCCGCCACCCATTGATGCAGAGGTTGTGGCAGCTGAAGCTCGTGCTGTTGCTGAAATTGCGGCAACTAACTGGACTGGCCGACTCGGAGGTGTGCCCTTGTTGCTATTTCTATTATGCTGAATTGAGGCTGACAATTCTATAGAATATCGCGCTGCACACCCTACGGCCATATCCGTCAAGGGCTTAGAATATAATGAAGTAGGCACAAGCAGATTCCGATGCACCGTCACAATTCATGAAGCTCCCCATATTCAGTTCGGGCAGGATAATACTCTGTCTTTCGCTAAGAAGAAAGATGCGAAGCAATTCGCATCGAAAAAGGCCATCGATTGGTTAATTGCAAGTGGATTCATGCCTCCAGATGGTTCTGTTAGATGGCCAAAACCCACCCCTCTACCGCCCTCTAAGGTCATCGGCCCCAAGATTCCCTCCGCTGCCCAAAGCACAGTTACCAAGGGCAAAAATACTTTCACGGCGCAGATTCCACCTCTCGCTCACAGACTTGGCTTCTCCCCTCCTACCTACGAAATCAATCGTATTTCCGAAGAAGCACCCTTCTATAATGGACATGCTCATTGGCCAAATGACCCTCGAATCTCGGGCAAGGTTGGAGAGGTCACTAATGTTTATGGCCAGAAGAACGCTAAAGAGATGATTGCGCAAGAGGTATTCGCTTTTTTAACAGACATTGAGAGACAGAGAACCTCCAAAGACGAAGACAGAGATAAGGACGCTAAAGTTGAGAATACTGACGTCGACGAGCCTAAAGCTGAAGAACATAAAGATGAAGAACCTAAGGCTGAGGAACCTATCGCTCAGGAACCTAAAGCCGAGGAGTCTAATTCTGTGGAGCCCAAAAATGAAGAGCCCGAACCTATGGGTAACGAAGATGAAGACGCTAAGGCTAAGGATGAAGTTAACATCCATAACACTGGAGCTGAGACAATAGAAGTCAAAAAGCCTACAACATTGGAGCATACCACCGAAGAGCCTAGTACCGAGGATGAAGACCGTAAGCGAAAACGAAGTCTTAGCCAAGAAGATGAGGAAGAGAAATCTGGCAAGTCAGTAAAGCTAGGAATGCCAATTCGTGAAAGTTGAATCCGGTAATGTTGCATCACTTAGCCTCGATTCAGAGAAATGCGTAGGCTATGTGATGGCCACCTCCTCACAAGAAGCTCCTAGGATGTCATACAGTTTGGCTTGCTTTGACTCCAGAGGAGTTGAGCGAGGAGCTGCACGATACACCAAGGAGGTCTTAATCAAATCCTTTCTGGCATATCTCCAATATGTCATGCCAATAGAATTCCATATACTTAGTCTGATGGTCTAGGGTCTAGAGAAGTTCGGAGAGTACTGTATGCCGTAACGGGATCTTGGGGTTGATCTTATTTTACTCCAATCTAGCAGTAGGGCATGCATGCCATATCCGACATCTTTGGTCTCACTCAAAACATCTTCAGAGACGATGAAAGCGTTACTAATAAGAAACCGTTGTTCACAAAATTGCCATTTGAGGACAGTGTGATGCCCGGCGTTATATCTCTTTCTAAATTATAAATCTGCCTCGTTTTGCTCTGTGAGTTCTCCTTGTGAACCCCTCAACTTTCCTCTTCCGTTTCCCCTTCCCCTTCCACGCCCGCTACTAGTGGTCCGTCCGTTTGTCTCCTTTCCCCTTGGCGGTTTTCTATTCCTCTGGGCCTCGGGCAGGTCAGCAACTTGTACTCCTTCTTCCCATAGTACTCCAACGTTCTCCTTCCGGCCCACTACCTTCTGAAAGTACTTCATAGGTAAGACTCCATCCTGGGTTCCCTCGCTAAGCACAACCCTGTTCTCACTAATCCACCATAATAATCCATCTTCCAAGCTCTGCTTGATATCCACGTAGATCAACAGCTCGGCATCTTTCCTCATGCCGCTAATCACCCCTTCCTTATCTTCCGGGAGCCCGGTACTAAAGTGCATATGGTTCCTGGTCATCTTCTTCAAACCACCAGTTTCTATGATGGACTGCCAGAAAGCAAAATAAGTGCCATGGATAACAACCTCAGGGACATTTCCTGCGTCGATGTTTATGGGTGATAAATGGGAAGCAGAGTCTACGGCGATACTGTGGCCCTGGTTGGCACGGATGACCCAGTCGGAAGGATCTGTAGACGTGGGTGATGGGGGAGTAGTTAGTTTAGGATTCGCTTTCATGGAAAACCTCTGTTTGGCATTATCTGTTACAGCGGTTTGAATGTCTTCGAAGGTTACTTTTATGGATTTGAGACGATTCCATTGCATCTGTGATCTTGATAAGCCCATGTCGTCTAAAAGTTACTCTCTCTCTGTTGACCATTCAACCACGTGACTTCGCAAAGCATGAGATTGTATATCCTCATACTTTGAAGTGTAAACAAGGAACTAAGAGGGAGTTACCACTTGATCCAATCTTGCAAAGCCTTCCTTGTCAAGCTGCACCCCTTCCTCCTCAGCAGCATGTCTCAAAAGCTTCGAAAGCGCTTTCGAGACTTGAACCTCTCTCCCCTGTCCGCCGCCTCCTCCAGCCTTTCCGCCTCTTCCTCTTCGATTTGGTCTTTCTCCGCGGTCTGCCATATTCATAAGCTTTGAGATTGCAGGGTGCTCCGAGGCATCATCAAAGTCGGAGCCGGCCATGGTGTTCTTAAAATCGGAGATACCGCTCCGTATCGTTCTTGTTTGATGAATGCTGCCAGCTACGGGTACTAAAGTTGCTCTTGATACTAATTGAGAAAATCCTTTGTTCATAGTATGTTGTAGGGCAGAGCAGAAGATGGCGAATTAAATCTGTAAATGCTCTTTTGGGACGAGCTCGCTTAGCGAGGCGGCAGTGTTGAACGACATCTCAGATGGCCACGATCAGTCATACCGAGTTAGTCCCCACCGGCATCTGATCCGAGATTGATGTTGGCTACCTCGCTTCTACCGGTGGATTTATCTACGCTCATGGAAACTTAACCTATACTGAATTAAGCTAGAGTTTAGGAATAGCTTAGATTGTATATTGGCGTCGTCTAGCAGTGCTCGCACTCTGATACTGCCTTGTATGAGTGAGTGCTTTGTTATTTGCTCTTTTACATTAGACTATAAGATATGATCATACCATTGTGGTTTGTTAAAAAAACAATTTTGGTGGGAAAAAGTTTGTCATTGATAGTAGAAATGTCTAATTCCTCACGCTAGTGGCCCAAACAGATACTTTGCCGTACGAAATCAAAAGAATAGTATACAAACATTCTGACCTACTCGCCATCAAACAGCTGCGCCTAGTATCTCGGTCATGGGCAGCTGCAGGAATAGCTTCTTTGCTGCTTCCACGTTTCTCTATTTCTTCGTTTAGTGATATCCTTCGGCTGAAAGCCATTGGTTGCAACCCTCGAGTCTCTCAGCAGGCAGCTATAACCGTCAACACCCTTGTTTTACAGACGATAGGATGGGATGCGAAGCATTTTAGACATATCGTCAGTAACAGGCACGAAAGTCTCAATGTATATGAGGTAGGTAAAGATTTATGAATATGATCTAATCGTTTAAGGCATCGAAATCGTACCTAAGGACGATATTTATGTCACTGCCTATAAGCCATACTCAAACTGTAGTAGTCAGATAAGCACGCTGACTCTCAAATTTTAGGAGACGAATTATGTGCCCACTCAAGCTGAACAACCCGCTTTTGACGAGTTAGAAAAGATAATTGCGCAAATGGAAGCCGATACAGGCAGAAATGATTTCAGAAGCCACCAAGAAACATTAAAATCTGCTTTATCCATTCTACCTAGCCTCAGTAGCATCATCTTTGAGTGTCCGAATCCATTTCGACACCCCATCCTACGAAAATGCTGGGAAGAATATGACTATCAAGTCATTACTGGTCCAGTCGCGCAAGGTGCATATATTTTCAATATCTTATTGGCAGCTAAGGAATCTGGCCTGAAGATTCGCCACTTTACGCACGAGAGGCTTGTTGCACTCTACTTCTCGACAGATTTACCTTTAAGACTGATTGCGAACGGCCTCACGAGCGAGCTAGAATCATTAAGCTTGAATATTTTAGATTTCTATGGAAATTTTACTACCGTTGCACAAAGTGAATTGTTTCAGGAACTGTTGGTGGCATCTCCCAAGCTTCGCAAGCTCGATGTATCCTTTGAGGGATTTGCAACTGTCCCTGTGACCCTACTTCCCAAATTTCACTTTCCCTACCTGGAAAGCCTGTCTATTTTCGCCAACTGTATGGGAACAGCTTCTGAACAGGTTTTTGATTTCATTGCTCTACATACCGCAACACTTCGACAGCTTCAGATTTTTAGTCTTAAGTTCGAGGGTGGAGGTACTTTTCAAGGGTTTCTTGAGAGACTCCGTGGTGGACTTGGAGCTACGCTTGAGCGATTCCAAATCTGTGGAAGTATTATGGAGGGAGACAAAGAAATTTTTGTATTTCCTTACTATAACAAAGACTGGACGCCTTACAAAAACCCGAGAAATACCGTCGCAAAGGAGATTGAAGACTTTGTGCTGAATGACGGACCTTGGCCTGATTTATCGATGAATATGCCACCTTGGTAGACTTCAGGATGATCTACAGCGTTGTGATGAATAAGGGGTTTACTAAGATCGGCTTTTTCATTTCTTCTATTACACCACTGTTTCGTGTATCCAGTATTTCCATAGTGAATGATGACCGCTCAACCTCATCAATTAAGACACAACCCAGCCCGGTCAAAACTAATACCCTTAAGATGTGTACAGGAAAATTCAGGAATTTCAACAACGATGTAGAACGCGATCAAGCTATCTCCATAATGTTGCACCTACGTCTTGTGTAACAAGGAACTCTCCCTTTCGCCAACAATTTCAGCAGCATCTCTGCAATCTATCTTACCACTGAGTTTCTTCTTCACGACCATCAAGGATGGGCAGCAATGAAAAAAATTGGTAGCTTCTCTTTGATTGAGCGTGTCATCCTTAGTGCAGGGGCCATGCTAATCTTCTCTGTATCGTTTCAAATTGACCAAATGCCCGAAGGCGAGGAAAAGAAAAAGAAGAGATTCAGCAGGAGGGAGGAGGTCATTATATAGGCAAAAAGAAAACCCCCACCGACGCTAGGACCCTCGCTAATCACTTTCCCTCGTTCGTTGCCTGGTTAGCAAAATTTCCTAATCGGGAATTAGGGTGGTTAGGAAAAATGGACGCAATGATTCACGCGCGAGGCAACAGGGCAACACCAGACCGACCACGTTGAAATATTACCGTTTTAGGAAATAATCACACACCACGTACCGCAGGCTGGACTAAATACCTCAATTAGGGTGGCCGTGATCAACCTGCACATCTCCCTTTCCCTACATCTCCCCATAAATATTCACCTTCCCAACACATCACTTCTTCCTCTTTCTTTTTTTTCCTCTTCGGCTCGCTTTACCACACGACATAGATCAATTGTGGCATCTGTTCTATTCAGTTCCAACATCAGAAAGTTTGTTACCGACATTCAATTCACATTGCTTTTATAAACCCCAATTTTTGCCCCACTGTGAGGAAGGACGCGCCCTCCTCCGTCCGAGCTTTGCTTGTGCTTTCCGTTATACTGGCCTCCGAGTGATGCAGCCAACACATGTTTCTTCATTGGGATTCTCACTGGCAAATCATAAAATCAAAATCTTATAATGTAGATAACAGCACACTGTGTGTTTCTAGTCTCCTTTATTATATGCTGTCCAAATTTATACATCGTCCTAACTGTTATACATCCATCACTTCCGTCCATTGATCCCGTCCCAAAGCTCCATCACTTCAAACACCCCCAAAAAGTCAAACCCCATAAAATCAAGCTTCTCTCCTTATCTACTAGGTAGGCGAAATGCAACAGGCCATGTAGTCCTGTCTGAACAAGCAAGGACTCAAAATCAGAGCAATAGGTAATCAAACCTTATTTCGAAGAACTTTAACTCCTCTTATGCACCATCATCAACCGTCTTTTTTCGTTTCCTAGGTATTTCGTAATGCTGCATGCGTCTGTTGCCGTTTCAGATATGAAGACGTAAAAGCATCCATCAGGTCAAACAGGGGGGAAGTCCATTTCTATATAGAACACCCCTCCGCCGTATAACAAAACTCCAAAAGTATAGGTGTAAATACAAACTCTTTGAATTGAATATCGTTGGTAGCCGGTACCTCATGTATCTCTCGTGCGTCGTGTAAGACTTCCGGTCCGTCCTAATGCGAAACCTTGTCCGATAGATGATTTGCGCTGGGCGCGGTCTTCTGCTAATCGTGAGACTGTGCCGATGGTGTCTCTTTCTGGGGTTGCTCGATCTAGATATCTCCTGCCGCCGAGATTTGTGGATGCTGGAAGCGCCATCGATCCCGCATTCGTCAAGCTAGTAGAGGCAAAGTGCCTTCTGATTGGTAAAGACGATTGCGCTGTTGGCGAACGCTCCGGCAATGGTGGTTGCTGGGAAACATATTCTCGCGGAGAGTTTCTAATTCGGCCGATTTCCGTTGTGGCTCTCGAAGGCGCACGAAATCGGGAATCATCTTCCTCCTCGGGCTCTTCTGTTGCGCCGCGTCGACTGCGCAGTAGTAAAGAGGTTCGTCTTCCACCCACAGAACTTTGTGTTGGGGTACCAACCTCTGAAGGTGCATAGCGAGGACTAGGTAAGGTGCTGGTGGCAAGAAGGCTACTTCTCCTCGCCTCAAGGCGACTAAGAGCCCGTGGACTTGACTTGACTAGCGCAAGATCTGTTATGGCAGGTTTTCGTTGTGCTTCGGTAGATTGTAAAACCTCTGTATCTCTACTTCTAGGCCGGTCTCCATTTTGATTTGGCAAGGTTGGCTCGTTTCTTCCCTGTGTTAGTGCCAGACAGAGTTCTGTCAAGCTGCGGCACATGCTGTCTGCTTTCCTACGAACTTGGCGCTCTGACATTGAACCTGAACCGCCACCAATGGTAGATTGAGAACTCGATATCGGCCCGGGCTGACCTGACGATCCTACCATTGCAGCAATAGCGAGTGCATCTGCTGAAGTAGCCTCCAAAGCACTATAAACATCTTGGGGAAGTAAGGCTTTGGATTTGACAAGCGCAGCCCTCAAGAGAGGATGGGCATCATTTGATTGCGGTTCTGCCCCATTTGAATCGACAGGAGATATACTGTTTGCCCGGCCTCTTTTCGGAGAGGATGACATAGTAGTCACAGTAGTCGTGGCTGTTGGCGGGCGATCGTGGGAAGCTCGTGAGATTGCTGCTCCAGACGTTGGCGGAAGCTTGCCGGTCAACTCGAGTCTGTTTATACGTGATTTAAGATCCTCCAACTCGTCCCAGACAGTCGAAGGTGCAGTTGTAGATACACTAGACTCTGTTCCTTCTGTAGCACGTTGTGTCACTGGTGCTTCTTGAATGTTCTCGGCCGTCCGTGAAACAAGAGGGGACGAGTTATAGGTCCGAGGCGTCGAGTATGACAAGTTCGACTGCCGATAAGAATTTATTCGAGGGGACGTTAACGTTGGATCTGGAATAGAAGGCCGCCGTCCACCATATGAGCCTTGCGACTCGGTTGATGGCTCCTGGTTTGCTGATGCTCTCGGCGTAGCGGGTGTTGAAAGTGATGTACCTCCCTGGTAACGATTCCTGCTCATATCCAATGCTGTCGGAACCCTTTCCCTCGATGAAGTCTCCCTGGTAGACGGTCGGTAGGTCAGAGGTTGTGTCATTTGATCGTCACCGTATCGCGATGCTGTCGTGCTTTCCTGGTCAGATCCGCGGCGGCGCAGGGCCGAATTCTGGAATATGGCGTGGCTAGCTGGCAGAGATTGGCGACTATTAGCAGATGTTTGGGACTGTAGCAGGCGTTAGTTGAGAATACTATCACAGACGCGCAGATATATTGCCCTGGCACCCTAAGACGCGATGCTTACCCGTCTCACGATCCCCGATCGACTGTTTGCTGCAGATTCCTCTCTTGCGAGTTTGAGGAATAGATCCGAATCATCACTACTCTGCTCCTCCTGCTCTCGGTTCAATGGCCGTCGCGAATTGTAGCCATCTAGGCCGCGGACGGTATCATCTTGGTCCATAGCGGCGCGAGGAGATAGAGCATCTACACTCTTCCTGCTCGATTTAAAGCCCCGGATGGGGGGGATTGAGGGTGTAACAGGCTGCGACAGTGGTGATTCGAGTGGTTGCGATTTCCTGTCGTCGAGTGGACTCGTGGTGAGCACTGATTGTTCTGCGACCCAGTCTTCAGTCGGATTATTATTTTCGGTCTTAATGGTGGAGGCTTGAAAGTATTTCTGCGACCCATTCAGCATTGCTAGAGGTGGATATCTTCCTCTGCTGTCTCTCGCCGGGTCCTTCTTTGCTTTTTCTTTCGTTAAAATCGCTTGCGTGGTAGTGCTTGCATCTGGCGTGTTGCTGGCAATAATACGTGACTCGACAGGGCCAGTAGAGGTCACGGGTCGCTGTTTCGCTTGCACTGACGATTCGTCTTTCTTGAGCGAAACCTGCACAGCAGACTCGGAGTAGTTGCGGGCGTGGTCCTTTTTGTATATTACATGTTCACAATCAACGCTCTTCTGCTCAAGGTCTGAGGGAGAATATGGAGCAGTCTCAGAAGGCCAAAGCAAAGCCAGTCCCGGCAATGGCCCAGTGCCAGAGCCGGCGCCAGAGCCAGGTGCGTCAGATTGGTTAGCGTTGAGGTTCAGGTCAGCATGGCGGAACGACGGTAATTTCGACGCGTTGTTATCCAAGCGATGCGAATGGAGAGATACCGGAGGCTGCATGCTGAAGAGACATACAAGAACCCATTGAAGTTATTCCCAGTGGAAAGCCATGAGAGAAAGAGGGGTGGGGTGGAGGGAATGGTCACCAGTATCCAGGCCGTATATATAGACGCTTCAACTGGATAGCTTCTTGCGCTTGCACTACGATACTACCACAATAGAGAAATAGGGAATAGAAGTTGGGCCGATCTATGCATGGTTGTCCAATTCCTCCCACTGTTACTGCACACCATGAGGGGATTTATGGGCTCCACGGGTTCTCTCTGCAGGCAAATAGCCGTGCACTCGGGACTTTACCAAAGTTTAATAAGTCTTAGGGACAGTTCAAATCAAAACATTTCGACTTTTCTTTCCAATTGAAAGCCTTGTGTGCTGCAAGTAGAGTACCACTTTCACAGACGGCAGATTCGCACCAACATATCGAATGCCACGCCGCATGCATGGGACGCGAGCCAGACGGAGGTATGGCCTTGCACGGACGATGGATTTCCCAAAGCGTGCATTCCAAGTGATCCTCACGGTGTAGAAAGTGGCCAGGTTTGCTTCAAGTCTACCTTACTAGGTACTCAGGTTCTAGTGCTCGTTGCACTTATTGAGCTCGAATGTTTCGTAGAAGCTTTTGTTCCTTCACTAACACGTTGAGAAGCTGGGACGGGAAGTGACAGGAATAGGGGTAAGATAAAATGCAGTGCATAGCAAGGGACAGACGTACTATAGTAATTTGATCATCCACTAGGATCGAGTATGCAGGAACCCTACCATAATCCAATAGTACCTGATGAACCAAATTGCGCAGAGCTTTAATTTTGCTTTGTTTATACGCACGTTGGAATATCTCGTGTGATTTGACCCTTGAAGATGTCAGGAACTCAGGTTGACGGTATTCCTTCTCGACAACTCTGTGGCCTTACAATCATCCAGTGGATGGTCCTTCAACAATCCCACAGATCATCACATGATACTAGAGTTCTAATTCATTGGCTTTCCAGTTGTCGCTCTTGCCCTGAAGGAGTCGAGCATCTTTGTTCTGCCAGTTGCGGAGTTATCCACATAGTTCCTTGTGTACCTACATATAGCTACAGCACTTTGCGGGACTACTGCAACCATAAAACATCCTCGAAATGGCGTGCAGTAGGTGTTGATTAGTTACTAGATCGAGCCTTCACGACAGTAAGGTTCTAGCTATGGTGCCATTTTGGAGAAGGTCAAGAAGTCTTTCTTCCCACTATTTCTCATCTACAGCAGTGAACATTTCGTGAGCGAGTAGAGGAAAACGCGGAGAGTAACAGACGGTTAGATGTGCTTGGCGTATGTGTTTGACATGTTGCCAATCCTTGTAAGATAGACTCATGCTAGAAACGTTGAGTCGATATGTCCAAGCGTACCGGGGAGGTTGGAGTTGGGAGTTGGAGTTGGAGTAGGGACCAATCCGCGAAAGAATCCACCACCGCACCACAGCTAGGTTCTCCCCTCCTCGAATACGCCCTCCTTTGTCCAGTCGCTCGTTGCCCGTTATGGCGTTCTCCATGCTGGAATATTGTTATCGTCATTGTACAAACTGTGCGCACGAGTCTCCGTAGTTTAGGTGTGCGGGGTGAAGCAAACAGGTAGGCATGGAGACGAGGACGAAATCGGTGAACGAGACAGCCAAGTGGCCAGGTGAAATAACATGTTCCTGTTCTACTACACCACATAGTGTATTTCCTTTTTTCCCATCACATCGGGATCGGTCCGGGCGTCTGTTTCAAGTCCTCAGCTCAGGGGGAGCGAAGCTCGGGGGGTGTATGGCTCGATGGGATGGACTATGGATACGCTATTGGCAAGTCGGGTAGGGGAAGACAGGATGGATATTCGCGTAGCTTGCTATCCGCCGACTATTCGCTTGCTGCTCCAAGGAGAAACTTGTTCACGTATGCCATACACTACCTGGGTAGGATGTACTTCTCCTTCACAGTGGGGTCCTGGACAGATACTAACTACTATAACTTAGTTCCACGGGAATAGCGCTGGAGCCCCAGGGAGACTCACTAATAAAGACACTGACTGGACTGGCATCCTCGTCGGCTGTAGGCTCAGGCTCAGGCACAGGCACAGGCACAGGCACAGTACGGAGCAGTATCCATACCGACGGTCTTTCGAAATTCTCAAAAGTCCCTCCATCATCTCTTCCTTCGCTTTACTCTTTGTATAACAGTATCTTCGCTGCTTCGATTGACGGTGGCCAGTTCGGCAATGCGTCCTTAGCAACAATCTGTATCTGCCAATTGGCGACTCCCTTTCAGTCGTCCGCCGCGCTCACGCAGACAGACCCTTTGCGCCCCTGCAACTCCATTGCAGATTCTATACTTTTGTCTCACACACAAGAGGCAACACAAGAACGAGCCGATAGATAGCAAAGCGGTTGATTGTTTGCTGGCTCTTGGGATACGTCGAGATTCTGTGTGCGCAATTGTTCAATCTATTCGACAAACCCCTACAGTACAGTACAGCACAGTACAAGGACACTCTCCAAGAGATCGCACAACTCTCCCATTTTCACCAGCAATCACCTCCCTTCTGGCTATCTACCTTTGTTACCAGTAGCTACTCGAGGCAGCTCTACGCGCGCACAAAGCCGGTCGTGCTCTTTCTCGCCCTTTTGCCTTTGTCGCTGCCGGGAAGCGTCCATTGCACCTGAGATCGAACAATCCGAACCAACTCGGTACGACCAGCAGCAAAGCAGCTGATTTGACCACTTTGCCTCCCGAGCTTTCTGGCATTAGAGCATTACTGCGGAGGACCCGTTGTTGGCGGTCTGGTAAGGGCTATTTTCTCCCTCCCTGCTCCTCATTCGCTCCTCTTCCTCCTCGACGCGCCCACACATTCGGTGCTGTCTATTTTTGGACCGCCCGTCAAAACGGCTTCCTGTCATTGGCGAGCTGACCCTCCTTTGCTTAGGAGCCAACATTATTGCATCGCCAACATATTCTATGGTGCACGACTTCTCTTCCCTTTCATCGATCTCGAACTTCGAGTTCAGTCTCTTGTGACTTCGACCACCCCCGTGCGGCCACCGTGCTGTTTGTCCGATTCCACAGGCGAATAGGCACAGCTAAGGCGTCTTGCAACCCTGCCGGTCCAGAATAGCTGCGCCAGGTCTCGCCTCCGCTTCCCTGCGGTTGTCATTTAGGTTGACTGTCGAGGCTGCTCTTCTCAGCATCCTTCGTGGCGGTGATTGCTCTCTCCGTTCTCTCGGCAGAACAGTTGTGAACCCTGAGACATCTGAATCGCTTCATTCCTGCGATCTTGTTCGCTCAATCAGACCATCAGTACGCGCTGCTTGGGAAATTATTGCGGCGCTAAACACGAGGTCTGCCTCAACTCGACCTACTCCGAAGCGCCGCATAGACTCTGGTAAATACTAGCCTTTCCTAACTGTCGTTCTTCCCATTTACTAGGCTTTTGGAGGCATCACTATTGAGAGACGAGTTCTGCGCAAATTGTTTGTTCAGCCAAACTGTGAACCACTACTTGTCTCACTCAATAGCGACGATGCGTCTTGTAGCCTTCTTCATTTCTCCATCTACGACTTTCGAGTAACAATTATGCCTTCACTTCCATGTCTTGAAAATGCTAATAACCATTCTTTAAAGAGAGCCTTCACTTTAGTCGCCACATCGATCCCTCCTTCCCCCGAACGAAAGACTGTTTCGAAAACAGTCGAGGTCGCCGAAGGATCTTCAAGACAACGGATTGATAAGAATCCGACTCGAAATCGACGACCGAAAGGCCGGTCGTTATCTGGCTCGAAAAAGACCATGCCGTCAACTGCTGGTCCACGCATTTATGAAAACCAAATACCTTCTTTCATGTCCGTGTATGATATGGACTCGAGAACAATAGAAAGTCCGGGAGTGGATCCTCCCTCCAAAATAGCTGCTCCAACATACGTTAAACAACAACAAATTGGCGCCCCTGAACAGAAAGAAAACATCCCTTTAGACGCACAGCTACACTCACATCAACACCACGAAAGCACGTCCACACAAGCGTCTGATTCAACAGACTCTTCACCTACTACAACAATATCGACAGTTGATTCCTCCTCATTGTCGGATCCTTCACCAAGCTCATCTCCAGAATCGCCTATAACGCTCGTTCCACTCTCTTCATTTTCAGGGTCATCTTTCGGTCTAGATAATTTCCAAAGTTTAAAGATGGCCGACACTGCTCCTATACGGTTACAGCTCAACGACGAGAGGCCTATGACATCGCCGGGGCCGCGTAAAACTAAGAATTTGAAGAGCTTAGCCCTTAACCTCAATACAGGCGCTGAAACCTTTCAGACCTCGGAACCTTCTTCGCCGTCATTTATCAAGCCACCTCCGCTAAAGGGTAGGCGGAAACCCAGTCTACTCAGCTTGAACACCGGTGCTGCAAACCCACAGCCCGCAGCGATAGGTGGTCTCGCATCCCCGGGAATACCGCCCCTATCCATGCTACAAAGGAGGGGCCTGAAGCACTCTATTTCATCACCGCAAATGTTGACCACACCCGGATTTGGGCCCGCTGGCGGTATGTCTTTTGGAGATAGGAACCCGTCTCGATTTCTTGGACTCCCTCGATTAAACAACTCGAATTTGGGAGCCAATACATTTACTATTGACGAGGATGGATATGAGCCGAGCACAGGACCTCAAATGGCCACCAGAATTCCAGGAATGTCTGTTGGTGGAGATTCCTTTGATAGGCCACATTCTGGGGAGGATGCGAAATCACCCTCATATCCAGAGGGACCAATACTGATGCACGAACCAAGTGTGCATCTTTACCTCGAGCCGAAGCTGGAAGAAGCAAGGAAGTTTGATGTGATTATCAACGTTGCGAGAGAAGTCAAGAATCCATTCAAGGAGCTGGAAGCGCAAGAACCCAAGCAAACGCCGTCAACTGCTTCCTCGGACTCAAAGACAATAATACCGGAGCCAAATACTGCGGCAACAATAATGTCATTTCAGACAGCGTTTGAATTTCAGCCCTCTGGATCTACAGAATCATCGCCTACAACACCCAAGCCAGTATCTGATACGAAGACACCCGAATACATCCACGTGCCATGGGACCATAACACAGACGTGAAAGACGAACTGTGGGATCTATGTCAGACTATAGAGGCTCGAGTTAAGGAGGGAAAAAGGGTTCTTGTACATTGTCAGCAAGGTGCTAGTCGTTCTGCAACTCTGATAATAGCCTACGGGATGTACATCAACCAGGACCTAAGTGCAAATGAGGCATACTCACAGGCTCAGGCCAAGTCACGCTGGGTGAACCCAAACATGTCGCTACTGTTTTCATTAAACGATTTCAAGAAGTTGATCGAAAAGAAAAAGGTGGAGAAGGTGGTATGGAAAACTCAAGGGAAACATCGCCCAACATTATCTGCCGACGAAACTCTTGACCCTCCAACACCGAATCGTGCGCGTGGAAACTCCACTCCAAGTACAACTACTAGGGATAAATTAATGAGCAACACGGATGATAAGCAAAGTGCATCTGTTAGTGATACGACTATACGGCGGTTAGCAGATTTTGATTTCGGCTTTAGTGAATCATCTCCATCCCCCGAGCAGAAGAAGGCCGAGAACCAACCTCCCCCGCCACCCGTCGAGTTTTTTCATCCAGTTGAACCTCTTCAGCCCAGTAACACGGACTGGGAAGATCTCATGTCTCCAAGAGTTGCCGAAATGACCGACAACCCCCTGGAACGAACTTTCACCCGTAATTTTTCTTCGAAGTCAGCCGATGAGACTGCTACTTCTACCTCTACACCTGCACTCTTTTCACCACGAGTACAGGAGTATCCTCGATCTTCCTTCTTCGCCACCTTACATGCGCCTCTAGCGGTCACTGAGGATCCACGGTCTCCACCAACAAAAGGCGAAGCTCCTATCACCCGATCCATTGATGATTTCTTATGAAACAATCTTTCAGATAAAGAAATCCATTGATACGGATTTTATAGCACGATATATTCACCAACAGTCATTGATTGATCTCTTATACATATTAGCATATACCACGCACCTACACGATTTTTTTTCCTAATCAGAGTTTCCACGGCGTTCAAGAGAAGCAAAGCACCGCAGTTCATGAAAGGATATGAAGGCGGGCATGTGAAATGGGTGCGACATGATTGAAAGGCATGGAGTTGCATAGCGTGTATCCTGGCAGGTTCGATATGATCACGAATCATCGAATCGAGGCCTTGTAAAATGTAATGAATAACCTGAGGATGAAGTAGTAGACTTCATGATATATGAAATACCCGGACTTGATGTGCTATTCTTTGCTATGCGTTCCGTGATACTTCAGATGTGAAAAAATGGGTGGGAGCAACACATTAGTAATAACATGCATCTTGCCTTTCGCTCACTCATGGTTCGACTTTGTGACTTCTCTACTCTGTACTTTGTGATATCTCGGTCTGACTGTTTAGCCAAAGAAAATTCGGTTCGCTTAAGCCCCTTTTCCAAACCGTAGCCGACCGACAAATGCCTGAAAAAAAGACACGTGTAAATACGGCGTGGCCGAACAGGAGCTACAGCAACATGGCTCTTTTCTTTTGCTCTGTGTTGTATTTATCTGCAGGCAAAGCAGGTCCAGAGATAGGAATATGATTACTCCACGCGGAGGCAGGTAGGTTCCGTGTGATCAAAAGAAAAAAAAACGAACTAGGGAGGGAGAATTGTAGGAGGAGGTTCAAAATAAGAGAGGGTGGATGTTGCGGTGGATGTGTGCTGCATAAAGGGTGTTACTTGAAGAACCGGTAGACTTGGAGGACTCATCATTCCTGGATACCGAGACATGAGAGTTCTTAAGAGGGGGAGGGGATGAGGGAGACAAGGAAGGACTATATACCCTATTGTTGAAGTAGTGCTTACTTGACATGATCTATGCTGGCGTGCGCGTAAGGGGCAGTAGGAGCTTTAATTTAGGAACGCAAAGCTGAGCAGAATATGGAGTTAGGGTAAAGTGTAATACTGCCGAGACTTTTCCAAAAGAGAAGGACAACGTGACCTACGCTCCCAAATAGAGAGTTGGATTGTATAAGAAATCTTATCTCATTTCATGTTTAAACTCCATCCATGCCCACGAAAACGCCCCTGTATGCTATCAAATCAAACCACTCCCCTTTGCTTCTCGCTATTTACAGCTCCTTCTTGCTCTCTGGAGCAGAACCCTTGGACTTCTCCTTCGCCGCCTTCTCCATCCTGGTAATGATACCTTCGGCACCAATACCACCAAAAACAAGTCCTACACCAGCCCATTGCTTGAGGCCAAGTGAGTGCCCGAACCAGACCACAGAAAGAATCATAGTTAGCATCTTGCGGGTGACTGTTACGGTGACTAGCAATAGCGATGAGAATGTAGAGAGTGTGTAGACTGCTTACTATTAGTCTTTTGTTCCCATATTGGTGAGTGGGATTGGAGCAAGGCTGGGTAAGTTACTTACAGATGAAAACTTGACCAACAGCGCCGCAAAGCGAGAAACCAACAACATCATACCAAACACTTGGATGACGTTTCATAAATCCCAAAGCAGCAGCGAATTCACCGCCACCTCCAGATGCAAGATCCATACCTAGATACTCTCCGATGCCTGTGTGGACCAGGTATGGAGATAGAGCCAGGTAGGTAAATGTGAGAAGTGTCATGAGGAGGTTGTTGGCGCACATCATCTGGGGACCCTTGTAGGTTTTGTTTTTTTGGAAGATGTGGTCTTGCGTTGTGTTGGTGAGACCGTCAAATAACAAGTTAACACCTAGGAGGAGTAGTCCCCACGAGACATTTCTGTCTGGGTTGGCATGGGCTTTAGATGGCTTTGAGTGAGCTTTTGCAGAACCGGCATGGAGGGTAAACACGGCTACTCCAGAAGTGACAGCCAGAACAACCAGGTACTTGTATAGAGGATAACGTCTTTGGAACAGTGTAATGTGCAAGAACATGACTGGCAGAAGCTTGCAGGACTTGGCTAAGATGAAAGTGATATAGTCGATGTGAGCTAATGAGGCATAACCAAAAGGAGATGCCAGAGAAGAGGTAATAGCGACTAGTATCAGAGGTATAACAATTCCACGATTTGGGAAAATAGGTGCAGTCTTTGCTCCCGCCGGAGTATCAAATCTAAGGTATAGGTATCCGCTTAAAGCTGCGAAGAGCGATTGAACGGTGTTGAGGAAGACTGGGAACTTGAATTTCTCGGGAGAGCTTGCAGATCCATATGGGGTGGTCGTCAATCGCTCTTGGAGGATTGCCCATGTCAAACTACAAAATTTATCAGCGATTGTTATATTCCTAGTGGTTTGAAACTTACAATGATCCATATATACCTCCAACAGCTACAAAGAATTGGAAAGCGCCAGCTTCCTTTCGAGACTCTGGAACCATACTCTTCAGCACATCCTCAGCATGTGTATGATCTGCCGCATTTCCGTTAAGAGCTTTATCTAAAATTTGTGTGCTGCGACTTGGAGTTCCATTCCTGTCCGCCTTGCTTGTGTATTCAGATGACGGTTCCCGCCTTAGAGGCGTAGCTTGTTTGGTTCGAGCCATGATAAATATAAAATAAAATCCAGGTTAGTTTAGAAAGCCAAAGTCAAAACGAGTAGATTTGGGACAATTTCCAAGGAAAGAAAAGGAAGATGATGAATTGGCTAGTTTACCAAAATATGTCAGTACCTGACAATCTGGCTTTCTGGGGTTAGCCGTGTCGGCTCTGATTGGTTGGCACAAAATAGTCAGAATTGGGGAAGGCTGAGACGCATTGAAGTGGGATTACATTCAACTTCAACCCTTGAACCCCCTTTCTATCGCACCCATTGCTCTCAATTCTTTAAATCACATTCGGCAGGAAATACAGCAGTATCTTTTGCCCCCATCACCAGAGATATAAACCCTCTTCCCAAGTCTACAGTACACAATCTTATATTCTGCAAACAACTACCCCTCCCCCGCTAAGCTCTATCTCCAGCACAGCGACAATGTCTGGAGCCAATGCCCCTGAAATCACTGCTGCTTACGATGCCGTCCGCTCCGACAAAGACGAGACCAACTGGCTCATAATATCCTACGCCTCCGCTGTTGGCGATAAACTCGTCCTCTCCGGCACGGGCACCGGGGGCCTCCCTGAACTAGCTACCAAACTCGACGACTCGCAAGCCCAATACGCTTATGTGCGTGTAGAATACGCAAACGATACGGAAAGCAAAAGGGTGAAGTTTGTGTTGGTGATCTGGATTGGGGAGTACACAAAGGTCATGCGGAAGGCAAGGGTAAGTATCGAGAGCGGCGGTGTGAAGCAGGCGCTGGGTCATCACAGTATTCAGGTTGATGCGAGGGACAGGGGGGATTTGGAAGAAAAGGAGATTGTGGTTAGGCTGAGAAAAGCAGGTGGTGCGGACTATAATGGGGGAAGAGGATAGGTGTACAAATGTATGATTTGCATATTGTAAAAATGTCAAATAGATTATATATATACTAGCCTAGCTATCGATTGAGAAATCGGTGCTGAGTGGCGCGAGAGAGTACGCCAAAGCTGTAGACGACTCTTAACGTCGTAAATACATGAGAATGAGATACAAAGTGCTCCATTTCTTCCTAAAGTTAAGTTGCTTGACACCAAAGGGCTTCGCACAGTATACGTGATCCTTCAACCACAATACCACTGATGTTATAGAGCCGATTTGGTTTCGAAATTCATCGCTACAAGAGAGGAATTTCTAGCAAATAATGCAAGTTAGTGGAATGGAATCACGAGAAAAAGTAGCATCATTGATAAAAATCACATGGACAAATTCTTTAGTTATCTTGTATCTCATCAAATTCCACCTAGTCTAGACTAAATGGTTCTCTACACATCTCGAAAGATCTAGAAACTACTCAAAGAGGTAAGCATGACTATCTAGGACCGATAGTCGATGAGCGGAGTGTTGCTGTGTAGAGATGGAAGAGAGGGATTTAGTCTTGTGTTTCGAAGAGGTGCAATGATCTGGGCAGAGTTGTGATTCGGGATTTTTGAAGAATTATCTGAGTCATAGACGCATGATGAGATTAGGACGGTTCTCGTGGGTTCGGAAGGACGGTCGGTGGGCAGAGAGTCGAGACAGTAGGTCGGTATCTCGAGTGTCGAGTATCAAGGCGAATGCGAGGATGACGACTGATGGAGCGGCACAAGCCGCAACCAACATGCAGGTATGACCGTAAATTCGTAAAATTCCGCGCCGTAACAAAAAAGGAGAGTTAAAAACCCAATAGAGGCAAGAAGAGCTTTTGCAGAAAAGAAGTTGACTATTAGTGGAGAATCGTTGCCGGATGTCCAGTTCCGTCGCAAAAATAAGCCTCGCGGCAAGTCAAATCTGGAATTCCTAGATAAAGCTTGCTCGCATGAAATGAAATGTGAAGCGGACCATTACAGTCAAGCTCTACTCCTGAGAGTTAGTGCGGCGCATCTTCTCAGCCTCAAGATTCTCGTAGAGCATGAATAATGCCTTCTCGTTGGCCTCGGCACTACCGACAATGGTGAACATGCGTTCTCCAGTATCATCATGGGGTGCTACAAGTCATTAGTATCCTTTGTGAGAAACTTTTCTCATGGAAACTTACCTTTGGCAATTGAGATACGAGCCCCAGAGTCTTGGCGGATCTGACTGATCTTTGCTCCTGCACGGCCAATGATACAACCAACCATGTCTGAAGGAATGCTGATGTTTTGAGTTTGGAGCTCGTTTCCATCCTGATCATGGGTAGGAGGTCCACGTTGGGCGGCATCAGAATCTGAGCGGCGGTTGTTATATCGGGGGGCGCCCTCGCTGAAATCAGCTCCGTTGCCAGTTCGCGTAACTCTTGGGTTGTTGTATTCGCGTTGACCACCACCTTGGCCGCCCGCTCCTGGAGCACCTGCACCAGATTGAGTGCGAACGACAGGATTGTAAAGCACAGTGCCGGTTCCACGTTGCCAATCATCAATAAGGCACTTGCAAATCTCCCAAACAGCCTTCTGGATGCCTTCTGGCACACCTTGAACCTCTACGATACGCTCGGTTGACTGGGGTAGCATCTCCTTCTGTGCTACCATTCGTACTCCAGATACATCTTGGATGTGCTTGATCTTAAGGCCTTGTCTACCAATAATCGTACCCATCTGGTTGTGAGAAATCAACAACTTGATAGCTAGATTCACAAGGTTAGCTAACGGTCAGACATTCAAGCGCTTTTGAGCTTACCATGTGTACCGTTGTTGGTTGCAACCCCGCCCATTCCTAGTTGTGGGGCGCCTTCCAAAAGAGCTCGGGCAACAATGGCATAAGCCTTAGAGATAGCTTCGCAGCCACCAGCAATTGTAAGAACACGATCATGTACACCTTGAACAACCTTGCTAACACCGGCCTTGACACCGGTTTCATCACGAAGGTCTGCAACATTCTTGCCTGCCTTGCCAATAATTACACCAGCTTCCTTTGATGAAACGATGGCACGGAGAGTGAGCTGAGACTCGGCATACTCCTCATCGGTCTTTGGGAGAGGCAGGCCATCCGGCCCAAGTGCCTCATCGTTGGCATTGAGGTTGTTGATTCCGTCAGTGATCTCGTCAGTGACGTCGCGGGTTTCTTGTGGAGAAGACATGGTGCTGAGATGTTGATAAGGGAAGAAAGGATTCAGAGCAGTCCTAGGAAGTGTCAGTGTTTGCGCATAGACATTTGTGCTTTCTTCGTGAGCTGCCTGGAGCTTATAGTAGTTCTGATCAGAGTGAAATGGAGATTGACCACACTCTGGAAGCAAGTGAAAGACTTTCAAAAGAAAGGAGAAGTCCAACCAGTATAGATGGGCTACATACCAGGTCTGAGAGATTGTGAGTGAGGAAAGAGGGTTCGGCGGGGTAGGTTCAAGCGAGGAAAAGGTGTTTGATGGCGAGAAGGCGGGGGGATTCTAAGTATCCGAAGGATTTGAAGAAGAAGTTGTGGGAGAGGAGAGGGCGAAAGAGGGTGGAGTGAAGTAGGAGGTGGTTGAGGTGAGTTCAGGAACAGGGTAGTTGTATTGTGGTGCCAGTGAATCTGAGATGGAGGAAAAAATTGAGGGAGGCAAGCTCTGGGGCTAGCAACGCAAATGTGGGGTGGTTCCCTCCTCTTCCCGCTTGCACCTTCACAAACCGACTACAAGGGTTTTTGCCCCAAAACCCAACTGTTGCTGCCAACCAGCCGGGAACCGCTCTTCCAGTTTCCCATACATATTTCACGGTATATATTACATGACTCTGCCTAATACGTTGCAGGCAATATTGTGTCATGAGTATCAGATTTGCTAATTGGATTGTTCTAGTAATTCTACCTCGTACAAAGAAAAAGGAAACGCTTAAAGTTACCACGGGGTCACGTGCAGAGGCAACCACCTTCCCAGCCATTTCATTTAGTGTGGCTTTCTCGAGTTCACCTACAGCGCTGGTTTGCCAGTTGTTGTTTGTCGTTCTCGCACTTGCATGAACTCTGGTGGAACTATGCGTTTAGGTAAACGTGCATCCGACATGTGGTGAGAGGGAATTTCCTCTCTTCTGCACTCCTATTCGCCATATATACCCATCATTTCTCCACAACTCAGCAAATCAGAAAATGCAGATTGGAGAATTGCAGAGCTGCAGAGCTGCAGATTTGCTCCAGATGAGGGGTAATCGCTTACTAGACCATCCAGAAATACTGATCTGGATCCTCGGGAATGCGTGCAAGACGGACACGTTTAGACGGTTAGATGCAGAGTCTAGATATTTGTGGGTCTCCAGTGAAGTTCACTTCTCAGCAGGCAGAGCTGCGACCGCGAAAGCAGAGATATTTGGAAACATATCAATAGGTATTACTCGACACCTTTTTGCGATGTTTAGTCTATCCTCCACGATTCATGCTAGCGTTTCACAACAGTACCCAAAGAACAGTCAACCGATAGGTACTGAGCTGTCACTTCAGTGGATTTGTATAAGAACACCCATGGGGAAATAACACTGTGCTTCTCCTCACTCGAAAATATCTCTAGGGTTGGACGATTGTAGTTTCTCTAAGCTGGGGTCTGAGATCCAGCTCGGTATCCGGGCTCTACGTCCCATAGTTTTCATTACTTTAACTTCGACCTGGATGACTTCAAAAAGGTCATCCGTCTTTTCCCTTGTATTTCAAAGTTAGAGAGCATGCATTCTTCCCCAATCACTTTTTTCTAGTCACACAATTGATAGATCAAAATCACGTGCCAAGAGGTTGCCTACGAAGTATTCAAGCCTAGATAGTATCTACGAGGCAGAAATTGCATTGGCTAAAGACTAGCTAGTGGGTATTATTTTACAATCCTCAAATCACATGTTGTGCCTCGGAGGAGTTTGCCAGTTCATACCATTATAGTACTATACCCATTTCAAGCAAGCTCATTCATATACAAACTGAGCAAGAAGCCAAAAATTAGCCATACACTAAAGTAATCTGAATATATATATGTGCATTATCACCAGCCATCAACTCTCACCGTCATCATCTAGCACCTTTTCACACGAGAAATTTCAACTCAAAAACTATAGCACACGTTTCACCACCAGTGCGATCTCGAAAGCACTTTTGACGCCTAGCAAAGCTCAGGTCAAACCACATCAAGCAAGAACAACCTAAAGTCTTCATACTGAGATCTAACTCCTTGTTCAGAACATCAGGATGTCGCATAACCCAACGCTCCTCGGCTTGCAAGCCTCGCTTCAACGCCTCGAGGACAACATCAAGGCTGCCCGTGATTCAGTCAACCTCGAAGTTCAACGGATCCGAGCCTGTCAGAACCACCGTGTGTTTTATCGCCAGCAACTCGCTCGTTGCAAGCAGCAACACATTGAACTAATCGCTGAAAGCTGCTTCTTAGGTCAGTTCATCTGTATGAACGGTGATGAGATCCGTGCTGTGGAGCAGAGGATGATCGATCTTGAAAGAAGCTTGAGATTGGAAAGGAGAAATGAGAGAGTTGCTGACAGAAAAATCGGTAGTATCCAGCAGGAAATTTTGGATTTGCAGGACGAGTATACTACGATCAAGGAGACGATCGATTCGCTCCAGAGAGCTGAAACTGTCACTGGCTCGCTAGAGCTTGATATTATGCATAGTGTCACTGTAGAAGATATGATGGAGCTGGATGATTTCATGGAGTGTGAGTGCGAGGATATGGATGAGTCTGTCTTGGATAAGGAGATTGATTACAAGATTCTGGGAATGGCAAATTGAGTTTTTGGTTGGAAAATAGATCAGGTTGAGGGTGTATACTGTACATTGGATGAACATTGATGAGGTGGAACTTGGGACACTTGTACCGACAATCCGATGTTAATGATCTTCCACCGCGTTTTTCTGAAGGTGACATATGTCGTAGTTTCGTCGAGGTAAGGAATCGTGTCTCTTTTCTCCTAGCCACATCAACCTATTCTCGTTACATATTATCCCTATCCAGGAAAACTGGCATTTCATCCTACCTTTCTAGGATCTTTGCCTGAATCCGCAAAGATGAATAGGCTTATATCTCGGTCAGCAAAAGTTCACACATCCTCTTCAATGCTTTTTCTGTCAAGATGATTTGAATGTTATGACTTGTCATAGAAGAAAGAAAATCGAGGTGTCTTATCGGAGGATATTTGTACGAACTAGGCATTATACAGCATCAAGAGTAAAGTTAAGATAGAGGTATGTAATTCAATCTTTGATTTATTTATCTTTAGTTCTACTTATTATCGGCTTCAAATCGAACCCTTCCGCTACCCTTGCCGAGGAAGGTGATCTCGAATCTGTCAACTGCGACTCCCCTCCGTCTTCTCCAAACAAAAATGCCGCTTTTTCTCGGCTGGCACCTGAAATAGGCTTCCTGTTGGATGGTGTAGCGAATGAGGACGGTGATTTAGGAAATGGATCTTTGTTGCCAAGACCAGATGTCGAGGAATCGTCTGAGTCGAGCATCCATGAAAAGGAGGAGTTGGCTATCGTAGAGCGTGTTGGCACTGGCACTGCTGGCCGCTTCAGATGGCCATGTGAAGTAATTGAATCATTCGGGTCTGGTTTGGTACTGATTGTTGCACCGCGATCAGGAGTTGTCAGCTCCAATTTCGTGTTTTCTGGGGCGACAATTGAAGGAGTTGAAATTGGTGTTACGTCGGCACCCGTAGATTTTGGCACTGGATCTGGCATTGATGGTGTGATGGTAATCGGTGTGGGTGATTCTGGCCTTTTCTGTGGTGTCGGGATTGGGCTCGATGCTGAAAGTGACGACGTAGGAATTGCTGAGGAAGATATCTCGTCCTCAGCTGGGAGTGGCATTGTCGAATCTTCTAGATAGATCTTGACAAAATCAACTTTAGCAACAGCTAGATCGATTGCATTCACGTAGGTATCCTTACTGCCATCAGTGAGAGCGGAAACAAGACGCAATTCTGACATTGCCTGATGGAGCATCCTGGATAATTGCTGATTTCTGGCGACCATTGATGTCAGAGCTGCTCTCGATGATGTGACAGAACGGCCTTCATCAAGAGACCATCTCGTAACTTCAGAATTTCTTTTGGATGAAAAAGAATTTGTCCTTGATGCCTGAAGTCCTTGCATGTTCTTTTTTACTTCTCCAACTGCATCTCTTACAGCCTGGTTGATGCCAAGTTTTTCACCTCTATCAAAGACACCTTTTGCTGCTCCTTGAAGTAAGGCTTCGACCCCTCCTTGCTGCTGTAAAAAGCGGGCGGGCGAAGGAAGCGGTGATCTCGATCCAGGAAACTTCATTCTAGGACTAACTCCATGCCCCAGAGGAGTTCCAGGTCGTACATCTTGTGGCTGCAAAGTTGGTGATTTGCCACTGTACTTTCTAATGATTTCAGCGCCACCAGCAGCACTGAAATTATCTCTAAGAAAAACAGCGTCATCCACAAAACTTTGCGCACCATTTGGAGGAGACGGTGCCGGATATTTGAGTAGTAACATCAATGCAGCAGAGTAATTTGCTTCAATCACTTGCTGACGATTAGTAGATTTAACTTACAACGATGCGGGAACTTACGTTGCCATCGAATTCTCAGCAGCATAGCTACACAGACCATATCTACCAAGTCTAAACCGGGATCTTCAGCTAAAAGTACATCCCATAACTCTAATAGTTCTTCAAATGGAAATTCTCTTCCAAATAAAAGTCTTATCCAACGACTGTTCTCATATCAGTGAACGTTACCGAATGCCCAGAGTGTGGAACCTCACATCAAGAAGATTTGCGGCAGAACCTCTATATTTGTAATATGCTGTGCCAAAGCTGGGTCAAGTCTGGCCAAGTACACTTCGTGAATTCGCTTGCTCCTCTCGACTATAGGCGAGCCACCTGGTTGTGGAGCCCCGAGATCATTGGAATTCATGCTCAATCTTTTATCCGGCTCTCCAAGTTCATAAAAAGATTTTGCAGTTCTCATAACCAATGATAAGATAGTGAAAGCGTCGTGTTCAATATAGTTTGGGTCAAGAGTCTGTCTCAAGATCTCATCTGTCTGTGAACTGGATCTATCACCATCGTGCCCGTAATCAATGGCATCTTGTTCAATAACCCACAGAATGGGGGCCAAAATTTCGTGCATACCTTGACGATAACCAACATCTTGATTTATCTTGCAGAATATAAACAATATATCCAACATGAGCCGTTGGGTATCAGGATGACGAAAGTAAGGTTCTTCTGGCATGCATCTTTCGACATCCTGGAAAATCTCAGCCCTAATTTCTTCGTCCTGTCGTAGAGTATTCCAGGGCGACTAAGATGGTTAGCACACAGTATCCACTTCATTGCACTTCACGAAAACGAGTATTATAGAAGGCGGTGGTTTGGCTTACGTGCTGATCATCATCTAGAGGATCTAGTGCAGACCCAAGCTCATCCGGATTTTCAATAAATCTCAAGAGATGTTCTCGAAGGGATGTATAAGCACTTCTAGAGTCTATCAAAACCCGTGACCATCCAGTGACTTCTGTGGTTTGGAAAAGGAGAAATGTCTAAACCATATCAGTTGTCTGGCTCAAAATTGGCTACAACATAATGAACCCACCTTCCAACACACAGATCGGAGACCGGCTTTGCATGGACTCTCAGGACCGTCTGATCTAACAGACTTCTTGAGATCTTCTAGACTTTTCGCATGTTTGGTCGTTGTCTCCCATCGCGATCTGATAAGGGTCAGTTACTGCAAATTTTGTATATCTTGTTGAAATACCTTGATTCTTCCAATGACCGCATTACAAAGGGCTTGGTGATTGACAGCAAGGTCTTTATGGAGTTGTCGATACTAGAATGATCATGATGAGGCTGGTTCCCACACATCTCGGTGGATCAAGCCAATCATAAAGGGGCCTATAATCTATCTCGGCTCAGCCTCGTTTCGTATCGACGTCGTGCGGCGCTGAGCTGCACATCATGATCTCCAGATACTCTCTATCCATCGGTCCTGAAGATTGTTCTGCGGTTCACAAGTAAAGTTGCAAGGCAATTTATACAGAACTACACCATGAAGCTCTTTCTGGCCAACTTCCCTTAGCATCATTTCACATACTCCACACCTGAGCTTCCAAAATGTCGTCTGATCTTCTCGCAGAATTTGATAGCTTCTACAGCGTACCTCAAGAAAAGCCTCCAACTAGGACATCTGCATCAAACGACCTATTATTCCTAAATGATGCTGTAGGGGATGGACCGTCGGGAAACTCGCAAAATTGGCCTTCAACTCAGCCAAGTATAACACAAGGATCAAATGTGGCACTTCCTGTAGGAGGTGGGACAAATCTTAGGCAATTAGAACTCCATCAACAGTTGAACAGCACTAGCTCCCAAAGTGCAACGAAGCCGCTTTCTGCTAAACCTTCATGGCCAGCTGGTAATCCTAGTGGTTCTGCATATTTGCAAGGCTTTGGAGGTAGTTCAACCATTGCTTCTAAGGGGAGGGGAGCTTTCCAAAAACAACAGAATTCATCGCCTAAGAATGATGATATGTGGGGGGGCATGACAAGCTTCCAGTCAGCACCTAAGTCACAGATTGCTACACAACAGAACAGCATCTGGGGCTCATTCGACGACCCTTCAAGCACAGCCGTCAATCATGAAGCGTCAATGAAGCCTGGGATATTACGAAGACCAACTCTCGATCTATTCTCCCAAAACTTTGCTGCGGACTCTCAGTCTTTAGACAATAGGGCAGCCCATACTAATAGCCGGACGAACCGTGCACAGCCGTTGATGCAAACCGCGGAAGTTGGAGAAGTCTTGTTCGATGCAGATGCTGTGACCGAGGGTGATGAAGATGATGATGAATTTGGAGAATTTGAGACTGTTACACCTGAGCCTCCTTCTCAATCACGGCCATTATCAGCCTCTAATGATCTTTCTTCTATGTTTGGTGCAACTAGTTTGCAGAACATGCCTAAGAAAAAACCAAATAATCTGCTATCAACGTCGACCACTTTACCGTATCCGCAAGCACCTAAGTCACCATCATTTCAGGAAAGAAATCCGTTTGCAGAGCTTAATCTCTCTACCACTCCCATAACTACTGCTCCCGAAAAGGATAGCCCGAAGTCAGACTCTCCTGTGACTGCTTGGCCTACATATGAACCGCGCGTTCCCAAGGCAAGCCCATACATGGATTCTCCTGCTCCGACAGCTCAAGTTGATGATGAGTGGGGGGATTTCGCGGATCTTCCTCCAGAGGCTCCTCCCATGCCAAAGGTTGATTCCGGACTTGAGGATTCGTGGGGATGGGATGCGGTGGAAGTAGAAAAAAAGCCTGATTCTGCTGTAGAAGCCAATGTGCCACCTACAAACATACCTCCTCCCTCAGTCCTACTCGCTATCTTTCCATCAATATTTGACTTGCCCCAGTCAGCCCTCTTCAAGCCTGTAGCGAATCAAACATTCTCTTTGAAAAACAGGATTATGTCAGATCCGTCAACAATCGATTTTCTACGAGCATATCTGCTTCTGGCCTGTGTTGCTGCGCATATTACGGCAGGACGAAAACTCCGCTGGAAAAGAGATACACTTCTCTCGCAAGCAATGTCAATTGGCCCCGCTGTTAGCGGAGGAAAGGGCGGTATGAAACTAACAGGCGTCGATAAAACAGAGGTTACGAAAGAAGATCGAGAAGCGGCAGAAGTTGTCCGCGCCTGGAAGGATCAACTTGGAAGACTAAGATCAGCTGTTGCAGTTGCCAATTCAAGTCTTCAAGACCATTCGAAGCATCTGGCTATACCAGATTTGAGCGAAGGGATGCACGTCAAAACTCAAGTAGGGGGTCTCACGGCTCCCAAGCCTTGTCTTGTATGTGGCTTAAAGCGAGAGGAGCGTGTCAACAAGGTTGATGTGGATGTCGAGGACAGCTTTGGGGAATGGTGGGTTGAACACTGGGGACATCGGACGTGTAGGAACTTTTGGCTCGAGCATCAAAAGAAGCTAAGCCAACGTTGAGTCTACGCAAATTTGAGGTAGATTAAACTACCCAAATCTACAACATCATTCTTCAGTGCGCAAGCTTCATGAGATTCAAGCCTCTCGATACGAACACTACCAATAAACAATACCATCGCCAGCGCTCCATGATCTACTGACTTACGATTTGCAATTTATGGAGAATTGTCCGAAATCTCATGACCCCAGGTTATATGAGGTGCCAGCATAGCTCATAAATACTATACATCAGGAACGATGCAATTGAGTGATTCTTGTTACTCTGAAAGAAAGCAGCTATAGCCATTAATGAAGGAAAGAAGCAACACACTACGAACACGTTCTGATTTGCTCATACGTTTTATCTTGGGCATACATAAACACTCAGATATATGTAGCAGGGTTATTCTGTTCCCCGCAGCACGGATGTAGGTGTAACCACACTAATTAGAGTTGCACACTTAATGCACTTTAATGACTCCTTCCTACATGAAAGAAGCAGGCAGTGGACATATCAAGCTCTTAGGATTATTTGTAAGTTATGTACAGTCAATGAATCTAAGACACTGCCTGCATCAATCATTCTCTCAGTCTGCGCAATAACGGAGTTATCTTTTATTTCATTTCACTCTTACTACATCCCACTTCTCTCTAGAAAGGTATCGCTATGTCTTAATCTACATAAGTCATACAGGTTTAAAGTGTTTTTCAACGCATCTGTTGTACGAGACTTTGTTTATTCTAGTAGTTTTAGGTCGATAATGTATCTGGAAGTAGCTTATTCAGGTGTGACCAGTTGGACTACGGCATCATCGTGACTTAAAAGAAGACCAGAGGAACAAGCTATGATTAAGGGACAACGACTTGGTGAAAATTCAGAAACTTTGTCATTAAGTGGTCGTAACTGCAGAGAAGCACCACGTTCAAGCAGGGAAGCAAGAGGATGGCAGACTAGGGAAACTTGGTAACTGTCAATCAGCTTTGTGACATTTTAGAGAATTAAAAGTCTTGTTCTGCTCGCTCTACTTGATTGAATAGAGAGAGACGGACAAGAGTTTGATAAATGCAGGAATTGGCTTCTTGTCGTGTGTGGCTCGGCTCGATTGGTTAGAAGTTCTAGAATAGATGCGAAGTAAATTGATTCCAATGCACCAGCGTGAATGGTATTTTCTTTGATAGCACTTTGTCTTTAAAGGTTCAACAAGCGGAAACCAGGTATTCATGCCCTTTAGTACAAGTGCTACAAAGAATTAAGTTTAGAAATTCAGCTTATAGCATATATTGTTTTTGCACATGTTATCTGGACATCGCAACGCCAAAGGAAGATTTAATGCAACCATGTATAGTAAAGCAAAAGAGCAAGTGCCTTCAGGGTCAGTTGAATATTTAGCCATTAGCAACTATTTGAAGATGCGAGCTGCACTTTCAAGGAACTAAGTATGTCCGCGTAATGTGCTGCTATGAAAGAACTGTAGAAAATGGAAAAATGCTTATGGCGATGTTGGTAGTATGTTCGACAACCTGATCATCTCACAGCTACCTTGTAGCATCAATCTGAGCCCTTTATGTAATATTTCCGGTCCTCATCTCGCGCCATTATGGTCGCCTTTTTCCTATTGGGCCAATCAGCGGAAAATATTTATGTTTTCCTTCCCATTCTTTGGGAGTGGCACAACATCCTGATCAGCGAGGAACGCAACACGGTAGTTTACGATGAGCACTAGAATCATCAACGTTATTTACTAACCCTGCTTCAGATGTGGAATGGACCTACTCGCTGCAACTCTTCGCTGATACTGGTCACCCGTGATGACTACCTTAGCGACGTTCTTTCTCAAAGGGCTTTGACTACCAGGTCGCTTGATAGATGGAGCAATAATTATCTTGGCGCCACTTTCATTTCCTACGCAGCTTAAGGTCAGTAACTGTTTGGGATCGAAGTCTTGATAGTTCCTGGCGAGGAGTCTGTGAGGAGTTTGAAGGACATGTCCTTATTCTTCAAGGTTACCATTCTTCCTTCACCTAAGAAGAGTCGAGGGATGCGAAGCTACTCACGAAATTCGCCCAGCTTTCGACGACCGTCTGTATCTTGCTCTAAAAGTGCTGTGAAGCAGCTAGTAGGGATGTAGATAATGCTCTTCTCACCGTCATCATTAATTGCAAGGTCCACGGCTCCAATACTTTCTCTGGTCTCGCTTTCTCTGCCTTTTGTTTCTTTTGGAGGAGATGTTAGTTGGGTAGCTATGTCCAATGAGCCCGTACGACCCTTGGGGAAGGTTCGTCCCTTTGGTGACAGATCATGATCATCCAAATCCATAGCATCGTGTCCAAAGCTTCTTGACCATGGATTTTGTGCAGGTACAGTAGTAGTGGTAGCAAATCTGGTGCCCTGACCGCTCTCGAAGGCCTCCAATTTTCCTTTCAAAGCCTTGTTTTCATGCTCCAAAGCTTCTATCTTCGCCCGAAGTTGATTCAGAATCACGATTACATGATCGCCTCCGATACCAGCAGGCTGCGCCAACATTGATATGTTTACTTCATGTTATCAGCGGGACATACTATGGTAGCATTATCTGTGATATCTCACCGCCCTCATTTCCTCCAGTTGTAGCAGAAGGATAGCCAGCATTAGAGCCTTGGCCACCGTCGGAATTGTGCTGGTAATTCTCCATCCTCTTAATCGCAGGGCTCCTATACGTGGTTGATTTTGCTAGAAGTTTTTATTTTTTGGCTGTGGCAGAGGTTGAGTGGTTGGTCTGGAAGGAGATCTGTGAAATGGTGTCACTGAATTGTAAGATTAGGAGGTCGGGTCGATCACCTTAAGACTAAGCGACGTGGTTTCTGTATTTTCGTTTTGGTCAAATTCTGAGATGTGACTAGCGCAGGAAACTGGTTAAAGACGAGATGAGGTCGCACTTAGGTGTGTTGAGTTCTTCTTCAAAATACAATTATACGCAAACTTAAAACATAGAAAGTGTATCTTGCTAAGAGTAAAACCCAGAAGAGCAATAATTAAATTTCTGAAAGACTTCCTGTGCAATTACTCTAGCGATTTTTCCGCTAGCAAATAATCAAGTGGAGAAGACTATTCGGGCACACCTTAGAGACTTATCCACGAAATCAAAGAATCAAACTCACTCTCAGGAACCCATCATGGCTGATAATCAACAATTTCTATCGCCAGAGGTAGACTTCGGCTAAATCAGTAACCCCCAATTTAAGCGAGGATGCCCCTAGGTATTTGCCTGCTTATCGTGAGTTCTTCCAGAGTAAGGATACCTATAGCTATTTATGTGCCTCTTGCAAATCATAGGATGAATTGGTTGCGTTTAATCCTTAAACCTAAAGTTAGGGGAGGGGTTATGTAGCTTATTGGAGCCTCACAATCTTGTAAGATGATGCAATAGTCCTTCCCATCTCTATATCGTGCTCTGCGACTGATTACTGTGCACAGCATTGTCCGCCTCAATGCAGTCCTTTGTATATACTTCTGTGTTACAGGCTCCCATATTATCTTTGTTTTGAGGAGATAAATCATGAATAAAATGAAAAGGTTAGGCCGAACCTTAGCAGAGCTCTTTGGTCATGATGTAATCACATATAGTAAAGGTTCAATTTGGAGAAAAATGAGTCGGCTGGTAACACTGATAACTGTAAAAGCTAAGGTATTTTCTCTTGCTCAACAATCGTTATGTTATTATCTTGCTATAACCTCTTTTAAAAAATAAATTTGAGCTTCAAACGCACTACATTATCACAACACACAACGCGCAACAAATTTTCCAACTTTTTTCTCGAGTCAACCGCTTATCTTATTCGTCAAAATTTAATCCGTCATAAAAAGCTATCATAAAGTCTGTATTGGATTTTGCCTGTCTGGTGATCACGAACCCCAATTTGTCGAAGCAAACGGACTAAACGAATCACTCAAGCTGGGGTCCAGTCCTATCTCCTCGTCAGATCCAGAACAGCTTATTAAACTAGTTGTGAGAAAACAGAAAGACAAACCTAAGTGCGATCCAAAATTTTCTAGATCGTGTTCGCTGTAGAAGCTATTGGGTTGAGTCGACCACCCTGTGTCCCATACTGGCGGCTTATCCTCCATAGTTTGTCCCCCAAGGTTGTACGAAGTCCTCGAACCAAGCAAGCTTTTCTGGCTATCTTCAGGACTGTCTTGGTCTGGAGAAGCAACAGGGCTCTTCGCATTGGCTATGTCGGCCATAGGATCGTAGTAGCCTCGCCGACCTGTTTCATTTGAAATTAGAGAGGCCGAGTCCCTACGACTAGGCAGTGCAGATGGTATTGCGGAATGCTATAAAGTCAGTAACTTGAAGTAATCAACTTGCTTAAAAATAGCAGCAAACATTGATTGTCACTCTACATACAGGTAAATGGGGGTTAGTTGATGGATCAGTTGAGAAAAGAAGACTGAGTATAGTAGGTGAGTAGGTATTCTATCGGCTCGGCTGCTGCAAAATGGAATACTCACCTTGTGGTGTCTTTCATGTTGGAAAGACTTTGATTAGTAGCCATATGTCTTTGCCGGCTCATTAGGATATCGTGGAAGTTTCGAAGAACTTGATACATTCGTAGGGCTTGCGAGTTATGATTTCCGTATTGCTCAAAGATATGCAAGGCGCTCTGCATACAGTCGACTCCCGTCTCGTGGGGAAACAGCTCAAACAATTGACTGGTAAAAACCACTAAGGCAGATCCGAAGAGGATATTACTGCTTCTTGTAAGCTTAACTAGTTCTAACGCACATTATTGCCGTATACTCACATAACCAACATGTGGTGAGGAGATAAGCTGTGCTTTTCAAATGCAAGTCGCACAAGCAAGATACCTATATAAAAAATATCAAATTAGGAGGGCAGCTCATACAAAAACAATGGAAATAACGGTAGATCACGTATGTACTCACTGTGACAACACTGGGTGACACAAACTCTGGCGAAGGAACTTCGCTTGTCTGTGATGGGGAGATTATGTATTGACTGCAAACTTTGTCGTCTTTCTATAAGCAGGTGTAACTCTTTGATGAATGACGGGCGTGAAAGAAGAACTACAGATTGAGCTATAATCGTAGGTCAGCATTTGAACATAATCATGATATAGAGTGTTAGAGAAGAGAAAGGAGAAACTATGCTCACTGTAGATGAGATTAACATGCAGGATCGCAGATTTTTCTTCTGCCGTGGCGTCATCTTCCACTTGCCATCGCAGCTTATCATCAAGCTCAGTGGGCCAGTCCAAGCATTCTCTGGCAATCTCTTGAAACTGTCCATTCAAGAGGCAAGATCCACTGTAAGATCTTTCCAGTATAGCACTGATGAAAACGCAACTTCGAGTGACTGCTCTGATAGCCGGAGATCCTCGATAACGCGGTGAATATAGAATGTCTGAAGTGTCTTTAGGAACAAGTTGTAGATTTTTAGTGTTTTGGATGAATTTGGGTCTTCCCAAGGAAGCTGCCATTATTTGATCAAGAATGAAGAGACTTTGCCAAATATTCTTTCTAGACGCTTCATCAACATTCCTATCCACACCAAAAGGAGTTGAGTCGTCGGTGTGCAGACCTAGTGAGATGGCCGATTGAACTGACATACCTATTTCATACGTGAGAAACCACTTAGTGACGATTATAGCGGCACTTACAGTGATAGGCGTGAGCCTCCCTCCCTCGCGACACCAAAAGTAGAAAGAAAGACATGAGACTTAGAGCTTGAATTTTCCATATCCGAGCCTCCCCTATATCTTTTGTTGGGTCTTGATGGTCTAAAGCGTCACAGTAAAACTTCTCGGCTGCTTTCTATTGTTTCTTGTCAGCTAATATTCAAGTGCTAAAGTCCTGGTCCTCTGAAGTATTGGATAGACATACTTTTACACCTTCTTTCGCCGTTAATGTATTCAAGAGATGCCAATCTAAAGTATCATGAACCGGGCAAGCCATAACAAGACCAATCGCGAATACCAAATTTATTATGCAACGCCAAGAAGATTGGTCTTTAATTGAATTGTTGTAGCATTCGCCCAGTCTTTCATCAAACAGTTTGTCGGAAAACATGTGAATCAAGGAACTAGCCTAAAGATGTTTAGAAACCTTCATATTTAAATGAGCTGGAGGAAGAACTTTACATTGATAAAAAAAGAGCTTTTAAGAAAATTCGATGTCTCTGGAGAGGGCAATAAATAGATAGGTTTTGTATCGTCACGTATCCTAGTGCCGGTCTTCTCAACTTCAAGCTCCTCGGGGTCGGAAGTGAATGAAGATGACCCAATAAGAACTCTAACGGTTGACTTTATGTAGTTTAACAATGCAGTGTTTGAAGAATCCCCCCAAAAGGCTAGAAAAAAAGAGTTAATACATAAGTCGCACTCAAGAGTTATTACACGAGGACTTACGTTTTGCAACAAATGTACCTTTGGTGGACTGCCGCATATTTTTCCTAGTGACATCATCTTTAGTCGTAGACTGACGTTTTAGCGCCACTTGTTGTCTTCTTGGTGGGAGTTTTGGAGGTTGCATTGCCAGACCGTGCTGCACATTCGATCTCATTAGTCCATGAGAGGGGCTGTTAGCAGGATCAATAGGTCTACTTTGCAGTATTGGGGGTTTCCCTTGATGCAAATAATCAGTCATGACTTGTCCATGTGCAGGCCAAAACGGTTGTGGTGGAACGTCACTTGGTGGCAAGTAGGCCATCGATGAAAGAGGGAGCTCTGAACCTGGTATCAAATTCAAAGCACCAGGAGGTACTAAAGCTTGAGCGATTGGCATCTGTGGATTTGACCAATCATGGATGGCTGTCAAAGGAATTGGACACATAGTTACTGGATGACTTGCTCTTCTAGGACGGAGTGACATGCCTAGGTCTGGAGCAAATGGTGCTCTCAGACTCGGATTGGAGATTTCGCTAGACTCTGAATGCTGGTTGGTAAGGTGCCCTAAATCATAAAGAGTGAGTTTCGATGGATTTTAGTCAAAGATAGAAGAAAACTTACGTTCCTGAGGTGGCATCTCATCAGGCGGCTTGCTATGAGTGGTTTCATAGCTACATAGACGATCCTGCATCCGCTTACGACATGTACTACATGGCTTGTCGCCGTTACACTGGATACTGGTGAGTCAATTTCTGTCCTAGAATCCATGTTATGGAAAGATGTAATGAAAACTCGGAAAACTCAATTGGCACTCGAAGTTGACATATGCATCTTCTGCTATAACTATAGACCTTTCACTAATAAAAGATCTAAGCTATGCATCATTTGGATCCTCAAGTGGAGCTTGTGATAAAGTTCTGGGAGTCTCGTTTCAGAGGGGAATAGGAAAGGTTCTTGGTGACAGGCTTGCAATCAAAAATATCCTCTGGATGGCGGCTCTAATACTGGTCGGAATAGAAGGGGACGCAAACATAAAGACCCGGAATTGACTGACCTTTTGCTTCCGCTTCTTGCAACTATCACAGGCATTTGCAGTCCTTTGTCTTTTGTCGGGATCGACTTTAGGTCGGGTCATAACAGCGCATCTGTATAGATGGACAAGATGTAATCAACCTGAAGATGATTTTTCGGAAGTAATTACTTTTCATAATTGACTATTTGGTCGTGGAACCCTTTATCATCATATCTTGGGGAATTGGTCCATATCGAAAATCTATCTTTATGTAATTCGCGCACACTAAGTTACTAGCATTTATTCTAAGTTTATAGTTTAATTAATGGGGTGATCGAATCATTTCATGTTGCTCAAACTTTTGGTGAAGGATAACAAAAGTCTGGCCGACAAATAGACCGCTAATGACGACTCTAAGGAAGCGAATTTATGTTGTATCAGCTCTTGCTACCGCTCGCTTTAAATCTGTGATTTTGAAAGATGATACTAGGCTGAAGTTGAAATGATGACCCGCATTTCATGACTCTATTAGATACGTGCATTCCTCTCGAAAGTGCTTGACATTGGCAGGTGATACAAAACAAATACCACAAGCAGAGGGGAATTGGACTATATTCATAGAGCAAGGCACCATAGAGAAACCAACTAGTAATGGGGTCAGATCATTAGATCTAGATAACTACGAAGCAAAAGCTTGTAGCTTCTCAAGGAGTCTTAGCTTCCTGTCCTTCCGAATACGGATTTTTGTTTCAGAACTACAGAATTATAGGTAGCAATTAAAATCACCAACGGCTCAATAATACTGTCCTTGGCTCCAGCAGCAATCTAATTGAGCCTCTCTGGTTCTTCATCGACTTTTACTTATGTAAATATGCGCGCTTTTTGGATGCTGGGTGCTGAGATCGAGGAACTTTAAAACAAGCGAGCCTTGGCGTTTTATCTTGATACATGTGAACAACTAGAGCGCGCTCAAATTGGAGCAATTAGTACCGTACAAAGTTCGCCATAGCCATACTAGAAGATCTCGATGTTTGAGAGTTCTCAGACAGCAGACAAAGAATATGGTAAGCTCTCATCAGAATAAGTACAATAGCTGACAGCCAATCACGCTAAAAATGGTAAATGTCCTAGACTTGGATGAATATCTTCAGCGCACAAGTGTTTGACCTGCAAACTTGTGTCGTTATAGACATTATAGTTTGGTCTGCTGCTCGGTCTAATTCCTGTGGATCTGCTGAAATCATCATCTGTAATTTTGCGTCATGACACTACATAGTTCACGCTATCATGAGCAATTGGATAAACCGAGCCATCGTGATCCTTTACACTGCCCTGTATATATGTCATATGAGTCTGTCCGCTTCTGAGTTAGAACAATTTCCGAATCAAATTGCTTAGTGCTCTGTAGCCTGGCTGTTTGATAGCCCCAAATTAAGTCAAGACTAGGCAACAGCTTTCACGTTAACCCCATGGAGCTACAAACATAATAATACATGCTTCTGATAAAGGATTCATCCATACTTGAGACTATCCAAGAAGCCGTCTCCCGAGTTTCGTCTCTCATCGTCATTTTAAAAAAAAGAAGAAGAATGGCCCGCCATACGCCAAAGCTCGACCTTGCTTCCCCATTCAAAGAGTCAAGTCCAATTCCAACAAACGTACACTCCCCAGAAGGACTACGATATCTCTGTAAGAAATGCTCGCGAGCAGATATCTTAGATGTCCTGAATAATTTGCCGATCACATCTGGTGCCCTGCAAGATTCTCCAACAGTTTATCGTCCGGCCCAATTGGAGGCTGCGAGAGCCGGGCGCATCTCCATACTCGAGGATCTTTTGGCACGTGGCTGTCCACTTTTCGACGGAAATTCTGGCGAAACAGTTCCTGAGGCTGCAGTGCTGTCATTCGAGGAGATACAACGATTCTTGACTTCTTGCTTAAGCAAGGGGGTTGGGATGTACAGATGTCAACGTCAGCGATGTTGTAAGTTCACGAGTCTGTAATTTCGAGGTTTATCCATAGACATCAAGGAATGTGGAATATTCTTAGAGAAAACTAGACTCATCCTGGTGTAGCTATGGGTTACAGAGCGAGAGTGTTATAAAGTCGTTTCTCGCACAGGGTCATGACCTAAACGTTTCGACCAGAAAATCCCTTGGCTTAACCATAATAACCAGTGCCGTGTCAATAGCACCAATATCAGTGATTAAGCTTCTTGTCTCTGATGGAGAAGCCATATATGGCACTGATGCTATCCCCCAGGTCGTCAAAGCTCACGTTTCCAATGTCCCTGGAAGGCTGGAGATAGTCGAGTACCTGCTCGATAATGGAGCTTCCATTGACGCATATGCCTTTCAAGATGCAACGAACAAATCTATGGTAGCGATCAATGATCGAAGCACTGGACTGGTACTTGCGACCAGGGGAAACAAGATTGATATGGTCAAGCTGCTGCTCAAGAGAGGAGCAGATAAGAGTTTAAGTACTGGGATGTCTCGGGTTGCTGAAGATCAAACTGCATTTGAAATTGCAGAAACGATCGGACATGAGGATGTTGCTAAATTACTCATGAAGGGCTTGGAGTGAAGGAGATTCAGCTCATCAAGTGAGAACTCTCTTAAATAATTACTACCTATCCATAAAACCTAAATCAATTTGGGGTATTCTTGATTTAAAGTGCATACAGCTTCGCCACATATTATTGCTTAGGTGAGTGGGTTTGGTCCAGCTTCCAAAGCCCTTTTCGTTTTATGAGAGTTACACGATTCCAGGCGAATAACAAGTAGATCCCAGTGACAGAAAGGAAGCGTCACGATTCGCACATGGAATGGGCGTCAGACGAGCGTACGGCCACTCACACAGAAGGAATTCAAAGTGTACCTTCACAAGGTATGTTTCCTCCTTGCTGCAGGTTGAGCTATATTTAATTTATAGAATTCCATTACCGGGGAACAAAGGAACTTGCATTGGTGAGGATTTAGACTTTATAGAACGATTTGACGTGTTCAATTGGAGGATTAATTACCAAAGGTTGCTTGTTTTGCAGCCTCAGCACTCCCATCAATTAAAATTTCTCCGTCTCACTTTCCAATGATACCCTACGAAGTTGAACAGAACCAACGAGCCGCGATGATTCCTCTCATCCATGTTCTTGCATCTAGTACCTAACCTAAATAAACCTCTTTCGTCGATATAATTTTCCGAAAAACGTGGTTTCTGCGAGGGGTTGACCCAAGGCTGCCTGTCTCGTTACAGGAATTTTCCGAAATAAACAACATTATACCTAGTCTCGATGAGATCTAGAACTTTTGTTGCAAGTCTGCTCGCTCAAGTACGGTAGCGAAGTCTCGTCTCTCTTTTGAGGATGCTCTCCAATATAGGTTCAATATAATATGGTTGCGGCTAACGTTAAGCCTATTCCCACGATCCATTTTAGCCTGTATGCACTGCGTTTCGCGGCTCCCTAACCGCGTAACAGATTATTGAGCATATAGCTTAAGAATCATTTTACCTTCTGTTTTTATCTTACAAACTTGCTGCTTATCAGCGATTGTTCAGTCAGACTTCAGAGAGAGGAGCTTCCCCTCGTTGTAATACTTTATTGGCTTTGCCTGGACTTGGCTTGAAAATATCAAGGTCATGAGACTACCTTTTAGACAGATCATGTATCAGTAAACTAAGCGCTCCAAATAGATTCCTTGGCTATCTATATTCCATTGCCTGATGATCAAGTATCCCTTTGGAAGGTATGAAAGTCGTCAGTCCATCCAGAAGTACAAGACTGAGCCTCATTGAACGAGAAGCTCGAATCAACAGCTCTAAAGTACGTAATGTTGCAAGTCGCAGTCTATCAACTTTGGTAACGAGGCGATTGTTCCCTGGAGATCAATTTCTGTGGCTCGGTTTGGACAAATCGAAGGCTCTGAAAATACCACAATCATGGCACAGTCATGGCAGAGGGAATGTTAGACATGAATCGTAGCAATTAGTTGTAGACCAGATATGGAAGATACATCGCTTGCGGCAAGCCAGTAATCGTACAAAAGTAGGTCTAGGCGTGGTCTCGAGGCCCAAAAGGCGGAGATCAATGATCTGACCACGACCTGCACGTCCAGATCTGAGATCAACTATGTACCACGGCTGTGCTTTCATCACACGTGCAAGTATCTCAGCAATGCGCCATGTTGAGGCTTGACGTCAGGATGATGAATACGATCAACCTCACAAGCATTGCGTAGAAAAAGAAACCATATCTGGATGTCAGAGACCAAAATAAATGGCTGCCACAAGTCGTGGCGTTTCGCTGTTAATTATCCCCTTCCGCTTGACGTGTCACACGCACGGCAAATCGGACCTGTCAGAGCGTTGGAATGTGATAGAAGAGTTGTGGAATTTGCTGTTGTGTTGGTTTACCGATCTTCCTGTCCTCAACGCATCTTTATAGCAGGAGGAATTCGAAACTCGAATGGGTTGCCATGTGTGTTTTCAGCATTGAGAGAATGGCATCACTGTTTGCCTGAAATCGGAACTTTGAAATTTATGGTAGCAGCATAGAGATCCTTCAGAGCTAGCCTAACCAATATGCTCGCTACTATGAGCTGTGAGGCCTGAGATGGTTTCATAACTTTGCGCCTCACCTTTTTATTATTTATGTTAGAATAAGCCTCATTATTGATAGCTAAAGTAATGGACTTAAAGCACCGAAAGGAGTTCGGATTGATACAAGCCTCAAGCCTTTTCCTATACGATCTGGATGTTGTCCCCAAAAGTGAATAGGTTAAGGAAGTCTTCTTTGAAGTGTTTAACACAAAGCTCTATCGAAATAATAAACTAGGTTCGCCATACTTGTAATATTCAGCAGCTCATCTACTCAACTTTTTCTCTCTAATAAAAAATGAACTTAGCAGCGCTAAGCACCAAAAGCCGGTGAAGAGCCCGAATGCTGCCATCGAAGCCTTTCGATAACACAATATGACCAGTTCCCTCACTTCCGGCTTCAGTTCTCGTATAGCATCTAAGCTCTGTCTCACTTTTCTTATAATCTCCTCTGCTTCGTGCCCGCTGCCCAATCTTGCACTCAATTGCTTACGCAAGCTTTGCTGCACCGCTGTGCTACCCAGGCTGACACCTACTGCACTTCCCAAGCTGCGGAAGAGATATGTACATGCAGTAGCAATAGCCTGATCAGCAGGATCCGCACTGGCAATGACGCTGATAAGAGTGGTTGTTACAGCGGTGCCCAACCCGAAGGCCATGCAGCAAAGTCCTCCAATTATTCCCCAAGTAGAATCATAAATCCCGCCAGAGACAAGAATGACCAGTGTTCCCATGATTGCGATACATATACAGACAATGGTCAGCCAGTAGTACTTTCCTGTCCACTGCATAACACGACCGCCAAAGAGGGAGCCGAACACGGAACATATCAGGACAGGTATAAAGCGCAATCCCGAATCAGTCGCAGAGAGACCTCTGACAACTTGTAGATGCAATGGGATGTAGAAAACTGCCGCCAGATTTCCTGCGAGGCCGAAGAAGTTGACCATGTAGCTTGAAACTAGGGAGCGGCTGAATATGATGTGACCTGGAGCGAATGGATGTGAAGCAATTTTCATCTCAATATAAATAAAACCTAAGAAAAGAGGCATCGATACGGCACAACAGATTATGGTGACCTTATCGGACCAGGCAACGTTGCTTCCGCGATCTAAGCCTAGGAGCAGTGTTGAGACTGCAATCACCAAGCTGAAGGCACCTAAGAAGTCAACTTTACCGAGTTTTGACCTCCAGTGCGAACTCTCAACTTTAGGCAAGTCGACCCCGAAGTGAACAACCAGTATGGCAAGGAAACATAGAGGACCTTGACCTAAGAAAGCCCTGCCATAATTAGGACTACTTATCAAAAATTGGGAAGGCCGGACTAACCATCTCCATCCTATAGAATCAGCAAGTAGTCCTCCGAGTGGAGCACCTGTACTTGCGCCCGTGGCCCAGACCAGATTGATATAGCCTTGCCAGGAGCCTCTGTTCCGCAATGGAATAATATCATTAAACAGGATACTAACAACAGTTGTCATCCCTCCTCCCCCAATGCCTAGACACATTAACCTCATTTCCCTTAGACATATGTCACAGAAATGATTTCAACTTACCAGCAAAAGCTCTCGCAAGAGCCAATTCTGTCAGGTTTCTTGCTAGCCCACAAAACAAACATCCCAGGCCGAACACCGCGTACGCGAACAGCAGCGCTGGTTTTCGTCCAAAAATATCGCTCAGCTTGCCATATAAAGGCTGAAAACTTGTGAGAGTCAAGAAGTACCTGTACAACATCTTGTAAATCAAGGTCCTCTAAACTCATGGATGACAAGTGCCAGGAAAGAGAGAAAAGAAGCCAAGCATGAGCAGGGAACACTCACGCAGTGGCTATCCAGCTGGTATTATTTAACGCGTTTAAATCAGTCCCAATTTTGCCATACGTGGTGGCCACAAGCGTTTGATCAGCTGCACTTAAGAGTATCCCAATAGATACAGCGGGAAACAATATCCACATCGTTTTTGCTAGGTCTGCATTTCCTTCATATAGCGGGTTGTCATCATTATCGTCCTCACCCGCCGTCCTGTTCCCAGCCTCGTCGCCAGGAGCTTCATTGTCGGTGACTTGAGCTTCACTGACGGGGTCTGGATCCAGCTGAGTAAGTAGGCTTGTCCGTTCCGTAGCTTTAGAATTGCGCGGCGAAGACATTTTTGATACGTCCTCAATATCGTCGTTGCGCGTAGAGTGATATTCAAGGGTGTCACAGCCCACTTTTGTCTGAAGTCTAGCAATTGGGTTATAATTATATGCCTTGGTTTCAGCAGTTGCAATAGGATAGAGGGTGGCACGTTCCTTTCTATCGATCTAGAGAATAGAAGGCTATGATACAATATGAGGATCAAAATGCCTAATGTGCTAGCTCACATCAGATTGCTGGGAATAGGATGGGAATAAGGCGGTTGGCTGATAGCGATCCAAATGTAATTGGAGCCATTGAATTGAAGAAGCGAGTGCTACGCCGAATTCGGAATGTGTTCGGGTAGGTATATGTATGGTTTCTCGGCTAGCTATACGCTAGCCGATGTGCAAATGAGTGAGGACTGGGCTACAAGCATTGAGCTCAGCTCCAAGACATAAACCAATGATTTTTATTGCAATCTTGGGTTTCAGATTTGATGAGACTGTTTGTTACATGACGTTCATTATGTGGAATAATTACTGGGAAATAATTGACAAGCATACGGCTACTTGTTCCTTACCTCACCTTCCAAGACCTTCTGCTCCATCTCCTGAAATGCCCCCAAAACCTTTCCATACTTCTCCCAAACCTCACGCTTATATCCCTCATCAACTTTTACCACCGCATCACTCTCCGTCCACCTCTCCCCTATCAATTTTTCGAAAGTCTCACCGTCTTTCCTCTCTATTGCCCAGACAGCCTTATAAGCACCGCCTAATGCACACGCATGACCACCAACATCTAGTCTGTATACGCCCTCGGCACCACCTAATACATCACCCACAATGCGTGCAATAGCTGGATTCAAAGAGCCTCCGCCCACAAGATAGATTCGTCGGGGCTGTGGTGGAACGTCTGCGGATGGCGCATTTACTAGATTTTGGGAACGAAGACGCAGCGAGAGGATCTGAGATTCGACGATTGCACGAGCATCAGCTTCCTGACTCCATCCCTCAGTCGATTCTTGAAGATTTGCACCATCTGAATCGCATGTATAACGAAATGTTCCTGCTCGAACATTTGGCACTATTTCAGGCAGTGGGAAGAAAAGGCCTAATTTTGCAGGATCTGAGGACGAGACTTGGCATAAGGGGGGAGTAGAGGTGGATAGATCGTTGAAGGTTGACCAGGCGTCGGCAGTAATGGATTTTGGAAGGGCGTCGCGTATTTTCTCCCGAGCAAGACCCCCATTTTTATAGCATAGCATAAACATATATAATCCGGCTGTGGTGGGATGATTAAAGAAGTGATATGCGGGATCTGGGACGTATTTGGGTGTAGACATCAAGAATGTGGTAGATGTACCTAAAGATACAATTGCATCTAGAGGTCGTAGTGGAAGAGCCAAGATGGTAGATGGATTGTCACCTGTAAATGGTGCAATTCCGCAATCAGATGGAAAGCCGTAGCGTTTGACGAAATAGGGTGAAATAGGGCCCATGCTACCCCCGCCATCTTCTCTGACTGTCCCGAGTTTTCCTTTTAGAGACTCAAGACCGTCGTTTCCAGCTGCAAGTTTCAGCAGAGGCTCACTCCAAGTACCAGCTGAAATATCCCAGAGATTCATGCCACAAACATCGCTAATATCGAAAGGTGCTATTTTCCCCAAAAAGACAGAGGCTAAAAATGAGGACACCAATGTGATGCGTGAAGTAGCTCTGTAAACCTCAGGACGAAGCTTGTGGAAACGCATGATTTGAGGTCCCGTGAAGCGCTTCATTGGGTTAGCAATACCCTTCCAAATTATCATATAAACTCACATGATGAGCATTACTCCCAGTAACATCAGCAAGCTTCTCAGGGTCACCTAACACATTATCAAAAGCGTCACACTCCTTCTGTGTACTTGCATCTTGCCAATTTGGGCTAAAAGGCCACGCAAAAGCCTCCTTCAACCCATCCACTAAAGTTTCCTCGGGCACCAGCTTCCCTAACAAATCTTCGCCCTTCTTGCTCCAATATACACTTCCATGCTGTTGACCAGCTCCTGATATTCCCTTGATTCTGTCAAAGGGAGCACCGGCCTCCTTCAGTCTTTGTAGCACTATGTCTACAGCTTCTAGCCACATAGCAACTGGAGCGTAGACTTCACCTTCGGCTTCATTAATGAAGACGCCTTTTTTAATGCCATGCTTGGACAGATCAGCGTCAAAATCAGCTTTCACCTCATAGAGAACCTTTAAGTTTGAGGTAATGACAATGGCTAATGACACCTAGTTAATTTTAAGGACCCAAGAGATGGCACGTGGACTACTAACCTTTCAGTTGTTGCGTTGAGAGATCGAAACCAATATAGAGAGGTCCTTGGTTTGTAGCCATGGCTGAACTCAACTTTCAACTTCCTCTTGATAAAAATAAAGAGTTCTTACCAATTGGATGCAAGAAGCAAGATTATAAAAAAGATGTAGTTTGGTCAACGATGGTTCCGAGAAGATGGTGTATAGTGGGGCAGGATTAGAACGAGGGGCAGTCCATTCAGCCTGAACATGCGCACCAATTAGATATCAATAGTTCTTGGACTTTATAGAAGTCGAGCTAATTCCCCCATTGGGAGCCCGCGTCAAGCCACAAATAGAACCTTCCCCTGGAGCTACCCGTCTTGGGAATATATAAACAAAACGCTACACCACTGATGAGGGCATTTATATGGATACAGGTTTGTGATAATGCCTACTAATTCTACAAGAACTTGAATCTCTTTGAAAGAGAGCTGCAACGAGAATATCTCGCTCATATAAGGGGAAACTCTGGTATAGACTATCTATTAACTATGAAGGCATTATCCAAAATCTAAGTTCATAATCAATTAATACCCAGACCATTTGAGATTATCAAATAGCTCTCCACCGAACGCCCATCATAACTACACGACCCTTATACACATCAAGTGGAAAGCATAGAGGAAGCTCAGAGCGTCTTCTTGCTACTCTTGTTTCTATTCCCAGCTTCGTCCAAGTGCTCATGATCATGATGATCATGTTCGTCGTGTTCTTCGGGTTCCGGGCTTGCTCGTGGACTCACGTCGCCGCTGATGAACTCATCGAATAGTGTCGAGGACTCATTCTCCTTAGGGACAAATCGAACTTTGACTCTTCGTACTCCTCTTACTTTCGAGCCGACCATTTCTCTGACAGCCTCTTCTACCTCCCTCACTTCTTCAACAGTCCATGACTTCGGAACAGCAACTTGTAAATCGACCAAATAGTTCTGCCCAGATTTTACACCCTCTACCTCTCTTAATTCTATTTGCGAGCCATCCCGGAGGTTAACAAAGCTGTTCTTAGCATGTTTCGTCACTGAATTTTTCACCTCGGCGTCGATGCCCTTGTCTGCTAATTCGTATAATGCTGATATCGTGTTCCCCCAACCACCCTTGATCACGAGAAGAGAGATTAACAACCCTCCGACAGGATCTAACCATGCTGCCTCGTTCAGGAAATTTGCTCCCAAGATCGCAAAAAGAGTGACAATGCCGGTGAGCGAGTCGATCCGGTGGTGAATTGCATTCGATGCTAAAACGGAAGATTTTCGCTCTTTAGCCACTTTCATAGCTATTGGATGGTTAGTTATATTCTGGATAGAAAGTGTAGAGGCACCTTACTCGCTTGGTATAGCCATTCTTTTAATATGACAGTTCCTGCAGCTAACCACGCAGCATGAAGACTCGGTGCAGCATGTCCATGACTGTGACTATGACCATGCGAATGTAAAGCCGCTTCGGCAGCCGCATGAGCGTCCAAGAAGAAATGGGCATATAGGATTTCGCAGCTGTTTATGCACATGAAGCACCCTCCAAAAAGTAGCATACCGCTCACTCCCAGCGAACCCAGACTTTCGACCTTGCCAAATCCAGTGGGGAATAAGGTCGTGGGAGGTTTCAGGCTCCAAGACACCGTCGCCAAAGTCAGAATGTCGCTGGCTAAATCTGTCAGACTGTGCCACGCATCTGCTATCATTGACTGTGAATTGAAGGCATATCCGCCTACCCCTTTCACAATGGCCATTCCCAGATTGGAATAGAGACCAATTCGCGTTATCCGCACCCCGGCATCGTTCTTGTTCTTGGAGGTAAGGTAGGTATTATCATGGTGATGATGATGCGAATGACCTCGCGTCTGAGTATGAGTGAGTGTCGCCATTGCTGGTCGCAAGCCGAAGGAGTTTGCAGCAGATGGTGAACGTGGGGAAGGCCGTGGAGCACCTGTGTTCTTTGCACTCGTGAGGATAGAGGAATGCAAAGCAGAGTTGGGAGCCGCAGTTTGCAGAATTCGAAATTGAAAAAGTGAGGGAAGTGGCCTTTTCAAGTTCAGGCGTTGGGTTCTATTCCTATTCAGCCACTGGACCCCCTGCGTACACCGTGCTGGATGCAAGCCGGCGCGAACAGGTAGCATCGGCATAGAGAAAAGACTATAAGCTGAGCCTCTCGCCCGTGACGAACACTGACTCTGCGATCATGGGACGCGTGGTCTCCTACAGAACGAGTGGGTTTTTGGTTTTGTTTTTAAATAAAGGAAGAATGGGCAGGGCAACATGGGATTTGGAAGGTAAGAGGTAGAAAAACGCCATGTTCTGGCGAATATTCCGGGGGCCTTACAGAAGTGGACCGACCAGTCATGGCGTGAGTATTTTGAAGGTTTCGGGGCGGTTAAGCCCACTTCCCAGGGCCTGGTGGGGGGGAAGGGAAAGCTCAATGCTTCGTAGGCAAGTGGGGGAAGCAAGGTTTGGCAGTGATGTTTTGTAGTTCCCATATGAGAGAGAGAGAGAGACGTACAAACTAGATGCAGCGATACTGCCAGAGCTTAGTTTGCCAACGTACACGTAATTGAATTATACCTACAATTAATAGAGTAGACGGGATCTTCTGCCAAAGGCTGGACAAGCCATAATATCACATTTCATGACACAAGCACAAGTTGACCAGAACAACTTGCGGAGTCTATTTATCATCTGTGGTAATTCTGCAGTTTCCGGGTGGGCAAGAACCCACACATTAAACATACACCGCCTAGAAGGATCTTCACTAGACATACTCCAGAAAGGCTATGCGTCGCTTCAACCTTCTAGCTCAAGCCGCGGTATTGATGACGACGACAACTTTTCTAATTCCCAAAAAGACGCGACAATTCACGACAAAGTCTCAATGCATACTCAATGCAAAAACCTCTTATGAGAATTCCCTACACGGGCCCCTTACCAGCTCCTACCATCCTCCCTCGATTTGCGAATACCATAACTGGTGCTATTGCGGCCCTGTCATCCTTCTTAACTGCCCCTCCATCACCTTCGCTCCATGGCCTCGAATACGGTAATCCCCAGTCAACAGTCGTGGTGACTGGTGCTGGCATATCGGTGGCTTCAGGACTTGCCGATTACAGAGGGACTAATGGAACATATCGTGTGAACAAGACTTATCGCCCTATTTACTACCATGAATTCGTTGCCAGCCATGAGGCTAGGAAAAGATATTGGGCTAGAAGTTTTCTAGGCTGGACCAATCTTCACAAGGCCAGGCCAAATGGTGCACATTATGCTATAAAACACCTGGGAGATATGGGTATCATCCGGAATGTCATCACCCAAAATGTTGATTCTTTCCACCCAATTGCACATCCCAATCTGCCGACTTTGGAACTTCATGGGTTCCTCCGTGCCTTGACATGTGTAACTTGTCACAACGAGTACCCTCGAGAACAGTTCCAACAAGAGCTTTCGAAATTGAACCCAGCTTGGGCTGTCTTTCTTGCCGAGATATTAGAATCTGGTGCATTGGATACGGAAAACCCAGATGAAAGAAGGTCCAAAGGAATGAAAACGAATCCGGACGGAGATGTTGACCTCCCGGGTGCACCTTATACGACTTTTAGATATCCAGCGTGCCCTCATTGTTTGGCCAACCCGCCGGTTGCTGGGGATGGAACTCAAACGAAGGTCGAGATTGACGACGATGGGGCATGGAAAAATACAAGTACAGCCGGAATTCTGAAGCCTGCGGTAGTGATGTTTGGCGAAAGTATTGCAAGTCAAGTGAAGGATGCGGCCGAAGAAGCTATTGATGGATCTGGGCGACTCTTGATAATAGGGACTTCCCTTGCGACTTACTCTGCTTGGAGATTGGCCAAGAGAGCACAGGAGAGAGGCATGCCTATTGGTATACTCAACCTAGGCGGAGTCAGAGGAGAAGAACTATTCTTTAAAGATCTCCCTATTGGCCAGAGGGGAGAAGCTGGAGTTCGAGCTGAGCAGGCTACTGATAAGGTCTTGCCTGGTCTTGTGGATCAACTGAAGCGTACCGGCTTTGAGTTCCCAAAACATGAACACCAAGAAACCCCTTACAGCCATCGTGAAAATAACACTGCATTCAAGGACATGTTATCATAATAAACGGCAATGTTGTAGCAGCATTATATATATAGTTTATAGAAGACAGTCTCAGTAAAATCCTGATGGAGCTTTGCCTGCGGGTTTTTCTGCTGCAGGTTTGAAAGCTTCCTTGGAAACAGCTGGTATTTCACCAATTGGCTTTTCGAGGTTCTTTCCATGTTTTGGCTTCGATTTTCTCGAGTTCTCCCAGAGTTGATCTTCCTCCTCAATCTCTCGCAGGACTAGGTGTGTTAGTTTTCACCCTAATTCGTATGTAAGAAATGTAGACGATAGATACCTTCTTCCCATTCTTTCTCCCTCTTCTCATCTCCTGTCCCTAATAAGCCCTCAATGTCTACACATTCCCCCTTCTGAACCCTCTCAATGATTTCTCTTAGCAGCCCTATCTTTGCATCAGATCTGCGGCTGAACGCCGAGAAACTGTTCTTCAGTGCAATCATTTGTATGCTCATAGATCCAATAAGGATAAAGATCACTATAAAAAAGGTCATAGGGTTCCATTCCTTGGATTTTGGTCCCTTGACTGCAGTTTTGGAATTCGATCTGCGTAGCGGCTTTGGGATGAGACTCGCCCAGAATGAGGTCGAGGCAATTGACGGCGCAGAGGCATACGATCGTGGGCCGGCGAGAACTGGTAGGTAGGTTCGTGATGTAATAGGGGAGATTCGGGGGGGGCTGACCAACAAACTCCGTAGGCTTGGAGGCGCGAGAAGCACTCTCCGGAGTGTTGTCGAGGTCTTCATGATGATCGGATAGGGCCAATACAAATCTCTCGCGCAGTGATGGATATGTTCAGTCTTTTGGCGCAAATTCGTGCCTGTCTGTCACCAAAGAACTTTTTTGGAGGTTGCGCTGCGCTTGTCGTTGCTGGGCCGACTCATGTCAACAGGGGTGTAGAGGTACCCGTTGTGATGCCTGTCAAACTTCACAACCTGCTGTTGTATACATGCTTCTTCTCGCGCGACAAATTTCGGAAATAATGTCTAATTTTGCTAGCTAACCACTGTGTCTTTGTCTTTTTCGATTATCATGGCTTCTTTACAGGCCGCGGCAGATGTGGTGCGCTCGTCGGTGGGCTCAACATCAACTTGTACACCGGCAATAGCAACAACTCTCAGTGATCTCTTACTGCCGAAGACTATTTCACAAGATGCCAATGTACCAGCTCGTTCGAAAAGCTCAAAAGCCACAGCTTCAGCTGTAAAGACGAAAGCTGCGAAACTGCCAGGAAGGGCGCGGACGAAGAAGGTAGAGCAAGAAAATATTCAAGAACATGAGGAGGAACACCTATCACCGAAAGAAAGGTCTATACTTGCCACAGAAGTTATCAATGCCACTCTCAAGTCTCTCACTGAGGCGATCAAGACGCCTGCGCCTGTGCGACGGAAGGAGTCTTCAATTGATACGGTTAAGAACACCGCGCGAAAAGGACTCAGACGATCAATCTCGATGCCCCAAACCCCATTACAACCACGAACGCTGAACCGAGTTTCGAGCTCACCAAATATTGCTGGCAGAGCCGAAAGATCTTCATCAAATGCCTCTACAACTACTTCTAGCAACAGAGCTACAGCAGAATGCGCCCGGGTTGCTTTTGCTTGCTTAAGGACGCTGTCTATTTCGAAAACATCTGGGGTCGAGCTGCCACCGCTTCAACTGGAGAGCGGGATGTCGGTTTTGATTGGAAAGCTTCTTTCGTTGGGCCTGGAGGATCTAGCTCTCAAGGAGATTAGGATACTGAAGCGTAGACTGGATCCAGAGGAGAATCTACCAAAGAAGGGAATTCTGAAAAGTGTTTCTTCTAGGACAGAGGAGATTCCAATTAGGAGTGGCAATTCGAAAACGACAAGCTCTAATATAACACCACCTACTCTACCAGAACTGTTGGATTTTGGGAAAGGGTCTTTAAGTGGGGGGAAGTTATCATTGGTAATTACAACACAATTACAGGTTTTAAGACTCATGGTATCTTCGCCAAAAGATCTGGATGTACAAACTGCACTCCCCTTATTGCAGCCATCTTACCATTCTTCTCCTACCAGATTGCTTCTCCTAGCTGCCAAAGATTCCAAGCCTGATAAGATTGCTAGGCAGCTTCAGACTTTTTCGGAATTACTCTTGTCATTAACACCGAGCATTTCTCATACTGCTGATGGTCTTGCACTCGAGCCAAAACTGAGTGTGGTTCCAAAAGTAACAGTTCAGCTTCAAACTCTAGCACTTCACAATCGAGTGCTCTGGTGGAAGTTGGTAGGCCATAAAGGGGATGCCGCAAAAGATCTATTTGATCCTTTTTTGAAATGCCTCTCAGCATTTGCTCGCCGAAGCCAAGGGGATGCCCTTCAAACATACCATTTAGCAGCAACCGCGTTTACCGATTTGGAGACCGCATTTTCCAATTATCACGAACTCAAGAACCAAGAACCAAAAAATTGTTTGAGCGGGATATTCCGTTTACTGGGCTCCCTGGCAAAGGAGGCTAATCTCATCGACCAAGCAATAGTATGGGCGAAAAAGGTTCAAGACTTCCTTGACCCTACCACCGATTCGGACGCCAGAAAGTGCTCCGTTGCGGCATGGCTTGTTGGGCTTCACTTTCGAAGGTCTCTCAGCAGTGTGGAGAATGAAGGCTTGCTTTTGAATATTCTAGAAGGACTGGAACGGCCATTTAAAGGAGAGCTTTCAGAGATTGAAGAGCTCCTTACTGAGATCTCGAGTTTACGGAGAGTAGTAATTACAGCTCTGGCAAAGCGACGTACAGACGACGACGGATTTACAGGAGGACTTCGTGAAATGAGTGAGAACTTAGTTCTGATGTGTCCACGGCTCTCTTTAAGATATCTTGGGAATCAGCCGGATGCAAACGCAGTCACTAAAGAAATAGTTCGTTATGAACAGCGGCGACAATTCATTCGAAAAGTTGCCCTACATGCCATAGACTCGACACTATTTCTTATCAAGACTTTTCTCATTGAAGGAAGAGCCACATGGGAATTAATGGATGCAAAACTTCAAGAATGCCTGCTATTGGTGACAAGAATCGAATGTATACCTGAGCAGGCTGCATCGAATGAAGTTGAAGTAGGTCCATCATACCAGGTCAAAATTTCGAACCTTTACTTCACCCAGCACCTAAATATGCGTCGAGACTCAGTAAGTCTAAAGGATTCGCAGCAAATCAAGGCTCTGAAACGCTCAATTGACTGCCTAAGTTCAAGATCAGTACACGAACGCAAACTAGCACAGCTTTCCGTGAAACTTGAAAGGATGGCCGAATTATACAAAGCAATTGGTCGTTACGATGAATTGTTCGACACTCTAATGGCTCTCCGTGATGAGAGTATCTCCTGTGGCGTTCTAAGTACTGTTGCAAAGGGAGCATCCACAAGTCCAATTTCTGCTGCATGGGCACATGACGAGGATACCATCCTACTCGCTCGAACTGTTCAGTCTTTAGTTAAAGTCCAGTTCAAGTGTCTTGACGCTTCTTCACAAACTCTGCTATTTGAAGGGCCTTGGACAGAAGAGGAAAGAGGTGCACTACTCGAGCATATTTTGGAGGTGTTGTCCATTCAGACCAACACATCAAAGGCATTCATCACATTTCAGACTAAAATCTTCAAGTCAGCTTTAGAACTTTATGACCGGCAATCATATCCCATTCGCAGACTACGAGTGCTAAGACGTCTACTTTCTTTGGATCCTGCCCATCAAAGCCAAATTATTACAAGTATACCCGAGGACTTAGCGCTATCGCAGGAAACATTTCGTGTCGAAGGAACTAAGGATGAGGGCTTGCATGGATACTTGGCTCATTTTAATATTCTCATGATGAGCCTTCTCGAATTGAGAAACAGTCACCCGAGTCTAGATGTTCTCACCAACTGTGTTGGCATGTGGTCTTCGATGAGGATTAGGTGCAAAGATATTGCGACTCTAAAATTGGAAGTTGATGACATGAAGCATCTCTTGGTCCACCTACAATCGGTAGCCGATTTCCTACACGTGCAGGGTTACAATGAGTTACGGATCACAATACTCAAACTGATCACAGAGTTTAACGAGTATCAAGATGAAATTTCCGCAGACCCCAATACCTTGACTCTTAACTATACATGCCTGGGTAGCCAATGGCTTGAACTTGGATATTCTGGGAAAGCTGGCCTGGCTTTGGATAAGGCAGAGATTTACGGTCATCAAAATGGAGTTGTACCACAAACATTATTGCAGTTGTATCTTGCCTATTCGGAATATATGCTGGTAATAGGAAATTTTAGTAAAAGGTTGGTGCTAATTCCTATAGACTGTGTATGCTATCTAACCTATATAATAGTGAAGAGTATCTTCTTCGCGCCCAAGTGTGCTACTCTCAAGAAATTGACTCAACGTCGCATCAACCAATGACAATGAACCAGAAAACGTCACAATTCCAGATAATCTCGAAAGCGTATTTGTTGTACTCCAAACTTGCGTTGGAACGCGGTGCGTCTCAGACGGCTCTTACCCAAGCGAAGTTGAGTGTAAGGTTGTTGCGTCGAGCCTGGACCAACACCGAACGTCTGTGCAGGATCGATATGGCAGAAGCGCCCTCTCAATTAAGTGTAGAGAAGTCCACTATTGACACTTCGTTGAATGCCTCTACAGCTGATCTATCTGTTGGTATTGTGAATGAGAATACTACAAGTTGTGGAGCGGGTTTCTGGGCACTAATCACACCTCTCTTTCGAGGTCTCACACATCTTTCAGAACTATATGCTCATAACGGAATGTTTTTGGAAACAGTTTACTACGCGGAACAGGCCTTACAACTAGTTTCTCAGGTTAAATCTGGATTGAATTCTGCAATGGCATCGGCGGCTTTGGGCAGCTGGTGGCTCAAAGCCGGAGTTTTGGATAAAGGATCCGACTATCTGATGCGTGCGAAAGCAATCTTTCCTATGGTAGATAAAACTCGAGAAGCTGCTCACCTATACTACTATTTGGGCAAAATGCACGGTCTTCTTGGAGATCATGATGCAGAATCTGTAGCATTTAAGGAGGCTAGTGCCTCCTTGAAAGCTCTGATGGAAGCTACGTACATTAATCATATCGGTCACCCGGCATCCCAAACACATGGAACTGAGAAGCAGTCAGCACATCTTCTCGAGGAGGAAATGTCGAAACTGACTATCACGAACAAAAAGGTAGTCGCTCCAAGAAAGACTTCTGCTAGGTCCAAAGGTCCGGTGAAAAAGAAGGCAGTTGCTCCGGCGAAAGTCTCCGTGGATACTATAACACCTACCTCGAAACCATGTCCCCAATTAACGTCTCTCCAAGGCTCACTTCTCCGTCAGAAGGTCCGAGGGCTTCTAGATACAAAAAGCTTTGACGATGCACAGAATTTGCTTCAAGAAGCCACAGAATACTCAGCGAGTCAAACCGATACTATTGATCAAGGGCTGTTAATGGCCAAAAACTTGATCCTTCAAAGTATAGAGCATATGGATGCTGATCCAGTGTACTCAACACTCCAGGAGTCGACTATATCCTTTCCGTCGGTGGTGGCATCTCAGAGATCCGTTTCTGAATTGAAGAGCGGCACAGAAAAATTATCTGGATCTCGGGTTTCGCCAGCAAGGACCTTGCAGACCACGAGATCTGGACGCTCTGCTGCACGTTCCAAAAGCCCAGCTCCGAATACCTTTTTCGACAAACTACGCCAAGCGCAGGAACACTTGAATGAAGTTCACGCACTAGCTGTTTTAGTTGCACAAGTACATGTTGTTCATACAGTCGCTGCCTTGCAAAACAGTGTGGCGATATTGCTTTCAGCTGCAGGTCAAGTCAATGGCAAATCACTCGCTCACCCCGGTTATGCGAGCTGTTCCATAGGTATGTGTCTTGGAGCTTTTTACTTGAAATTTTGCTAACTGGCTAGAATTGGCAAGAAATCTTGCCGTGAGACGTGAACATAGAGCCATCCTAGCTGATTGCAAAACTAAACTGAACGCGGATGATTTCAGCTGGCCATCTGTTGGCCTGCCAGACACAAAAAGGCTTAGCCTCGGAGTACAACATGATATGTCGCGATTTCAGCGAGACTATATCGATATAATTCCACCTACTTGGACGGCCATCTCGATATCTCTCAGTGATAGCCGCAATGAGCTTTCTATCACTAGGTTCCAAGCTGGCCACAGTCCATTTGTCCTTCGACTACCGCTAGGAAGGAACAATTCATTAGACGCTGACGAAGAAGTCTTCGGCTTTGAGCAAGGTCATGCAGAGTTAAGGGAGATTATACAACTAGCAAACGAAAGTTCTCACGATGCCCGTGATATGAGTTCAAGCGCTGCTAAGGAGGCATGGTGGGAAGAAAGGGAAGGTTTAGATGCACGACTCAGAGACCTCCTCGAGAATGTTGAAAAGGTTTGGCTTGGTGGTTTTACGGGTATATTCTCTCAGCACACCCGGAGAGCGGAGTTGCTCGCCAGATTCCAGAAATCGTTCACGAACATCCTCGATAAACACCTTCCATCACGGCAAAAGACCGGCAAGAAGGCTACCAGTCCACGTGTTGCATTGGATCCCAGGATTTTTGATTTATTTATTGGGCTTGGAGATGCTTCTGTTGAGGAATGCGACCTCTCCGAGCCGCTGAACGACCTGCTCTATTTTGTGGTGGATATTCTTCAATTCCATGGAGAGTTCAATGCATATGCTGAAATCGACTTTGATTTGATCGTTATCGAAACTCACGACGCTTTACGCAGCTACCACGAAGTAGCGAAGTCATCTGCTGAAAGCGACGAGGGAAGGCATACCATCCTGATTCTGGACAAAGCGCTTCACGCTTTCCCTTGGGAGTCGCTACCGTGTATGGACGGTATGGCAGTATCGCGGTTGAACTCCATTGCTTGTCTGAGGGATCGCATCCTCGCACAGAAAGAAGATCTGCCGGACGGTGCACTGGCCGGTAAGTACATCAACCGAACCAAAGCTTCATACGTTCTCAATCCCGACGGCGACCTTAAAAATACGTATGCGAAGTTCTCCAAGCCGCTTCAGGGTCTTGAGGAGTGCCGCGGCATCGTCAAACGCGAACCAACCGAGGAAGAGATGAAAGCATGTCTGTCGGACTCGGAGCTCTTCTTATACTTCGGACATGGCTGCGGGTCCCAATATATCCGGGCGCGAGAAATTCGGAAGCTGGAGAAGTGCGCGGTAACGGTATTGATGGGCTGTAGCAGCGGGTCTCTCACGGAAGCAGGGGAGTTTGAGCCGCATGGCACGCCGATACACTATATGCAAGCTGGGTGCCCGGCACTGGTTGCTCTGTTGTGGGATGTCACAGATAGAGATATTGATAGATTTGCTAAGAGCGCATTTGATCATTGGGATTTGTATGATAGAAAATCAGAGTCCGCCGGCAAAGGAAAAGGGAAAGGCAAGAAGAAGGCGGAGGAGAAGGAGGATGACGTGGACGAGAAGCTGTCGCTGGTAGAGGCGGTTGCCAGAGGGAGGAAAGCGTGTCAATTGCGGTACGTGACGGCGGCTTCCGTGGTTGTCTATGGTGTTCCGGTTTATTTTAAATGATGGGTGGGCATTGGATGGTGTTAGGTGGTGTTAGGGAAGAATTAGGATAGATATTGGGTACTTGCATACTCTGTTAATCATGGGGGCGTTGAATAGAAGCTTGAAACACCGCTCGATGTATTTGTTGTATTTACCTGATACAGGGGTGTTCTGTGACTTGATTGAGAGGAGGCGGCGCTGAGGCATGCACTATATTAGAATTGAGAAGTATTCCTAGATACGTGTTACCGTCTATTTATCGTCCGAGAATAGGTAGTTCTTCTGGTAGGCGCACATCCCCTCTTCGCCACCCCTTTTCTAAGCGAGAAACAAGTGCCTTGGCATCTCTCCGTGTGAGATTTTATTATAGAGAAGTGAAGAGAAGCCGGCGCGCAGAAGACTTGGGTTACATCTCCAATTGGGTTTCACGACTCTCGATTTAGACAGTGGTGATAGGCTGCAAAGGGTTTCTCAACTTCTTGGTATTTAATATCGTATTTGGCGATGAGACAAAAAGACAAGGCTGGCGATAAGGCTTTTTTTTGTTATCGACGTCACACCAGACCTTTTCGTGTCCCTTTTGATATAGTGGATTATAATATGAATGGAAGGAATAAATCAAAAAGAAGATATTAAGTGTATAATAAGTAAAAGTCGCATGAGCCTTTCTATTCATAATCGCACCACCACCACCGCCGGGGTGTTGGAGATGGTCGCCGTACACTCACTCATTCACTCCCAAAGAGAGAGAGAGAAGGTTCTAGAAATCCATCGAACCGGGCGACAAGAAGGGTTGGGCAAGGCAGCACAGACACCACCGCGAATGGACAGGGTGAAATCCACCGCAACAAATCAAATCCCCGCCGGCCACAATTGTGAGTGGTTGTTCAATACAGAACCGAAAAAAGACCAGCAACAATCTCGACGAACCAAAAACCCTCCCCCTTTCCATCATCATCATCATCATCATCATCATCATCATTTTCATCATCAATGCAGTTTCTAGTCGAGGAAGAAGTGTGAAAAGTGAAAAGTGACGGATTCGCCTTGGGATTCAACAAGCTCCCGCGCTCTGCACCAACCACGAACCAGACATTCCACCGAGAGCGGTACCGGGTTCCCCTTCCAGTTTAAACTCAAAATAATACCACCAACCACCAAAAAAAAAGATCTCAATGAATCGACTTTTCACCAAATCCGACAAAAAACCCAAGAAGTCATCAGTCCGGGACAGCGACGAGGAACCTGCATCCCCGCATTCGCCCAAGCCGCGCTCCCCCCTCAAGAAACCCGCCGCAGCAAAAGCCGGGCGAGCAGACGACGAGAATAATAATAGTAATCCGAGTCCGAATCTTCACAAGTCCCGAAGCGACCCAGCTGCCTCCTCGCACAAGAGCAGCCGCTCGAGCACCTCGTCCAAACCCAGCCACGGCTCACGCCGCAAAGCAGATCTCGACTTCGACACCCACCCGCTGAACCTGAGCGAAGCCGAACGAAAGAGACTTTCTGTCTTATCCATGATGTCTGACCCCATGGAAGTCGACAGCGAGGGGCCGGTGTCTCCCCCACCACCACAGGCAAGCGTGCCGGGAGCATTTGATGCGCCAGCTCCAACGGCAGCAAACGGTACTGCGCCGGTCAATGGAGAAGGGCCTGCACCACCACCGCACAAATCAAATCCTTCCAGTCCGGCAGCGCCAGCAGCGCCGACGCCAGAGGATGCCGAGGCCTTCAAGGCCGCCGGGAACAAATTCTACAAGGAGAAGAACTACAAAAAGGCAATTGAAGAATATACCAAAGGTACGCGCGGGGTGAACGTTGAACTTTGACCTTTGAACTGCTGCACATGTACTGACAAGAACCGTCACCTAGCCGTGGAAGCACAGCCCTCTTCTGCAACCTATCTCAGCAACCGTGCAGCCGCGTATATCTCGGCCGGTCTCTACAAGAATGCCTTGGAAGACTGTCTCCGTGCGGACGAACTTGATCCTCAAAATCCAAAGATTCTACTCCGTTTAGCACGAACTTACACCAACTTGGGCCAGCCCCAAGAAGCCTTGGATACATTTGCACGTATCCAGCCCGCTCCCTCTGCAAAAGACGTAGCACCTGCAAAGTCTCAGCTACAGCATATCAAGGTAGCCGAAGATGCACTAAAGAACGGGACGACCGGGTCCATGGCCCTTCACGCACTTGACCAGGCAGAGAAGATCCTCGGACTGGGAGCCCCCCGACCCAGAAAGTGGCAATTAATGAGGGGAGAGGCCTACTTGAAGATGGGAAATGTCAACGCTTTGGGTGATGCACAGAACGTTGCCATGAATTTATTACGGAACAACAACCAAGACCCCGAAGCTTTAGTGTTGCGAGGAAGAGCGCTCTATGCCCAAGGCGATAACGAGAAAGCCATCCAGCATTTCCGCCAAGCTCTGAACCTTGACCCAGATTACCGGGACGCTGTGAAGTACTTACGGATGGTACAGAAGCTGGACCGGCTGAAGACCGAGGGTAACGCAGAATACAAGGGTGGAAGATGGGCAGCGGCTGTGGAGAAATACCAACAGGCACTTGAAGTTGATCCATTAAACAAAGGCACCAACTCCAAGATTCTGCAGAATCGTGCTCTATGCCGAATACAGCTCAAGGACTACTCGGGTGCTATCGAAGATTGTGAGAAGGCAATTTCCATGGATCCCTCGTACACTAAAGCAAAGAAAACCAAGGCCACCGCGCTTGGCCAGTCAGGCAACTGGGAGGAGGCAGTTCGTGAACTCAAGGCGCTGGCAGAGGCTGATCCACAAGATGCCGGCATTGCCAAGGAAGTCCGAAGAGCTGAGATGGAGTTGAAGAAGAGCAAGAGAAAGGACTATTACAAGATTCTTGGCGTAGAGAAAGATGCGGATGAGAACCAGATCAAAAAGGCTTACCGAAAGGCGGCTATCATTCATCACCCTGATAAGAATCCTGGTGACGAGGATGCTGCAGCGCGATTCAAGGATATTGGAGAGTCCTACGAGACCCTTAGCGATCCTGAGTAAGTCACATTCACATCTACAACGCAGTTGTATATCCACTAACATGATACAGAAAACGTGCTCGGTACGATAGCGGTGAGGATCTAGTTGATCCAATGGATGGCTTTGGTGGAGGTGGAATGGGCGGCATGGGAGGCATGGGTGGCGGCATGCAAATTGACCCCGAGATTCTCATGCAGATGTTCGGAGCTCAAATGGGCGGAGGTGGCGGTGGCCGTGGAGGTTTCCACTCGCACGGCGGAGGCATGCCTGGAGGAGGGAGACGAGGAGCGCCTCAAGGTTTCCCTGGCGGCTTCAACTTTCAATGACAGGACGACGAGGAAGATTCCCAGGTCCCGTCATCACCGTCTCCCCATTCAAAAGCAAAAAAGGAAAAGAAAACATGGAGAATGCCGCCTTCAGCAGAAGCAAGAAATCAAATCTCGGAGGAGCAATTATGGTGGTTTCGCAGACTGGGAATGGGGTTCTTGCTCGCAGGGGTCTTCATTCCATTCGATCTTCTCATCTTTATGACTATTTTAGTGGCCTCGGTTTACGTCTGCATCCGCGGCTTTCGGTCACTGTTCAACAGATTTGGCGTCTTATAGAGTGGAGGGATAGACATTCATCTCATTGCTGGCGTTATTTTCGATTGACTGGGCAAGCATCCTAATTGTCTGGAAGAATATGGATGGTGATGATGGTAAAATAGTATGAACGCTGTAGAGAATTCGGGAACCTGACATGCGAACCTATTCATGTGTTTTGTAGCAATAAGTGATTAGCGTGCAGAATCTGGAATAAACTTTCCTACCAAGTCAAATTGTTTGAAGCATTCAACCCCCCAAGGAAAGAAAACTGTAATTCTCATATGCACATCAAGATCTGTAATCAAATTGACAAGTCCACGACCTGTACTTATTATGGAAAATTTACTGAAAGACCTAGTGTCGAGTTTCCAGTTGAGAATTGCAAATTGAACCCCTCCTCTTGTGCAAGTTTGATAGACCATAAGAGCCCGACACAATGAAAAAGGGCGTACCTTACAGAATCTAGAATACCAGGGTATATTGATGCCAACAGCCCTGCTATAATAATATAATACATATATCATGTACACGTGACTGTTCCTCAAGGCTGAAAGCATCTCGGATATGATGGTGGGGTTGTCCCACACCGGTCTGCGTTTTTGACAACACACTTCAGCCTAGCAACGGAATTTATACAAGGGCACTCACTGATACCTTTCACCCCAGTCTTGTTTACACGTTTTACCTCACCAACTACAGCATATTCTCGGACCTAGCTCGCCTAGAAATGACTCAATAGCAGAGTCACAAAGCATGCCATAGTGCAACAGATCTGCCACTGCAAACACAATAGCAGTTCTACAACCAGCACTCCGGGGAATTCTGCAAGCTTGCCCCGAACCTTTATTTGCGAGGTTAGGGTGAAATATGGAATCGCAAGTACGTTGATTGAGTGCTACTGCTGCATCATACCTGGCATAAAGCGTCTGCTTGGGCTGGTGTTCCTTTGCCTGATGCTTGCTTCTCTATCACCACCTTGCTAATCCCTAACTCAGGTAGAAAATGCCATTCAGATAGCCTGGAACCCAAGCTCCAACCAAGAACTCAAAGCCCAGGCATTCGAATTCATCAACCAGCTCCGAACCGATCCCTCTGGCCCGCAAGCATGCCTTACCCTCTTCACACGCTCTCCTAAAGCCCCGGAGGTGGTCCGTTTGGTCTCATTGGATGTGGTGAACCACGCCTTTCAAAGCCAACTGCTTGACGTCCCAACTCTAAACCATATCAAGGAGAGCTTGCTGGAGTATGTCAGACGAACATATGGTCAGGTTGGGGGGTCGGGCAACACAGATCCAGATGCTGCTAGTCTTCAAAACAAGCTTTCGCATACCATGACCTTATTGTTTGTATCGTTGTATAAGGAGAGCTGGGGAACATTTTTCGACGACTTCTTGGCCTTGACCAGTTCTCAAGCAGGATCAGGCGATTGTTACAATCTCCCCGGCGTTGTCTTCTTCCTCCGGCTGCTCGATTCGGTTCACGATGAGATTGCGGATGCCCACATCACCACCGCCTCTTCCAGTGGAAAACGTAACACGGAACTAAAGGACTTACTACGAGCTCGTGACGCACAAAAGATTGCAGCATCCTGGCTGCAAGTTCTCAAGACCTGGCAAGGACAGGAGGACTCTATCGTGGAATTGACCCTCAAGGTCATTGGCAAGTGGGTGGACTGGATCGATATATCACTGGTTGTCAACGAAGATACCTTGAATCTTCTCTTCTCCCTCGTTGGCAGGGAAAGTCCTGGTGGGCCAACCGCTGAAGACAGAGTTCGAGCTGCCGCTATCAACACAATTACCGAAATAGTGGGCAAGAAGATGAAATCTGCTGATAAAATCCGTTTGATGGAGATTCTGAACCTGGGGATCCTTGTCTCGCAACTTGTAGCAGGCCCGAACATGAGCCAGCTACGCTCAACATCTAGTTATGACGTCGATCTTGCCGAATCTATTGCCAAACTAGTGAACAATACCACCGCAGATATAGTTAGGGTCCTGGAGGACACGAAGGCAGACACACAAACTCGAGTAGGTGACCAATCTATAGCCTTATTATCTTTGAGACATGAGCGAAATCAATGGCTTTGAGAATAACTACTAACGTCCCAATCTCCAGGTACAAGCCGAACAACTTCTCCAAACCTTCCTGCCACATCTATTACGGTTCTTTTCAGACGATTACGATGAAGTTTGCTCTCAAGTTATACCATCTATGACTGATCTTCTGACATTCCTTCGCAAGGCTAAGCCTTTGCCTCCTGTATATTCCGCCATGCTGTCACCGATTTTAAATGCAATAATTCAAAAGATGAGATATGATGAGACCTCGGATTGGGGAAGTGAGGATGAGCAGACAGATGAAGCAGAGTTCCAAGAACTCCGCAAACGACTGCAAGTGCTTCAAAAGAGTGTATCAGCTGTCGATGAAGATCTGTACGTTGATATTTTGAGCAACCTTGTTGGAAATACTTTCCAGAAACTTGGTCAACAAGGCGGCCAGATGGACTGGCGAGACCTCGACTTAGCGCTTCACGAGATGTACTTGTTTGGAGAACTTACTGTACCTAACGGAGGTCTTTACACAAAGAGCCAGCCTTCGGGAGTCGCAGCGGAACGTCTCATTATCATGATGGCGAAGATGGTCGAATCTGGTAAGTTAAACCACATGCTCCATGACCGATATCAAGATTTACTAATATTTCTTTCTCAGGGATTGCATCATTTGCTCACCCTGCCATTCAGCTTCAATATATGGAGATTTGTGTTCGATACTGTAGCTTCTTCGAGACGCAGACAAGTTATATCCCACAAGTTCTTGAGCAGTTTGTCCAGCTTGTGCACCATCAGCATATCAGAGTCCGCACGCGTTCTTGGTATCTATTTTTCAAGTTCGTCAAGCACCTGAGAGCTCATGTTGGTAACGTTGCAGAGACTGTGATCAAATCCATTGGCGATCTATTACCGATTCAGGCTGAGATTCAAGAAGATACCTCTGAAGATGATATGTCATCGGAGCAAAGTGATCATTCTGCTGATGCTACCTTCAATGGCCAACTTTACCTCTTTGAAGCAATTGGCACCATATCTTCTGAAGCTACGATTCCTGTAGAAAAGCAAATTTTGTATGTTCGATCTATCATGAATCCCTTGTTCTCGGAAATCGAGAAATGTTTACCTGCGGCAAAGGCTGGAGAAGCCCAAGCTATTCTGCAGATTCACCATGTTATCATGGCACTTGGCACTTTGGCACACGGGTTTTCTGACTGGACACCTGGAAATTCTGCAACAGCACATCATGCACCTATCAAAGAGGTGACCGAGGAGTTCAGCCGCGCATCAGAGGCCATCCTGATTGCTCTCGAAGCTCTCAGATCATCCTCTGATATTCGTACAGCTAGTCGGTCTGCTTTCAGCAGATTAATGGGCGTCATGGGCATTGGCATGCTGCCTCTTCTTCCACGATGGATCGAGGGGCTACTATCCCAAAGCTCTTCCAAAGATGAAATGGCCATGTTCCTCCGCTTATTGGACCAGGTCGTATTTGGGTTCAAAAAGGAGATTTACACAGTTCTGGATTCTCTGCTTACGCCTCTCTTCCAGCTAGTCTTTGCTGGCTTATCTGAACCAATTACCGGCACTGACGACGAGATCCAGCTCGCTGAGCTTCGCCGAGAATACCTAACTTTCGTTCAGATCATTCTTAACAACGACCTTGGGGCTGTGCTCGTCAGTGACAGAAACCAGGGGTTCTTCGAGACTCTTATCGAATCGGTAACTACCTTGGCCAAAACCGTCACAGCTGGCCAAGGAAATCTTGCAGCAAGTCGGCTGGCGTTCTCTGTCCTTACACGTATGGCAGACCTCTGGGGAGGGCCTAGCATTGCAACATTAGGAAAATCCGAGATCTCCTCCTCCGCTTCTCCATCGCCTGCTTTCCCTGGCTTCGATCGCTTCCTCATCGAGAGGTTCCATCCTATTTGCTGGGCAGTGTTAAGCGAATCTACCTTCCATCCAGCAACTGATGCTCAAGCCAAGCAAGTCTTGAACGAAATTGCTGGCTTGGAACAAACAATTTACATAAAGACGGGAGATATGTTCATCCAGCACCTGCATAGCTCGTTCTTTCCTTCCATGGGTATCGATGGAACTGACTTTATAAAATCAATGGCGACCTCTGCTGAGAGAAAGGGATTGGCAACATATCTACAAGGGTTCCTGCGGAACAGGCGCTCGGTTTAATTGGCGGATGGATATTATGCATTTTCGGGGCGTTTACCATAGGCACTATATCAGGGATAGCATTACTCACCCCTTGGTGATGCGCTTAGCGATGCAACAGTTTCTCGTGTGGAAACAGATGATGATCATAGAGAAGGCTGGCTACTTAGATGACAGTAGGTTTAGAAGAACTGATCTCTGAAATTGACAACCTTAAGCTACAACTTTGCCAGTCTGATTTGTTGCAGGTTATCTCTACCACTGTGATACTAATCTATTTCTGAACCTAGATGGCAGTAGTTATATATTTAGTGTATCGAGTTGCAATAATCAGACCCTTGAATTGAGCCCTGAGTGTGAGGATATGTAGAGCAAGCGGGTCAAATGTGAAGACCTTACTTCAATTCATACAATATGGCTTTCCCAGCTGCCAGAGGAAGCCATCAGTGTGTGACCAAATGCCTGGTATAATGATAGATGGGTCTGGTCTCCCATCAGAGCTAGTCAAGTTCCCGCAGATTTCCTACGATAGAGTTGGTATTGATGTACACAATGGTACAATCAGCCTTTTGGCATGGCTCGCTTAGCTTCCAGAAGTAATAAAGGGGCATAATTGTTGATATCACATTCATACATCCTCAAATCCAGAATATATAGCAACAATCGATACATCCTGCTCTCTGACTCATATTTCTATCAACCAGAGACTTAATATGGCTAATCAATAATATTTTCGTACTGCAAAGGCAATGTTGCTCAAGCATGTCCCAGATTGGATAGGCCTTGTCACATGATGGTACCAGAGCTGCTGAGTCATCATGGGCCCACTTGGCCATTCTGAAAAATACACAATAGGCCGGCTGACTGACCCTGCTGTGGTCTCCCTCACCAAAATCCATCTCTCCAAAATCCAAACGCGCAACGACGAAGAACCGCTTCCGTCGCCAATCCACCATCACCCCCCTTAGCAATCCAAACCCCTCCACGTCGTGTTCCACGCGACAAACACGCCCGCAACACCGCGCCGTGTTGGATATTCGGCTCTCAGCCCCATTAGGCTGCAATCACCCTCCATCCTGAAGCTCAGCTCCCAGCACGCTCATCAATTACGAAAGCCGTAGTTCACTCTGCGCCAAGTCGAGCTCCATCTCGAAAAAAGTCGAGAGCATCAACACGACACGCCGCGCCTCGTTCTATCGGCCACGCCATCATCTCTGGCCCGCCCAACACGCAATTCACGCATTTTTCACCCACTGCTGTTGCGCCCACGCCTCGGCCCCGTCCAAGAGCTGATGCGCAAGGGCTGGCTCCTTGATATGCATAGGAGCACTCACTTGAGTTAACGTTTACTACCGCTATTAATACCATATCGCCAGTGATGGCTTCAGTTCAGACTGCCCCAGCTGTACAACAGCCGGGAACCTTCATTCCCGGCAATGCTGAACAGATGCGCCAGATGTTTAGTGTACAGCTCTCCCGAATTCCCTTACTGCCCTTGGGCCATCGAGCTGATGTTCGCTAACACCTTCTAGAAATACAAGCAGATGAAGGAATCAGGTGTACCAGACAACGACCCAGAGCTCCTCAAGATCCAGCGAGTTCTTGCCCAGGTACAACAACAACAGCGCATGTATCAACAGCAACAATCTTTGGCCCAACACAGCGGAAATACTGCAAATGGCGCCAATACCACACGACCCAATGGCCCTACGAATTCATCTCCTACTCCCCAAACCCCCGTATCATCTACCTCGGCGGGCCCCACCTCGAATGCCAACCAGTCGGTCCCCAAAGGAGGCGTGCAACGCAATACACCAGCTGGGAGTGGTTACTTTTCACAAGAGCAGTTGACTATACTCAAGAACCAAATCTTCGCCTTCAAATGCCTGTCCAAGAATCAGGGTATTCCACAGAACGTTCAGCAATCGCTTTTTGCTATTCAGCAGAAAAAGCTCTCGGCAGCCTTTGAACAAGCTGCAGCAACAGCTACAGCACCTTCTACAACCTCTGAAGATGGCGAGCCAGCGACAAACGGATCGGTCAAAGATGGACCCTCGAAATCCAAGGCTCCAGCTACTTTAAAACAGCACGAGTACACCGGCTTCAAGCCTCCATATGCTGGTATTGAGTCCAAGATCAGCTACTCAGACCACAAGATTCGCGAGAGACGACCTTTGATTCCCAGTGTTATGCCATCTGGTGTTGATATCGAGAAGATCCGAAGCGAGCGGGAAATGATCATATACAATCGGATGAATGCTCGCTTTGCAGAACTTCGGTCAATCGCTGCAAACAAGGCGCATTGGGATACGCGAAATGAGAATGTAGTGCCAGATGATTCCCTGAGACTAAAGACGTTAATCGAGATGAAGATGTTGGGGCTCTACGCAAAGCAACAATCGATGCGGGAGAAGGTTGGTCGACAGATGATTCAGTACGATAACCTTGCGATGACGGCCAATCGAAGTCAATACAGGCGCATGAAGAAGCAATCATTACGCGAGGCACGCATCACCGAGAAACTTGAGAAGCAACAGCGAGATGCTCGTGAGACTCGAGAAAAGAAGAAGCATACGGATTACCTCCAGACAGTTCTCAACCACGCACGAGAAATCGCTGTCGCTGCCAGTAACCAGAGGCTCAAGGTGCAGAAGTTTGGTCGTATGATGCAAGCACAACACCAGAACATCGAAAAGGAAGAGCAAAAGAGAATTGAGAGAACTGCCAAGGCACGTCTCCAGGCCTTGAAAAACAACAACGAAGAGGCATACTTGGCACTGCTCGACCAGGCCAAAGACACTCGTATTACACATCTTCTCCGTCAAACCGATGGTTTCCTGTCTCAACTCGCTGCGTCTGTTAAGGCGCAACAGAAGAAGGCAGCTGAGCGCTATGGAGGTCATGCTGACGAGTTCTTGATTGATGATGACTCGGATGAGGAAGAGGAAGAAGTTGACAGTCGTAAGATTGATTACTATGCTGTCGCCCATCGTATCAAAGAAGAGGTCAATACGCAACCTGGCATTCTGGTTGGTGGTACATTGAAGGAATATCAACTGAAGGGTCTCCAATGGATGATTTCACTTTACAACAACAATCTCAATGGTATTCTTGCCGATGAAATGGGTCTCGGTAAGACAATTCAAACGATCAGTTTGATCACTTACCTCATCGAGACGAAAAAGCAAAATGGACCTTTCTTGGTTATTGTGCCTCTCAGTACTCTAACAAATTGGACACTTGAGTTCGAGAAGTGGGCTCCATCTATCGTCAAGATCGTTTACAAGGGTCCCCCAAATACTCGTAAGATGCAGCAGTCGCAGATTCGATACGGCAATTTCCAAGTCTTGTTGACCACCTATGAGTACATCATCAAGGATCGACCAGTGTTGAGCAAGATCAAGTGGATTCACATGATTATTGATGAAGGTCACAGAATGAAAAATGCATCTTCGAAGCTCAGTGCTACTCTTACCCAATACTATTCGACCCGCTATCGTCTCATTCTCACTGGTACTCCTCTTCAAAACAATCTTCCTGAGTTGTGGGCACTCCTTAACTTCGTTTTGCCTACCATTTTCAAGTCTGTCAAGTCTTTTGATGAATGGTTCAATACTCCGTTCGCAAACACTGGTGGACAAGACAAGATGGAGCTTACAGAAGAAGAACAGATTCTTGTTATTCGTCGTCTACATAAGGTCTTACGGCCATTCTTGTTGCGTCGTCTTAAGAAGGATGTGGAGAAGGACTTGCCTGACAAAACCGAAAAGGTTATTAAGTGCAAATTCTCCGCTCTTCAAGCTCGTCTATACAAGCAGATGGTTACTCACAACAAACTTGTTGTCAGCGATGGAAAGGGTGGAAAGACTGGAGCTCGTGGTCTCAGCAACATGATTATGCAACTTCGGAAGCTTTGTAATCATCCCTTCGTCTTTGACGAGGTTGAAAATCAAATGAATCCCACCAGTACTAGCAACGATCTCCTGTGGCGTACCGCTGGTAAATTCGAACTCCTCGACCGTGTTCTTCCTAAATACCAGGCAACTGGCCACAGAGTTCTCATGTTCTTCCAGATGACTGCAATCATGGATATCATGGAAGATTTTTTGAGATACCGTGGAATATCTTATCTACGATTGGATGGTACAACAAAATCTGATGATCGTTCTATTCTCCTCAAGGAATTCAATGCTCCCGACTCGCCCTACTTCATGTTCTTGCTTTCTACCCGTGCTGGTGGTCTTGGATTGAATTTGCAAACTGCCGACACCGTTATCATTTATGATTCGGATTGGAATCCTCATCAAGATTTGCAGGCCCAGGATCGTGCACATCGTATTGGTCAAAAGAACGAGGTTCGAATTCTTCGTCTTATCAGTTCCAACTCAGTGGAAGAGAAGATTCTGGAACGTGCTAAATACAAGCTCGATATGGACGGCAAGGTCATTCAAGCAGGTCGATTCGATAACAAATCTTCAGAAACAGATCGTGATGCTATGTTACGTGTTATGCTTGAGACTGCAGACGCTGCTGAAAGTCTGGAGCAAGAAGAGATGGACGACGACGATCTTAACATGATTCTTGCTCGATCGGACGAAGAACTGCAGATTTTCGGACAGATGGACGTAGCGCGAGCCAAGGAGCCTATCTACGGAACAACTGCATCCAATAAACCTATGTCTCGTCTCATGCAAGAGAGCGAACTTCCAGAGATTTATATGTCTGATGGTAACCCAATATCCGACGAGCCCGAAGAGATCAAAGGCAGAGGTGCCCGTGAAAGAACACGTGTCAAGTATGACGATGGTCTTACAGAAGAGCAATGGCTTAATGCTGTTGACGATGACGAAGATTCACCAGAAGCTGCTGCTGCCCGGAAAGCTGCTCGAAAGGAGCGTCGGGAACTCAACAGACGTAAGAGAGCCGGCGAGATTGAAGGCTCAGTTGAGGTCTCTTCTGGCAGTGACTCTGAAGCTCCCGAAGAGCCAGAGCCAACGCCGAAGAAGGGTCGTGGTACAGCTCGCAAATCGGGCTCGGGCAAGGTTGAGAAGCGCAAAGCCGAGGAGGTTGTCGAAGATGAACGACCTACCAAACGCAACAAGCGAGGAGGCAATGGTCGCTCTAAACCCCCTGCTGTTAATGGTGATGCTGTCAAGTATCGTAACACCCTGCAAGAGAGCTTGAACAACGTTTTCCAAGCTCTTATGAATCTTGAGGAGCCTGCAGATTCTGCATCATCTGATGATGGAGAGGAGCCAGAAACTCGACTTATTATTGGCCCATTCATCAATCTTCCACCAAGGAAGGACTATGCAGACTACTACATGCTCATTCCTCATCCAATTTCCATGAAGCAGATCGAGAAGAAGATAAAGAAGGGAGAGATGTCCAGCCTGAATGACTTGAAGAAGGACATCCTGCAATTGTGTAGCAACGCGAAGACATATAACGAGGATGGCAGCATGATTTTCAACGATGCTGTCACGATTCAGGTAAGCTTATGTGTAGTCAACCAGTCCAAACACCAGCTAATTTGTGATAGAATGCATTAGAATCACGTCTTCGTGATGAGATAGCTGAGCATCCTGAGCTTGGTGATGAGGATTCCCGCAATGGTGGCTCAACCGCTCCCACAACCAGTGCCGGAACTCCTGTACCTACTAAGATCAAGCTTACTTTGAAGAACTCCCAATATGCCAACGGTGGTAGTAGTGGGGTCCAGAGTGATGATGATTGAGGAGTCAAACGTGTGAACTGGGGTGGCTATCATCTATTAGTTGGCATTTAATGGACTTCACGATGGTTTTGGCGTCGTGGATTGAGGAGTTGCACATGCTTCGTTTCTGATTTCTTAACGGTGGCGTTACATTGGCGTGGCTCTGGAAGAAAATGATTCTATTCCAGAAAGATAGCATGGCACACCTACAAACGTGGGTTGGCCTAGACTGTACTGTAATAGATAAACCAATAGGGTGTATTAACTATGATATTTGTTCTATCCAAGTGTCCAGATGTGAGCCTTGTTATCCGTTTTTGGTGATATCTACGTTGGTCATCAAGATCGAGGGTAGTCACTTTCTAGTTTTCACGGTTGATACCACCAATACTATTATAACCTCAAGGATATCAGCAGATTTTGAGTGTTCCAACTTAAACAGAGTGGTGATTGTTCTTGGGGATAAAATGCCGAATCACCGAATTGGGTCTAGCCCAAAACCCTATTTCAGCCGCATAATAAATGTCCTACGAACAAAGCACAAGTATCACAGCCTTGCAGCTACGACTTCCATCTTTTAGCAAAGCTTTACTTCCCGACTTTGAAGCCTTTCCGATATCTCTAGCAAAACAGACTTACTTCTTCCGTCCATGGTCCGATGAATAGCCATTTCTAGGAGCAAAAGCCAGCCTTGCGCCTCGACGCGACTTTCGTTGTCCTTAGATTTCCGAGTCTTTCCAAACCTCAGCCACATACCTCAAGAGATTTGAGATGGCGACACTCAGTAATAGCCAGTCCAATGGCACAAACGGTTATGGGCCGGCGCATTCTCCCGGTGCCCAAATCATCAGCAAGCGTTTCTCCGATATACCCTCTGCAATCGATATCCCAGTCCAGGGCGAAGATGACGAACAGGCTGTCGAGGTCGATCTCGAAGACCTGTTAGATGATCCTACCGAACTGTGTACGCTGCTGGAGAATGAAGGCGCGGCCCGCACATACTGGATGACGGTGTCTCTTGCGTATGCCAAGCAGAAGAAGGTCGACCATGCGATTGAGATGCTGTTGAAGGGCAATCAAGCCATGAAGGGCGGGCAGAAGGAGAAACTCAGCATGCTGAGTTGTCTGTGCTGGATGTATTTGTGGAAAAGCAGAGAGTCCCCGCGCATTCCACCTGACGGAGCTCTGGTGTCTGATGCGAAGACGAAGGAGTACTACTTGCAGTTGTCGACATCAACGCTTAACGAAGCTTCACGAATCAATCCTGCGTTCCCACCCCTGTTTTTGGCTCGAGGTGTCTTACTGCTCCTCAAGGCCTCGTTGCAGCCACCTTCGAAGTCTGCTGCTCCGGGTGCCATTGATCAAGAGAAAAGGGATCTTTTGCATTCGTCTATAAAGTCATTTGAGGACGCTATCAAGGTATCACAGCAGAGGAATATGGTAGCAGTTTTGGGCAAAGCTCGAGCTCTGTTCTCTCTAGGAGACTATGCAAAGGCTTTAGAAGGCTACCAAGAAGCCTTGCACAAAATGCCAGATTTGATAAACCCAGATCCTCGCATAGGAATCGGATGCTGTTTCTGGCAACTTGGCTTCAAAGAGGATGCAAAGACTGCGTGGGAACGAGCTTTGGAGATTGACCCGGAGTCCAAAATCGCCAACATTCTTCTTGGGCTCTTCTTTCTGGATGCGAGCTCGCACGTTTCCTTGAATGGGCCCGAGTTTCTGTCACTCTACAAGACAGCTATGACGACATATACCCAGAAAGCTTTCAAGGGCGACAAAGAATTCCCACTCACATGTGCAACGTTCGCTGGTTACTTTCTATCACGAAAAGCATGGCCTACGGTCGAAACTTTGTCTCACAAAGCGATCCAGTACACAGACGTCAATGCGATTGCAAGTGATGGATGGTATCTGCTGGCCCGTAAAGAGCATTACAATGAAAACTATGCCCTGGCAAAAGACTACTACGGACGAGCTGATGAGGCTCGGGGTGGCGTCGACCGAGGATTTCTACCAGCAAAATTTGGTGCCGCTCAGTTAGCAGTGTTGAAGGAAGACCATGGTGAGGCGAAATTAAGATTGGAGAAAATGATCCAACACTCGAAGAATGTCGAGGCAATGACTCTGCTGGGAACAATATATGCCGAGGAGGTTTTTCTTAGCCAGGAAAGTGGTATCAAGGAGGACAAGACCACCGAATTCAAGAAAGCTGTTGGCTATCTCGAAGCTGTGCGAACAGCATGGAAAGACACCAAGAAGAATCTTATACCTGATGCTTCGGTGTTGCTGAATCTGGCCCGTCTATACGAAACTGAGCAACCAGAGAAAAGTCTCCAATGCTTACAACAAGTTGAACAGTTGGAATTTGATCAGATTCCTGAAGCTGAGCGCCCAAAAGACGTAGCGGAGGAAGGCAAATTGAAAGACTCTATCCGCGAAGGACTGCCACCTCAATTACTGAACAACATGGGTTGTTTCTTCTACCAATCAGAAAAATACGACCAAGCTCGCGAGATGTTTCAGACTGCTTTGAATGCTTGCATCAAGGTTGGGGAAAAACAAGAAGATATGGATACCGATGCACTAGTTACCACCATCAGCTTCAATCTTGGAAGAACCTACGAGGCGAGCGGCTTGCTTGACGAGGCCAGTCAAGTATACAATGGCTTGCTAGAACGTCACAGCGAATATACGGATGCAAGAACACGATTGGCCTACATTGCCCTTCGACAAAATCCTAGCGAGGATGGACCCAAAGCTGTCGCTAAGCTGATTGCCGACTGTTCTGAAGACTTAGAAGTGCGGGCGCTCTATGGATGGTACCTAGGCAAGGCGCACGCCAACAAACGGTCAGGAAACATTGGTGACGATCCAGAAATGCGGCACTATAAGCATACGCTCCAACGTTATGAGAAGCACGATCGATACGCCTTGATCGGTATGGGCAATCTGTACCTGATGAGCGCACGAAATATGAAACGAGACTCTGAACAAGATAAACAAAAGCGATCTGCCATTTACATCAAGGCCGTCGAGTTCTTCGACAAAGCATTGCAATTGGACCCCAAAAATGCCTACGCTGCTCAAGGTATCGCCATTGCGCTCGTTGAGGATAAGAGGGACTATAAGACCGCTTTGGCAATCTTCGTAAAAGTTCGTGATACGATCAAAGACCCCAATGTCTTTGTAAATCTTGGCCACATCTTCTCTGAGTTACGACAATATACCAAAGCAATTGAACATTACGAATTGGCAATTGCTAAGGATAAATCAAAAGATCCACAGATTTTGACTTGCTTGGGTCGGACATGGTTAGCTAAAGCTAAAGCAGAGAAGAACTTCCAGGCCTATAAAAATTGTCTAGACTACTCTCAAAAGGTAAAACGTTCTATATTCCCATGTGTCTAATAGTATGCTAATAAAAAGCAGGCTCTAGAAATCTCGCCTGATCAGATTCATTTCAAGTTTAATGTAGCATACGTCCAGACACAATTGGCGCAGTTCATTATCACCATGCCAGAAATCCAGCGTACAGTATCTGAAATGCAAGCCGCGGCCGTCGGGTTGGAGGAAGCTATAATATCTTTCGATGCCGTTGCACAACATCCACAATCACCTTACCCCAAGCATGACGTCGAGCAGCGAGCTACTATGGGTCGTAGAACTACGCGGAATAAGCTAGGAAGTGTCATCGCAATGCAAAAGGAGTATGAAGAAAAGAATGCAGAGAAGTTACAGGCTGCAAAGGTTCTGCGAGAAGCAGAGCTCAAGCGACGTGAGGAGGCCAAGCAACTCGCGGAAGCTGCTGAACAGGAGAGAAAGCAGAAGATTGCTGAGGAAAGAGGGAAGATTGCGGAGAGAGACCGCGAGCTTGCCTATGCCAGAGCCGAGGAGGACAGAGCTAGAGAGGAAGCTGATATGACAACAGATGAGGAAACAGGCGAGAAAGTCAAGAGAAAGAAGAAGCCAAGAGCCGCTGGTGCTGGAAAGCGAAAGAAGAAGAATGATGATGGCATTACGGATGATGAGGAGAGTGGAGCAGAGCCAAGGAGAAAAGCACGTCGGCAATCTCGGGGCAGTGGAGGAGATAGTGAGGAGGAGAAGCCAAAAAAGAAAAGACGTCTTGCGAAGAAAGCTCAAGAAAAGTCCAACAAATACAAGAGCAACGAGATCGTGGTTGAGAGCGATAGCGAAGGGGATGATGGAGCAGCAGCTGCTGCAAGAGAAATGGATGCCGACCTTTTCAATGATGATGAGCCTTCTGCAATGGATGTCGATGGGGCCAGTGATGAGGAAGTCACTACAGCACCTGTGAAGCGTAAAAACAGGAGAGCGAGAATCACAGAGTCAGACGATGAGGACGACGAAGCACCTGCAGCACCTAGAGAAGATTCGCCTGCAACAGCAGCTGCTGATACACCTATGGCTGATACCCCAGCAGCGGATTCCGATGATGAGTAGAGATCTCGCCTCACGGAATCCTCTCTGGCATTTCTTTGTCGGATTTCACCAATATGCCACGTCACAGATACCATGCCTTGGGCTCCGCAACATGCTGTTCCCGGTGTTTCATTGCTTCAGGATACGGTTGGTTTGTGACGTCTATCTCATCTGCTGGAGCGAGGGCTTGATCTATCAAATTACTTTGCCGTCTCGGAGAATGCCTGGTTGGGATGGATGATAGGTCATGTTTGTAAAAACTTTGTAAACTATCGAGCGGGAAAAAAACTGGGCAATGGATGGGGAGCGCGAAGCACGAGGCGCAGAGCTGCATTTGATATATCCTAGGTTCTCACAAGCTAGATAATGCACACATATTTTCTCGAATATATAAATTTTTGGAGTGTCTCTCTGTCATCTATTTTGAGGCCTGTCACTATGCGTGGCACGTCGATCAATATCTGCACGTTTAAGTGACATGTCATATTCTCGGTGCCTGGTTCCTGGATTTTGGTGAATGTCTTTTTCTTTTTGTGAATCATAATTACGTGCTAGATGGTCCCGACGACGGGAATTCCACAGCCACGATCTGCATTCCCGACCATCACCTTTGCATCATTCATATTGCTTTTTTTTTCCTTTTTTTTCTCAAGGCCTCTTCACCGTCGATGCTTTTGCCGACGCACTTGAATGGATCTCGACAACTTCTATACCCACCGAAATTAAACTTTTCTCTCCTCTCTGCAGCGTTCCAGCTCGCTTCCGCGTCAGCCAAAGAGCACCGAAATAGAAAGAAACCAGACATCCCAAACAAGCTAAGCCTTTTGTTTTCTTTTTATGACATGGCCCAAGAAGCTTTTGACGTCTTGGGGTTTGAACTCTAAATGGGCTGCCGCTGCTTTGGATAGTTTCATGCTTAGCTCTGCTGTGGAGGGATTTTATCTTGGAAGAACGAGGGCTGCTCGGGAGACCGGCGGCGGTGGTGGTGGTGGTTAGGGCTGTTGTTAGTTTCTCGCCAGAGCCTCTTGACCCTAACCCCCACTGCACTAATTTAGGTTGAGAATGGGGTGTCTAAGATGTGCTCTTGAATTCATAGTTTGTTTGATGATCTTCAGTGGGAGAATGTGTAGGGATTTAGGATCGGTGGGGAGACAGCAGGGAGATGGATGAAGCTGGAGAGTGTAGGGTTTTTCTTAGAGCGCAGGGTTGGCCGAGGGGAAGCACTTTTGCTGGAAGAGGGAAACGTTCATAGGGGGCATGCATGCACGAGCTGGTTTGGATCGGCAAGTCAGTGATTCCTTTCGGCGCCGAGTTTACTGTTTCGAGTGAGGAGACTTTTAGTTATTGTGGATATGGTTAGTTTGCATCTCCCTTAAAAGTAGTTCAAGAGCCAAGTTGGTGGTGTCGTAGCTTCTATCCACTGTGATGTTTGTTCTAGCTCCTGATCCTTTTGAGCCGTTATCTACAAGCCGTACACTTACCTCAATTCAGTAAATCAAGATATACTTGCTTATCTGATGTAAGTGCCGTGAGCTTCTGAAGCGTAAGGCGACCAGCCCTCTGCAACAAGTGATAAGCACATGGCACTATGCACCACAACATGAACAGTCAATTAGTTGCGGTTTGGGCTGCTTAGAATCACATGATAGAAGTAGACACCGAGTGATTCCAGACATCAACTAAACCGGATATCGTAGTTCACGATCGTGCAAGTTTGTGAGTAACACAGACCTTTAGGGCTGTGCGTTCTCATCATGGGATGGTCTTCTGAAAAGATCCCTAATTGAGCAGGACAGATCTTGGACGAGCAGTATCCCAATAATCAACATCAAAAGCTTGGTTCCCATATAAATGATAGAAGCTTTACAGTTAAGGAATACCACTACCTCATTTGGGACAATGTTTGTATGGACGTGTGTCTGGTGAATCAGAAGGGGTTTCAGTATCTGAGTCTATTTTCTACTTGCGTTACTTGTACCCGGGCCACAGCGAGAACCACTTGGGATGCTGCCGTGCCCGCTCCACAAGGTCCGGCGGTTTAGGAGGATACCGGAGCGGAGGGTTGTTCTTCTTTCATAGCTAGTATGGAAGGTTTTGGTCCTTAGAACACAAACTTATCAACGCAACTTTCGTGATGGTCAAGCCTGGAGACGAGGAACGGAAACCGGGAACAGAGCTTTCAATAAGGCGAACAGGTAAGTTTGTTATACTGTAACAGCAGGGGCTTGAGAATACTTCGAAATTGGTACTGCAGGGCGAAACACTTCGAGTCTTTGAACAGAAGTCCTTATCAGATAGTTTTCATTACTGTAAGGCTGCTTGGCTCCACGACGTGGGATTTGGCTTGGCTGTGGAAGGTTTTTCCAATGATATTTTACCTTTGAGCGTCTTTCAACGGCGAATGCAGAGCGGGAAGGAACCGTCAATACTGGAGCCCGAGACAGGGGAAAGCTGAGAATCTCAGGGGTTCTATTTGCCACTGGAAACGAGTGGCACTGCTGTTCCTTTCAGATCCTGACGACTTGTCTCTTAGTCCTCCTGATATGCTTCCGGAGATTGTTTAACACTTGCGCTCTGATTGTTGCTGTTGTTATTGTTGTTGTTTTGCTGGGTGGTCGAAGCCACCACTCGCTATTTGTATGGGGAGGTGGGGATCGCTTTGGGTTATTGAATCACCCAAGACAAAATAGACAGTTACTCACTTGTCCAATTTACACGGCCCTTTGGGTGTCGATCCTCGATGCCTAGGGCTAGGTTGTTCGTGCCAATCATCCATTTCAAAGGATGGATACTTCTAAGAAATACCAAGGTAATGGTCAGGATCAAGGTTAAGGTCCAGGTCCAGGTCAAGGGACCCTTACCACGATGAGCACTTTTATCCCGTCTTGCGTTGTGGAAGACTTTGTTACCGTCCATGGTGTGGTTTACATATATCACAGTAATCACAGTGCCAACTTACTACAGTCGACATCCACCTCCAGCGAGGTTGTTTTGAGGGTCTCCTCATATTGCCCAACAATTGAGAAATTAACAATCTCCAGGTGCCAGACTCTTATATTAAATCTACCCATAGTTGAGCTGATATAGAATCATTTAATTAGCACAACGGACCGTGGAACCGCACATGTCGTTCGTCTAGCATTGATTTAAGCTGCAGGTCGCGTTGGTCTCGCGTTGTGTGGGATTCTGGTAGCTTTTACATCCTGAATTATATTAAGAGATCGGCCATAGATTTACCCAAAATGTCAAAGCCTCTCCCAGCAATCGCAAGCGAGAAGAAGTGTACATACGATCCTCGCCGTTTAGGTCTGGAGTGGCCCGGCCAAAGAGGGTTGCGCCAGGCAATAAAAGCCTATCGGGTTGAAGCCGCCTACTAGATCATATCACTACATGTAGCAGTGATCAGAGCTGAGGAGTAATTACTTCTGCTTCTCTACACTCCTTTGCATCTCTATCGAAGGTATGGTGAGCTATGACATCGATTGAAAGCATCATAAACATCCATCTAAAGTCACAGATCCCTAGACTGCGCCGACTTTGGCGTAGGTTGAGTGTATCACAATGTTCGACATGATGAGAGGGTTCTGGCTTAAATTCAGTGAGACTGGAGTTCAATCGGCGGGTGCAAATTAGCCCAGAGATTTCCGAACGTGTATTGTTCCTTCATGATGCCACCCGATCGTGAGTCTCCTTATCACGTTTCGGATTTTCAATTGAAGGTTCACAGGTTATGTGCGGGCGTGACATGGGCAGCTTCAACACGCTTGAGGTTGGTAGCACAACTTCAGGAGGCTGACAGGCAATATCGAATCAGAACGTTCTCGCAATTCAGCACCGTATAAAACGTTTTCTCGTGGTCCGGTTCGCGATCGGACTGTCCCATCACTCGTAGCGACAGGGAGTGGCAAATGTTAACCTCAGGTACGGTACCTTACCGCTGGGACGGAAAGTATGATGGCACGGATGCCACCGGAAGTGTGGGCGACGAGCTGTGGATGATAACGTGTGACTTGTATGCTAGTAGTTACATTTGGAGCACACCGCTGAGGATGCTGGTGCGGAGGACAAACTCAAAGAATGCACGTGAATCCGACCTGATCTGTAACTCTCAACAGAGAATAGTGGAGAGACACCTAACCGACTCGCGCAGGAAGACCAATGGAGTGGGCAAGGAGATTTCTGCATTAACGGTCCTGCAGGTACTGCAGGTACTGCGCGACGACTTGAATTTGCACACTTACACAACACTAAAGAGTCTGACAGACGAAGCTGGCGTCAGTCCAGACCTCAGACAAGTTCCGACAATTGAGTGACACTGTTCTTGTAAAACTTCCCCATGTTTACACTCTATTAATATTCAGCCTCTATCAAAGAGTAGCATCCGGTATGATCGCCATTCCAGTCGGTCTTTACCCGTGTAATTGCTGATTGGGTGCGGTGTTCTCGCATGTGGGAGAGCTGTTTCCAGCAGGTGAATCCGGAGGATCGCTGATTTCCCCATGGCCTTACAGTACGTTGTATTGCAGACGACACTGCACTAACCTAGACGGGCTATTTTCACATTCCAATAAATGATCATTCCAGGTTCCTGTCTGTCTCCTACGCTTCTGGAAGAGTGTCCCACAACTCCCCACCTGCTTTCTGCATAACGCTCGGGACTATGACGGTTCGGGGACAGGTAGGAAGTGGAAGGTTGGTGCCCGACCTTGGGTCCTTTTATTTCATACAGGAAGGGCAATCTCACGTCGTCACCCTGAGTTGACTTTCTAACGTCGACTGTTTGCTGGGCCCAAGACAGGCTCCACGGTTAACGCTACTGCTGTACGGCGTGCTGGTAGCGCTGAGAGTACGGAAATAAACAATGGGTATTCATCCGTCAGGTAACTAGTGAGTAGCTCTGCACTTGCTTTGGGCAAAGTAGACGGCAGGTAATGGGACGGTAGGTGCGAGAAGTTCCAGCTTCACCAGTGCGTACCGGAGACTGTAGGTGTCTTCACCTGGTGTGCTTCCTCACGGGCTCGGATGCCCGAGGATGTTTGTTGTTTGTTGTTGTTGATGATTACCGTAACCTGGCTTACTCGCTTCCGACCATTTGAAGGCTCGGCAACTTATTATTCGCCAATTCTGACGACCTCCAAATCCTTGCGGAATCGTGTTTCAAGGGGCCCCAGACGATGTCCATGCATCTAGCCTAGCAAAATCCTGGGACTAAGTATATTGGAACCCGGCTTCTGGGGATGTTAGGATTGGCCTGTAAGTGCAAGTTGCGGCAAAGGTGGGCGTCGCGTCGTCGAGGATGTGCTTGGTGCATTGTTCACAGTGAAATCGGTGCTGAACTCAACTCACGAGCGAAAGTAAGACCCTGGATGCCCCAAAGAAATCGGACTCCCAAGTTCCAAAATCCTCTTCTGATATTACCAAACTTTCACTTCTATATCAATTGTGTTAGTTGGCAGTCCGACTTGCTGCTTGTTTCTTCTTTGCGGTTGCTCCGGTTCATTTCCACCTCGTCAGCACCTCCAGGCAAGAGACGACTCTACCCACGCACTTTCCGCTGTTGCATGAAGGAGGCTTTCGGTCGACATATCTCCAACGCCAGCTACCAGTCTCCATTGCTCGCGGAACAGAACGTCCAGGCATATACTCGTGTTTATGTCATTGCCACCCTCTCAGAAATCTCCAATCGCGGCGTTACACAATATATCACGCATTAGCACCCTCGCATGTCATTTCGATCCAACATTTTTCATCTAAGGTACGTGGAGAGAACCCCAAACCGCTCTGCATATCGCTTGGGAGGTCCCCTGTCACCCTTCCAAAGTATTTCTTGCGATTCGCTTCTTCATACTTCCGGCCCCTTATGCCGGCCTATATGTCGTGTTGCATAGAATATCGTTGACAAACGTTCCATATTTACAACCCCTCTACCCATACCCTTATGCTTATTTCCTATCGTACAGAGTATAGTGCTGATATCCCGTTCTCAGCCAAACAAAAAGCTACCATTAGTTTGATCCTCCCGCTGAACTCTTACAAAGTCATCGTCACGCCGCAATCAGACTTCAAAGCCCACAGATCCTTTGTAAAGCTCAACTTAAGGATCCACGCATTACCGTGGCTGTGGTTCCAATGGTTCTAGCCTGTCAGACGCATCTAAAATTATCGACTTAATATACAAACACGCGACAACCAACAGTCCATTTTCCCGAGATTTTTCACCCTGGAAGAAACCTTGTCATCTAAAAGTCAACGTAAGCCATACTTATAGTAACTTACATCCCAATTGAGAAGTTAGTTCATCGAACCAAGTTCTTCCCATCCCTATCACCACGATGTTCGGACTCGGAGCGGGCAAGAGTGCATATCCTCCAATATATTCAAAGTCGTCATCAATAAAGAATCCACAACGAAGAGAGCATGAGGAAAAGTCCCATTCTTTCAAGGGGAAAGAGTCCTCGGCAGATTCCTTGGAGCCAGCGATCGATGGACCACCTTCACCTGAACGCATACGCGCGTACACTGAGCAAATGAAAAGAAGTTCAATATTCGGCAACAACTCTTCTAGGACTACATTGTCGTCTGGCGCGTCTTCTTTTCGTTCACGAGAATCGGTGTTGGCGTCTACTGAAAACCTAGCCTTGTCTCGCAAGTCTTCCGGGAGATCTTCTTCTAGTAGTATGCCAGCGTCCAGAACGGAGAGACCGGAGAGTGTACAAATATTTGGAAGAACATTGTTCTCTAGGCATGGACGAAGAACCAAGGCCAACAAAAACAACGCATTGGGGGAAGAGATTAATGAAGAGAGTTCTCCGATAGACCATCATGAAGCGCGGGGCGGTAGGTCTCGAAAGGGAACTATGACCTCTATATCATCGCTGGAGCCCCGAACCCGGCAACCTATTTCTAGCCCGTTCAATTTCCAGCATGTCAATCACGCCGGACAAGACCGCTTGCCAAACCTAACACAAGTCAGCGAGGCAGAGCTCGTTTCTGAGTTCTCGGCCATTCGAGCGTCGCAGATGCCTACGAAAGGAGAACTAAATGGCATTCAAGCTCAAGATCTCCATTTCAAAAACTTCTCGTCCGTGGCATTAGACACGACATCTAATGAGCAGCATGGTGCTAGACCTAGGTCAAACAGCCAACGGCAGAGGGCAGTGCTCAGGAAACATCCCGTCTCACCATTATCCCCCCGTTCATTAACATATGCCAAATCACATGATACTTTCAAATCACCTGCTCCTCCTCGCCCGCCTCGTTCTCCTCTCTCACCAACGTGCCCTGTAGCACTTCCAGCTCGAACATCGTCACGAACGGCCTCAGTTCTATTCGACACCTTTGATCCTTTAGCCACCACCTCTATTGAGCGACCTCACGTCCCAGGCGGCTTTAGACGGCCCGGCCCTCTCAGCGTACCTAGCCCAATCTCTCCACCACAGGATGACTATAATAGTTACTTTGGCAGTCCGGACATGCCACATGCTGTGACTACACCAAGAGATGAAGCTTGGCCACTGATGGTGTCACCCAGTGGACACTCTGGCGCAGAGCTTCCTGATGTGCAGGAGGAGGAAGAGTATTTTGTCAAGCGACAATCTAGACTTTCGACTTCCAGTGGAGAATTAAGAATGTCCCAATCAGTACCAGCACTACGATTAAGATCTTTGAGCCAAAGTGGCGGTCCTGAGTCTCCAATTCGATCACAAAGGCCACCGCTCTCTCCCGGATTTAGATTAGGCGATGATTCGTGGGATAATGCGATCGATTATGCTTATGAGCACGAAGCCGAAGCTGATTGCGATTACCAATGGGATCAGTGTTCCGTTGAGGATGATTCTACAACAATTGCGGAAGAACCTGCAGCCGCAATCGAGAAGCCTACACACGAACTTCATTTAGATGACAGTCGCCCATCTCTCTACACTGGCCGGTTCAGACCATCACTTCTTGTTCCGTGTGTCTTGGATCTTCCTGAACTATCTCCTATGTCTTTGGCATCGACAAGCTCCTCAGATCCCCGAACTCCGTCTAACTTTCTGAGACCTCACCACGCTCGTTCGTCTTCACACGCTTCATCTTTCAAAGAGTCACACGGATTCACCTTGTCACCTTCACTTCTAATTCCCTCTGATTTCAAATCACAGATGGACCATGACTCCCTCTATGAGCACTACAGTCATGATGCTTCAGCATCAATGTTTCCACAGGATCATTGTATTTTGCCCCTTCATGAGAGCGTTTCAAGTGCTGCTTCAAACTGGTCATCGGGTTTCTCCCGCGGCTCTGCACGCAGCTCCTCGAGTACTCGCATCTCAACGGCGCACTCTCGAGGTAGCCAGGATTCTACAATCTTATTGAGCCGTGCCGCAAGTCTCAACGCAGCACATCGAAGTATTGGATCGGCCTCATCCCTGCCAGATCTTATTCCTTCCACTACCAACAGGACTGACAAATCTGATGGGAAAACTTTATCGCGAATTGTTGTCGAAGCCCTAAGGTACGAGGAAGATGAAAGTGATGATGCCGCATCTCCACTTGTATCATCCAGTAGCACATTATCGCTACAACCCCAACAGAAGAGCCTAGAGACAGAATTAGATCTTCAGGCGGGGGACAACCAGCTTGCACCTCCTTCAAAACCATTTGTTGAAAACAAACACGGCAACCTAAGCCCAGTTGCCGAATCATTCACAGACTCGGCCGCTATTTCAGGCTCAACACATGGAAGAAAGTTCTCTGCACCGGTGGTGAGCCACTCGGTGAAGGAGTTCAAGGGTAGAGCAAGGTCCGCGTCGTCAACTGGAGGGCTTGGCAAAAAGCAGAGAGGCAGCTACATGTTATTCCCTCAGGTATAGACGGCGAATCTTAAAACATGTTATCACAGCTAGATGCTGGATGATTAATCGACATGACTGGTTTCATGTCCTTATTTATTATATATCACGTTCATGGCAGCATTTACAACGGCAAGCGATTTTGGATATCGTGTACCATTACTTTCCCAGCGGGATTTTCTTTGTTAGGGTATCTAGTGTGGCATTTGGAGCAAGGGTGCACTGGGACAAATGGTTATGATAAGAATAGGTACCAAAAAAGGGCTTTGGGTTATGTGTGACAGGAATAGGATTAGAAGGTGGTTGGGATGGTCGTGTGTATTATGGCTGGCGGCACGATAGAGAATACTTTACCAGATGTTGTTCTAACAAGGCCATCATTCTGTTAATCAGAAATATGACTAAGCTTCTCAAAAACATGTACTTATGGACGTGAACATGTATGTTGGTTTCTGGCACATGGTCAAGGCCATTCCGATCGAGCTTGCCCTGCCGTTAATTCATCAAAGATCTTTTTCTGTGAAACTTGGATTACGTACTATAAGTTACTAGTAGATCGTCTGGACTACATTCTGGCAGGTTCTAGCGATAAACTATCCGCACTAACACGAGATCGACAATATTTGACGTCTCTCAGGGGAAATACGGAATGTGGGTCTAATTGCCTCTTCAGCGGCCTGTGTACCTTGTTGAATTAAACAAGATCTACCGCTTGTGGAAATTTGTTTGAAGTTGCATTCGCTAGTCTGCGGCCACTCCTTCTGCCAATATATTATTATTGAGCTAGTAGGCAGCTTTGGGGTAGGTATGGAGAATAAATTACAATGATTTCAACTAGCTTGTTATACCTGGCTCTTTGTAGCTGCACTTTGAAAAGGGGCTAGCTCGCTTAACTGTCCACTTTTGCCACCAGTATCCCGCGGAACCGCTATGAATCGTTAGCTCTGTAACGGTCGTCAAAAAGCAACCGGAAACGCCGTTCGCAAGAAATATCAGCTCATTGTTTCTGGATCGACATATCAACAGTTGATCTCTTCTATTGTTGTAAACAAATCATCGTACCATCACAACGGTCTATCTTTCCCAGATTTGTACGCGATATTTTCCGCGTGCAGAAAGTTTCTCTCTGCACCAGCTTGAGGCCTGCTGCTATTGCGCCAAGTGCATGCACACAGTAGAAGAGGATATTACGAAATAGAGTGCTGTGAGGTCTCACGATCTAGCAGGTCATTTAATTTAGTCGATGGCCTGACGAAATTTTACAGATACGAGTAGGCTATGCTTGACCCCGAAGCAAATAGCACGACGCTGTAGATAGTGATAAAAGCTATGCTTACTTTACTGTAAATAGCCAAGAGATTCAGGAGTGGTCAGAGTTAAGCGAGTAGTCCATTATTGCTTTTCGTTGAGTGTAGGTGCTTGTCAATACCACATCACATCAGACCTTTGGTGTTGAACATTTGCCCTTAAAACTTTTAAATCCATGGGAGCCATTCTTTCCTAGCAGCTTTTGACGTTACTCCACATCACACGTAACCAAGCTGTGAGATCCTCGTTTTAATTGAAGAACTTCGAAAGATTATTCGGCAGCAAAGTGAAGCGTTTTCCCTATGAAATGGCTCATGGACATAGAGTCTCGACTCTATTAAGCTCCATCTAGTATTCGACGACCTATAGGCGCTTTTGATCAAACATTGACATGCTTTTGTTGATATCAGTGCTGCTACCTGCAGTGTAGTATCGGTGACCAACATATTGGAGCTCTGAGATCCCTCAGAGCCAAGTCTTTCTTCATTCCTCAAGGCTGCTGGTGGTCAGAATACTCCGAATCACTTCCTCAACATAGATATTATTTCGAAGTTGAGGGAAAATAGTAAATAGTGGGATGAAATGTGTGGTATACTTACAAAAGGACTACTTCTATTGAGTTGTTGAGCAATAAAGTTACCACGAGGTAGAGAGGATTGTACTTCAGCACTGTGTCTCTCAAAAGGAAGGGTTTTGGTAGGGGTGTACACAAGATTCATACGGTTTCTTCCAGAGACAAGACAGCTACAAGGGGCCTCAAACTCTACCGGCCCAACCCTAACATCAGGTGTACTTTTGTGGAGGATAAAATCACAGATCACCTATCTTGGTGTGGATGAGCTGCCCAATCCTCATAATATATGTCAATATATTATTTATATATATACAAATCTACTCACGAGTTCCTACACTCTTTTTTCAGGGTAAGCATTGACTATACCACTGGTTAGAATAACTACATTTGGCACACCCAAAACAAACAGTCCCCCCACTATAGCCCTGTCCACCACACTGAGAATATAATGGGAGACCTGAGCCTGCACATGCAGTACTTGTGGGTGCACTAGTCGCTCCTGTCGTTGTAGCTGTTGTAGCTGTTGTAGTAACCAGCGTAGTTGTCGGTGTTGTCGAACCGTCCTACGTCTGTTCAGCAAAGACCTCTGACCAACTGCATACTTTGAAAGTAGAACATTCGGGGTAAGTTAGATAGTACTTACAACTGACTTTATGGCCGCGCTAAGGGGTGAAAACCATACATTAGCAATCTTAGCAGCTCCTGAATCATTGGGATGGACTCCATCTCCTGTATCAGATCCTGCGTTGAAACCAGTATACAGATCTATAACGGTAACTGGGCTTTGAGATGTTGTGACTATCCCATTTTGTGTCAGCAAGTTCGCACTCCAATCTTTGTTCCTCGAGTTCTTCTAACAACTTCTTTCCTCGCAACTAAAAAACCCGGAAAACTTACTTCCAGCAGCCCAACCCGGAATCGCGTTATTCAACGCCACGACTCCATTATTGCAATCTGTACATCCACTCGGATACATTGGCAATAACTTCGCAGCAATAATCACCATCTTGGGGTTTTGCGCCCTCATCTGCCGCACCAGCGTGGTAAACGCTGCCAAAATAGAATCAGTACTAAGATGAGCCCACACGTCGTTCGTTCCTAGCATCATGGTTACAATATCGGGCTTCGATTTAGAAAGCCACCCTGGAAGCTGGTTGTCTTTAACAATACCAGTAGCACGAAATCCTCCATGCCCGTCATTTTCACCGTCATAGGTAAATCCGCATGATGGAGCGGAGAGAGTTCCAACAAAGTCAGTGTTGGTAATACCAGCGGCTTGGAGTTTTCGCCAGAGGAGCGCTCGCCAACAGCCCTATTTTCATTGTTGGTGAAGTTTTTGAGACACAGATGAATAACTTACTGGACTTCCGGTAATGCTATCTCCTAGATGATTAATTCTTACTGTCGCAGAAATCGCAGGAACCACGAGAGCAAAAGCTACGCAGAGGGATTTTGAGAAGAACATTTCGACAGCCTATGGGTTTTGATTTCTATCCCAAATAAAGCCCTACAAATACTATCAGTATTTATAAAAATGCAAAAAGCAATACTGTTCCATGCACGGCCGGCAATTACGCAGATGAGCCTGAATAGCCTCGATCTCTACCCATTACAAGGCGGAACAACTCTCTCCGCACTTGAGGCTGACCCCACATTGTTGTCTAAAACCAATTTCTCCGTCGCTCTTGGGGATGAAATGACAAGGTAGTATTGTGAAATGAAGTTATAATTGAAAATTGGTCTGAAATTGAGATGTCACCAATAGGGAGTGATTGATGTGATTGAACCCTGTATCCTCGAAGACTGCTATATACACAGAACATTGGCATGGCAATTCTTCCTCCACTCACCAACCTAAAATACTATCACTTGTCTGCAATCCATTCAAGGTCGATAAGTTTAAGGATGGGTCGCTAGTTGGCCGTTTAATTCAGACACAGATGATACTTGTCAGAAGACCCGGAAAGGGCGCTAAGCAGGTAAGTTCAGACGTGGATTGTACCTAATATACTTTGAAGGCTAGTACCAGCAACTGAATTGGAGGTATGGCCAAGCTCCGAATAACCATAGATGCCAGTGTGTAGCTCCAGTGTCTCCGATTTTCAGCAAGACAAAGAATTCACGGTTTAGAGGAAAGACTCAGATCTTATCTCCACAGATTCAACAAGGTTGCTTCACCCGATGAGCTTTATATAAATGTTTCCTTATGCTGCCTTCTCTCTAGGCAAGTATCTGTACAATTGTGCGTGTATTGGCCAGCCTTTTGCTGCCCCATGCTTGTACTCCGAACTTGAAATTAGGCTTTTAAATGTTGAGGATATATGACCGCAATGAGTTGCCATGTCTGGGATTGGTCTTATATGAATGGTGATATATTCATAGACCATTCAGTGACTGACAGAAAGTTAAAGAATTAAAATAAAAAATTGAGGACAATCTCTTGAGGGAGTACCAATGCACGAAACAAACAACTGAACCAGTCTTCTCACCAAAAGCAGTAAATTCGTGCTGATATTTACGGAGAGTGAAGCTGAGACGAAACGATGGAAGCGGGCTAATTTGTGTATTACGATCATCTTCCAATATTCTGTGATTTTGAGTAGCAGCATCTTTGAAGAGTTTATGCCCGACTACATTGATCTCACATAATCCACTGAGTACTTGTAAGTGGATAATGAATAGTTTTCAAGAGCACTTGGTCAAAAGGCTGAAAGTGTCAATGGAATTAGGCGAAAGAAAGAATCTTAGGGATGCCCTGTATTATTGGGAACCACAACAACAATTACATTTCAGTTATCTTGTCAACTGGTTTCCGATCCCAAAGTATCTCGAGTCCAACTTCGGCACTGGTTACCACTTCTCAGTCAAACGTACAAAATAATGTTACTGCCCCCTGAGACAGAGTAATTGATTTGAAACTCAATGTCTTTTCATTTATCACGCTTCGATTCCTAAATATATCTTTGCGACATTCTGAGGATTACTAGGATTTATATGATGCGTCACTGCAGAAGTGGTACTGGGATTGATACAAGGACTGTTAAAATTGAAAATGCCATTTTGCAAGTGCTTACCCATTTGAGAGAAGGAGATCCAAGTGGTTGTAGACTCTAAGACCCAACATTTGGGATGTCCCTTACTTGTGGGGTAGAAGATTATCATAAATGTTGATGCTGTGATGATGGTGCGGATGCGAGAGGACTAGCAAAGGCAGATGTGCCGAACAAGTTCTGGGTTTATTTGTAGGCAGTGCTATCTTGTAGGAATTGATTCTCCACGAATTATACGAGTGTTTGGATAGTAATGATGATTGTCTTCTAAACTATAATTTATATGTCGAGCACTCATAGTATCAACATTACTGGCTAAGCAGAGAAGAGCCATAAGCTGGGAACTTTCCTCGCCTAGAAAAGATAGTTCAAGGAGAGTAATATCAACATTGACATTTATATTTTACAGCAGAGGATAAAGTGCAAACTTAATTCAGCAATCAAGCTCTCCGAGATCAAGCTGAGTTTGTTTACAATGATATAGCATTACCCCAGATTTGCCTAGCAATGATTGGTGGAATTCAGTCACCTGACTATCATCCTCTTGAACTTATAGCACATAGCTGGCACAGCGAACGCTAGCAACTAGATAGAGAAAACATGAAGGAGCAAAGTGCAGCTAGAAGTGTAGTTGCTATTACTACGTCTCCAATGTTATATTGCTTCGGATCAAAATGTGTCCCTGATCTCGGTTGTTGTAGGTAGGGGAATTTGAGTGATGGCTGAGGTGTAAAGTAATTCGTACTTCAATCGGAGACGATAATTAAAATAGGTTTCTGTGTTCGCTAGCAGAAATACAGTCATAGCAAGCTGGAACAAGCTCATTGCATTTTCGTCGGGTTACAACATTCGGTGAAGCGTTATGTGTTCGCATGTACGCACTGTCATTGCGCTGGGCAGGGATTTGATGTGGTTGCCATGACAGAGTTCCTCGCCCGCCATTGGGTGATGAAAACATGCACCACCACGTACCCCTTCAGTCCTTCGTCACCCCGCGAACGACGTTGATCTTGGCTCAAATCCTTTGCTTGCTGATTCTCAGCTTCATAGTGTGAAGAATCAATAGCTTCACTGCTGCTTCATTTTGCGTATATTCTCCGGGAGTCTTGTTTGTCAACTAGAGACCAGAGGCTTATCGCTTTATTTACATTCTGATAAGAGCACCCTCCAAAAAATACAACACACCGACTTTCAGTGCAGAAAAGGTCATACATTCCTAGATACAAGTATCTATCCGCATTCTTCCAACAGGCCTATATCGATAAGAATCAAATCCTTTGCGCTGCCAATTGGCGGCACATCGCCGTCGTCATGGTGCCAGCACCTGAGCTGTCCCCGGCGGGGAGCAGTCAGTATTCTTCCAATTCGATGTATGTAGGTGACGGAACGTGGGATTCGGAACGGAATACTTTTCTGTTGCCAAATTTGGTGGGCTTGAATTTCGAAACTATGCGATACAACGGTGAGTGTCTCTCTTGCTACATTCTTAGATTTTACATTACTGATCGATCACACAGGTATGGGCAATCGATTTAAAGATATGCCACAATACCAAAGCCTCATAAGAGGTCATGGAGTCATCGCTGTCATCACCTTCCTCTTTATCTGCCCGGCAGCGATCTTTATTGCACGGTTTTATGGACGGAATCCAGGAAGAGCTTTACATCTACATATATACCTTCAGGTCCTCACACTTGGACTATCGACAGTCGTGTTTGTGTTGGGAATGTTTGCTGTAGGTCCCAAACGGAGCCTTACGAACCCCCACCATGGAATCGGTTTAGCGATATATGTTATCATATTGGCGCAAGCTATTGGGGGAGGATGGATCTATAAAAGAGAGAAAGGGAAGGCTAGGAAAAAGCTTCCTGTCAAATTAGTGCTCCACCAGTGGCTGGGAAGAGCAGTGGCTATCCTAGGAATGATTCAAATTCCTCTGGGCTTGACGCTTTGGGGCAGTCCAAAGTGGACTTTTATTCTCTATACCCTGTGGATGTTCTTTTTATTGGTATTATGGTTTGTTCTTTCATACCGAGCGATGGGTCCAATTGGTGGCCTTGGAGCGGCCAGTAGCTACGGAGGGACTAGTACACACGGTGGAACCGTGATAGGAGAGAAGAAAGAGCGTAGAGGGTGGTTTGCACCTTTAGCCGCTGGAGCCGGGATTGCAGCTTTGATCGCGAGACGAAAATCGAAGAACAGAAGCAGAAGCAGAAGCAGAAGTCGAAGTCAAAGCCGTAGTCGAGTGGAGGTAATACCTTCAAGAAGAGGCTCACGTAGAGATAGCGAGAGTTTCATCGAAGAAGAGAAGTTTGAGTCTAGAAAGGAGAGTGGAGGAATTTTCGGCAAAGTCATGAAAGGAGCCGGAATCTTAGGAGCAGGAGCACTAGCTAAGAGTTGGTATGACCGGCGACAAGATAAGAAAAGCTACGTAGACGACTATTCGTCTGTTGCACAGGACACACCTTCGAAACATCGCAGGCGACATTCAATCAGTGAAGATAGCAGCGAGTTCCATCAAGTCCACACTATGGAAGAAGGACGTAGAAAAGGAGCAATATTACCAGGTCCAGGAGACCCAGTAAATGCAGCTGCTGCGATTTCGGCCGCTGAGCCAAGGCCAGTTGCTACTCGACCAGGACGAAGGCATTCATACGACTCGGATTCTTCCTTTGATTCTACGCTTTCTCCAAGCCGTCGACCTCGATCGTCTCATGGTGTCCGCAACGGCCTCTTGGCTGGGGCGGGTTTAGGTTGGGCAGCAAACAAATGGAGGAATAGGCGCAAGAGCAAGGAGCAAGATCGTATTGACCGTTATGAAGAAGATCGGAGGATTGAAGATGAACGTTTGGCACGTCAAGGCAAGAAGCCTTCCAAATTTACTGGAGATGGACATACTCCAACGCGTCATCACAGTCGGAAACAGTCCTATGTCGAACCTTCAGATCTAAGCTATATGACGGAGGATCGACATCACATCCAGTCAAGTACCATACCTCCTATTCCTTCGGCTCTAGGGGGTGCTGCAGCAATGTCGGGCGGTCGAAGTTCTTCTCAAGTCCACCAAGAAACCTTCTCAGCAGCACCGCCGCAACCTCACTTTTTCCCACAACCTGAATCTGGAAGTGAGCAGTATTTCTCTGCTGGTGGCGCACCTCACAGAAGACATTCCTCGCGCCGGAGAAGAGAAGGCGAGGCAGCTGCAGCAATAGCTACCGCGGCAGGCATGAAGGCACAAGAAGAAGCCCGAATGAGGAGTAGGAGTCGAGACGGCTCGTATGTCGCTAGTCCGCCTATTAGCGTCAAGGTGAAGATGCATGGCGATAATGATCGTAATGTCACCTTACGACGCTTAACAGAAGCCGAAGCAGCTGCAGAGCGATCTGCTCGACGAGCTTCTCGACAGCGACGTGCAGGTTCCGTATCTAGTGTATCTGGTACGGACACTACGTCTAACAACAGACGCTATAGGAGAGATAGAAGGAATGCTGAATCGGAAGTTGAGAAAAGGGCGGAAGCTGGGATGTCAGCACCACCAATGACACCTTTGAGCCCACCCAATCCAGCATTTGCAAAAGGGAGGAGACCAGCGAAGGATTCCGCGTATTATAGCGGTGATCAACCGCGGCCTGGAACAAGTGGGATGGGTGCTGGAAGTGGACTTGGTCCCGGAAGTGTTGGGAGTCCAGAGAGTCATGGTACATGGAGCGGGATGAGCGGTAGTGAAAATCATGCCGAAAGGAGTAGGAGGAGGAGGCTGGAGAGAAACCAACGCCCTAGCGGGACAGTAGATTTCAATTAATTCTGAAGGGATGTATATGGATTTCAAGTCTATCATGTGGAGTTCCGGGAGATTTGTATCATAGCTTAGGAATATGGGCCATAATAGTGCCTTTTGATGACCGATAGATGACTTTAAGTGGAATAATATATTTTACAATATTTTGGTACAAGATGTTTCTTTATCTTTGCGAGTATGTCATACAAACGTCTTTAAATAGGGAACATTATTCGCATCATGCCCCAGATAGGTAAAATTGCTGTGGCGGTCGAGGTCAGTAAGCGTCTGAACGTTTGAACGTTGGACTTTTGACTCTGTTTCTTTTTGCTTGCTGACGATATGGACTGGAACGTTGCTGAAGTGGATGTGAGGGTACTACGCTGAACAAGTAATGATAGTAGCTTCTGGTCGTGGTTCAAGTGGACCGATAGCATATTGATATACAGGTTTTACTGAGAGGAAGACTAATACGCGTTGTATCCCTACCATGGTATGAGTTGGGAAGGAGCAAAGTGCTATTCATGTCTGCCAAAGCAGTTAGGTTTGTAGGAGCACGCGTGGCACCTGAAGTTACATGGACCTTGCATGCAACTTACAGTTCAGTACAATTCTTTTCTTTGAAGTGTTGTATCCATTGATGATACACATTCAATACAGCTGGTGAAGATAAATGTATTCGTAGACAACGCCATAATTTCAGAGACAGTGAGCTTGTATGTAATGTATAGAGCAATTATTTTGTACCATGATCTCCTGCAAGTACTGTACATGGATGCCTTTTATATCCAAAAGCAAAGCTCCTTGATAGCCCGCTGTGCAAGGTGGGTCAACAACCCTACGCGATCTGCCACATAGAATCTCTCACCCTTATCTACCTAGAGTACCAACACCAACCGCAACTAGTTGACGCTTCCACGAGCTCGCAACAATATTAGTTCAACCGGCATGAGAAGAGCCATGTCCAACGACGCTCTCAATGAAAAGCCTACAGGCTTAGCAGCTAAGCACAAGGTGAGTTTCGTGTCTCGAATAGACAGTTCAAAGCCATGTAGCGCAATTCGTTGAATTAACAACTGCTAGGTATCAAGCGCTTTGTTTGACATTGACAGGCACGGTTTTGCTTACTACGACGGACATGTATATGAGAGACTTTCTGATAAGGTTGGCCAAATCATCAAAGCTGTAAGTTATTGAGCCCCAAGGCTCTCGCTTCACCTTGCATGTGTTTGACAACTGCTTACTATACATGAAGTCACTCGACGATGGCGCACCTTCAGGCAACCTCGATGCAATGGTGGCTGATAGGGCCGCACTTCCTAAGAACTCAGATATGCTGAAGGAGATGGGGACGACGTTGTTTGACACGATCGTAAAAGAAGCTATAGCAGCTTCGACAGCTTCGGGTGACGCAACCAAACCCTTCATTTTAACAGAATTAGCTACCAATGTCGCAGAGAAGGCAGTTGAAAACGCTATACCTGGACGAAGTGGTCAACTCGATACCAAATTTCAATTTCCGAGCAAGACCGTTGAGACGTTGAATCCTACCAGACAATTAGCGAAAGTTGCAACTCCCATGCGGTATGCTCTCGGTGATATCTCAAATGGTACACCTTCCAAGTACGGAGTGTCGAACCTTCTGTCAATGCGCCACCAGGCTCGAATCTCGGAGGACAAGGTCACTACTGTTCATGATTTCAACCAAGCACTCGAGAACCCAAAACGGTATCTTTCAGCTTACCATCCCGCGAAAGGAGTTACTTTCAAGCTGGTCCCCAGCCATAAGTCTGCGCTAACAGAGCATCCGAACAATAAGCGCCCACGTGCAGAGCAACCGGTCGAGGCAGACAACATATCCCAGGAGAAGCGAATCACCATCACTCCTCCTCGGGACAATAAAGTTGAGGAGAAGCCCGCTGCTACCGCGCAAGTATTTACCAATCCGATTCAGCCAATAGTCAAAGAGGAGGTCACGGACATCCAGCCAAAGATTAACAATGAAATCCCCCAGCCATTGGCTGAGTCGACCCTCACCAACTGTATCAGGGGCGAATCGACGCCAAATACTTATGAAGTGAGCTTATCGATTCATCCTTCCATCAAAGGTGACAAGTGCCCGGTCTGCGGTTCTTCTGACCACCAAATTAATGACTGTTTCTGGGCTAAGAAACTTCGTTGATTTACAAAATCGAGTGATTGAGATGTAATAAGTTTTGGTAGTTCACTGAAACATTGTGTACGTATACTCTGCAGTTAGATTTGCACTAAATAGAAAACAAACTTTATACTGATTCGTAGAACAGGGCTGTTCTGTGTGGAGATGAACACTCTTTGAGGACCTCGAAGGACTAGAAATGGAAGGTGCAGATCTGGCAACGTTGCTTTCTGAATCCAGATAGTACCAAACTTCTGCCTTTCCATACTTGACATGTGATGACGAAGATGTGGTTCCAATATCTGCGAAGACCTGCTTATTATTACGCCGGAATGTAAGGAAGCTGTCCATGCAGCCAATGATACTTGAATTACGAATATTGCAAGTTTGCCCTGCCATCCTTCCTTTCGTACGAGGGATATAGTACTCCCTCCAACTTTCACACTCGGGAGATACATCGTCTACTATAAATGGTAGGTTCTAAGCTTTGAAACACAGGGGGTTTGACTGTCCTCAATAGAAGGCAAAGAGGATCAGCGTTTGCGAAGAGCCGCAAGCTGGTTCTGCTGGCATAGGATTTAATATATAACATCATCTCGCCATGTTGTGGGGACAAATCGGCTATATCTCTGGGAATCATCTGGATAGGTTTAGCCTGAACCTGTCAAAACAATCTCTAAATGTCCCGGGCCACCAAATCCAGAATATCCCCCAGTGCCCCACACAGCCTCATAAATAACAAGCAGCCAAGTGTATTAACAGCACGAATCACGACTCGCTGATGAAGCCCACTCGTAGATCGATCCACTGACGAAAGCGGACAGACGATGGGCGTGCATCTCGTAAGCCCAGTTTGTCCCATGTTCCACCGATTAGGACTCCCGGCAAAGTCGGCCGCCGCTACCCACGAGATGAAGATTCATCAACCAACTTCGGAGTAAGGGACGTACTCCCGGTAGTGTAGGTAGGTATCGCATAATATGCGATACTATTGATACGTTGTTATGCCTCCCTTTCTTTATGCCTACTACTAACTGTCTCCCTCTTAAAGGTACTTACAAGACACAGTCGTGTACAGTGCGTGCGACTGGCCGATAAAAGCAAAGTTATAGCAAGCAAAATTCAGCAATAGCAAACGGGCAAAGCAATAATGTCTTCCGTACATATAAGTCAAACATAGGAAAGAGTCATCATGGTCATGGTATCTCTAGAGCGTCAACATGGCACTGCCGCTACCTCTCGCTCCTCGTTATCTATCTCCTCTTACGAGTCTCGGACGTCAATGGATGAACCCATGGAAACTATTGGTGATGCACCGCCAGATTACGATCCTCTCCTGTCTATCCCAACGTTGCGGAAGAAATTCAACGTCCAGCCCAGAGAGGACGAGGGAAACGAGGCTTTGCCAGCGTATTCCACGGCTATCTCGCTTTGCAATGTATTTCTCCATAAGAAAGAACTGGAAGGTGCTATCCATAAGGCCCATGATAGAACTTGGTACAAAGTGTCTGTCACTTTACAAGGAACGGCTTTGACTTTGCACAAGTACAGAAGTGGAGGAATGCTCGCTGGATGGGGTAGGGAAGGTGCCGATATTGCTGTGTTAGGCAAGAAGGGAGGGTTAATTCGAAGTTACAATCTACAGCATGCGGATGTTGGGATTGCTGCGGATTATTTCAAGTAAGTTTCACATTCTCGGCCACAGAGAGAGATAACTAATTGAAGCCCAGGAAGAAGTTTGTTATTAGAGTTCGTGCAGAGACAGACCAGTTCCTGTTGTCCTGCAACAGGATTGAAACGTTTGTGATCTGGTTACAATCGTTGTTTGTCGCTATTGACCTCGCTCCGCCGCTGGATGAGCGGCAGATCCCCAGGGACCTGTCGATACCTCAACCAAGACAGCGTAGAAGACCCCGAGAAGGATGTGTACGATTTCACGGCAATGTAAGAAATGGTGAATTGGTTAGGGATCAGGTTCGGATCATGGAGAGGTATTACCCACATATGATCTCCTCTGCAGATATCACTGCAGATTCAGATGATAGCCAAGATGACGCCCAAGATGCGTTTCCGGATGACGACGACCTTGGGCCTTCCTCATCTCAAAGCAGTCTCGCACGGCCAGTGACAGCTCCAAGTCATCCTTCCGAGTATGTTCCATCTAGCTCTTTGTCTAGGAACCGACGACCTCGTCTATTCCCCAACGCAACAGAGGGCCGGCCTTCGATTGACGAGAGTGGGAAGTGGCGGCCGAATCACCACTGGTCCGCTCGATACGATATAATGTATGCAAAACGCTGTATGGCAGTTCTCATGCATCGCAGTCCTCGTAAATCCAACTATGTCATTATGAAAGGCAAGCAGTGGGTTGTGGATTGGGCTACTGGAACAGTAACAAGATGTGACCCGCCTGGATATAATGAAATATTCAAGGATGGCGAGAAAGGAACCGCGTATCGGGTGAGTCAATACGGTGATTTGATTCGTGTTTGAATCGTTATAGAAATGTTGTCGAATAGATAGATGGGGTGGGAAAGACTCGGCGTTTGGGATCAGCATTTCTAAGGGCATGGGAAGGAGTTACATAGCATTGCTTTTGCATACCATACATTTTTTGCAGGCAGATACGTATCTTTCAGTAGGCAGATTAACGTAGCAGTATGCAAATTCTGTGATATTCTCGTCAATTCAACGTGTACCAGGGTTTCTCGTGCCTGTCGTTGCAATAAACTCCAAAACTCTACAACGCATAAAGCTTCTAGAGTTGGAAATGCACCCCCGAAGTTTCATGACCTCAATGCGTTAGAATAAATCAGAATCCACTACCAAAGCCACCTCCTAAACCCCCCGGACAGATGCTCGAGCACTGCATATGGAAGCGGAGACTGGATATGGCAAGGTTTCTCTTTGGAGTAATGTACTTAGGAGGCCACTGCATGGTATGACCTCCATAATGGCGAGATAGTTTGAAAACGCCGTACGCAAACCAGGTGGATTTCCAAACCAAAATACGTGCTTTACCCATATACATATACATTTACATCATATACATCATAACCGTGTCTCCGAACTCCGTCCCAAAGCTTAAATTTTCCTCAGCCCACAGCACGCCTTGATATCATTCAGATACTCCCCAAGACCTCCTCCGCCTTCCTGGCGTCCTCACTGACACCTGTCCCCACCTCATGCAATTCCTCCCCTGCTTTTTCCAAGTTCCCCACCACCCCCTCCAATACTGCCAGCAACCCCTCAATCTCCTTCCTCTGCTCCACCATCCTCTGCGCCAATACCGCATTCTCACTCTCTATCGTCTGCAACCTCGCATTCAACTGGCTTTGTTGTCCCTTTCTTACTGGATCTAAATGCGCTGCTAATATCGCTGCCGGGGGGAGGGTATGGGGGGGTATTGGAGGTGCAGCATCATCCGGCGCGCGGGACTTGCGTACTTTGGCGACGGCGATTAGTTCTTCGAGCTTGTTCAGACTTTGGATGACGGCACGTTCTTGAAGGATGGTTTGGAATTCATCCTAGTTGCTTTTTGGTTAGCCAGCAAACCAAGTAGCAGACGGGGTCTGGGGAGCGGGTTGTTGTACGGATGCAAAATCACGCAATCGCTGAATGAAGTTTGTATGCAGAGATCTCAGGGAGTCGGGGGCGGCAGCGGCGATAGACGGGAAGCATGATGCAAAGGAGGAATATGATATTGAGTTGAGGGTGCTGGTGAGGGTTTTATCATAGATGGTTTGGAAGGCAGCCGCGCGGACACCAGGGGTGAGGGCTGTGGGCGCCGTGGGTGGGGGACTAGGGCTTTGTGCTGATGGCATTTTTATTTGTTTAAAAGGATTATTGTTTTGAGGTAATAGTTGTAGACCGGAAGCATTCTCAAATTTCTGGAGGGGAGGTTTGTTGACGCGATTGCGACAAGGCTGAAAAGGTTGGAGCTTCAACAGCCTTGTTCTCGCCTAGGGTGTTGACCCCTTTTTTTAGGGGAAGTCTTGTTGGGCTATCCTATAGTCACATTCCAAAGTTTAGGCCAATTTAGGGATTATCATTTTTCATTTGAGGCTTAGTATCTGCTATAATTCATTATTATCCTTCTAGTATATTAACATCATCATTTACAGCCCTATCTACAAATCTGATTAGCGTTTGGCATTAGTTTAATAAGTAAATAAAGTCACGTGTCAACATAATTCTGACAGTCAGCCGTCAGAGTGGAGCTGGATGACATGCACCATCATAGGTTATTAGTAAGGCACCCGACTTTGATACTGACTTGCCACGACTCATTCTTATCAATACCACAGTTCAAGCACTTCAAAATATTGCCCTTACTCTTATTCTTTCCCTGGATTGACCATGGACCCCACATGGAGCCAATTTCTCAAGTCATCCGAGGATGATTGGTCCGGCATAGAGGATCCTATCGAACGGAAGCGGATTCAGAATAGGCTAGCTCAGCGAGCAAGAAGTAATGTTTTCAATCACGAACTGGAGAACATGCATACTGAAAATTTATAGGGTCCAGGGTTGTCAAGAGACAGAGAACCGGCTCAATGCAGTCATTTGGCCCAAGCCAGGCTCAAACTAGAGAGGCTAGCGAGGCTGGTTCGGAGTCTGCTCTTCAACTTGTGTCTTTGGGATCAATAAATTCGAAAGCATTGAATGAGAGTTCAGCTTTACGTATGTCACAAAATGGCTTCGGGATAGATCCCACATGTGATATCCATTTTATTGTAATGAAGCCTTTGACCGCTCTCGAAGCCTTTACGTGTATCGCTACTATACTCAGCCTCACCTGCACGCAAGAGTCTGGCTTCAATATCAATGTGGATTTTAGTACTTTACCGCCTCCTATCCAGCCCACATCTCAGCAGCAAATAGTTCCACATAAAGCGTATGTTGATATGATGCCGTGGTCCTCCATGCGGGATCGACTTTTGAATTCATTAAGCGTGATCAACGAGCAGGAATTTGTGACAGATATGCTAAAAATGAAGGTGTGGGGTGTAACACCATGGGATCCAACCGGGTGGGAATTGTCACCCGAGTTTGCAAAGAAATGGTGGTTCTTAATTGATAACGGGATGCTCCGAACGACAAATTTCTGGAGATCACAGAGAGGAGAGGAGGCTTTGGTGCTGGCCCCATTCTGACAACATCCTGGCAGCATTCTGACAGCATTCTGACAAGAGTAAACTTTTGGGTGTCATCGTTCACCAAACTTAAAGACATCCTGGGGCTATTTGAATGCGTGAATCCCCAGCTCATCCCACCATCAAGCTTCCTATCTGTTCATCTCAACCGCTGCCATGCTAGGGTTACTTAGTCAACTTCTCCCACGCAAGCCAACATTTACAGAACTTAATTGATCCTCTTTATTGGGTAAAGTCTTCATAGTTACTGGAGGTAACAGTGGAGTCGGACTTAAGCTTGTTAAAGTCCTCTATGCAAAGGGAGGCACTGTTTATATAGCTAGCGGGTCTCCTGAAAAGATCGCTACATAGATCATGGCCTTGAAGTCTGCCTATCCCGACAGTCCTGGGCACGCCAAAGGTCTTCATCTTGATCTCAACGATCTCAACACAGTTAGACCTTGTATCTCCGCACTCCTCGCACAATGGTCACGGCTTGACGTCCTGTGGCACAATGCAGGCATTTCTCGATCACCTGTAGGTAGTATAAGCGTCCAAGGGCACGAAGCTATGATGGGTACCAATTGCCTTGGGTATTATCTTCTGACAAAGTTGTTGCTACCAGTTCTTCTTCAAAATGCGAAATAATCCCCGGAGGGCAGTGTACGTGTGGTGTACACATCTTCTGGAATCATCGACACAATTGCACCACCGGGCGATATTTCATTAGCTCATCTTGGCCCCGGAAAGCATTTCGACACCGTCGAACTCAATTACAGTGCCTCGAAATCGGGAAATTGATTTCTCGCGTCTGAGTTTGATAGTCTGGTTCGCAATGATGGCGTTCCGTGTATGGCTCAATCTCCAGGGAGCTTGAAGACCAAGGGACGGGATGGCGTACCATAGCTATTGATGACTGCCATGTCCTTGTTCATGTATGAGCCCAAGATGGGAACATATACAGAGCTATGGAATGGACTCGGTTCGAAAGAAAAGACCGGGGATGGCGGAAAACTGGCGATTCCATGGGGGAAGGTGGCATTCTTATCCACCAAAGCATATTCTGGAAAGCATGAAGACGAAGCAGGAGGCCGGCACAAGGGTTGTAGTTGAGTTCTAGCATTGGTGTGACGAGCGGGCGAAGGCTTTTTCTGGAGTTGGAAGTGGAGCTATGTCGACAATATAAATTTCTAGATTATAAAGTCGATACCAAATCAAGTTGTGAAAACCACTTGATCTCTTCATGGACGGTAGCTTTGATTTGAATGGCTAATATGCTATTCACGGTGTGGAATTTGTCAAGCAGCTTTCTCAAATACGGGACTTCAAGTGAACTTGGATTACTGCTTTATACGAAAACCAAGCCAGGTTAACTTATATAACTCAGCTAGAACCAAATATAAGACCAACATTGTAATCTTTGAATCCTTTGAAAAAGTAGGAGACACTCTCGATTCATTATTTAGTTTATTTCGGTACGGTTGTATGCTTTGAATCAACAGTAAAGAACAAATAGGTTATGCCGAGTACAGTCGTTCTGATACGCCTTCTCGAATATCTATACCCCAAGTTCAATCAGTAGTAACCACGGGCATGTTCCCAATCTCGTCCCAGACGATTCCACTCCTGAACACCGGGCTGGCCCTTGCCATATATCCCTCTCCCGTCCCGCTCATTGTCAACTGCCGCCACACCAGGACCATCAAGTGCTTGTAACTTAATCCGCTTTGCTGCATTGAACCCGTGGTGCATATCGCACATTTCGTCGTCACAAAACTGGGCTGGGCGCTTTTTGCCTCCTCGGGCTGCTGTGGTTAATGTTGGTGTGGGAAGAGAACATGGCTTTTGTAACTCAGATTCCGATGATGTCTTTGAGTAATCGGAGTAGATATTGTGACGCCATCTATCGACCGCCTGGATGTTTCTTTGATTGTAGATATATCGACCCTTATATGGTGTTGGCGGCGTCCATGATTGGACATTCTTGACTTCCATGACAATGACGGACGAGTCAGCAGACGCAGCTGATGGCACAGTTTCCGTGTATGGTGCCCTCTCGTCTAACAGATTATAGAATTCAAAATACTCGTTTCCTCGGTTGTTCAACGACACAGGTAAGATCCGTTCAGGATCAAAGCCTTGGAAGGTTATATCAGGGACTAGGTGGGTATTAATATGGTAGAGCATGAACTGGTGGGTGGGTAGTGAACTTACAAAACGAGAACCAGGTAGCTCGTTCGGCACGGAACTGTTGTCCTGTGCGTCCCATATGGCTATATATTCGCGAGAATCTCTGCATGCCTATCTGACCATGAGTTCTACCCTTAGCTTTAGGGATAAGCAGACTTACATCGTTGGTATTCTTCCATTAATTCTACAAAACTGATGTTGTAATCCCGACATAAGTCTCTCATCAGACCCAACTGGCTGAAATACGCGAGTGTTCCACGAGGCATCTTGGAGGTGAAGTTGAGTGAGGATCAGACGATGGATGATCTTTGGCCGTGAATTAAATTACGAACTGGCTGGTAGAGCAAGCAGAAGCTAGACAAGTCAAATAACTCGTTAACTTGGTTGAGGATTGATGGGTCATGTATTCCTTAGTTAAGAGAAACTTAGGAGCGGTTGTAAAGATTTGTATGAGGAAGAAGATCTTGATTGGAGTGATTGCTTGTTGAGAAATGCTTCAAGATTCGAAAACCAGCTAGTCCGAAGCTTGGCAAGGGGGCGGAGATGTAGTCTGCGGTGAACAATAGTAGGCTATATCTGAATAAATTCACTTTGCATTAACAATAGGAATATAATTGCCCTGTCGCCTCCTATTCTCTGATCGATCATGTGACGAGGAGGATTCAATTTTCAGTTGTCTGCGCTCTGAGCCAGTACCGTGACTGATGGCTATTGATATAATTACTATAGATTATCCTATATATTCATAATGAATCACATCAAGAATCTTCGATCTTCAAAACTGCGAATATTACATGTTAGATTACTTACTGCCGTTCAATTCAATAATTAGACTGGCGTTGAATCATGGAATATTAATTGACAATGTGGATATTAACCCTACCTACTCAGTTATTTTTCATATGATAGCATTAGGCAGACTCGATAGCAAGGTTTTTCATGGTCGCTGAACCTCATGATATCCCATTATAACTAGACAGCTACATTCAGTAATCAGAATATGAATTATTCTTCAAACTTAACAACACTACCTAGCAAGGTACTAATGACACATCTAATTCTCCATAATGCCATTCATAGGCTAGTTCTTCAGCTGGTGTTCTCTGCCTATTTGTTACGACATCAGTAGTTTAAAACACGAAGATATACAATCGAGGGGCATTATGGTTCATTCACCCTTCCTACAGATCCAAATACCGAAATTTTACTGCTGAATGGAGCCTGATTAATCGGATACTGTGTCACGGTGAATAGTAAAGTAAATCTATTGGGGTAGCAAAGTTCTTTCTAGCTTTCCCATATCTTTTGCAACTAATACCAAGCCCCACTTCCCCTAATATAAGCGAGGACTTACCAATTGCCATTCCACGATGATATTTGCAATCAGATACTCATTCTCTGCTAGTATTTGCAATTAATGAATCTGATAACCCTCACTTGTGTTATTTGTAAGGCTTATAGGTGATATATGATACAGTCACTACTGTGCAACTCTATAAGTTCATGGAGTTAGGCGCCCCGGAAGACACCAACCGTCTTCCAACCATTTTGCGAATTGTCCCCTGTTCTGTTATGTATCTAGAAGGTTCTCATCCGCCATTCTACTGAAATACTGAAACTGTTACGTTTAGACTCCCAGGTCTCTTGATATTAAGTGCGAAGAAGTGTCTAGCAATAGCCTACATTAAATGCTACGAATTCGTTCCAGCATTACGCGAAACCGAATACAATAAACGCGAATAGTGAAAGGCAACAGAACTTGCTACAGCCAGATTAAGAGCAAATGACACAGCATATACTAGGTAGTATGTATTAATGATAAAAGTTTCAAGGCAGATCCGCAGAAGTATGCGTGAAGTCTATCAGAGATACAGAAAGTAGGAACGGCGAAGCATGGTTTCTTTGAGATCTTCACCAGTTTTGAGACTGTTCATCTACCTTTGGTGTTGCTTGAAACTTATAAACAGAATGTCTTTTAACTTACTTGGCTTTTGAGATAATGAAATAGAGGACAAATGAGATCTGAATTACGCGTACAAGCTAAAAGATCCGAAGAGCCTACTATCATTGCGAGGCATAATGCCCCAGCTTATGGTGGTAAGGTCAGTTTGCTGAGGGATATAGGACTAAGAGAGGCCGAATGTAAAGATTCACGTCAAAGATTTTAGTTGGCCTTATTATTTCTGGGACTGAGTTCGAACCAAATTTCTACGTGCTAAATGGCATGTCATGCCAGCGATACGCGATTCATATCGTCAATGACTGAAGAACTCTACCAGTCCAGTAAGATGTGAGCATTGATAGGGAGCATTTTAGATAAGGGACTGACTTAATACATCTGATGAAGGATCTCCTAATTACGTAGCTAAAGATGAAGAATAGGGCAAACTAAAACATGCAGGTGGCAATAATCCATAATAGACCGACTTTGTGAGAGCTATTAGATTATAGGATTGAAATTAGAGACAGCTTTTTTGCGAATTTCAATGGCTCTCTCTCTACAAGTGTTAAAATTGTGTGTATTGTAATGGTTGAGAAACCAAAGTGGATTAGACGAATCCATTTTGTTTCAGTTTGCTACAAGATCCAGGATTCTCTTCTGAAGGATTTGTATTAGCTTCTCGTATGTTTGTAAATGGAAGTGTTGGGCATCGACAGTCTCGAAAGTCTCGAATATGTGAGCGTGAATCTTACTACATAATGACGACGTATTCCTTATCTGGTAAGCGAGCATAGGCACCACTTAGGAACTGAATGAAAGGTGATCGATGAGTTGGTCATTATCTGGTGCCCTGGCAGTTATCCCAAATGCTGCCTGCCCATACGCGAATCAACTTCTTCACCTTGGACAAGTGATAGTGATAGCGATGACTACTGAAGTCAATACCCCTCACCCAAGAAATCCATTTTCTATCAAAGAGACTCCGTGCTCAACGTGGCGGGAGCGCCGCGGTGATCCCCTCGCCGCACAGTGCATGCCGCACGAGCCTCTTGGATTTATAGGATGACACTTACACCATCCGACTATGAAGCTGTGTCCCATCTCTGCGCTATTCCCATCTAGAATTCGCAGCTTACCGAAGCTCACACGTAAACGTGAAACACTTGACGACGTGATAACTTTCAGTGGCTTGCTGAAGAAAAAGGTGACAGCGGAAAGTCTAAAAAGCAAATACACCAGAGGTTACTAGGTTGCCAGGAGCTGTAAAGTATGGTTGACTATCTAACGTGGCGGGGACGATGATTCGACTGAAGAGATTCCTGTCTAGGGTTGCTGCATTGTTTGCGCATAGATCGAAAGTCTGTTGCTCAGAGAATTGCAGCGAGCGGGGTTAGCTGCAAAGGAAGATGTTCCCAGGCACTTGAGCAATACGGTTGTCGAACAAAAGTCTGAGGGCGAGCGTGGGGAGCATGGTAAGCAGCAGAGAATGCCCGCAGGTTGTCATAACGTGCAGTGAAAGTCTACTGGGTCTCCAATTCTACCATAACTAGGGGAGAGAGAGCTCGTCTCTATGCAAATCGCAGCACGTCGTCACATAATCCTGGTCTTCGCTCCGATAATGATCAAAACTCCTTTACATCTCGTGGCTTGACGACAGCTAAATCAGCAAGTTTGATCTTCGCTGGCGCAATTCGTCGTAACATTATGCTTACCCTTTTCGTTACCGCTTGGATATCAAGAGAGCCAGAGCTTCAATTCTGAATTCTGAAACTGTACAACGGCGATAGGCTTGCAATATGGGATGCGATTGGATGCCCCCTGCTCTTGCTAGTCGTCTTTTATGTATACACAATGAATGAACCTGTAGACTCAACAAGAAGTTACGTCTCTACGGATGTATCTACTTGCAGAAGTAGGCAGTTCGTTTACTTTTCGACGTTGGAATAAAATTGGTTCTAGTTTTTATTATTTCTTTTCCCGCAAATCAGTGGGGCACCCGCAAGAAGAAATGAAGCTACATTGAATACTACTCCCCGCAAAATGTGAAAGAACAAGGTACCGGAACCTGGCAGGGATGATTCGGCAGAAGAGCCGGAAGCAGCAACCTTTATAGCTGTACCAGAATCTAGAGATGGTGGTGGTGGTAGTAAAACCGATTGGCACAGAGATTGGGGAGAGGTTTGAAGCTGGTTACATTACCAACAAGATGAAAGTATGGAAACTGCCCCGGAATGTTTACTTCTATGTTCCCCGTTACATTGGCTTGCAAAATCCGTAGATATGGTTGAAATGGGCAAGGTCCCCTGACAGTATGCTGACGGTCATGGTTATGCCCCCAAGTTCCCCTGAAACTGGTGGAGCTTAATGTTACAACCAAGAACTGGGTGCTTCTAGTTTATTCGATTGTTGAGCGCAAGGAATATGCTTTTGAAAACTATCAAGACATCTTACTAGTCGTACCGGAGTCTAGCCTATGATTTCGAGATATCTGTGAAGTTCAACACGGCTTTTTAATCGTAACTGATCATAAATTACGTACCCAGTGTCCAAGTTTATTAAGAAGTTGCTCGTATGTATCTCGCAGGGTAAGCTGCAATAGAGTTGCATCGTAGGCCGTGAACCGAAACCTTACAGGATCGTACCCCCTGAATTTTCAAGGATAGGGAGAAATGTTGAACGTGCACCGGTGGTGAGTTTTGGACGTAAGTCCTGAGTGTTTACATCGAACTTTTTGACCGCCGCAACAATAAGCCTACACTTTAAGACTAGATTTTACCATTCAATAGATAAGCTTCTGGCTGTGCTAGAGTAGCTAGAACTTGTTTCCAAACATGAAAGTCAATCATCGCTACTTTAAAGAAATTGTAGGTTACCATTTACCTAAACCATTTTTACACCTGCTCCGACAAGAAATATCTCGTATTTCCAAGCTGTGTAAACTCATGCTGTGCCGTTTATTCAACAACGAGCTAAGACTTGTTTTTCTCGTACCAAGCGAGACTTTGGTCTGAACCTTTAGCCAGGGCCGTTCACCAAGCTCTTTCAAAACAAGCTTATTAGCCACTCATTGACTCCTGGGGGTACACCAATGTAACCAAGCATTTCTCTGACGTTGTTCCCAGAGCATCCCTTCTGCAAGAAGTAATGTTCTCTTTGTACTCTCATAGCATAAGGAAGGAAAGTGCCGAGATAACCGAGATCGTGAAGCAGCCTTCTCGTCAACGAATAATCATGTGGGTGTTTGGATCTCCTTGTGCTATCCTATGACACGTTCCTCATGGAAACGAACCTTGCCCCCTAGTCAAATGGGATGCTGTATTTGTATCTGTGCTTATACTGAACCGCACGTATGGGGAATTGTTTCAGCCGGAAGGGCCGGCGCACTAAAACAATCAGCATACTTCTCCAGACTCTTGGTATTGACGGATGGGAATCAGCGGAGTCACCTCTAATTAGGCACATGGCACACCGCAACACGGCTGGTGAGAACTTGGGATTGCCAGCCCCCACCCCCAATCCTTATACTGCAGTAGCCTCACATTCATTGATGTAAGCTCAGCCTCTTCACATATGTCTCTGATCCTGAGGCATAGAATTTCAATAATACAAGAGACAGTCCCTTTTTAAACTGTTGTGGCGAGATTGTCAAACTTTGAGTGGCTCTCCCAGCCGTGTTTTAACAGCCCAGATAGTTCGGCCAATTGATCGTTAGTTGAGCCTCAAGGCAGTGTCAGCAATGCAGTAGACTTTCTACTGTAGTGCTGAAGAAGGCTTCACAAGTGCCCAATTTTGCGTTCCCTTCTCCCAAAATACATTCACTGCATTACAAGTCCTACAATCTCACTCAGCAGCCACTATCAAGAGGCACCACTATCAAGTTTGAAGGCATACGATGCCTCACACCAGCAGTTGCGGAAACCCTGCTCTAAGGTCTGAGATAAAAGATATATGTAATCTGAGAGAGCTAAGAGCCCCGCACTATATAGTATTTAGTTGTCTATCCATGGCCCTGCCCCTCTCGTACATACGGAGTACGTGGTGTGTATTACTTCGGATATCGACCGAGTTAACGAACGAGGCGTGATGTTCTCGGTAATGAGTGTTGCACAACCGCATGTGCTGTAACTGTTGTGGCTTGCTCCTACCGATGAATGAGCGTGGTGTGCCGCAGTACCATAGCGCCCCGGATAACTCTGTCCTCACTTTGCTCGTTAGCTAGAACCGTAAGTAACGGCCTTTGTCTTGCCAAGTACCTGTCAATGGCCATTCGGTGCACCGGTGGCGCTCCACTCAGTACTCGACGTGCCGTTGCGGGATGGGAGTTTTGAACCGGAGCCTGGAGAGGAAGCATATCCGAATTTGGAGCCGAGTATGAGCGTGGTTAATAGGACCTTGTAGTCAGAAGACTTCGGCTTGCCATTGGTGGCCAGGACGGGTTGGTCGTCCGCTGACCGCGTCCCCAGAGTTGAATTTCCCCTGCACCGCCCAATATATTATTACCATTGCGTTATGCCTTGACCATGCTCCCTAGTACTCCTCCTCTCTCCCGAGTCCCAAGTTCAAGCTCACTGCATCCAAACAAGGTTGTCCAAACCTGCAGGTATCCCTCTAGACCCTGTATACATGGGAATCCGCAAGATCGTTCTTCCCCCGGACGGGCTATATTCCCACGAAGAGTCTAGTGTTGTGCTCTAGTTTGCAGAGGGGCGATCTTGCCGTCCCATCAGTGCTCAGACTTTGTCTTGTAACATACATCTTCTCTATCATGTAGACTTGATTGGCGTTGCTCTTCTTCTTGTGTTTTGGGTTTGGTTGTGGCTATGGTTATGTGGTTGTGCAAACTACACTACAAGAACACTACCTCGTCTTTGTCTGTCAAATTTTGGACGTGCCTTCCAAGTTGGGTTTCCTTCCAGAGCCGAGACAAACACCACGAGCCAGTCAGTGAAATTATTTCTCCAGCTCCAACTAAACTTCAATTCTACTTGTTTATTCTTTGACAACTCGGCTCCTACCAAAGCTACTATATTAGCTGTTGTGTATTCTATTATCAGAATAAAACTGCTCGGCATGAAGCAGTAGGTTCTAACTACTGAAACACAACTAAGTTCAACACGACCCTGTTTGGACTGGCTGCTTCTATCCATCAATTTTCTAGAAGTAAATTGTCTAGTCAAGTACTCCAGTCTTATAAATAAAGGCAACTTGACAGGATGCTGGTCTCTGAGCTATCTGCAACAGATTTGGCTAACTTTACCACCATCGAAAGAGTATGCTCGGCACTGTCTCTAATCGGATGTGCATTCATTGCGGTCAGCTTTCTGTCCGTCAGAGAATTCCAGCTCAAGCCCATCAATAGGCTGGTATTCTACGCTTCTATAGGAAACATCTTCACCAATGTTGCCACTCTCATTTCCAGATCTGCCCTTGATAATCCCCTGGGAGGATTGTGCCAGTTCCAAGCTTTCTTAATTCAGATGTAAGTTGTCGTAATCATACGAGATGAATTGCTTCTTACTAAACTCATCAGGTTCATGTCTGCTGATGCATATTGGACACTTGCAATGGCATGCAATGTATATCTCACGTTCTACTGGAAGTTCGATGCAAATAGATTACGCCGGCTGGAGATCTACTACTTCATACTCTGTTACGGTATACCGTTCATACCTGCCTTTGTCTACATATTCACCAAGACTACAAACAAGGGTCGCATGTATGGTAATGCGACTCTATGGTGTTGGATCGGTGGAAATTGGGATATTTTCCGTATTGCAACATTCTACGGACCAGTATGGTAAGTACCACATTCGACTTCTGAAGTCCCAGATTTTAACAGTCAATGCCAGGGTCGTTATTCTCGTAACTACTGCGATTTATGTTCGTGCTGGCCGGGAGATATACACTAAGCGGAAATCTCTTCGAAATTTTGATGCCCCACCACTGGATCCGTTACCACTACTGAGTGATCCTTTCACTTCGATCAAAGTTACTGAGGTGCACGTTACTTCTGAGGCTGCCGTTTATCCAGCCTCGTCCGATTCCATTGATCTTGTTCAAATACAACAACCACCAAATGCATACACTGTCACAGTTTCTACCTCCAGTGCCCCTTTCGAGCAACCCATCCAAGATTTAAGCGAAGACCGCCGTTTCACTTACACCGAGAAAGACCTGAATCGGAAGAACACAACTGCCTCCCGTCCATCCAACACAGGCAGCTCACCAATTGTCCCCCTTTCGGCATACATGCCCAACTCAGATCGCTCAAGAATGTATCCTATCCGACGGCATGCAGCACAACAAGCAGATAATGCGGCATGGTCGTACACCAAAGTGTCTGTTTTGTTCTTCATCGCTATGATGATCACGTGGATTCCTTCATCCGCTAATCGCCTATACTCTGTCGTTCACCCTGGCGAAATGTCTCTGGGTCTAGGATATGCGGCAGCCTTCGTTCTACCATTGCAGGGATTCTGGAACGCATTGATCTATACGACTACCAGCTTACAAGGATGTAGAGCTGTTTGGGATCGTGTCATTTATCGCAAGAGATCGAGCGTTCATGGAACCCTAGGGGGGAGTGATGGTCGAGAGAACAGAAGTAACAAGATGTACGCGGAGACGGATAGCATGACTGAACTACAATGTAGTCGACCAAATACTAGATCTTCCTCCGAGCAATAGATGCATTTCTTGGGTTCAACCTTGATGCCTCATGGTTTGGAACTTGCCTTCACTGGCGATTATTTCTTTCTATCTTTTGGGAATTAGCGATGGCGTACGGATAGGCTCAGGCGCCACTATGAATGCTCACAACGTTGGGCATCTGGGTCTCGAATTTACTGATGAGCGGGAGTCACTATCTCTGATCACTTGCTCTACCTGATGTAACGCAAATGAGGTGGGCATCGATCATCTTGTATACCTCACAAATTGAGATTTTCTATGTAATCTTTGCCATGTAAAAATAGCTGAGCAAAAAGGAGGGCTAGATCAGGGGATGTATATATGCTAGCTGCTGAGCACTCAATTGCTACAGCTAGCGCACTTTATAGTTAAAAAGTATTTCTTGCTCTAAGTTGCAATATTTCCGCTTCACTTAATGTGATTTTTGAGTCCAAAGACTGTTTTTAGAAACAAACCAGAATCCTTCCTCACCGCTATCTCATCAATGAGGGAGTATCACACTTTAGTTTCAGCATGAGTTTAACCTCAATCATACCATGCCTTTTCCTTTACAATTCTAAGCCTGAATGTGTTTTAGAAAGTCTAAGAACAAGCGTGTTGAACAATAACGTTCCCAGTGAGTATGTACTTGTATGCCTTAAGTTTAGCATTCTTTCAGGCGACTCCTTGACAATTGAAGGGTGTTCACGGCATCTTACAGCCTATGCTTAAGTTGGCACACCTATTATACAAGACTGTTAGTCATGACTAGAGTGTTTTCGTATTGGTCTAGTGAATATCACTTCTTTGCCGGTACTAATATGGGTTTGGTTAGATGTGAGAATGCGAAGATCTGGTTAATTGGTAATGAGTTTATGTTTATTCATGATTGAGGAACTAGCTAAATGTGAAACATTCAGAGACATAGCTATATCTACGCGAGTTATGTACTACCACTGAAAAGCTACCCTAACTAGTTGGTTTAGCAATGAATAAAGAAAATAATACATGAAACTACCTGTGAGTGAAAACACAAAATACCTGAGCACTGAGCAACACACAATGAATCGAGCTAGGTAAGGCAGTGCATTAAAAGTAGTGGCTATTTGTGTGCAAGAGGAAACAACAATGCAAATAGATGACTCAAGTGTATTGTTATATTTAACTTCATTTATATGTATACTTTTTCAGTCTTCAGGACTGGATGCGGAAAGTACGGGTATCCAAGGAACACGGCTCGGATACTAGCCACTTTTCTAAGCTAGGCTATATTAACCAATAAATAAGGTGACCCTGACGCGTTCGGCCTTACCTATACATGTCACATTCAAGCTCTCGGAATAAATGAACCAGAAAATCAAATAAGCACAGCTTATTTTAATACACTCTCAATTGTTCTTGCTCTCAAGGTGCAGGAACTTTTGCAATAGAAATGCGACTCTATAAAGAAGGTCATTTTCTACACACTCATATCGTAAGATGCGATCGCGTCTCATATGTAGGATACACATTGATAAACCAACTTGAAAAATCGCGACTGACCATTAGCCAGGACCTTTGAAAGGACCATAGCCTGATAGGAAATGGTCTCATATCCGCGGCTTCGAAGCAAATGAAAATGATGGCTGTGTATATCTCTCCTGGTAAAGCAGTCACTCATCTTGGAAAATTTATGACATTAAGAAAAGACGGATATGCACGAAGAATGATATTCTTATTCAGAATATGCTTGATACATTGGCAGCTCCTTATACGGCAGATGCTAATGTTTGACAGATGTACGGCTTGGGACAAGCATGTAGCCATCCATCACGCTGTATCTTATGAGGAATACATAACCAGGCCAACAACCCATACGCCACAAAATTGAAATGAATAGTCTCTACTATAGGAATCGAGTCCCTCATTATCAATTGTGAAATCTCATATTGAGGGGACCTCCAAAGTCTAGGAAGAATCAGAGATGTCGGACTTGGAGATATCAAAAATATAATTGTTATCATCGCTATCCGGCTGTTGAACCTCATCATTCTCTTGGTGCTCGAATTGGGTCTTTTTTTTCTCCTTTGACTCACTACCTGCTTGACTGAACAGTGGGGAGGCGTAAAGATTGCGATCAAAGCTGCGAAGTCGACCATTTCTCTTAACCGAAACTACGTCCACTTTGATGGGAGATGGCCACTGTGCATTGGGAAATTCTTGGAATGCGCGCTCCACCTCAAAAACGCGATCCATAGGCGTGAATGGAACCTGTTGTCTAGTTGGTGATGAGTTCGGGTCCATTACGTACTGCATGGTAATAAATTCCACATGGTCAGGTGGGTTTGCGAGAGGGCCAAGGCAGGGGTCGGGGTCATTCTCAAAGATAAACTCAGATACCAAGAATACAGCTTCCAAGTTGTAGAACTCCTTAAGGACAGGAAGCAATGTTTTCTGGTGGCGGCTGAAAAACTCATCGTGGAAGGCCAATCTTTTGATAATCACTGTTTCCTCAATAGTCAGATTATCAACAAAGTCAATAACACGATTGATATCGTTCATCCAGCCCGAGAAGAATAGAACATGGGTGGGTCCAAAGAATGAACTTGGTCGACCACCAACTGGAGAATGTAGACGGAAGTTTTGGAACATGGTGACGGGAATGTCGTTGTTCTGAGCAAGCGGAGCAAAGGTGTTATACGAGGTACTGGCTGCCAGTTGCTTTCCATCATAGTGAATCTCTACGATGGTTACGGAGCCGAAAGTCTCTGGAAGGATTGGAGATGACTCGGTGACAGGACCAGTGGTCGCAAATGCGGTCTCATTCTTGCTTGCAGAGCCAGCAGAGCCAGCAGAAATGATTTGTTTGTCGGCACATGATACAATACTGACTCCTCCTTCTTCAGTGTCTTCGTCGCTGCTCGATCCCAGTTGATTGTCACTAGGCTTCGTGTTATTTATCTCTAAGCTGATGAGGGTTGACTGTGCACGAGGTACTTACTCTTGAATGGCAACAGGCACTGAGAGATCTACGCGGTTTTGCTCCTCGAAAATACGTAGCATATAGTTCACGGCACCAGTGGATGACTTAGAAGAGTGCAAAGCATTATTTTCTTGAGCAACATTCTCACGTGTAGGACCGATTTTGATCTCGCCTACAGCGAGACGGGCCTCGTCCATATTGTAACGATCCTTCGAGGACATGACTGTTGATGGAAGTGTTGGGTGTTGGTACTAATGCGCCTTGGTATGTGTCAGCAAAATAGCTTCAATGATACTGCAAGATGGAAGAGCGTTGCTTACGTTTATCTTGTATCGCTGATTTGCATACTACTAGCAGAAGACGCGGTGTCCTTACTGACTTTTCAGGTGCGACAATGGAGTATGGGCTTTGCGTATTCGATATCAGTCAGTATTGCACTTCAAATTCCATACTTTCCTTTAGGCAAAGGCCATAAACTCACATGTGTTCTTGTACTGCTTATTTAGTAGAGAGCGTTCAGAGGTCTTACTACGAACAGAGTTACAGATGTGAGTGTAACATGTGTAGCAGGTCTTGGAAGGTTGACGAGGTCAACAAGATTGGCGAGGCTCTATGGATACAAGAGAGCGCGTTGCGTGGGTGCCCCACCAGACACGCTAGTGTTATGGTCTTCTTTAATTATGATTGATTATTTTGCTTTCACCTATTTTCCAGTCGATATGGTAATTTTTTTCAAATTTTGGGTTATCCAACATAGCAGATTGAGATTGTTTTCCATAGGACAAAGGTGAGACAGAGGGTTGATCTAACCGAGGAACTTTTAAGTATTCAAACTCACTACTGAGCAAGTTCAGTGAGAATATAAACCTTTCCTGGGTTCCGGAAACATACCTAAGAGAGAAGAACTTTGGATGTGTCAAGTATCTTGACACATTCAACTTATGTCTTTAGTATTTAGGATCAGACAGGTTAGTGGCGAGTACCAGATACATTACAAAGGTGGAGATAATACATCAGTATTGGTGGTCTTTAGAGACAAGTTAATATCTTCAGCATCCAACTGTCCTAGACAGTAATAACAAATTCAGGTCCTTGGACCAGTAATATAAGGAGCTAATCAAAGTTATGCCAGGAGGTCAGCCAAAGTTTACTGAATATAGAGCTTGAATACTCATCAGAGTTCTCAAATGTGCCAAACCGATTGGGTGGCGTTTGCAGAACAGAAAGCTCATAGGTTACTGCTTCCACGGAGAAGACGCTTTTCAATCTAAATTTTGGTGTTAGAGCAGCAAGAAAATGTAACTTTTAGACAAACTGCAAGTGAGGATGAACAAAGACTGCTTTCCTTCCCTAAGGAAAGACTTACAAGTTGGCAGCAAGGCTGCAAAATGGCAAGACTTTCTCGTATTCGCAGCTTTTTATCCTTTGGGAACTTTTTAAAGACGTACTTGGGCTTAACAAACTTGGTACTAGTAATAGACATGTTCTGAGAGACATTGGCATATTGTACCATCATTAAAGGTCGTGAGTGGTTCTGGTCTCATTCTCTTCATTGTTTACTGATCTGAGGGCTTCGGTTAAAAAGGGGCTGTATTTCTAACCGAACCAATCATTCCCACATGCCACACCCACTAATTTTGGATGAAAGGTACACAAGAATGTATGAATATACACAAAACTCTCCATTTGAAACTTAAACACAGCCTATCATAACGTTCGATGCCGTCTTTGATAAGTGCTCTGGTGTTCTTAGCATGTCTCCCTCCACTCTTTTAAAAACCTTCTCACACATTCTTGCAAGTATCAAGCCGTCCATTGCAAGTTTCTAAGAGTATTTCAAGGATAGGTTGAATGCGAATGAATAATTAAGTGCACACTGAACAGCTTGCTACTAAACCTAGCTACATATAATGTGTTACCTGCAAGTAATGACCATCCCGATTCACTTAGTGGTACTTGTATTTAAAGCTGGTACGATTAGTTCGACGCATGTGTTTCACAGCTTTGCAGCATTATGGTTGCTAAACGTGTAGAAGCAGATGGATGCAAGTGGTATATCATGTGTGCAGAGTCCTACCATAATTTGTTCCAATGTACCAAAGCTGTCACATAAGCTGTGAAGGATAATAGAAGGACAGTACAATCAGGACTAGGTTTTTCGTAGGTCGCTGGAAGAATTCTGTAATCACCCAATGCTGATACATTGTTACGCTGTTAGAGGAAAGTCACGAGTGTATTATTCATCTCTGGAAGGGTAATCATTGGTAAAATGTAACATTGAAGTTGGTATCTCTAAAATACCGGGTATATCTGAAGCCATTTCGCCACTACATAGAGCGTTCCACCAACTCGACGTTCTGCCTTTCTTTGAGGTTAGCTTTTGTAACAAAATGAATGCTTAAATTATCAAAATTTGATTATGCAAAGATCAGATATAACCAAGAACATCTTCAATGCCATTAATGACTAAGAACAGGTCTGTGATAATCTTATGATTTTCTCATCATTTTGCAGGAACAAGTTGACTGAGGATATTGATATACGTACTGTTGACAAGATTGACTAGCAAGCAGAAGAGTGTTGCATGTGGCCTACGACACAATGAATGTACTCAGATGTGCTTGATTAAAGATAGAATCTTGCTGATTCTTCCACGGTTCGTGAAGCGGGAAGGCCGGAGTTGCTCAATCTTTGAAGGGTATTCTTTGAGTGTGCCAAGCAATTGGGTGAGCTTGCAAAGTGTATCTGGAGGATGTTGACAAATTTCTTTCATCCCACTGTGGTATCCATCGACTCTTCATCAACCTTCTTTCCCTTTTTCTCAGTGGTTGTTGGCGCGTCTAAATATAAATTAATAAGACGGAAAGCAAAGTAACTCTATCTACTTACCAGTCATCTGAACTTCGCCCTCGTCCTTCATTGCCTGTTCAATTTGTCTCTGTCTGGCATGGTTTGCAGCCTTTTCCAGTTTCCTCGCCTTCTTGCCAGACACGGGAGCTAATGGGCCACTGGTAGGGTGTAAAACACTACTCTTTGTGGTACCACGAGGATTTTTGGTAATCTTATTGATAGCATTTGCCTTTTGAACCTTGCGCCTAGAAGCTGTGCGACGTTGCTTATTAGGCACATTGGGGTTTCCTCTTGAAGGCATTGTGATGAGGTTGGCTTTGTGATGAGTTAAGGTAGGAAGAGGTGTGGTGAAGTTTGAACAGCAGAGCTTTAATACGAAAAAAAAAGAATTAAAGTGGAACAATTCACCGCTATAGCGGGGTACACACGTGATAAAAGCCGCAGTTTTGTCAATTCAAGCCAAGGCCGCCCGAGGCCAAGCACAGCCACGACTATATCGTCACCAGAGGCTCAGACAACTTCACTCCACGTTTGCAACTTTGATATCAACACCGTCAACCTCTTTGTTCGGCCCCTAACACCAACCACTTCACCTCCTCATTTCTCTGATAGTCATAAGCTCCTTTGAGGATCTTTGCCAATATGTCTTGGGCAGGTATGAGACCTTGCATATAATTTTGTAAGGCAATTGCGGGGAGATCTGACAATGTATGTAGGATTCAAGAAGAATGTTAACCGGGCCACAACCCAGGTTATGATGAAGACAGGTACGCACTATTTGACGCGCAGAAGTCGCGTGTACTTGCTCCACGTGCCAAACTAACTTTCCAAGGTCATGTCGAGAAAACAAATGATCGAGATTACGAAGTTGAGGAAAGGTACGGATAATTTTACATTTCATTATAACTTCCTCACAATGGCCATGGAGGACTTTTCGAACCTGCCAAGTATGGGATTGGACGACCCATTTATCACGCCCAAGGATATGGTCTTGAACCAAAACAACAAAGCTGTTGGTGCGGGTAACATTAACGATTCCGGCAGCGCAGTTCACGGGTTTTTCACGAACATTGATGATGAGAAATTATGTTACTTCGTCTGGGGCTCATACAGAAAGCATGTCAAGATTGAACGCGAGCTTGTCAAATGGTGGAACGTCTATTACAAGCCAATCGAGTATATCCGCGAGAAGTTCAGCATGGTTGATCGTACCGATACTACGATCTGGCCCGTACATATCAAGGACACTTTCAACCTACAGATCTTTGAGATCATGAAATTTGAATATCAGAATGCCTACGAATCGACATATAGTGACATACCAGCCGGGGAGGACAATCCATACCCTATCTCTGCTATTCCTTCCGCACTACTGCGTGATCCGGATACCCGCAAGAGATTGAAACGCTACCTAAAGAGAAACCTCTTGCGCAATGAAATATTCAACGCAGATTGTTTCTTTTATAAATTCTGGACACGCCGGTACAACCTGAAGCTAACAGATGATGAACCTAGACGGTACCGAACGATGGAAGCTGCATCTATGAAGCTGCAGAAGGAAGCCAAAGGATACCTAGACTCTTTAAGAGGTTGGTTATTTCATGCCAACTTCAAGTCGCTGCTAACGAATCCTAGCCATGACCGCTTCTCAAATGCGTATAGCTGAGACAATCGATGCGTTTTATGGTGACTCTGGCGCAAAGGATGGCGTTAGTAGAAGCTACAAGCAAGCAGTAGAAGACTTGGACGCCGAAACTATTAAAGCTCTTGATGGACCATATCGGTACGCTTATTATTACTCGCCCCACGAAAGGGTTCGCTAACTTTTAATCAGTACTACTGTTCTGGAACCCATTTCCCGGTTTTGCGCATATTTCCCAGATATCAATGAGTGTATGGAAGTTCGCGCCTTGTTCTTGGATCACCTTACTGATTTCTATAGGTATCAAGAAACGCAATCACAAGCTGCTTGATTACGACGCCATGCGTGCAAAGGTCAAGAAGCTTGCAGAGAAACCCGACAAGGATGTTACCAAACTCCCACGCGCAGAGAAGGAAGAAGCTATGGCAAAAGCTGCTTATGAGCAATTGAACGAGCAGCTCTTTACAGAACTACCTCAGCTTATCGACCTCCGCGTTCCATATCTCGATCCGTCCTTTGAAGCCTTAGTAAAGATCCAGCTTCGGTTCTGTGCTGAGGCATACTCTCGTATGGCACAAGTACAACAGTATCTCGATGCCGATACTCGAGAACAGTATGCACAGGGTCAATTAGACTCCAGGGTTGAGGATGTTCTTCAAGAAATTCGTAGCTTGAGCATTAGTGGAGCGATCTGAATTTTTTGCTGTACAATTAGGAGTCTGGAGTTGCATAAGAAAGGGGATTTTTTTTATATGGAGAAACCTCCGGTAATGGTTCCTGGCATGGTTTATGATTGAAAATGGTCTGAAATACGGACAGCCAGACCGGTACGGCTATAGTGGTTCTTTACGGAGCGCTCTCCAGTACAGCTGCGCCACAGTTGCCGGATGACTCTTACCCACAACAGGAGGCTTACATAGCAGCATAGCAGTCCATTTGATAATTACTAAACACTTCAAGTCCTTTTTCACCTATTATTTCTTTTCTTTAAAAGCTAGAAGCCCATCTCTCAAGTTGCCTCTACCTTGGCTGTAATAATCTTTTTTTTTTTTATCAAATTTGTGGTCCTCAGCCTTGCCCCTGATGATCGCCACGATGACGGTCGCTCAGCCTTATGAAGATCCAGGTCTGAGCTGGGAACTTTCTCCGCCCAAAAAGTTTAAAAAATCAAAGAGAAAACAGAAACACGGCGACAAATCCGAAAATGCGACCGTTGATGCCGTAGTCGAACATATAGCAACAGCACGTCTTCTCTCAATGCCCGGTTCCGTGCGTCTTCTGGTCTGCTCGATCGGAAATCCAGGGCAATACATAAATACATTACATTCGGCAGGACACACCGTCCTCAACGCCTTAGCAGCGAACCTCTCCTACCCAAGCTTCGCAAAAAGCAAGCAACATGGCAACGGCCTCTTGTCTCAAGGTGGCGACTATACGTTATGGCAATCCAGCTCTCTGATGAACATCTCTGGGGCTGGGGTAGCTACAGCCTACAGACAGTTTATAAAAGAATTGAGAGGGGAAGAGGGACGTCTGGTGGTGGTGCATGATGAGCTGGAATTGGCTTTGGGACAGGTGAATGTAAAAGACGGGGCGGCGAGCCCGAAAGGTCATAACGGGCTGAAGAGCATAAAGGAGCAGATGAGGGGGGTACCGTGGACGAGGATTGGGGTGGGTATTGGGCGACCGATGAGTAGGGAGCCGGACGTGGTGGCGGGCTTTGTGCTGAGAAAGATGAGTGGTGTAGAGAGGGTGAAGATTGAGGGCTGCGTTGGTGCAGTGGAGATGCAATTGAGGAAGATGGCTGGATAGTCGAAATTACAATACTGAGATGGATCTGCAACTCTGGAAGTTAGGTGTACGATATGAGATACCCGCCTTGAAACATCAAGGCAGTTCAAGAAATGGACCTGTAAAATAGGAGGATGCATGTATAGATATCATGTACAAACGCTATGTACAAGCAATAGAGTGGGTATGTGTTAGACATAGATAATGTCAATGCTCTGGATGGCTCGAACAAGTCACTTTGAAATCCTTCTATCTCATCTCTCAGAGTGTTAGGGACATTCCAAGGGAAGGTTTCAGTCTTTTTAATCCTAATTGTTTTTCATTTTTCTGTTCCGTTTGAGCTATCGTTGTCCCATGAACGCTTCGTCTTGCGAGTCAATGCTAGCACTTCCTCTTAATTGCGTTTCCTTAACTTGGGGTAAGCAGCGAGGGCGAAGATACAGTAGTTATTCGGAGTTAAACCATTACCAGATGCCATCATTGCAATGAATAGTCTTAATACACTGTTGCGGGAAACATCCGCACCACTTAGAGTATCTACGGAGTCTGATCACGACTGATCGCACCCTTTCGGAGAAAAATCTGATAATTTAACTACAACTAAATGATGTCAGTTCCGACTAGGATGAACGCGTAGACTAATGGATACACATCAGATTAAACTCATACCAATTCGATATTAAGTATCAGAGAACTCATTCACAAAAAGAGCCTGCGAGCACCTCATACGTCCAAGTAGATACAGGCTTGCACAGTCGCTAATAACTCCAATCTTTTCATAGACATTCTAGATCCCGAAGCCGAACGAATAATCAATCAAAGCTCTGTTTGGTCTAGAGATTACTACCAAGGTTAAAACATTTATTTTTAGAAAAAAGTATGTGCAATACCTAACCATCTGTCCTTCTCGCTCAATCACTGAAGAGATGCATGTCATTTTTCACAAAGTTCGATAAAATAGACGCTAATGAGAGACACTCGAAACATAAACCTACGAGCTATCTTTCAAAGGAGAACTGCGGCCGAGCCCGAACTTTTGCATTGGGATAAGGTTCTTTGCCCATAGAGTATTCTCAAACAGAGTCCACGGCAGCAACCGGGTACTAAAAGTCGAAGATGGAACGTGGCCAAAGAACTAATAACTAGTGCATAAATCGGTAAATCTTTCTGTAAAATGCCTACGCTTTGCCACGTCAAGACTCATTCTAGTTTGAGTGCTGCTTGCATCGCGACTATAAATTAAGCGAGGATTGAAAAAGGGGAAGTCCAATATCACTTTACGGTATTGTGGTCATAGGTCATAGCTCAAATGTGTGAAGCTGAAAAAGAAGGTCAGCTTTCTTTGACAAAGCGGGAATTTGATAACAGGGTTTGCTGTAGGGCTGTTGGCACAAGTGAAGAGATATATGATTTTCAGATCAGTGGTACTAAAGTTTTGAGCACCGTTCGATGATTCCTCAATTGGCGATTGAACCATCGAAGCCTAGTAATTATGGTTTAACCCGAGTGAGAATATACCCAAAGAAATTGAGCTGATTAGCGTTCGAAACTTTGGACCTTCAGATTGTGAAGAGCTTTTTTTTCCTTTTAATATACGAGAAGCTAATAATGAAACCTAGCCTTTTTCTTTCTCTTCCTATTTCTATTAAGTCTCCAAAGTCCCAGCAAAAGCATCAGATGCCTTCAAATATACCGCTCCACCAATCCATGGTCCTCACATCCTTCAAATTTCCCCCAATCGCATCAACCCCAGTCTGCACACTATCAAACATAGCTACCATAGCACCCAGCTCTTTCTCACCCACCCCATCCTCCGTCAGCTTCTTCATAAACTTCTCTCTCGACCTCAACAGGTCGCTCACCTCCCAAAACCCATCCTGCAACGTCTCCCCCGACCTCTCCCTCTTCTCCTCAACCAGCTTGAACCTGCCACCCTCAAGCACATTCTTCACAATCTGCTGCGGGCTCAACACGGTTCGGATATTCCCCGAGCCGGGCGTCAGGCGCTTGGCCTCGATGTTCGCCAGCAGCAAGGCGGTCACTACATGCGGGAGGGTCTCTGCTCTGTCGGCGCGGAGGCCCCATTCTGCAAGACAGAGACGGGTGGCGTGACCTGCTAAGGCGGCGCTGATCTCAGAGAGGACGGCGGGGGTCTCGAAGTACCAGATGCAGTGGGTGAGGACGACGAAGTCATAGGGTTTGGCCGAGGGCGGCAGGGAGGCGAGGAATGCCGTTGGCGTGGTGTTGTGAAAGGCTATGCGTGAGCCCAGCGGGCCGGCGAGCAGGTGCTCCTGGCACTGGGCAAGTGTATAAGGGGTACCTAGTTATTGGGGTTAGTAAATGGCGGGGAATATGGAAAGTAGAAGATAGCTGATGTTGTGACCGGGAGAAAAGAGTGAGTTTTGAGCAGGGGAAGTGTATAGGTACCATAATCAGGCGCTCCTGGATCTACTGCGTCTACATGTCCGTCTGGGCCAACTGCGTCTGCTAGAACAGTAGTACAGTCACCTTGTCCGCACCCAATTTCTAATACTCGTGATCCGGGTGTGATTCCCCAGAACTTAATGAGGTTGATTCGATGATCTAGCCCGCCTAAAACACTGTCTAGGAATATCTTAGAGAGTTCGAGGGCTTTGGCAGATGGCTCTGTCATTTTAACAGTGGGAAGTAGATGACTCTGAGAGTGCTTATTTTTATTATATTTTGGAGGAGGTTCTACAATTGAGGCTTCAAGGTGGTTCTGTACGCGAGGGAGATATGATAGAGTTTACATCCACGTAGTAGCTGTTCTTTTATATAACATGCTTTCTAAACTACGTAGATAGGCTATTCCAGCACAATTGGTCGTAAAGTGACTAATGAGAAACCATAGAGTCATAAGTAGCTGAACACGAACATTTAACCGGAACCGAGATCCAAGATAGTAATAGAGAATGTAGTCAAAGTAAGCTTCATGCAGGAAGTCTTCAGTATAGCCTCACTTTTCGTTTTAGCTTACTCAATTGGTGACTCACCTACTCCTCCACTGAAAACAGACAATGCGATGCGACATGTGGCTTATCACGTGCGACATCAAGTCCTTGGAGGCACCACCAGAGAAAGAGGAAGGAGGGTGGGCGGGCATCCATCTAGTTCCCCAAAATCAATGAAAGAAGCAATTTTTGGATGTCAGGTAAACGGGGCAGTCTTTAAAGAGACTACTGGGTCAATCTACCGGACATTGCGACCGATAGAGAAAATCGCATGAGGGAGCTAGCTTTGATTCAGGTCAATTGATCGAAAGCATCGAAAGCATCTTCGGTGGTCGAACTTCATGTCACATCCGCGCCTCCCAGCACCGAAACTCTTCAAACTGCCGGGACCATGTTAAGCTTGATCCTCGGTTTCTCCCGTTTACGCCATCTCTGGTGGGAAATGGATGTCGCACCAAAGAACGGTAACCCAATGGAGGAAGGGGATCAGCGCTATCAGTTTAATTTCACACTCCACTTCAAACCCGCGAGTTGATAATTGATTGATACGTAGTGTAAGTAATACTGTATGCTGCTGAAGATCGCTCGGCCTCGGCGCCAGTGAAACGCGCGGCGCTCGTCTTGCTGGTAACTAGAAACTCACGTGTCGTATGTAAGAAAGGTCCCGAGAATAATGCTCGATGCATGCTTCGGGCACGCCCCAAATGCAGTTTCCCAGAGTCCACTGTGAATGCAGCTTTCCGTTGCCTGGCAACTTTGCCGATAATACCTCATGTTTACTCCGTGTACTGTACCGTGTGTGAGTAAGGCTGCGGTGTCGGTACATGGAATGGAATGTGATCGGCTCGAAGGAGACACGCAAAGGCATGTGGCAAACAATAATGTCTGTATGCAAGCATTCAAATGTGTGTGACAGGCCTCGAAGATCTCATCTTGATCTGAACCTCGGATTATTGAATCGGGGGTTCGACGGGCGTTCTTGGTAGCCACGATTTCTTCTTCTGCAGGGTCCCACTGCTAACTACGGACTTGTTCCTCTTTGCGGAGAACCGGTAGGGATACCATCACGGACAGAGTGGCAGTGGGATGATGCAGTGTAGTCCGACCAGATTGATTAAATGAGGGGCAGTGGATAGCGCTTTGATAGGCTGTGTCAGTCAGACAAGCTTTCTTGAAGCTGATACAAAGCCCACGATGGAAAATGGAAAACGGTTCGGCGGTCCAGAGGTAAAGTTTATGTGGAAGTAGCTGGGTGGATGAGCCTTGTCGACAGCTTCCAGGGGAAGCTCGCGAGGAAACTCGGTGAAACACAGCTTGGTAATGGGCTCTACTGATTTGGTGCGTTGTTGCATGGGCGTGTTCCAGCAAGCTACAGTAGCAAAGGGGATCTCGCGTTTCCAGCTCGTGATAATGGTTATTGGTTGCATATGCCTCAGTTAGAGCACGGTGCAAGGACGAGGATTTGGCTGAGATCCGGGTGGTCAGCTTTGAGTCAGGCGAGAGAAGTGGAGTGAGGGTTCATCCTGACATGAAAAGGATGGATTCCAGTGATGCTCTATGGAAGAAGCTATCCAAGTTGGGGAGGAGGTAAGAGTCAAATGTGTTGACCAAAGGCTGCTTGCTTACTTATCCGAAGCCTCCGCGACACCTTGATGATCGCTATTAATACCGGCCTGAGACATCTAGAAGAAGCGTAGAAGCACAAGTTTCCGGGAAAATGCATATTCGTCTTTTTAATATTGCTTCTTCGGCCACATCGCTGCACCATCCTCATGGAACCATCTTGAGGGAGGTCGTGCTTGAGAAGCCCGTGGCCAGGTTTTAGACATTTCAAGCTTGGACTTGACCTTCCTGATCATGGAGGTTAGCCTGGCGATTGAAAGACAGCTCGACAGCTTGACGGTAAAGGGAATACTTGTTATCCATTTAGGGCATGAGATTTGAGAAAGTAAGTAGTGATGACTGAAGAGAAAGAAAGCTGGGCCACATGAAATGGAGTTCGATGGGCGACAGGTGGGATGTCAAGTTGAGTGGCTCGAAACCAAATCATTCTAGATGATCTGTGCCATATACAATGGCATGGCTATGTGTATGTGTATGTGTATGTATATGTTCGGTTTCTTATGTTGGGCATATCGACTGGTTGTAGCTTTCTTGCACTGTACCTATTACCCATCTATATCTATACTATTATGCAGAGTTCGCAGTATTGGCCCAATACAGTAGGTTGTACCACGGCGAGAAGCCAGGGCGACATTGCGATTTGCAGAGCGCCCTTATTAATTCCAGTCTCCATTGATTGTCAATGCATGTCCCACCACGATCTATTACGTTAGTCTGTATATTATGTCCTGTTCCAGGGAATTAAATGCTTTATTGATTGGCCCCTCCGGCCCCTCCATCTCTCTCTCTTCTTCCACCATTCTTCTAGAAGGTTTAAGTGGTTCTTCCTCGAGATCTTGCCCATCTTCGTCCTGGGCATATCCCATACTATCCCATGCCGCCCAGCAATTCTACAGGGCCAAAAACCAAACCAGCCTAGAACCGCATTCACCTACCCAACTCGTCCGTCTCTCTTCTCCTCTCCTCGCCC